>Ga0209939_1000001_pt1 | contig 346957 bp, 336 predicted proteins | sample SalPon2A_A_D1_MG_FD_185714 | JGI IMG/M metagenome (GOLD analysis project Ga0209939, IMG submission 185714) | Soil microbial communities from South San Francisco under conditions of wetland restoration - Salt Pond MetaG R2A_A_D1_MG (SPAdes)... | ecosystem: Environmental > Terrestrial > Soil >...
TCAAGCGCACCGAGAAGTCCGCTATTGAGCTCGCGCAGGAGGTGGCTCACCAAATGGGTCTGTGCTTCAAGTGGAGGCTCAGTCGCCATCAGCCTGCATGCATCAGCGAAGTAACTTGCAGGCGCACCACCGACGAGGCGCAGTCGGCGCAGGATTTCGCGCTGGCGAGGGGTCTCGGGCGTGGGATCAGTCGTCACGGCTTCCCGCTGTAGCGATTCGCCCGGAGCGATGACTTCGGCCCATAGTTCCTCCCTGATGTAGACCGGTCCAGGGTCCCACTCCGGCGTTGAGAGCCGACCAGCACAAGCTCGCTGATCTCCCGTCTTGGTCGGCCAATGAAGCCGTAGATGCGGAGCTCCAGCGAAGGTGGAACGTGCTCGACGATGAGCAGGACCGGATTGTCGGTGACGTAATTGCGGCGCCGTGCGATCCGCCAGAGAGAGCGACGGTCGGTTCGGCTCGGCGGCGCGTCCAGACTGGGATGCACATGCCACTCGCCGACATAGTCCTCCTCGCCATCGGTGCGATCGTGGATCGAGTCGAGATATCGCTGCAGGAATCGGGTGTCGCGCGAGAAGAAGAAGCGCCCGTGGCGCGCGCGGGGCCCTGGCGGGCTGGCTCGGGTGACCACGAGAGTTGACTCGCTAAGTCTGCGCCCGAGCAAGATGCCGCCAGTCTCGGCGTCGACGCTGCTCCGCGTGTGCCCGCACACCGCAGCCCTCGCCGCTGGCTCAATGAACACGCGCTCAAGAGCCACAGACCGCACATCCAGGACGCGGGGAGAACGTCGTGGGATACAGGGTAAGACCCTGCTGGAGGCGCTCATCGTCCGCAGTGACTGGCTGCTCGACCCAGAGCCAGTGGTTCGCGGAAGCCTCGCGGCATTCAAGGCACTCGAGCACTCGGGCAGCGGCAAAGGACGCGGCCTGCTGGGAGGTGAGGCCAGCGCCCGGGCGTGATGCCGTGGCGCAGCCGGTGTCATAGACATCTGGCAGGTCGTCGCTCGGAACGTCGATCCACTCTGGATGCCCTTCCTCCTTGTACTCGGCGAGGCACGCTATGCAAGCATCCACTCCCGGTCGGATCAGCGCAACTCGGAAGGCTGCGCCAGCGTGCAGAGTTCGAATTATGAGCATCGCCGGAGGATCGTCGCGGTCGAACGCGACTTCACAAAGAAGCTCCTCCCGAAGGTCATCGCCGATCGCTGCGACGACAAGATCCACGTCGCGGAGATAGGTGGCGATCACGCCCGGGTCGGAGAGGTTCTGATACTGGGGACTGGTCTCGACGTCCGGGCCAATCCGGGAAAGCGCCGTCTCGATTGCCAACGGCTTGACCTGACCGACGGCGGTTAGGTCAAGCGCGTGGCGAACCACGTTGCCGGGACGAATCGTGTCGGGGTCACATAGAACAAAGGAGCCGACGCCTTCACGGGCAAGTGAGAGAGCGAGCGTCGAGCCAATGGCCCCAAGGCCAAAGCAGGCCACCGACTTTTCTCCCAGCTCGTCCAGCGCCCGTACGCCCTCAAGCCGTCGCAGGAGCTCGTCGCGCGAGACGACGTGGAATTCCGGCGCGCATATCGGCCAACCCCTACCCACCTCGGCCTGCTGCCTTTTCGTACGCACCCCAATGTCGACCAGAAAGAAACGCTCTTGGTCGAGAATCTCGTCGGTGAAAACAAGACCGATCAGATGGCGACCCTCCTTGGGTCGCTTCGTGAACTTGATTCCCTGGTGCCCGGACTCAGCAAGCAGGAGCTCGAGCTCCCCGGTATGGCGCATCGGCTTAGGTTCATGATTCAGTCGGTACCACTTCCAGATCTCGGGCTTTGCCCAGAGCTTCTTCTCGCCGAGGGCCGAGATCAGATCCTGGCCGACATGATCGCCATCGACCGAGCGCAGTACGCAAAGGTCCTGTCCCAGTCGCTTCGAAACGCTGAAAGTGCCTCGGTTCTTGTCCTGAAAACTCTCGAGAACGGCAACCGGGGCTATGACCGAGTAGGCGGTGCCTTTGAAGTATTCGGGCAGCTCGTACAACGCCAACTCACGCGGAAACTTGCCGTCCAGGTGGTAGCCGAGCCACCGCTCGGTTGCCGCATACACCTCGCTGGCCGGGACGGTTCTTCGCCACGCCGAGGCAGGAAAGAGGCACGGCGCGCCATCCGTGCCTTGATGACGGGCTCGTTCGATCTTCGGCGAGATGAACTTGACCTTGGGCTGGTAGTGCGGATAGCCCGGCGGGTAGTCGACCTGAAGCTCGAAGTCGTGGTGCTCAAGCCCGTTCTCTCCCTTTCGCCGAACGGTTACCGTGCCGCGAAAGCTCGTCTCGCCGCGTGGCGATTCGACCTCATCGAATCCCTTGCCGGACCAGTACTCGCGGTCTTCGGCATAGATCGTCGGGTAGCGCTCGCTCCAATCCTTCACGCAGCGGGCTGGTCGTCGAGCCGGGTCCGGCTTCCTCGCTGGCGGCGCTTCTTGATGGCGGCGGCGGTCAAAGCGCCGCCTACGACCGCTGCGCCTGCAACAAGCCCCTTGGCAGCACTCGCCGACTCACCCTCATCCTCCTCCTCATCCCAGCCGTAATCCTCGGCGTAGGAACCGGGGTCAAGAACGATGCGGTAGGCGCTGCCCGAGTTAGCCTCGACGACGACGGTCCCGGAGCTAGAGGTCTCGAAGACATTCTCCTCCCCAGCCTCCTCGCGATATGCCTCCATCATGTCCTCGTGAGGATGTTCGTGGCGGTTGTCCTCCCCGACTGAAACGACAACGGCGTCGGGACCGATCAGCTCCAGGGCGTCGAGCCAACCCTCGGTGTCCTCTCCGCCATCCTTGAAGAAGCTGCGCGAACCGTGATGGCTCGCGTGCAGGACGTCAGCCTCCAACACCTCGGTGCCGGTCTCCGAATCGGATTTGCCCTTGTAGTAGTCGACGACGCGCTTCCAGCAAGCAAGATTGGAGTCGCCGGTCAGCATCACCGACGTCTCGCCCTCGTAGGTCAACTTCAAGACGAGACAGTTCTCATGGACGAGCTTCTTTGCTTCTTCCTCGTCGAGGCTCTCGTCGATCTCGATGTTGCCGGGAGGCGAGAAGCACCGTACGCTGACGTCTTCACCGAGGTCATAGTCGGCGTCCTTGTCGCCGAGGGGCGTGCGGCTTCCCTGCGGGCGCTTGACCTTGTCCTCGGGGTGTTCGTCAACGACGCGCTGGTAGTCGCCGAAGTTCGTGGCGATTTCCTTGCGTTCCTCGTGCTGCGGCACCCACAGCCATTCCACGTCGTAACGGTCGTAGAGGTCGCCGATACCGGTGATGTGATCGTCGTGAGCATGGGTGACGACCAAGTACTTGAGCCGCTTCTTGCCGTCACTTCCGGCGGGTAGGACATCGTCGAGCAGCTTGAAGATGTCGATGCCCTCGCCCTCGCAGCGATAGAGATCCGCGAGCATGAACTCGCCATCGGGGAGCCGGATCAGGGTGCAGTCGCCCTGACCGACGTTTGCGCAAATCACTTCGAAATCAGCCATCAGTTGCCTCCGAGGGTCGAATATCGCGGCGCCCTGCAGCGCCTTGGGTTTCAGTTCGTGTGGAAGCGGCAAGAGACTCGATCGCCTCCATCAGTCGTTGGGCGTATAGGCCACCGGCGGCGTGAACCCAGTCCGGGGTGACGAGAAAGCCCCATGCGAGCAGCGCGAGACCCGAAACGCTGGCCACGAGCCCGAAGTTCCAGCCGCCACCCTGGACGACCAAGAGAACGGCGCTCGCCGTGAGCACCACGGCAGCGACGACAAGAGCAACGGGTCGCAGTCCAAGGCAGTTTCGTCGCAGTCCATACTCGGCGTTCTGCTGAGCCACCAACCGAAATGCTGGACCGTGCCTGGTCCGCTGTCTCAAGGCGCTGACGGCAACGGCATAGCGAGCATCCGCGCCTGCCGGGTCACTCGCCTCCTTGTCAGCTGAGGGCAAGGCTTCCCCGAGGGCAGCCGAGAGAAGTGCGTGACGACGCTCCATCGCCCGAAGATCAGAGGTCTCTGCCCACCGGAGCAACCGGGTCGTAGGTGGCCCTCCCCAGCCCTCCCAAAGGCCCGGCTCGAGGCGACGTCCGAAACCACGGACAGCGCCGCAGATGATGATGAGAAGGGCCGCCAACATGAATGCGACGACGGAGCCGGCGTCTTCAATCGACGGCAGTGCGCCGACACCGAGAACCACCGCGGGAGCAGCCGCGAGGGCCGCGGGCGCGAGCTGTGCCCGCATCACGTAGCTGTCGTCAGGCAGCATCGCCACTCGATTCCGTTCCGTCCGAAGCAGCTGAGATAAAACAGCGCAGCTGCCTCATTGAGTAGCGTGATCGGTGCCCTCGGCGTTGTTGGATTGCGTACATCCCCATCACGGTACGGGTGCGTGCGGACGCCGCCGGAGCCTGCTGGGGCCACAATTTGCGGCTTTCGAGCAATCGATTTGAGGTCCTACACCTCTCCATCCACCTCGCGCGCGTCGGTGATCAACTCGTCGGCGACGGCCTGCCAGTCCTCGGTTCGAGCGGCGCCGATGACCTCGCTGAGGAGGCCCGGCAGCGTCTCGGTGACGACCGAAGGATGGAAGCGGCCCTCGACCACATGCTCGAAGAGCAGCTCGTCGACCCTGTCGGCTACAGCGTCGTCGGCGAGCGCCCGCCTCAGGAAGCCTCGGAGCAGCGCGACGTCGACTGTGTCGCCTTGCTCGGTCGTCCGCTGGCCTCCCCCGGAAGTCAACCCTCATCGCTCCTCACGCGGCCTTCTGGATCAACGGCCTCCGATGCCGTAGAGACCGCCCAGTTGCGGCTCGGGTCAAGCCACGTCGGCGCCCAGCGGCAGAAGATGTGACGCGCCAGCGGGCTCTTGTAGGCCTGGTGGCGCAGGGCGTAGTGCCAGTGCCCGACGAGCCACATCGCTGCGCCGATGCCGATGAGCACGACCGTCCCCATCTGCGGATTGAGCGCAAGGCTGGCGGTGCCGGCGAAGACGAGAAGCAGCCCGCCGACGCGGGCGACGAAGCCGCCGAGCAGCCAGAAACCGAGGACGCCGAGGAGGAAAGGGATGGCTACATCGAGCGGGCTCATGCCGCTGCCGCCAATCCGCTCATCCGCCGGTCCTTCTTCTCCTCGCGGCGTGCCTTCGCCCAGCCGCGCTCGGTCAGCTCCCATTCGCCCCGGCCGCTGCCGGCGGCGAGCCAGCCGCGCCGCACCAGCCGCGCCCGCGCCTTGCCCAGCCGCGGCTTCCAACGCGGCGGTCCGCTCGGCAGTCTCTCCAGATCCGGGGCGCCGTGGCGCTCCGCCATCGCCTCGCCGACCGCGGCGACGATCTCCCGGCGGGCGGCGTGGCCGCCGCGCTCTGCGAGCGCCCGCACGATCGGCACCTCGTACTCGGCCAGCTCGACGGGTCGTGGCGGCGGCGCCTGGCGCGCGAGCACCCGCTCGCCCCGCACCAGCGCCTTCAGGCGCTCGCGGTCGGCGGGGTCGAGGCTCATCATGTGGGTGTACACGCGCAGGGTGAAGCTCGGGTCGGTGTGGCCGATCTGGCGCATCACCGAGACCGGGTCCTCGCCGCAGGCGACCAGGATCGAGGCGAAGGCGTGGCGCAGCTTGTGGCTGGTCAGACCGCGCGGGAGCGGCACCAGGCCGCGGCGCTCCAGCAGCTCGTCGGCGCGCCCAAGGACGGCGGCGAGGACGCGGCCGCGCAGGTTGTCGGGGTCGCGGCGCGCGCCGGTCAGGGTCGGGAAGACGAGGTCGTCGGGATCGCCGCGGTAGGCGGTGGCCTTGTAGGCGGCGAGAACGTCGAGCAGGACCGGCAGCATCCTGATCTCCCGCAGCCCGGCCGGCGTCTTGGAGCGGCCGATGAACAGGCGCCCGTTTGCGAGGTCGACGTCGCGCCAGAGCAGGTTGCAGAGCTCGTGCGCGCGGGGGCCGGAGAAGAGGAGCGTCGCAACGATCGCCTCGCGTTCGGCGAGTTCGTAGTGAGGGTCGCGGTCGAGCTCTGTTGCCGCCTCCAACAGCGCCTCGACCTGCGCGGCGCTGTCGATGTGGACCGGGGCCGGGCGCCTCTCGCGCAGGCGCCGCCGCTTGCCTTCGGCGGCGTTCTCGGCGAGGCCGAAGCGCTTGTATTCGATCGCGACCGAGAGCACCCACTGCAGGAGGTCGATCGTGCGGTTGATCGAGCGGGCCGAGAGCGGTCGCAGCACCTGGCCGTGCTCGTTTCGCTGCGGGCGGCCGCGCTCGATCGCGTGGGCGCGGCGCTCTGACTCCTTCACCTTGAAGGCGCGGTACTCGTCGACCGCCTCGACGTCGATCTCGACGAGCGCCCAGTCGCCGAAGAAGCGCATCAGGTGCCCGAGCGCCCAACGCTCGTGCGTGGTCGTCTTCTCGGCGACCTGACCCTCGCGCTCGGCCACGAGGCCGGCGGCGAACTCGCCGAAGGACGGCACCTCGCCCGGCTGGCCTTCCGCGCCGCCGCGGCGCTTGCCCTTCGCCTTCTCCGGCACCCAGAGGCCGCGGCGCACGTCGGCGAGGACGTTCTGCAGCTCCTCCTCGGCCTTGCCCCGATCCCAGCCATCACGCTCGAAGCCAAGCGTCACGTACTGGCGCTCGCCGTAGGCGCGGAAGCGAAGCGCGTAGCCGCGCCCGCTCTTCCACTCGCGCACCTTGACCTCGCCCTGGGGCCTACCCGCCATCGCCGTCCTCCTGGCCTTCCGGCAGCCGGGCGGCAGGGGCAAGGCGAGGGCTTCGGGGAAGTAGCCTCTCCATTGCGCCGCTTATCCGGCGCCGGGTCGGGGGGCGTTCACGCGCCGCCCCGGCCGTTTTCTTGGTCGGCCCAACATAGCTCCGCCGCGCGCCGAAAGCGAGTCGGGCGTGCAATCCGCGCGCATCGGGGCCGATCGCCGCCCAGACCCCGCGCCGGCAAATGGCCCGCCCGCGGCGCCGAGCCGCTCGGCCGCATCCTCGGGGTCGAAGCGAAGGCGCGGGCGACGGCCGCCGCCGAGCCGGCGCGCGCCCAGCTCCTCGGCATGGTCATAGACCCAGCGGCGGCTGACCCCCCAGCGCCGGGCAACCTCCTCGGCGGTGACCAGCTCGGCCTTCGCCGGCAGGCTCTCGCGGGCACCCAACAGCTCGGCGAGCCGCCGCGCCAGCGCCTCGATCGACTCGGGGTCGAGCCGCACCTCGCCCTCCTTGTGGGTCGGAGGGTCGGCGCTCACCGCCGCCTCCCTAAAGGGGCGCGGCTCACCTTCGGCCTGCCCGGCGCGCTCTTCGCGTGGAGGGCGGTGCGCGCGGCGGCGATCTCGACGTAGGCGGACTCGAGCTCGATGCCGATGAAGCGCCGACCCTCCAGCACGGCCGCCGCGCCGGTCGTCCCCGAGCCCGCGGTCGGGTCTAGCACCAGGCCGCCCGGCGGGCAGAGCAGCCGAACGAGCCAGCGCATCAGCTCCAGCGGCTTCACGGTCGGGTGCGGGTTGCGGGCGTCGGCCGGCCTCCCGCCGCCCTTGGTCGCGCTGGGGAAGAGGTTGAGGGTCCGCCGCGGCAACCGCTCACAGCCCGCGCTGCGCTCTTTGCGGCTCGCCTTCGGGCAGTAGAGGAAGCGGCTTGGCGCAAGCCGCGCGCGGCCCTCGGCGGCGCAGGCGTCGGCGGCGGCCACCGGGCAGCCCGGCGCGCAGCGCCCGTCCCCGCAGTCGGGGGCGTGCCCGAGGACGACGTTGGCCGGGTGGCGGCCCTCGACCCTGCAGCCCTCGGTGCCCAGGGCGCCGGTCCCGTGGCGGGCGAGCGTCTCGGCGGTCGTGCCGTCCAACTCGCGACGGGCCAGCACGATCGGCTCGAAGGCGGGCTTCAGCGTCGCCGCCCGCCCGCCGGGGTAGTGGCGCGACTTCGACATCCCCTCCGAGTAGAGCCACATCAGCGTGTCGCGGACCTCGAGCCCCGCGTCCTCGACCCCGCAGGCCAGCCGGTGGCAGGTCCGCGGCGAGCCGAAGGCGGCGAGGAAGGCGCCGGGCTTCATCACTCGCCGGCACTCGGCGGCCCAGATCCGGCACCAGGCCTCGAACGCCTCGCCAGGGCTCAACCGTTCGTGGCCGGCCTCGGCCACCGCCTCGCGGATCGCGGCCGAGTCCCAGCGCTCGTGCTGGAAGCCGATCCCGTAAGGCGGGTCGGCGATGATCGCGTCGACGCTTTCAGGCTCGAGGGTACCCAGCACCTCCAGGCAATCGCCTTCGAGCAGCCTGGCGTCACCGCCTGCTCGTCCAGCCCGGCTCATAGGACAACCTCGGCCGGGCTGCCGAGCCAGTCGACCGGCTGGCCGGGGTCGCGCACCTCGCGGAAGACCGGCGCGAAGGGGCCGTCTCGCCGCAGGTCGTCCAGCAGACAGATCGAGATCGCCACCTCGGGCGTGCGCGAGAGCAGCGGGTCGGCGGCCAAGAGCACGCTGGTGGTGGAGCGCCGGCGCGCGAGCGCCCGCCGCGGGGCGCCGGTGAGGACGCAATGGACCCGGGGGAAGACCGGGTAGCGGGACCGCCACAGCGGCTCTCTCGCTTTCGCCTCCTTCGCCCGATAGAGCTCCCCGTAGCGGGCCAGCTCGGTGGCAAGGCGGTCGACCGAGAGGGTGGCGCGGTCGAGCTCGAGAAAGCGCTGCTCGATCGCGATCTCCTCCCCGTCGTCTCGCAGGTAGGTGAAGACGGCGTCGGCGACCAGCGAGCGCCTTCGCTTGCCGCGCTGGCGTGAGATCGGGTGGAAGACCTCGTGGCGCCAGGCGAGCGGGCCGAAGTCCTCGCCGCGCTCGGCCGCGGCCCGCAGGAAGCAGATCGCCGCCTCGTTGAGCGCCAGCGTGTGGGCGGCCAGGGGGCCGGTGGCGATCTCGGCACCGGGGGGCGGCTCGCCTTCCAGCGCCCCCGCCTCGCGCGCCAGCCGTGCGCCGCGCTCGGTGGCGAACCACAGGCGACCCCGCCCCTGCGAGGGGACGTAGTCGGCGAGCCCCGCCGCGCGCAGCCGCACCAGCAGCTTCTGCACCCAGCGCGGGTCCGTGCTCGGCGAGTGGATCGCCTGGACCTGGGGCGTGCTGAGCACCCGGTGGGCGGCGAGCGAAGCGAGGATCGCGAGCGCCTTAGCGGGCAGTGGGGAGCCGGCCGGACGCTCACCCATCGTCCCCTCCCACCTCTTGCGGCGCGCGGGCTGAGGACTGCGGCGCGGCGTCCGATTGGCTGCCGGCCTCTTGCCGCGCTTCCAGCGCGGCCTGGATGCGATCGTCGAGCGTCTCCAGGTGCTCGCTCGCCGCGGTCCCCGATCGCCCCGGCGCCGCCACCCGGCTCTCCCCGTCGCGGTCGGGCCTCCCCGCGACCGGCTCCCCGAGGACGTCCTCCACCCGGACCCCGCCGAGCGCGAAGGGCGCGCTGAGGCGGCCTTCGTGGGTGACCTGGGCGATGAAGCGAAAGCGCTCCAGCTTGGTCAGCGCCTCGGGGCTGACCCGCCCGCTCCACTCCTTGGTGAGGAGGCCCGCCGCGTGGGAGTTGAGCGTCGAGGCGACCAGGTGGGAGCGGTTGGTCAGAAGCGCGTTCAGGGTCGCGGCGCTGAGGCGCTCGGGATTCTGGTTCAGCAGCACCGCTCGCAGCCCGAACTTGGCGCTTTGCTCCAACAGCGCGGCGAGGTTGCCCGAGGCCGCGCCGTCATAGCTCTGCACCTCATCGAGGAAGACCCAGAAAGGCTTGCGCCGCTCGGGAGGAAGATCGGCCCGGCCGCGCGCCGCGTGCAGCAGGTCGAAGAGCAGCAGGTTGGCCACCAGCCGGTCGCGGGTACCGCCCGTCCCCGGGCAGGCGAGGACGATCTTGCCGGTGTCCATCGCCTCGCGCACCCGGTAGGTGCTCTGGCTTTGGCCGAGCAATGCCCTGATCTGTGGAGCGCGGCGCAGGCGGTCGACCATGTTGGTGACCGGGGTGATCGCCTCGGAGGCAAGTAGCGGGAAGCGGTCGGTCCAAAAGCGCTGGTCGGCACGCGGCAAGAACGGCAGCACCGCCTCCCGCCACGCGGCGTCGCTCAAAAGCGTCGGGATCTGGAAGATCGTCGGCGCCAGCTCGGCGTCGAGGCGCTGGGCGATCGCTGCCAGCGCCGCCGCTGCCTGGGTGGTCAGGTTGATCGCCCGCGTGGAGCGCTCACCCCATTCCAGCGCCGAGGCGAAGGCGTCGACGACCGCCTCGATGCGCGCCTCGCTCTCGATGGCGTCACCGCCGAACTCGAAGAGGTTCCAGCCCGGCTGGTCAGCCGGCGAGCTGCCGGGTCCGAGGTCGATCCGCACCACCCGCTCCCGGACTGCGTCGAGGTAGGGCTCGATCCGCTCCAGCCCGTCGCCGTGGGGATCGAGGAAGAGGCCGCCGTGGCCCGCCCTGACGAGGTGGGCGAACTGGGCGATCGCCGCCTCGGTCTTGCCGTAGCGCGAGCGGCCGGCGATGTAGGTGAAGAAGGTGTCGGCGCTCTGCACGCCGACGATCTGCTCGCCGGACTCGGTGTTGACCCGGCCGAGCGGGATCAGGTCTGCCTTCTCCTTCTCGAAGGCCGGCAGGTCCGGTGGCGGGGAGAGCAGAGCGCCCGAGCGCAGCACGTCCCGCTCGCCGCAGTGGACCGTCGGCGGCTTCAGGAAGCCCGAGAGCTCGCGCGCGGTGAGGATCGTCTTGCGGGCGGGGCGGAAAAGGCCGGTGGCAAAGCGGCGCTCAAAGCGCCCGCGCCGCAGCGGCACATCAGAGCCCAGGAAGGCGATGCCGGGAATCGGCACCCCGGAGGCGCGCAGGTAGTTGCGATCGGCCAGCGGTCGGAAGGCGGCGAGCAGCCCCGACATCGCCGCTTCGGCCCGTCCCCGGCTCGGCGCTTCGGTGCGCAAGAGGATCTGTGCCTCAAACAGCTCGCCGGACTCCCGCAGCTTCGCGTCCACTGCCTGCACCGCCGCGCGACGCTCTACCTGTTCCTGGGGGTCGGGCCTGCGGCGACGGCCCTCTTCGCCGTTTAGGAGCGCCGCCCAGTCGCGGCGCACACCGTGGATGCGGCGGGCCTGGCGCCGCAGTCGCCGTCGCAGCCGCGCCGCGCGGAAGCCGCTCGCCGGCAAGAGATCAACGCAGACGCTCGCCTCCTCGCCCTCGGGGTGAAGGCGGCTGATCGCCGCGGCGAAGGGCTGAAGCGGATCGGGCTTCGGGGCCAGCCGCGCCAGCGGCTCGACGCTCGGGCGGGCCAGCACCAGCTCGGTGCGAAGCACCGTTCGCTTGCCGTCGCCTCCCCTCGCACCCAGCACCTGCTCGGCGGGGCGCTCCTCGACGCCATCGAAGCTACGCAGCGCCGTCCGCAGCGCCTCGAGTGCCCGCTCGGGCACTTCGATCGCGTAGACCAACCGCCGCTCGGCATCGGCGGTGAGCCGGATGCGGATCGCCGAGGCGCGGCGGTCAACCCAGCCTCCTACCCTGCGCTCTGAGGAGGCGAGCTGGGCGGCGAAGCGCAGTACGGCATCGGGCTCGGCGTCGAACTCGTCGGCCGGCACGATCGCGACGGCACGGCGCGACCGCAGGGCGCGGCGGGTCGCGAAGAAGCGATGCGTAGCCAGCGCGGAGGCGATAGCGATTGCGCCGAGAGCGAAGGGCGCGAGTGAGTGGGCCGAAGCGAGGAGCTCACCTGGGCGGATGCTCGATATGAACCGCCACAGCGCATACAGCGCCGCGACGGCGAAGATCGCGATCATCGGACGAGGATCAGAGCGATCGACACCCATCATGCACCGACCTTTGGGTGACGGAGAGATGTCGGCAAATCGAAGTGCCCGCAAACGGCGCTGGGGTGCGGAATTCGGGCGCTCGCGCCCGGATGCGAAGCGGCCGCACCGGTGGCCGGACAGGTGGCCGCACCGGTGGCCGCGCGGAGTCCTCCAGGAGACGACGGGACGGACGGTAGGATTTGCACCATGACCGCGAAGGAAAAGCTGCTGGAGCGCGTGATGCGGCTCACGGAGGCCGAGGCCGACGAGGCGCTGCACCTGCTCGAGGTGCGAGAGGTCGATGAGTGGGGCAGCCCCGCCAAGGTGCACGAGGTCGCCTTCGGCGAGTCGATGAAGCGGCTGGCCGACGCCGAGCGCGCGGCCGGGCACAAGCCCTGGTGAGGCGCGGCGAGGTCTACTGGGCCGAGCACCCAGACTGGGGCCGCCGCCCGGCGGTCGTCATGACCCGGGACGAGGCGCTTGGGGCGCTCAGCGAGGTCTTCGTGGTGCTCGCAACGACGGTGATCCGCGGCCTGCCCACTGAGGTTGAGCTCGGTGTCGAAGACGGGATGCCGAGGGAGTGCGTGCTGAACGCCGACCATGCCGACGTGGTCGCGAAGGGCTACCTGGGCGAGCGGATCACCGTGCTGTCGGCCCGCAAGCTCGAGGCGGTGTGCCGGGCACTCGAGGTCGCGACCGGCTGCGGGTGAGCGGCACGCGCGACCGCGGCTGACCGCCGCGGGGACCGGCGCGGCCCCAGCGCGGGCCGTCTTCCGCGCCCACTCAGCCACGACGCCTCCCTCGCGAGCGCTCGCAACCCCGCTGTCCCGGCCGGCTCCCCGGCTTCCCGACCAGGCAGTTGGCGCAGAGCAGGCCGGGGTCGCCCCCAGTGCCCGCAGCCTGGTTGCCCCTGACGTCGAAGCCGCCCCATCGACACCAGCGCACCCCGCGTGCCTGAGCCTCGGCCTCCAGCGACTCGATCGTCTCCGCCCACCACCGCGGCCAGAAGGTGCGCATCAGCCGGCGCTCCTCCTCGACCCGGGCGAAGGCGCCGCAGTTGCACTCGCCCGAGCGGTGCAGGAGCGCCGCGACGTCGGATTGGGGCAACTCGAAGCGGGCGCGGTAGGCGGCCACTTCCTCTCTCGTCCAATCGATCAGCGGGCTGCAGAACTTCGCCGAGCCGCGCTCGCTCAGCGGCTCCCTCCTCGCCCTCCGCCTGCTCTCGGCGTGACGGACGCCGGAGAGGAAGAGCACGGCGGCGCTGCGCGGATGGCCCTCCTTGGCCTGGCGCAGGAGCTCTTCGATGCGGCGCTCCTTCAGGCGCGAGTAGGCCCTGGCGTGCTGGGCCCTGCCGGGGAAGCCATGGGGGGCGTGGCCGTAGCGCGCGCTCGAGGCGCGCCCGGCCTGCCGGTCCTCGGCGATCATCTGCTCGATCGAGAACGGCCGGCGCTCGCGGGCGGCCCTGATCCGGTAGCGCCTCCACCAGAGCTCATCGCCCAGGACCATCGTCCGGTAGGCCTCGGCGGAGCGCCGGACCTCAAGCGGCTTGCCGAGCCGCTTCGCGAAGGAGCGGACGTGGTCCTCGACGCCGACGATCTCCGGCTCGCTCGTGGTCGGGACCGCCGTGCCGGTGTCGATGTAGAGGAGGGCGTCGTAGTGCTCGCGGCAGCGGTGGGCGAGGACGCCCGAGTCGTTGCCGCCGGAGAAAAGGCAGTAGGTCCTGATCGGCGCCCAGCGCGCCTTCGCCTCGGCGATCAGCTCCTCGGGGCCGCGCCCCGCGGACGCGCTGGCGTCGATGAGCTCAGTCACCGATGCCTCTTTCGCCCACTCCGACATCCACCGTGCATACGCCTCCTCCTCGCGCCGCACTGCCTGTGTGCGGCGATGTGTTCCTGTCGAGGAGTAGGTGTACTGCCGCGGCTCCGGTGGGTCTACCAACGTACCCACGGCCGTACGGCCGTGGGTACGTTGGTACGTCCTCTCCGCGCTCGAGTGGATCAGACTCCCCGGCCCGAGCCGGCCTCGACGCTGCGGGCGATCTGCTCGATCGCCCACCAGGCGCTCCAGTCCGCCATCGCGTAGAGGGCCAGCTTGCCCTCGCGCCGGCGACTGAGGACACCGGCTCGGTGCAGAGTGCGTAGGTGACACGAAGCGTTCTTGTGGGGTAGCCCAAAGCGGTCTCCAAGCTCAGACACCGCCGCCTCGCCTCCGGTCAGCGCCCCCAGCAGCGAGATGCGGGCCGGGAGAGCGATGACGCGAAGGAGCGAGGCCGTCGCCTCGATCGCCTCCGGGCGCAGCGGCTCGCGCTCGGGCGGTCGCCTCACCCCCGCGGTGGGATCGGTACCGCCCGTGCCCGGGAACCCGCGACCGAACCGTGCAGACGCCATCAGCTACCTCCTGCCTCGTCGTGTATGGGACACCTTCGATAGGTACATCGAATCCGGCCGCTCGATGCCCCCGGCAAAATCGACCTCAGCCGCATCGAGCTCTCCACCCACGGCTGCGCAGAAGACCGCGGCGAGAACGCGCCCCGACAGCCGGTCCCCGTCTCACGCCGATCGGGCTCAGGAGGCGCGGCGAGCGCCACCTCCCCTCCGTCGGGCCGCGCCTCGTTGCCGCGCGACTTCGCAGAGGGGACGTTCCAAACGATCTAGCCGGTATCCGATTGCACACGCATCTGGTACATCACCCGGAGCGCTCGAACGCCCCCCAACATTCGTCGATTCGGCCTCCCCGACGACCGAGCCCCGGACCGCGCGCGCCTAAACGCCAGACGCAGTCCCAGCGGCCCACTCTGAGCCATCATCGACTCGGAAGGCGCCCTCGACATAGCGCCCCGGGAACCAGTGGATTCCGACGAGAAGGACGTCGGGGGAGCACTCCACCCCGCCGCAGACCCTGAGGATCGTGTCGAGGCGAGGGTCCGCCTCGCCGCGCTCGAGCATCCCGATGCTGACGCGGCTGAGCTCGGCGCGCCTTGCCAGCTCCGCCTGGGTCAGCCCGGCGCGGCGGCGGTGGCGGCGGAGGTTGTTGCCGAACCGTGCCGCTACGGGCCGTTCCATCGCGAGCCGCCCTCAGCCTGCCTCGACGTCGACCGAGAAGGCTCCGCCGCCCCGAGGGCTGTCGCTCGCCGCGGAGCTCCACCGCATGTGGACGAGGAACTTGGCGGGCTCGGCTTCCACCGCGCCACCGAGCCTCACGATCGTCTCCAGCTGGGGGACGCGCAGCCCCCGCTCCAGCAGGTGGACCTCGGAGCGGTGCAGGCCGGCGCGCTCGGCGGTCGCCTCCTGGGAGAGATCCACCGCGCCGCGCAGCGCGACCAGGTTCGCGGCGAAGCGCCGCTTCAGCGCCTCGGTCGGGTCGGCGGGAGGGGGCGCGATCCTGATCGGCCGCGCCTCCTCCCGCCGCTTCCGCCGGCTCACTTGCCCACCTTGAGGACGTAGGCGCGGGGCTTTCGCTTGGCCTGGCGCACCTGTTTGGCCTTGGCCAGCCGGCGCAGGCAATTGGCAACCGCGCCGGGTGAGCGCCCGATCGCCTTGCCGATCGCGCTGGCGGTCAGCGGCCCCTCGTCGGCATGCGCTCGCATGTGGGCGATCACGAGGCCGTCGAGCTCGCCGGGGCGCAGGCGCTTTGCCCTGCTCATGCCGGCTCACCCAGCCTCGGGTCGAGACGGGCGATCAGCTCGTCGCAGGTCGCGAGGACGAGCTTGTCGCGGGTCGCGACCCTGGCCTCCTGGCGGATGGCCTCGCGTTCCTCCCGGGAGCCCGCGATGCCTGCGGCGGCTTCGGAGCGAAGCCGCCGCAGGATCTCGTCCAGCTTGTCGGCAGGCATCGTCAGCATGACCGTCCGCCGCTCGTCTGCCTCGGCCCAGCCGAGGTCGCAGAGCAGCCGCAGGTCCTGTTCGAACTCGCGGCCGAGGCGCTCGGCGGCGAGGATGTCGCCGGCATCCAGGGCGAGGCAGATGTCGCCGATGCCGGTGAGGCGGTCGCGGACCAACTCATAGATCGCCTGGCGCTGGCGGGCCGTGATCGTCGGGGTGCTGCGGGGCATGGCGCCCTCCTCTCGGTAGGGCACCGAAGAGCCGCCTGGGAACACCTCAGCGCCGAAGTACTTCGGCGGGTAGCGTTTCCCGTGCATCGAAGGCGTGTACTTCGGTGCCGGCCCCGGGGCGTGTCAGCGCCGCCGGGGCACTATTTCTCTGACGGCGGCGAAGCTAGCTCCGTCGCCCCGCGAAAGCGAGTCGGAATCGGTGGAGATCGGCGTCAAACGCCGCCTATCCGCGCCGTTTCGGGCACTCGTGCCCAAAACAGAGGCGAAATCAGGGGGTGGTTCCAGGCATTTCGCCGAACCAGAAACCCCCGATTAGCAGGGAAAGCGGCTGATCGGATTCGAACCGACGACCTTCTGCATGGCAAGCAGACGCTCTAGCCAGCTGAGCTACAGCCGCACTGGGCGGCAGTTTACCCGGGGGAGACGATCCGCGCGGCCGAGTCGTTGCGGGCGCCGTCGCGCGGCCTCATCGCCACAGCTCGCTGCGCAGCATCGCGTTGCCGCGCTCGAGCTGCTCGATCGTGGCACTGGAGACCGAGCGTGCCCGGGTGGCGCGGTTGATGCGGGCCTGGATCTCGCGGTGCGGCTTGCCGGTGCGGCGGGAGACGTCGCCGACCAGGCGGCGGCGCTCGCCGCGCAGCCGCTCTCGTGTCGCGTAGGCCGACTCGCGCTCGGGCTCGGAGTCCTCGGGGGCGGGCTCGGGATTGGCGGGTGCGGCCGCCTTCTTCTGTTTCGGCTCGGGGTCGTCGGTCGGGAAGAGCTGGAGCGTGGTCTCGCTCATGATCGCCTCGTCCAGCTCGGCGTCGCCCGAGCTCAGGGCGGCGAAGCCTTCGCCCGGCTTGCGCTCCGGGTCGGGGTCGTCGAACTCCTCGACCTCGTCCTCCTCGGCGTCCGGCGAGAGGTCGAGCGCATGACGGCGCTCCAGCTCGATCTCGTGGGCGAGCGCCTTCAGCCCCGGGTCGGCGGGCATCAGGAGATAGCTCATCTGGCGGCGCGGCTCCGGAGTGCTGCGGATGAAGCGGCCGACCACCTGGCGGAAGAAGAGCTCGGTCCGGGCCGCGGTCGCATAGATGCCGACCCGCAGACGGGGGATGTCGACGCCCTCCGAGACCATCAGGACCGAGACCAGCCAGCGCCGACCGGATGAGGCGAAGTCGGCGATCCGCCGGCTGGCGCCGGGCTCGTCGCTCATCACCAGCTCTGGTCGCTCCCCCGAGACCGCCCCGAGCCGCTCGGCGATCGCCCGCGCATGGTCCTGGTCGGAGGCGATGACCAGGCCGCCCGCGTCGGGGTGGCCGTCGGCCCGCACTTCGCTCAGCCGGGCATCGCCGTCGCGAAGCACCTCGCCCATCCACTCGCCCTCGGGGCTGAGCGCCGTTCGCAGGCGCCGGGCTGCCTCGGCGGCGGGCAGCGCGAGGTCGAAATCGGCACTGCGCAGCCGGCCGTCGGAGAGCCACTCCATCTCGCCGTCGTAGGGGAGGAAGGTGATCGGTCGGCAGACCCGGTCACGCAGGGCCTGCGGGTAGCCATAGACGTAGTCGGCCCGGCTGAGGCCGCCGTCGTCGTAGGCGACCCAGGGGATGGCCGAGTTGTCGGAGCGGAAGGGCGTGCCGGAGAGGAGCAGCCGAAAGCGGGCGCCGTCGAAGGCCCTTTGGGCCTGCACGCCCCAGGCGGCCTGGTCGCCCATGTGGTGGGGCTCGTCGGCGATCAGCAGGGTCGGCCGGCGGCCGGCGGCCTGCCGGTGGGTGTCCGGCCCCGCGGCAATCGTCTGGTAGGTGACGGCGACGCCGTGGAAGTCGGCCGACTCCGGCCCGTCGGAGTTCGGCCGGTTCGGCTCGACGTCGATGCCGTAGCGGCCCGCGTCGGCGGCCCACTGGCGGCAGATGTGGGTGGTCGGGCCGGCGACGACGACTCGCGAGACGAACCCGGCGCTCAGCATCCGGTGCGCGATGTGCAGGCCGAAGGTGGTCTTGCCCGCCGCCGGCGTCGCCGAGGCCAGGAAGCTGGCGTCCGAGTGCGCCCGCACAGCCTCCGTCGCCTCCTTCTGCCAGGAGCGGAGGGGTCGGGAATCGGGCCAGTCCGGAAGCGACCGGGCGGACCCCCCGCGGCCGATCGGGTGCTGGGAGGCGTCGTACAAAGGGCGGGCAACAATAGGGCCGCCTGCCGTCGGAAGACGGCCGACCCCCGCCGGACCGCGACGGGGGCCAGGCCGTGGCGCTTTCTTTTACCTATGGTTCAAAAAAGCGCCTGGCCTCCGCCCGACTGCTAACGCCTATGTCGTCCCATGGCGTCTCCCGCGAGGCTCAGCCTGCGGTGACCGGCAGGTCGCGCACCTTCTCGGCCACCATCGCGACGTAGTACAGCGGGTCGCCCTTGGTGTTGAGCCGGTGCCGGTAGCGACGCTCCTGCTTGATTTCGAGCGCGCCCTCGACAATGCCCTCGTCGATCAGACGGGAGAAGCCGGAGGAGTCTTCGCCGGAGACCATCTCCTCCTTGATCGAGAAGCCGACCAGGCCGCCCTGTTCGATCAGGTTGTAGGCCTCCGCGAAGGCGTCCGGCGGGATGTCGTCGAAGCCGAGTGCGGCGACCGAGGTCATGCAGTTGAGCTGCCGCGAGCGGAGCTCCTTGTGGGTCGGCTCCGGGATCTCGGTCAGGTCGAGGACGTAGTACTCGTCGTAGACGCCCGGCCGGTCGCGCTCGGCGGCCGCCGCGGCCTCCTCGATGATGTCGACACCGACAATCTCCTCGACTCCGATTCCCTGCAGCTCCTCGCCGACCATGCCGTTGCCGGCGCCGACGTCGAAGACCCGCAGGTCTCCGGGGTTTCGGTTCTCGCTGGTCAGTTGCTCCTCGAGCAGGCCGCAGACGGTTCGCGGCGAGTCGCACTTCAGCTCATGGTGGAAGAGTTGCTCGTAGGCTCCAGGCAGGGAGAAGGTCTCCGCGTAGTCGTGGAACCGGATGCGACGGGTCTCGCCGTCGATCTCGATCTCGTACCACTCCTCGTCCTGTGCCAGGTTAACCCCGTCGGGCAGCCTGATCTCGATCTCCGAGACCCCCTGGCCGTCGTTCGTCAAGCTCATCGTGTCCTTGCGGTCGAATTTCTCCGGGCAGAGATCGGAACCGAGCTCCACCCGTTCGGGGTGGCCGCCCGTCCGTCCCATTGCTCCAGCCGGCCCAATACTGCGACCGGTCGGCCAGGTCACCCTAACGAAGCCTCCGGGTGACTGCTTGCTGCCGCCCGGGGTGGGTCCGGTCTCCCACCGGGAGTAACCCGCCTCCCCGGCGTCGGCCCAGTATCACGCCGTACTCTTGTGGGGATGGCCAGCGACCCAATCCAGTCCAGGCGATGAGCGAGGGCGCCATCTCCGTGGGCCTGCCCCTCGCGGGAGCATTGCGACTCTTCTCCGACGATCGCCTGGTCGAGCGTGCCGTGACAGGGGACCAGCGGGCCTTCGCCGCGATCTACGGCCGCTACCACCGGGACCTCTACCGTTTCTCGCTGGCGATCGTCGGCGATGCCGACGACGCGGCCGATGCGCTGCAGGCGACGATGGTGAAGGCGATGCGGGCGCTGCCCGGGGAGCGGCGGCGGATCCAGCTGAGGCCCTGGCTGTACCGGATCGCCCACAACGAGTCGGTTGAGCTGCTGCGCCAGCGCCGCGCCGCCGACCCGCTCGGCCCCGAGCAGGTCGCCACCTCCCCCCAGCCGCATGAGGAGGCCGAGCAGCGGTCCCGGCTGCGGACCCTGCTCCGCGACCTCGAGGAGCTGCCGGAGCGCCAGCGCGGGGCACTGCTGATGCGAGAGCTCTCGGGGTTCGGCTTCGAGGAGATCGGACTTGCCCTGGGGGCCAGCCCTGCAGTTATCCGGCAGACGATCTACGAAGCGCGGTTGAGCCTGCGCCAGATGGAGGAGGGGCGGGACCTGGACTGCGAGAGCGTCACGCTGGCGCTCTCCTCCGACGACCGCCGGGTGTCCCGCCGCCGCGACCTGCGTGCGCACCTGCGGCAGTGCCAGCGTTGCCGCGGTTTCCAACGGGGAATAGAGCAACGGCGGAGCGACCTCGCCGCGATCGCGCCGCTGCCCGCGGTAGTTGCGGTGGGCATCCTGAAGGGCGCCGCCGGGAGCCTCGGCCTCGAGGGCGCCGCCGGGCTGGGAGGCTCGCTGGCCGGCGGGCTGGCCAGCGGTCTGGGGGCATCGGCGGTGGTGAAATCGACGGCGACGGTGGCGGTGGTCGCCACGCTTGGCGTCTCGGTCGCCGATCGCGCCGGCCTGGTGACACTTGGCGACGGAGGGGGCGCTGGGGTGGAGGTCGCCCGCTCCACGGCGCCGGTCGGCGAGGCGGCGGGGGGAGGGACGGGTCAGCCCGCCCCCGGAGAGGCCGGTGGCGGGTATGGGTCCGACGTGTCGGAGGACGGCGGGCCGGGTCTCCCGGCCGACGGCGCCGGCGGGCCGGCGACCCACCGGTCCGGTTCTCACTCCGGTCACGGGTCGGATCCGACAGCTCCCCTCGCGGAGGTGCCGGGGGCAGGTCGGGGGGGAGAGGGGGCGAGCGGACCGGAGGCGCCGAGCGACTCCGGCGCGGCCGATCCGGCGGTTGGGGGCGGTGGCCACCAGAGCGGCGGCACACCTCAGGCGCCGGGCCCACCGCCAATCCCGCCCTCGGGCTCGCCCGGTGAGGCGCCGGTCACCCCAGTTCCAGTTCCGCAGCCACCGGGCGGCCCGCCCGGGCAGCCGCCCGTCCCGGAAGGCTCCCCGGAGCCCCCTGCCGGCCCCGGGCGCGGCGGTCATCCGAACACCCCGCCTCAGGGACCGCCCGACTCGGCCCCATCCGGACCGCCCGACTCGGCCCCATCCGGACCGCCGTCCGCCCCCGGCGGTGCCCCTCCGGGTAGGCCCCCAAGGGGTTTGCCCTGACAAAACGGCCCCCTGGCCGTTCCAACATCCGCTGAGGCCTCAACTGGCCTGAGGTCCAGCCGGGAACGGGTGCTGCGGTTGTTGACTGGTTCGGCCGCGGTACCCGGTTTCCGTGCCCGGGAATGCCCCGACCAGCCGGTCACGCCGCGGCCCTGCTCCCGTGCCGCGCGGCACGCCGGGGAGGGCTCGCGTATCGCGCATGAAAGAATGGCGCCGGTGGAGGGGGAGCGGCAATACGATCTCGCGCTGTTCGGCGCCACCGGTTTCACCGGTGGCCTGGCGGCTTCCTACCTGGCGGCGCATGGGCCCGGTGAGATGCGCTGGGCGCTGGCCGGGCGCAGCCGCGCCAAGCTGGAGGCGGTCGCGGCCGGGTTGGACGGCCCGGCCTCGGCGCCGGATCTACTCGAGGCCGACGCCGGCGACCCGGCATCGTTGGCGAAGCTGGCCGGGGCGGCTCGCGTGGTCCTCACCACGGTCGGCCCCTACGCGCTGTATGGAGAGTCGCTGGTCGCCGCCTGCGCCGCTGCCGGTACCGACTACGCCGACCTGACCGGCGAGCCGGAGTTCGTCGACCGGATGTGGGCGGGCTACCACGAGGAGGCGGAGCGCAACGGCGCCCGTCTCGTCCACTGCTGCGGATTCGACTCGATTCCGCACGACCTGGGCGCCTACTTCACCGTCTCCCAGTTGCCGGAGGGGGTGCCGCTGCGGGTCGACGGCTACGTCCGCTCCAATGCCAGCTTCTCGGGCGGGACCTACCACTCGGCGATCAACGCCTTCGCTCGCGGTCGCAAGACGGTCGCTGCCGCCAAGGAGCGCCGTCGCCTCGAGCCGCGCCCGGCGGAGCGCCGTGTCCACGCCGCCAAGGCAAGGGTCAGCCGCGAGCCCGAGCTGGGCGGCTGGTCGGCGCCGCTGCCGACCATCGACGGCGGCATCGTTCGCCGCTCCGCGGCCGCGCTGGACCGCTACGGGCCGGACTTCACCTACGGGCACCACCTGCTGGCCAAGCACCTGACCTCGATCGCGGCCCTGGCCGGCGGGGTCGGCGCGGTTGCCCTGCTGGCGCCGCTCCCCCCGACCCGCAAGCTCCTCCTCAAGGCGAAATCGCCGGGAGAGGGACCGAGCGAGGCCGAGCGCGCCCGTAGCTGGTTCAAGGTCACCTTCGTCGGCGAGGGCGGGGGAGAGCGGGTGGTCACCGAGGTGGCCGGCGGCGACCCCGGTTACACCGAGACCTCGAAGATGCTCGCCGAGTCGGGCCTCTGCCTCGCCTTCGACGACCTGCCGCCCCTGGCGGGCCAGCTCACCACCGCGACCGCGATGGGCGACCAGCTCCTCTCCCGCCTCCGCGCCGCCGGCATCTCCTTCGAGCGCCGCGACCCGCCAGCCTGACCCGACCGGCGCTACCCTTCATCCCGTCCTCGGCGCCTTGGCGGAGTGGCTACGCAGCGGCCTGCAAAGCCGTTTACACCGGTTCGATTCCGGTAGGCGCCTTTGGCTCTTGCGGGGGGGTGCGGCTTGGTGGAGCGGCTTGGGCACGATTTCGCGGCCCGCCCAACTCGTTCCCGGAGCCCGGGTGGGGAGTCAGCAAACTCCTCCTCGAGGCCGTGTCCCCATAGTGAGCCCCTTTCTGCCGGTGTGCCGCTCGGTCCTTCGACTACGCTCATTCGTCGTGGGGAGGGGGGCGATGATCCTGGTGGCGCTGGCCGTCTTTTGGCTCGGTGCCGGCTGCGGGGGCGGCTCGGACGCCGACACCTCCGATGCGTCCACGGCGGACCGGCAGGCGACCTGTGTCCTCCCCGCCGGTGATGCCCGCATCGATTTGCACAACAGCAGGATCAGCTGCCAAGAGGCCGTGGCGATTTCCCTGGTTCTTGCCGGGGGAGTTGAGGGACCGCAGGTCGTCGGGGAATGGACCTGCCGAACCCACCCAAAGCGGGCGAGCCAGCCGCAAACCCGGTGCCGTGATGGCGCGAGGTATTTCACCGTCGTCAAGGCTGACTAGCGCCGGCCAGGCGCAGCAGTGGCCCTCGCGGCGAGGACGACCTGAGACGTACCGAACAGACCTCTCCTACTAGAGGGCAAAGACCATCGGCAATCAATATGGTTCCCGCCATTGGCCACCCCCGGCCCGGCCTCTCCGTTGGGAGTTCCCTTTCCCGACCCCCCGGGCAATCGAGAGAGAAGGAGTCCCCACCGGATGACGTCCCCCAGGTCGTTCAGCGTCCCTGCCATCGTTGCGGCGCTGCTGTTGCTGCTCGTCCCCGCCACCGCCCCGGCAAAGGCCGCGGTTGGCGGCGAAAGCGCCGAGGCGCGAGCCGGGATCACCGTCACCGGGATCGGCCTCGCACGGCTCGGTCCGGTGGCGCGCGCCAGCGGCGAGGCGCGTCAGCGGGCCACCAACGTCGCCCGCTCCACCGCGGTCCGGCGGGCGGTCGGGGACGGACGGCGGCGGGCGAAGGCGATCGCCGGCGCGCTTGGGGTCGAGGTGGGGCGGACGATCGCGGTCGAGCTGCAGAGGGTCGGGCAGGGCAACCGGACCAAGGGCTGCAGCGTTCGGGGCGGACAGAAACGGCCCCGGTGCCTCACTCTGGCCGCAGCCACGGTGACGGTCGGGATCGTCGGCGGTGGGGACGGCACCGCGAGCGATACGGTCGGCGCCCTCGGCACGGCCTCGGTCGAGGTCGAGCCTCGCAACCCGGAGCGCAGCCGGTCGATCAAACGGGCGGTCACCTCGGCGCGACAGACGTCGACCTCCGAGGCGGCGACAGCGGCCCGCCGCAACGCCCAAACCTTGGCCGAGGCGGCTGAGCTGACCCTGGGCCGCATCGTCTCGGTCTCCGAACCGCCGCCGACCGGGCCACTGGCCTTCCTCGATCCGTCCCTCTACAACGCCTCGCTTGGAACCTTCGGTCCGGGCCGGTTCTGTGGGCGGGTCCGGCACCCCATCGTCCGGCCCGACCCCGAGACCGGTCGCCCGCGCCCCGTTCGGTGGGTGAGCACGCGCAAGTGTCGCGCTCCCCGTGAGCACGAGTCGTCTCTGGAGATTCGCTACGAGGCCGGCTGAGCGCGCCGCGCCGATTCCGCGCCGCCGGCCCGCCCAACTCGGGCCGGCGGCGCGGTAGCCTCCCCGGCCAGGGGATGAGCGGGGAGCTCGCAAAACGCCGGCTGGAGGTGCTGGGGCAGGAGATGGCCTGCGTCGACCGCGGCGCGGGCGAGCTCGGCTTCCTGCTGCTGCACGGCAACCCGACCTCCTCCTACCTGTGGCGCGATGTGATCCCGGCGCTGGAGCCGCTGGGCCGCTGCCTCGCCCCCGACCTGGTCGGGATGGGCGACTCGGCGAAGTTGCCGCAGGCGGGGCCCGGCTCCTACGGCTTCGCCGAGCACCGGCGCCACCTCGATGCCCTGCTCGACGCGGTCGACCTGCCCGAGCGGGTGGTGCTGGTGGTCCACGACTGGGGCTCGGCGCTGGGCTTCGACTGGGCGCGGCGCAACCCCGACCGGGTTGCCGGGATCGCCTACATGGAGGCGATCGTCCGGCCGCTGACCTGGACTGAGTGGCCGGAGGGCGCCCGCCGCGCCTTCCAGCGTCTGCGCTCGCCGCAGGGTGAAGAACTGATCCTCGACGGCAACTTCTTCGTCGAGCGGATCCTGCCCTCCTCGGTGCAGCGCCAGCTGACCGACGCTGAGATGGAGGAGTACCGGCGGCCGTTCGCCGCGCCGGGGGAGGGGCGTCGCCCGACCCTGAGCTGGCCGCGGCAGCTGCCGATCGAAGGCGAGCCCGCCGAGGTGGTGGAGGTCGTCGCCGAGTACGCCGAGTGGCTCGCCTCCAGCCCGGTCCCGAAGCTCTTCGTCAACGCCGACCCGGGCTCGATCCTGATCGGCGCCCAGCGCGAGTTCTGCCGTGGCTGGCCGAACCAGACCGAGGTCACGGTCCCGGGGCTGCACTTCGTGCAGGAGGACAGCGGCGCGCGGATCGGCACCGAGATCGCCGCCTGGGCCGGCGCTCTCTAGGCGCCTGCGGGCGCCTCGTCGGGCTCCTCGCCCGGCTCGGCCTCGGGGGTCGCCGACTCGTCGGTCGCCTTGTAGTTGCGGGCCGATCCGCCGGCAACCGCGACCGCGCCCTTCGCCCGCAGGATCGCGTCCTCGGCGCTGCCGGCCTCGACCAGCAGCTCGTGCCGCGCTTCGCCCTCGTCGAAGCGGCCCGGCTCGACCCGGACCCGGTAGAGCCCCATCTCCTTCAGCTTCACGATCGCGCCGCCGGAGAGCTCTCCCTGGAAGGTGACGGTGTAGGCGGTGGCCACGCCCGGAACATACCGGGAGCGCAGGCGTCTCAGGGGAGGCGCCAGTTGGGTCGCAGGTAGGCCTCCTCGAACCCGGCGCGGAGGATGTTGCGGTAGCTGCCCGCCGGCCGGCCCTCGACCCGCTCGCCGGTCTCGACGAAGAGCGTCTCGCAGCCCTCCTCGGCCGCATCGAGGATGCGGCGGTGCAGGAGGGCGAGCTGGCAGCCGCGACCGCGGGCCGGCTCGAGCGTCGCGGCGAGGCCGAACTCGGCGACCGCGCCCCCGACCAGCATCGCCGCGCAGGCCTGCGGCTCGCCGTTGAGAAGCGCCACGTAGCAGTGCCAGCCGGGCCGGCCGGGGAGGTCGGCGAACAGCGCCGCCGCCCAGGCCGGCAGCCCGAACCCGGTGGCGGCGATCATCCCGAACGGCGCCTCGCCGGGAGCGGAGAGCTCGACCACGTCGACCTCCTGCGAGACCTTGAACCGGGGAGGGTGGGCGTCGCGGACGAACTTCATCCAGGCGTAGCCGCGGCTGTAGCCGTGCTCCGCCAGCCAGCGCTCGGCGGCCTCGGTCCCATCCGTCCCCGGCGCCACCGGGACGTAGCAGCCGACCCCGAGCTGCTCGGCCCAGCTCGCCGCCGCCGCCAGGTGCCCGTCCCCGACCGCTCCGTGCGCGGTCGCCCCGAGCAGCAGGTTGACCATGCCCACCTCGGGCAGGGAGGCGACCAGCGAGGCCTGCACCGGCCCGAACCGGCGCAGCTCGACCCCATGCTCGCGGGCGATGCCGCGCGGCATCGACTCCCAGCTCTCACGCCAGAACCGGCGCTCGACCGGGTCGAGGTTGGCGGAGTCGTAGGCGACGCCGTTGCTGGTCACGCCGCGGGCCATCGGCTCCAGCATAGGCCGCCGCGGGCCGGCGGGTTGCATCTGTCAGCCTGGGGGCCGTGAGCGGCCCGAACCCAGGTGGCGCCCGGCCCGACGACCGGGTCCCCGCCGACCAGGTGATCGTCCTGCTCGGCGCAACCGGCGACCTGGCGCGTCGCAAGCTGCTGCCGGGCATGTTCCATCTCTCCCGGGTGGGCCTGATGCCACGCCGGTTTCGGATCGTCGGCGCCGCCCGCGGGGCGATCGGCGAGGAGGAGTTCCGGCAGCTCGCTCGCGATTCCGTCGACGGCTCCGGCCGTCGGGCGCTCGACGCCGCGGAGTGGGAGCGGTTCGCCGCCTCGCTGCGATTCGCTGGGGTCGGCGACGGGTTCGAGTCGCTGGCCGAGGCCGTCGCCGCCGCTCGCGCCGAGCTCGGGGAGGACGCTGAGCTGCTGATCTACCTCTCGCTGCCGCCGCGTGCGGCCGGGGAGGCGATCGAGCGGATCGGCGAGCTGGGCCTGGGGGAGGGCGCCCGGGTGATCACCGAGAAGCCGTTCGGGACCGACCTCGCCTCGGCCCGCGAGCTGAACGCCCAGCTGCACGGGGTCTTCGCCGAGGACAGCATCTTCCGGATCGACCACTACCTGGGCCGCGAGGCGGTGCAGAACCTGCTGGCGCTGCGCTTCGCCAACGGGATGTTCGAGCCGATCTGGAACCGCAACCACATCGACCACGTCCAGATCGACGTCCCCGAGACGCTCTCGATCGAGATGCGCGGCAGCTTCTACGAGCAGACCGGCGCCTTCCGCGACATGGTCGTCACCCACCTCTTCCAGGTGCTCGGATTCGTCGCGATGGAGCCGCCGGTGTCGCTCGATCCGCGGCCGCTCGGGCTGGAGCGCGAGAAGGTGTTCGACTCGATGACGCCGCTGGCGCCGGCCGACCTGGTCCGCGGCCAGTACGCCGGGTACCGCGACGAGGAGGGGGTCGCCGCCGATTCCGACACCGAGACCTTCGTCGCGCTGCGGGCCGCGGTCGACAACTGGCGCTGGGAGGGGGTGCCGTTCTACCTGCGCTCCGGCAAGCGGCTGGCCCAGCGCCGCCACCTGCTGACGATCGCCTTCAAGCAGCCGCCGCGCCGCATGTTCCCGCTCGACTGCGACCGGATCGCCGAGTCCTTCGGCCACGACCACCTGACCTTCGAGCTCGGCGATCCCGGCAGCATCTCCGCCTCCTTCCTGGCCAAGGTCCCGGGGCCGCGGATGGAGCTGGGCGAGGCGCACATGCGGTTTAGCTACGCCGACTCCTTCGACGGCGGCAACGGGGCGCTCGACGCCTACGAGCGGCTGATCCACGACGTGATGCTCGGCGACCGCACCCTGTTCACCGGCTCCGAGGCGATCGAGCGGCTCTGGGAGGTCTCCGAGCCGGTCCTGGCCGACCCACCGCCGGTCGAGCCCTACGAGCCCGGCTCCTGGGGGCCGGAGCGGGCCGCGGAGCTGATCGCGCCGCGCCGCTGGCACCTGCCCAGCGACCACGTCTGAGCCCGGCACGGAAAAGGGCCCCAGAAGGGGCCCCTTGTTTCCGCAGGACGTACCACCAGAGAGCTTGGGTCGCTGGCTCGTCGGTCCCTGAGCTTTGAAGTTCTCGCCGCCTTCGTTCGTGTGCGGCATATCCATAAACACCGAGGAGTCGAGAAAGTTGCACCGCGGTGCGCCGCCCCCACAACCCCGCTGCTAAATTCACCTCCCCCCGGGGCGTTTAGCTCAGTTGGGAGAGCGCCAGCTCGACAAGCTGGAGGTCACTGGTTCGAGCCCAGTAACGCCCATCAAGAACCCCGGTCCAGAGCCAGATCTGGGCCGGTGGTTCGAGCCCAGTCCCTCGATGCCCCAGGCAGCGACTCGCTTGAAGCGCGACTACTTGTAGATCGCGATCGGCAGGATGACCGCGCCGCGCTTGGGGATTTCCGTCTGTTCGCGGAGCCGGTCGAGGACGCATGTGCGCCGTTCGCCGGGCGTTTTTGCCCGGTCGAACTCTTCGCTGTGGGGGGTCGTGTCGCAGAGGAGGCTGGCCTTCTCGAGCAGGTCCGCCGGGGCGTGTTCCAGTGGGTTCCGCCAGGTCTCCCAGGTCGGCGAATCGCGGTAGGCGATGGTCTTGCCTTCGCGCCCCTTGAAGACTCGCGTCACGATGCCGACCACCTTGAAGTTTCCGCCGCCGTTCTTGATCAGGCTGCGCTCGTCGGTCAGTTGCCGGTAGCGGACCGGAAGCAGGAACTTCACCTCCTCGTCGTTCTCCACCGCGAGGCCGTCCAGCTTCTTCTGCACCCGTTCGAGCGACTTCCGGCTCCCGTTCTCTTCAAGCTCGTTTCGTCTTTCCCGCAGCGCCTGCCGTATGTGCATCTCCTTTGTGTCGTCCTCGCCCCCCCGTGGCGTCAGGGCGAAGACCATCCTCGGATTGGGCCCCACCTGGCCCGCGAATGAACGCGCCGCTTCCCGAACCGCTTCGACCTCTTCCCGTTCGGCGTAATCCATACCTGCGGTCGGGAAGAGCGCCTTCATCGTTCCCGCCTGGCGGACGACGAGATAGGGGTTGGCGAAGATCGGCGTCCGCACGTCGCTGCTTCTGAAGAACACGAACGATCCTTCCCTGTTCACCTCGCTCGATTCGAAGGCGTCCAGGTTGGTGACCTTGACATCTTCGATCTCGTCCTGGTCTCGGAGGATGGCGAGCAGGCGGAAGAAGTTCGCGGCGGCGGTCGGGGTCACCTGGCGTTCGATGAAGTTCTCACGCTGCGCCGACGCGCCGACGTCGACGATGTCGCCACCGCTGATCCCGGCGCGCTCTTCGGTGCGCAGCATTTCGGTCAGTCGTTCACTCTTTGCGATGCCACCGTTGAGCTGCGCCAAGTAGGCGCCGACCCGGCCGTTGTCGAGGTAGAGGAACTCGGCGGGCTTCGGTCTGGAGACGGTGTCCGCCCCGTCACCGGCGCCGAACGGCGAGCGCAGGTGGTGACGCTCGCTGACCACCCCGAGCAGGAAGATCGCGAGGACGCCGCTGCCGACCAGCAGCCAGCGGCGTGCCGGGCTCATCGCACCGAGTTTCTCGAACACGGCTCAATGCCTCCCGGACGGGTCCACCGGAGCGCTGTCTGCTGCCGCGATTGCCGACATCTGGCTTCTCCCGCGTGACGCCCTGAGCAAATTGCACCGAGTATTCTGCCAGACCTAATTAGATAATTCAGTGTGCCCAGCCGCGCCGGAGAGGCGGTCGGTGGGGGTAGAGTTGGGACTGTGGATTTGGACGAGGCGCGTGCCTTCCTGCGTGAGCATCACCGGGGTGTCCTTGCCACCCGTCGGGCGGACGGCGGCGTGCAGCAGAGCCCGGTGCTTGTGAACGCCGACGCCGAGGGGCGAGCGGTCATCTCGAGCAGGGAGACCGCCTACAAGGTGCGCAACCTCCGCCGCGATCCCTGGGCGCAGGTGTGTGCCTTCACCGACGGCTTTTTCGGGCAGTGGCTCTTCGTCGAGGGCTCCGCCGATGTGCTCTCGTTGCCCGAGGCGATGGATCCGTTGATCGACTACTACAAGCGCTTCCCGGACGAAAACCCCGACTGGGACGACTACCGGGCGCGGATGGAACGCGAACGGCGCGTGTTGATCCGGATCGAGGTCGAGCGGGCCGGCCCGGATCGTCAGGGTTGAACGCTGAGGACTCGGTGGTCACCGTGTCAGGCGAGAAGCACGACACCCCGGTGCTCTGGCAGCTGCGGCTCTCCCACTACAACGAGAAGGTGCGGTGGGCCCTGGACCACAAGCGGGTCCCGCACGTGCGGCGCTCGCTGCTCCCCGGCGTGCACCGGATCGTCGCCAAGCGTCTCACCGGCGACACCCTCACCACGCCGGTGCTCACGGTGGACGGCGACTCGACCGGCGACTCGACCCGGATCATCGCGGCGATCGAGGAACGCTGGCCGCGGCCGCCTCTCTATCCGGGGGACGAGGCGCAGCGCCGCCGCGCGCTCGAGCTCGAGGAGTTCTTCGACGAGCAGCTTGGCCCCCACATCCGCCGCGCGCTCTACCACGAGCTGTTGTCCCACCCGGATCTGGCGCGCCCGTTGTTCACCGATGGGCAGCGACTCGCCGCCCGGACGTTCGTCAGGGCGATCTTCCCGGCGGTGCGCGTCGGGATCAGGCGGACGCTGGAGATCGACGCCGAGACCGCGAAGGCGAGTAGGGAGCGGACCTTTGCCGCAATGGACCGACTGGAGCGGGAGATGGGGCCCGGCGGGTACCTGGTCGGCGACTCCTTCACCGTCGCCGACCTGACCGCGGCGGCGCTCTTCTATCCGGTCGCCCGCCCTCCCGAGTTCCCGTACCCGACGGTTGCGGACCCGCCAAGCCCGGCTCGCGAGTTCCTCGACTCCCTGCGCCGGCGGCCGGGTGGCGACTGGGTGGCGGAGATGTACCGGCGCCACAGGTGCCCGCAGCCGCCCGCCGCGAGCTGAGCGGGACCGGTTGCGGCCCTACTCGACCAGGCCGGTGTCGCGCAGGTAGCGGGCGGCGACCGCCCGGGGCTTCTTGCCGTCCAGCTCCACTTCGGCGTCGAGCCGCCGGATCGTCGCCAGGTCGAGCCCCTCCTGAGCGGCGACGATCGTCTCCTCGTAATCGGGCCCGGCTTCCTCGACCACGGCCTCGGTGGTCACGAAGATCACGTTGCCGGCACGGAAGACGTGCTTGTCCTCTTCCAGCGCGACGAACTTGTCGGCCTCGGCCGCCAGCCGGCCGTCGGTGCTGTAGACGGTCACCGCGTCGTATTCGCCGTCCTCGAGGAACTGGAAGCGCTGGCGGAGTTCTTCCGGGTAGTACATGTAGGAGATCGATTCGAAGAAGACCTCGTACTTGTCTTCCATGCCGCCCAGGCAGTCGGCGCTGACGTGGCAGTCGGAGAACCCGTGCAGGGTCATCTTCTCCGAGCTGCCGCGCAGGTCGGAGATCTTCTCGAGGTCGTGCTTTTCGGCGGTCTTCCTGAGGAAGGCGATCTGGCGGCTGAGGCTGTAGGGGGTGGGGGGGAACGCCGTCAGGCCCTCTTCCTCCAGGCCGGTCCGGGCCAGGTCGTAGGCCTGCTCGGCGTCGCTGGGCAGGTCGGCGTTCGAGACGTCGAGCTCACGCTCCAGCACCGCGTCGACGTGCTCCGGGTAACCGGAGATCTCGCCGGCCCGCAGTTCGCGCATCGGCACGTCTCGGTAGTCGGTTTCGATCCCGACCTCCCCCTTCACGCGGTACCCGGCCTCGCGCAGCGCCTGGACGTAGATCTGACCGAGGACTTCCTCTTCGGTCGTCGCCCGCGCCCCGACCGTCAGCGTCACCTCACCGTTGTCGTGAGAGTTTCCGCAGCCGGCGAGGAGCGCCAGGACGGCGATCACCGCCAGCGCCGTCGCGAGGCGCGCACCCGCGCCGGATCGCCCTGCCTCTGCTAGCCAAGCCATCGCCTCCGAAGCCTAGCTATATTGCTCAGGTTTTTCCAGAGTACTAGTGAGTCTCAGCGCGTGGCCCGAGTCGCACCGGCAGCGTTTTCAGCTGGTTGATGAAGGCCGATTCGACGAAGACCGGTCGGCCGTCTATCTCCATCTCCGGGTAGCGGGCGAGCGTCTCCTCGAGCAGGATGCGCAGCTCCAGCCGGGCCAGCGCCGTGCCCAGGCAGAAGTGGCGGCCGCCCGCGCCGAAGGCCTGGTGCTCGGGATTGCGGCGGACGTCGAAGCGGTCGGGATCCTCGTAGCGCGTCTCGTCGCGGTTCGAGGACGCGTACCACATCACCACCTTGTCGCCATCCCTGATCGGCTGTCCGTGCAGCTCGGTGTCGCGGGTGGCGGTGCGGCGGAAGTGAGCGAACGCCGGGTACATCCGCAGCGCCTCCTCGACCGCGCTCGGCGCCAGCGAGGGGTCGTCGAGCAGGATCTGGCGCTGATCGGGGTTTTCCATCAGCGCCCGCATCGCGCTGCAGTAGGTCGCCTTGGTGCTGTCGTTGCCGGCGGCGACCAGGAGGAAGAAGCCCATCACGATCTCGTGCTCCTCCAGCTTCTGGCCTTCGACTTCGGCGTGGACGAGGACGCTGGTCAGGTCGTCGGTCGGGTTCGCGCGCCGTTCGGCGATCATCTTCGAGCAGCGGGCGAAGATCTCCGGCACCGTCTTCTCCGGGACGCCCTCGATCCCGTCCGGGTTGAGGTCGGGGTCGCTGGCCCCCAGCGCCGAGTTCATCAGCTCGGCCCAAATCGCGTCGTCCTCGGGCGGGATGCCCATGAAGCTGCCGATCACCCGTGAGACGGCGGGCTGGGCGACGTCGACAACCAGGTCGCAGCTGTCGCGACCGTCGAGGGCGTCGAAGGTGGAGGTGACGATCTCCCGGATCGCCTCCTCGTGGGCGGCGATCCGCTTCGGCGTGAAGCCGGCCTGGAACAGCGCCTTGATCCGGTCGTGCTTGGGCGGGTCCATGCCGATGAACATCGCCCGCATCAGCTCCATCGGGAAGGTCGCGGTGATCGCCACGATGCCGCCCTTTTCGGAGGAGTAGGTCTCCCAGTCGCGGCTCACCTCGTGCACGTCGTCGGCGGTGGTGATCGACCAGAACCCCGCCGATTCGGGGAACTCGGGGACGTGCGAGGTCCAGTGCACCGGGCACTCGCTGCGCATCCGCTTGAACAGGTCGTGGGGAGGGCCCTCGGGCCAGTTCTCCCGCTCGATCAGCAGCAGGTCCTTCAGGTCCCCTTCGTATCCGCTCATCCTTCCTCCCGGGTCGGCGGTGCGATTGGCGACTTAGTGGCCCATGTGGCCACAAACTCGCCAATCGCGATGTTACTGGCTGGCTGGCCAACTGTCAGGAGGAGGGCCCTGGGGCGACTACCTTTCCGCCTCTTCGCGCCCCTTTTCGATGCCTTCTTCGGCTCGCTTCTTGCCTTCTTCGATCCCCTTTTCGGCTTCTTTCTTGCCGGTTTCGGCGCCTTCCTTGGCCTTTTCGATTCCTTCTTCGACGCCCTGTTCCACTTCTTCGGCGCCGGTCTCGATGCCTTCCTGGGCCTTTTCGACGCCCTCTTCGATGCCCTGCTGGATTTCGTCGCTGACGCTGCCGTCGCCGTCTCCGCAGCCGGCGAGGACGGCGCCACCGAGCACCAGGGCGGCAATCGCGAGCAGCGCGGCCAGGGTCCGCCGCGGGGTGGTGCCGGGCGATCGATCCTCGTTCATATGGAGCGCTCCCGTGGGGTAGGGGTTTAACGTTGAATCAGTGAATCAGACCGAACCGGACGAGCCGCGGCAAGCGGGCGAGCCGGCGCCGCAAGACCGGATCGAGGCGCTGGTCGCCGACGCGATCGACGCCCTGCCCGAGCAGTTCCAGCAACTACTGGAGCGGGTCCCGGTGATCGTCTCCGATCTCGGATCCGAGGTCCACGCCTATGGCGAGTACTTCGGCGACGGCGTCGCCCGCGAGAACTTCGAGGACCGGATCGTGATCTACCGCGACACGCTGGAACGCGACTTCGGCCACGACCCCGAGCTGCTCGCCCGCCAGGTCGAGCAGACGCTCCGCCACGAGCTCGCCCACCACCTCGGCTGGAACGAGCGTGGGGTCGGCGGGCTCGGCCTGTGAGCCCCGTAGCGCTGCACCTCTCCCCGCATCCCGACGACGAGTTGATCGGCGCTCCGGCGACGCTGATGGCGCTGCGCGACGCCGGCTGGCGGGTCGTCAACCTGGCCTGTGGGCTGGGCAGCCGGCCGGGGGAGAGGCGGCGGCGCGAGGCCGAGCTGCGCGAGGCCTGCGAGCGGGCCGGGTTCGAGCTGGTGCTCGGCAAGGAGGTCGACGTCGCGGTCGCTGAGCTCCAGCCGGCGGTCGTCGTCTCGCCCTCGCCGCGCGACCGCCACCCCGCCCATGAGGTCGTCGCCGCCGCGGCCCGGGAGGCGCTCGAATCGCGCGCCGGGGAGGCGCCGCGCTGGTGGATGTGGGGCCTCTGGGGGCCGCTCGAGCGGCCGACCCTCGGCGCCGGGTTCGGCGACGGGCGGCTCCGGGAGATCCTCACGGCGCTGGCCGCCCACCGCGGCGAGCTGGAGCGCAACGACTACCGCCGGCTGGTCCGCGGCAGGGCGGAAGCCAACGCCTGCCTGGCGCCCGAGCTGCTGTTCGGGTTCGGCGCCGAGGCGGTCCCCGAGCTCCGCTTCGCCGAGCTGCTCACCGAGCTGGTTTCCACGCCGTCCGGCTGGCGGCTTGGGACGAATCGCTGGCTCGACCCCGAGCAGCCGCTGGCCGCCCCGACCGCGACCGACGCCGCCCGGTTAGCGGACCCGGCAGGAGCGGGTGAGAGGGACCTCTAGCCGCTTGCCGTCGGCGAACCGGAAGCGGGCGCGGGCGAAGGGGAAGAGGGCGATCGAGAAGCCCGGCGGGGCGGCGCAGCTGGCGGCGATCAGGCTGCGGCGCTGACCGCGGTGCCGGTGGGTGCGGCCGATCCGCAGGTGGACGTCGGTGATCGAGCCGAGCCCGCCGGCAAGCCGCGGCAACCTCGTCGCGAGCACCGTGCCGTAGGTGCCGCGCGGCCGTTGCCGCAACTGCAGCACCGTGACGAAGGTGGCCTGGATCGGCACCGAGGCGTTGAGGTGGAGCAGGAGGGCCGGTCGGCCGCGGCGGCGGCTGTTGAAGACGAGCAGCCGGCCCCGGACCGGCACCGCGGCCGGCTCCGACTCGATCGCGGCCCGGAAGTTGCCCTTGCCGACCAGAGCGCGGCGGCAGCGCCGCAGCGCCGCCCGGCTGGTCGTCGACTGCAGGACGCCGCTGCGGCAGCGCGGCAGCCCCGCCGCCGAGTAGGCGCCGTTGCGGTTGAGCGCGATCTCGAGCCGTCGCAAGGCGGGAGGGTGCGAGCCGTCGGTGGTCGCGATCGCGCCGTCGAACCGGACCGTGATCGGGACCTCGCGGCTGCGCGGCAGGGCGTGGGGGGAGAAGTCGCCGTCGAGGCTGACCAGCACCTTGCCGACCCGGGCGCGCTCGGCCGGTGCCGGTGCGGCCAGCGTCGCGAGCGCGGCCAAGACGAGGATCACTGCGACCTTGAATGGGTGACGCCACATTCGCAATTCCAGTCTAGGACCGCGACCGTGCCTGGAAGGTTGTGCGCCGGTTGAGCCCGGCTACCGGGCGAGCAATCCCGACATCGCCCGCAGCCCGGCGTCCATGCCGCGCCAGAAGTTGCCGCCATGGAACGGCTCGCCGCGGCTGAAGCGCCAGGGGACCGAGAGACCGAGCATCTTCTTGCCCGCGCGCCAAGCCTTCGAGGAGCCGACCCGGTAGTCGCCGTCGGCGTCGGGGCGGACCTCGACCGGGTGCTCGGGGTCGCCGGTGAGGCGCAGCGGGACCTGGGCGAAGGTCGCCTTGTCGAACTGCTCCATCACGCACATGCTGACCGGGTCGAAGCCGACCGCCGGCTCGCCCCCGACCAGCTCGGCGGCGAGGTGGGAGGCGGCGGCGTCGGCCTGCAGGAAGGCGAGAAAGGCCTGCTTGACCGGGAAGTCGCCGGCGTCGCCGACCGCGAAGACCTCCGGGTGCTCGACCAGTCTCCGGCTCTCCGGCTCGGTGGCGAGGAAGCCGCGCTCGTCGCTGCGCAGTCCCGCGAACGGGGTCGCGGCGACGTAGGGCGGGAAGGCGACGAGCAGGTCATAGGGGAGCTGCTCGCCGTTCGCGTAGGAGACGGCGTCGGGCTCGACCCGGTCGACCGGCCAGCCGGCGTGGGCCTCGATCCCGCGCCGCTCGAACTCCGCGGCGGCGACGTCGTGGAGGCGCGGGCCGAAGGCCTGGATGTAGGAGTCCTCGAAGGTCGACCAGACGATCTCGGCGCTCTCGCGGGCGCCGGCCCGCCGCAGCCAGGTGTCCAGCATCAGGACGATCTCGTACAGCGGGCCGGCGCACTTGTTGGCGGGCGGGACGAGGAAGAGGACGCGACGCCGCTGGCCGGACCCGGCGGCGTCGAGCAGGCCCTGGAAGCCGGCGCGCAGCTGCAGCATCTCGACCGGGGTCCAGGGGGTGAGCGCGTGCTCGGCGAGGCCCGGGACCTCCTCGGGGCGCATCGCGGCGCCGGTGGCGAGGACCAGGAAGTCGTAGGGGATGGCGCGCCCGTCGACGTCGACGGTTTGCGCTCCGGGGTCGACCCCTTCGGCGCGGCCGCGGATCAGCTCGATCCCCTTGCGGGCCGCCGGCTTGGCGAGCGGAACCTTCAGCTTCTCGGGGTCGAGGCCGAACGGCACGTAGATCGAGTTCGGTTTGAAGAGGAAGTGGTCGCTGTCGGAGACGAGCGTGATCCGGGCCCGCTCGCCGACCTGCAGCCGCAGGTCGAAAGCGGTCTCAAGGCCTCCGAACCCGCCGCCGAGGACGACGACGTGCCCGTGGGGAAGTGAGGTGGTGCGAGCGCCGCTCACCGGTCGACCGTCTCACCTCGGTCACGGTGCCGAATCGGTGGCCCGCCGCAAACCTCGATGGGGCGCCCCCGAAGCAATCCGCGAAGCAATCGCGTGGTTCCTTTTTGACGCATAGCGTCAAAAAGGAACCACGCGATGAATTGCGGGGCGGGGCTCTAGGGTTCGGGCATGGCGGAGGGTCACGGCTGGGCCGAGCTCGAGGCCGGCGACGAGTTCGCCGGCTACCGGATCGAGCGCCAGCTCGGCCGGGGCGGGATGGGGATCCTCTACCTGGCGCTCGAGCCGGGCCTGGAGCGGCGGGTGGCGCTGAAGCTGATCCTGCCCGAAGCGGCCGCCGACGAGGTCTTCGCCCGCCGCTTCGCCGAGGAGTCGAGGATCGCCGCCTCGATCGAGCACCCCAACGTGGTCCCGATCTATGCCGCCGGCGAGGAGGGCGGCGTGCCGTTCATCGCGATGCGCTTCGTCGCCGGCTCCGACCTCGGCCGGCGGCTGGCCCGCGAGCGGCGGCTGGAGCCGGCGGCCGCGGTCGAGCTGATCGCCCAGATCGGCAACGGGCTGGACGCGATCCACGCCGCCGGCCTGGTCCACCGCGACGTCAAGCCCGCCAACGTCCTGCTCGGCGGCGGCGAGGGTGCCGAGCACGCCTACATCACCGACTTCGGGGTCGCCCGCAACGTCGCCACCAACACCGGCCTGACCCAGACCGGGCGCTTCGTCGGCACCCTCGACTACGTCGCCCCGGAGCAGATCTCCGGCGGCGAGGTCGATGCCCGCGCCGACGTCTACGCGCTCGGCTGCCTCCTCTACAAGCTGCTGACCGGCGAGGTCCCCTTTCCCCGCGAGGCCGAGGCGGCCCGCCTCTACGCCCACCTCCACGACCCGCCGCCGGCGCCCTCGCTGCTGGCGCCGGGAGTCTCGATGGCGCTGGACGACGTGGTCGCGCGGGCGATGTCGAAGCAGCCCGGCGACCGCTACCCGTCCGCAGGCGACCTCGGCCGGAGCGCGGCGGCGGCGCTGAGCGGCGCCGATGTGACGGTGCCGGAGCGGACCGTGGCGACCGGGGCGGCGGCGACCCGCGAGACCGAGACCGTCAGCCCGACCGAGCCCGCGGCGACGGTGGCGAGCGAGCCCGCCCGGCGTGCCGCCGCAACCCGTCAGCTGCCGCGCGAGGACGAGCGGGCGGCAGCGGGTGGCAGCGGGCGGAGGCGGGCCCTGCTCGGCGGCGGACTGGCGGCGCTGGCGGTCGTCGCGGTCGTCGCGGTGGTGCTGGCCAGCGGCGGCGGCGACGGGGGAGGGGGCGGCGCGGCGACGACGGAACGGACGACGACGCGGGCACAGCCGGAACCCGAACCCCAGAGGCTGACGACCTCGGAACTGGTCAAGGCGGCGGACGAAAGCTGCGAAACGGCGAAGGCTTCGTACAGGCAGGCGCGGGAAGAGTTCCCCGGCGCCGAGGAAGAAGCGGGGATGAGCGTCGCGTACGGGGAACGGCTGGTCGGCATCTCCGGCACGCAGGTCGAAGACCTGGAAGCGCTGGTCCCGCCGGCGAGCAAGGAAGACGAGTTCGCCGAATATCTCGAATCGCGCAAGGACGTAGCCGGGCTGGACAGGGCCGCCCTCCGCGCGGCAAGGGCGGAAGAACCGTCCGCGTACGTCGCCGCCTACGAGCAGCGCAACCAAACCGAGGCCGACCGCGAACGCCTCGCCGACGAGATCGGCTTCGAGGTTTGCAGTCAACCCAAGAGCTGAGGAGGCCCGATGAAGACCGCCACCAAACACCTCACCTTCGAGACGCCCGAGCGGCGTGAGCTGATCCGGATCACCGAGGACGTACAGGCGACGGTCGACGAGGCCGGGATCGCGGAGGGCATGGTGCTGGCCTCGGCGATGCACATCACCGCGGGGATCTGGGTCAACGACGACGAGCCGGGGCTGCACGAGGACGTGATGGAGTGGCTCGACAAAGTGGCGCCGCCGAGCTGGGCGCCGGCCAGCGGCGAGGTCGCCGCCGAGCTGCTGCCGGAGGGCGGCGACTACCGCCACCACCGGGGCGGCGAGGACAACGGCGACGCCCACCTCAAGAACCTCCTCGTCCACCACCAGGCGATCGTCCCGGTCACCGCCGGCCGCCTCGACCTCGGTCCCTGGCAGCAGGTCTTCTACTGCGAGTTCGACGGCCGCCGCCCGAAGCGGGTGGTGATCAAGGCGATAGGCGAGTAACACCGGTGCGACGCACGTTATTGGTGAGATTCCTACAAATGCACAGGTTTCCTACTAGGGTCGCCGGATTCCCATCCAAACACCTAGTCAGGGGAGAGCTAAGTGGCATTGAGAGGACTTGCGTTCCTGCGTCGGAACGCGATCGGTTTACTCGCGCTGGTGGTTGCGCTGTCGGGGACCGCGTACGCGGCCAACACGATCGGTGCGAGGGACATCAAGCGAAACGCGATCCGCAGCCCGCACATCAAGACGGGACAGGTCAAGAAGAGCGACCTCGCTCGTTACCTGCGGCGGAAGATCTACGCCGGCAACAGCGCCGGTCCGGTCAACACCCCCGACCCAGCTGACCAGTTGCAGATCAGACGGGTGACCAGCGGGACGCTCATTCTGCTGCCGGAAGAAGTGGACGCGATCGAAGCGGTCTGCCCGCCCGGATACGCCGTGGTTGGGACGGGTTTCTACGCCGGCATCGCGGACGTGGGTTTCGTTCTGTCCTACGGCTCGTTCGTCGGCGGCGCCTTCGTCAACGAAACGGGGATCGTGCTCGAACCGACTGTCGAAGCGATCTGCGCTCGCAACAGCCAGGGCGGAGCGACCTCGTCGAGCGCGGCCGCTCACCGGCGTTTCCAGCGGCAGGTCTCAGAGCTTCGGGCCGCACTGGGATAGGTCCGAGGATCGGGCGTCGGCCTTCAGGTCCGGCGAGTCGGAGGTCGGCGCCCGAGCAACATAAGTAGTTACTTACGTAAGTATCTGCTTTAATATGGGGCGTGAAGGCGGAGCGCGACGAGCGGAGCATCGACTTGGTGGCGCGGGCGATCGCCGAGACGCACCGGCGCGAGATCCTCTCGCTGACCCGCGACGGCGAGCTCAGCGCCGGCGAGATCGCCGCCAACTTCAAGATTTCCCGGCCTGCCGTCTCCCAGCACCTGGCGGTGCTGCGAGGGGCGGGCCTGCTGGATGAGCGGCGAGACGGGACGAGCCGCCTCTACCGTGCCCGGCCCGAGGGGCTGGCCGGGCTGCGCGACTTCATGGATGGATTCTGGACCGATCGCCTCGAGCGGCTGAGGCTGGCCGCCGAGCTGGAGCAGCAAAGGAGGAGCAAAGGTGGTAAACGCAGAGACGGTGGACGCGGTGGAGGTCGAGGTTCGGATCGCCGCAAGCCCTGAGACGGTTTTCGATTTCTTCACCGACCCGCGCCTGATGGTCCAGTGGATGGGCCGGCGCGCAGAGCTCGATCCGCGGCCGGGCGGCGCCTTCCGCACCGAGATCAACGACGAGGCAATCGCCAGCGGCGCCTACCAGGTGCTCGACCGGCCGCGGCGGATCGTCCTCAGCTGGGGCTGGGAGGGCGAGGACTCGGTCACCAAGCCGGGCTCGACCACGGTCGAGGTGCTCCTTGCCCCGGACGGCGACGGCACCCACCTGAGGTTGCTGCACCACGGGCTGTCCAGCGCCGAGGTTGCCGAGAAACACGGTCACGGCTGGCGCCACTACGCCGAGCGGCTGCGGCTCGTGGCGGCGGGGGAGGACCCGGGCCCGGACGAGTTCGCCGAGCCGCGCGGAGACGGGGACTGAGCGGCCAACCTCGAGTGTCGAGTTTCCTCGGGATAGCCGAGGAAACTCGACACTCGCTAGTCGTGGTCGCGGTGGGTGACGCGTTCGGCCCGGTGGCGGACCTCTTGGCTCGCCTCGCGGGTCGCCGCGAAGGCCTCGTCGCGGGCGGCGGCGACGCCCTCGCTTGGCTTGCCGCCGACGATGTCGCGGAAGGCGTTCTTGAAGCGGTCGGTGCGGCGGTCGGGCGGGAAGCGGCGCTCCGCCCGCTGCTGCTTGCCCGGGTTGCGCTCCCCGTAGCGGCGCCGTGCCCAGGGTGAGCCGGGCTTGCCGAGCCGCCAGGCGCCGTAGATCGCGACCGGGAAGAGGAAGAATCCGACGGTGCCGTGCAGGACCCGCTGCTTGGCGAAGCAGATCGCGACCAGCGCCAGCAGGAAGAGGAGCAGGACGATGCTGACGACCACCGCCTCGACCGAGCCCGTCTCGATCGAGAACGGCGTGCCGCCGACCAGGACCAGGCCCATCGCCGCGGCGGCGATCACCGTGGCGTCGATCGAGCTGCGGCCCTCCTCGGCCCAGTAGACATCGTCGAGGTAGACCCAGAGCGCGAACTCGTCGATCGTCAGCCCGGCCCCGACGCCGAAGAAGAAGGCGCAGATCTCCATATAGGGGCTGTTGCCGTAGGAGAGGAAGCCGAGCGCCCCGGCCGCCATCATCGTCACGATCCCGAACACCAGGTGGTGGAGGTGGACGCCGCTGTCGCTGACCACGCTGCCCGGCCACCAGGGGACCTTGGGGCTGCGCATCAGCCGCGTGCTCATCCGGATGAAGGCGAAGGAGAGGATGAACCCGACCAGGACGAGGAACAGGCCCTGCGCCTCGTGCTCGGTGAGGTTGTCCCAGAACTCGGCGAAGATCGAGGCGGTGGTCATGCCGACACCGGGGTCGGTCGATCGGCGCCCGTGGCTCGCGGGTTGAGCCGCGGGCCGTCGCCGTCCTTCTCGGCGATCAGCTGCACGGTGAGGACCACCGCGGCAACCGCGAAGATCGGGGCGAAGAGGACGTTGCCGGCCACCTCGGCGAACCAGGTCGCGAGGAAGTCGGGACCGAGCAGGTCGTGGATCCACTCGGCGATCGCCTCGCCGGCCGCCTCGCCGGCCAGCTCGATCGGGACGAGCACGCCGAAGACCAGCCAGAAGCGGCCGCGGACCAGCTGCCAGCTGCGGACCAGGGCGCCGCGCACGGTCGGCCGCTCGAGCTCCATCACCGGCCCGGAGAGGCCGAGCCAGACGAAGGCGAGGACGCCGGGGACGACCAGCAGCGCCAGTCCGACGACGACAAGCGCGACGTAGACCAGGTCGACCACGATCAGTCGACGGTAGTCGAGATGGCGGGCGATGTGGGCGAGTGAGGGCCGCTCCTGTCCGGGGTGGGTGAGCGAGACGGCGATCGCGCCGCTGTAGAAGACCTCGCCGACCAGGCTGGTCGCGGTCAGGGCGCCGATCGCCGCCAGCAGCGCGGCGATCTTGGCCCCGTTGCCGAAGTCGAGCGAGTCGATCTCCATCTCGACGCTGACCGTCCCGATCAGGCCGAGCGGCACGAAGACGACCAGCGCCAGCAGCAGCAGGGTCGGGGCCCACGACCAGCAGGCGCGGCCGATCCGCCCGTACAGCGCGGCTATTTCCCCGATCGGTCCCAACTCAGCCGGGCCGCCGCCGGCCGGAGGGCCGGCGGCCGCGGGCCGCGAGGCGCTCGGGGCTCGACTCCGAGGCGGGGACCCGCCGCAGGTTCCCCAGCTCGGGGATCAGCAGCTCTTCGGCGCACTGCCGGTGCCAGTGGTGGTGGTCGGTGCCGCCGAGCCGCCGCACGAACTGGACCACGGTGTGCTCGTCGCCGACCTCGATCTCGCCGTGGCAGCCCGGGCAGCGGTAGAGCTTGCGGGCGATGCCGCGGATCAGCCAGGTCTCGTCGCCCTCTTCGTTCAGCCCGCGCAGGCTCCAGCGGATGCTCGGCTGCCCGTCGAACTCGCCCATCTCAACGCCTCGACATCCAGGCGAAGCCGGCGGACATCGCCAGGTTGGCCGCGCCGGCCAGCCGCAGCCCGAGCTTGGCGCCGGGACGGCTGACCGCCGGCGAGGAGGCCCAGAGCGCGTCGGTCGCGATCTCGGTCCCGCGCAGCCAGGCCAGCGATTGCCAGTCGGCGGCCTCGCCGCGGTGCTCGGCGACCGCGTGGGCGGCGGCGAAGGTGAGCCAGATCGGGCCGCAGCGCCGGAACAGGTGCTTGGCGTCCGGCGAGGGCTCCTCGTGCCCCAAAACCCGCAGGGTCGCCGCCGGGGCGGCGATCGCCGCGCTCCCCAGCACCAGGTCGAAGACGATCATGTTGCGGTTCACCAACCGCACTGCGCTCTCCCAAGTCATCTCTACAAATTATCTCGGAAGGGAATGGAACGGGTTCGGCGAAATGGACCGCCGTGACCAAGACTGCGACGAAGTCCCCCCAGCTCAAGAGCCTTTCCGACTACATCCAGGAGCGTTTCGACGAGTTTTCGCGCTCCCAGAAAGACGTCGCCCGCTACATCGTCGACCACCTCGACGAGGCAGCTTTCCTCACCGCCGAGGAGCTGGCCAGGAGAGCGAGCACCTCGTCATCGACGGTGGTGCGCTTCTCCCAGGCCCTCGGCTTCGAGGGCTACCCGGAGCTGCAGCAGTCGGCGATCGAGGAGTACCGCAACACGATCGCCGCCAGCAGCGCCGCGGGCGGGGCGCTGTTCTCCTTCGACCACTCCGAGCTGGAGGGCTCGCTGAGCGCCGACTACGCCAACCTCGAGGAAACGGCGCGCAAGCTCACCCCCGAGCAGGTCGACGCCTCGGTCTCGGCGCTGGCAACCGCGCAGCGGGTGGTGATCGTCGGGGTCGACCAGATGGCCTTCTTCGCCAGCTACCTGCGCCACACCCTCAGCCTGCTCGACATCCGCTCCGAGATCGTCGCCAGCACCGGTGGCGAGTCGCTGCAACGGCTGGGCCGGATCGACGACGAGACCCTGGTCATCACCCTCTCCGCCGGCCGCGCCCACCCATTGCTGCTGCGGGCGATGAAGCTGGCGGTGCACCGCGGCGCCCGCACCCTGGCGATCTCCGACGCGACGATGTCCGAGGTCGGCGAGCACGCCGAGCTGACCCTCTACTTCTCCTCCAACAGCCCCTCCTTCGCGCGCTCCAACACGGCGTTGATGGCGCTTGTCCAGGCTCTGGCCCACGGCCTCTACGCACGCGACGAAGCCGCCCACAAGGACCGCATTCGCGCCTTCAAACTGAAGTAGGGCGCTTGGGGGGCTGGCGCCGGGGGCGCCAGCTCGCTCGCAACTCGTCGTTGGAGAGTTTGCCGCTGGCGCCTCCTGCTCTGCGCCCCTCCCGCGCAAAACGCTCGCAGGCGCCCCCGGCGCCAGCCTGACGCTTGAAGCTGGAGAGGGGCTCGGCCACGTAAGATGGCTGCGATGCCTGAGCGCGCGACTTTTCGACTGAAGACCGGCCTTGCCGAGATGCTGAAGGGCGGGGTGATCATGGACGTGGTCACCCCCGAGGAGGCGAAGATCGCCGAGGCCGCCGGCGCCTGCGCGGTGATGGCGCTGGAGCGGGTCCCGGCCGACATCCGCCGCGACGGCGGCGTCGCTCGGATGTCCGATCCGCAGATGATCAAGGGCATCCAGGCCGCGGTCTCGATCCCGGTGATGGCGAAGGCCCGGATCGGCCATTTCGCCGAGGCCCAGGTGCTGGAAGCGCTCGCGGTCGACTACATCGACGAGTCCGAGGTGCTGACCCCGGCCGACGAGGTCAACCACATCGAGAAGCTCGCCTTCGAGGTCCCCTTCGTCTGCGGTGCCACCAACCTCGGCGAGGCGCTGCGGCGGATCGGCGAGGGGGCGGCGATGATCCGCTCCAAGGGTGAGGCCGGCACCGGCAACGTGGTCGAGGCGGTCCGCCACATGCGCGAGATCACCTCCGGCGTCAAGCGACTCGCCCAGCTGCGTCCCGAGGAGCTGGCCGCCGCCGCGAAAGAGCTTCCCGCTCCGCTTGAAGTCGTCCAGGAGGTCGCCGAGCGCGGCCGGCTGCCGGTGCCGCTGTTCTGTGCCGGCGGCATCGCCACCCCCGCCGACGCGGCGCTGATGATGCAGCTCGGCGCCGAGGGCAACTTCGTCGGCTCGGGGATCTTCAAGAGCGACGACCCGGCCCGCCGCGCCAAGGCGATCGTCGAGGCGACCACTCACTTCTCCGACCCCGAGCGGGTCGCGGCGGCTTCGGTCGGGCTCGGCGAGGCGATGCCGGGCCTGGAGATCGGCCCGCTCGAAGCCGAGGACGCCCTGCTCCAGAACCGCGGTGGCTGAGCTGCGGGTCGGCGTCCTGGCGATCCAGGGCGACTTCGAGGCGCACGCCGCCACCCTGCGCCAGCTCGGCGCCCAGCCTTCCGAGGTGCGGCTGCCCGCCGACCTCGACGGCCTCGACGGCCTGGTCATCCCGGGTGGCGAGAGCACGACGATCGTCAAGGGGATCGAGGCGGCCGGCCTGGAGCCGGCGCTGCGCGCCCACCACCAGGCCGGGCTGCCGGTCCTCGGCACCTGCGCCGGGCTGATCGTCTGCGACGCCGCGCATCTCGGCCTGCTCGACGCGACCGCGAAACGCAACGCCTTCGGCCGCCAGCTGCAGAGCTTCGAGGCCGACCTGGAGATCGAGGGGATCGGCGACGAGCCGCTGCGCGCCGTCTTCATCCGCGCTCCCTGGGTCGAGAGTCACGGCTCCGGGGTCGAGGTGCTCGCCTCCTACGCGGGGCACCCGGTGGCGGTCCGCGAGGGCAACGTGCTGGCCTGCGCCTTCCACCCGGAGCTGACCGACGACCCGCGCTTCCACGCTCTGTTCATGGCGATGACGACCAGCGCCCGCGAACGCGGCGCGAGAGAGGAGGCGAGATGAGCGGCGACCCACGCGCGGTCAACCTGGCGAAGATCCTGGTCGGCTACTCGACCGAGGTGAAGGAGGGCGAGGTGGTCTCGATCGACGGCGAGAGCGCCGCCTCGCCGCTGCTGCTGGCGGTCTACGAGGAGGTGCTGAGGGCCGGCGCCCACCCGGTCCTCAACGTTGCCCTGGAGGGGCAGATCGCTGCCTACTTCAAGCACGCCTCGGACGCCCAGCTGGAATGGATCTCGCCCTTCGCCGAGTGGATGGTCGACAACGCCGACGTGCGGATCGCGATCGGCGCCAGCACCAACACCCGCGAGCTCTCCGGCGTCCCCCCGGAGCGCCAGACGCTGCGCCAGTCGGTGACCGGCGACCTGATGGCGCGGGCGATGAAGCGCGGCGCCGAGGGCGACTTCCGGTGGTGCTACACGCTGTACCCGACCAGCGCCTACGCCTCCGAGGCGGAGATGAGCCTGGCCGACTACGAGGACTTCTACTACGGCGCCTGCCTCGCCGACGACACCGAACCGCTGAGTGCCTGGCAGCGCGCCTCCGAGGAGACGAAGCGGCTGGCCGAGTGGATCGAGGGCCACGAGGAGGTGCGGGTGACCGCGCCCGGCACCGACATCCGGCTGGGGATCTCCGGCCGCAAGTTCATCCCCTGCGACGGCCGCCACAACATGCCCGACGGCGAGTTCTTCACCGGCCCGGTCGAGGACTCGGTCGAGGGTGAGGTGAGCTTCCACCTGCCGGCGGTGATCGGCGGCCGCGAGGTCTCCGGGGTCAAGCTCCGGTTCGAGGCCGGCAGGGTGGTCGACGCGACCGCGGAGCGGGGCGAGGAGTACCTGCTGAAACTGCTCGACACCGACGAGGGGGCGCGCCGCCTCGGCGAGCTGGGGATCGGCACCAACTACGGGATCGACCGCGGCACCCGCGAGGTGCTGCTCGACGAGAAGATCGGCGGCACCGTCCACATGGCGGTCGGCACCAGCTACCCGGAGTCCGGCGGCGAGAACGAGTCCGCCGTCCACACCGACCTGGTCTGCGACCTGCGGCTCGGCGGCAAGCTGGAAGTCGACGGAGTCGTGATGCAGGAAGACGGCAAGTTCGTGGTCTGACGGACCCTCAGATCCGGGTGAGGATCAATCCCGCGAACCCGAAGATGATCGCGACGGTCTGGGGGATGAAGAGCTGAAGCATCATCCGCTGCATTCCGTCGATGCTTTCGCGCATCCGGCTCATCTCGCCGCGGATGGCGGCGAATTCAGACCTCATCTCGGCGCGGACCGCCTGGAATTCGGCCTTCATCTCAGCTCTCACCGCCGCGAATTCGGCCTGCATCTCCGCTCGCAGCGCCGCAAATTCAGTCCGCGTTTCCGTGCGGAGGGCGATGAATTCGCGGTCGACCGCCTCGAATCCCCGGTCGACCCGGACGTTTAGGTCGTCGAGCCGCTCGTCGGTCCACAGGTCCCTTGCCATTGCCTCCATGATGCCACTTTAAAAGACCACGTGTAACGTGTTGTGCGCAGAACGAAAAAGTTTCGTCACAACTTGGCTACTGATCCGGCAACGGCGAGCCGGCGAGGAAGAAGAACCAGACGGTCATCGCCAGAACGGCCAGCATCACCGAGGCCATCAGCACCGCCTCGACCACGGTCACCGAGTTGCCGGCCCGGGCGGTGTCGCGGACGCTGCGCAGCCAGGTGGGCCGGATCGGCTGTAGCCGGTTGGTGCCGGTGATCCGCACGTAGAGCTGGTTGAGCCGCCCGATCAGCCAGGCGACGAGGACGATCGAGAGCACGATCCCGACCGCGACCACCGCGTAGGGGCCGCCGCTGGGGAACTGGGTCTCGGAGACCTTGGAGCCGATGTAGATCCAGGTCAGCGGGATCGCCGTCCACAGCGAGAAGGCCGCGAGCAGCATCGCCAGGAAGACGACGCTTGCCGCCAGCCCGTTGCCGCCCTCTTCGCTGCGTGCGTTCGAGGTCATCTCCCTGCTCATAGAATGGCAGGCCCATGTCCGGACATTCCAAGTGGCACTCAATCAAACACAAGAAGGGCGCCGCCGACGCCAAACGCGGCAAGCTGTTCAGCAAGCTTGCCCGGGCGATCACCGTCGCCGCCCGTGACGGCGGCGGCGACGTCGACGGAAACCCGACCCTTGCAACCGCGGTGCAGAAGGCCAAAGAAGCCTCGATGCCGAAGGACAAGATCCAGAAAGCGATCGACGTCGGGACCGGCGCCGGCAGCGATGGCGCCGCGATCGAACGGGTCCTCTACGAGGGCTACGGGCCGGCCGGGGTCGCGGTCCTGGTCGAGGCGCTGACCGACAACCGCAACCGGGCCAGTGCCGAGATCCGGCACGCCTTCTCCAAACACGGCGGCAGCCTCGGCGAGCCGGGCTCGGTTGCCTGGATCTTCGAGAAAAAAGGCTCGGTTGCCGTCGACGGCACTCGCTACGGCGAGGACGACTTGATCGTCGCGATCGACGCCGGGGCCGAGGACGTGCGGGAGGACGGCGAGCAGCTGCGGGTGCTCGCCGACCCGAGTGACCTGACGGCGGTCCGCGAGGCGCTGGGGGAGGCTGGGGTGGAGATCGCCTCGGCCGGCCTGGTGACCGAGCCGAAGAGCACGGTCGAGCTCAAGGGCCATGACGCGGAGCGACTGCTGAAGCTGCTCGAGGACCTCGACGAGCAGGACGACGTCGACGAGGTCTTCGCCAACTTCGACATCCCCGAGGACGTTCTGGAGAAGCTCGCGGCCTGAGTCGGGGAAGGCATCCGGGAGGGGTTCCAGAATCCATCCCCATGCAAGTCGTGATGGGCGTGGACCCCGGCGCAGCGAACCTCGGCTTCGGCATCGTCCGGGTCGAGGGCAACCACATGGTGGCGCTTGACGGCGGCGTGGTCGAGACCAGCCCCGAGCTGCCGATGGAGCAGCGGCTGGAACGGATCCACCGCGAGCTGGCGCAGCTGATCGAGTGGCACGAGCCCGCGGCGATGGCGATCGAGGAGGTCTACTTCGGCAAGAACGTGCGCTCGGCGATGGCGGTCGGCCAGGCCTGTGGGGTGGCGATGCTGGCAGCCGCGCAGCGCGGCCTCGCCTGCTTCGCCTACACGCCGCAGGCGATCAAGAGCGCGGTCTGCGGATCCGGCGGCGCCGACAAGGCGCAGGTGCAGCGGATGGTCGGGACGCTGCTCGGCCTGCCCGAGCCGCCGACCCCCGACCACGCCGCCGACGCGCTTGCGGTCGCGATCTGCCACGGCGGCGGCAGCGGCCACCGGCAGGCGGTGGCGGCAACCGCTGGGCCGGGCCGGGAGCGGTTGGCCGGATGATCGCCGCGGTGAAGGGCGAGGTGCTGGTGCGCCGCCACGACCACGTGGTGGTCGACGCCGCCGGGGTCGGCTACCGGCTCGCCGTCTCCTCGGAGACGCTGAAGGCGGTGCCGGCGACCGGGCGCGAGACCTTCCTGCACGCCGAGCTGATCTCCCGCGACGACTCGCTGGCGCTCTACGGCTTCGCCTCCGAAGAGGAGCGCGACCTCTTCCGGATGCTGATCTCGGTCAGCGGGATCGGCCCCAAGGTGGCGATCGCGGCGCTCTCCGGCGGCAGCGCCCGGGAGCTCCTGAAGGCAATCGCCGCCGGCGACGCGAAACGGTTCCAGGCGGTGCCGGGGATCGGCAAGCGGACGGCGGAACGGATCATCGTCGAGCTGCGCGAGAAGGTCGCCGGCGAGCTCGAGGAGGAGGTCGCGATCGCGGTCGCCGAGGGCGGCGACGCGCGGGCGCTGGCCCGCGACGGCCTGGTCAACCTCGGCTACGCGCCGCTGGAAGCCGAGCAGCTGCTCGACGGGGTCGAGGGCGCCGAGCCGCAGCAGCTGGTCGCGGCGGCGCTGCGCAAGGCGGGTTCGGCGCGGTGAGCGAGCGGGGTCGGATCAGGACGCCCGGCATCGATGACGCGCCCGGCATTCCCGGCGACGGCTTCGAGATCGACGCCGAGGTGACGGTCCACGACGCCCGGGCGGAGGCGCCTGACGAGGACCTCGATCGCTCGCTGCGGCCCCCCAACCTGGAGGATTTCGTCAACCAGGAGCAGGTCACCGAGCAGCTGGCGATCTTCATCGAGGCGGCGCGGCAGCGCGGCGAGCCGCTCGACCACGTGCTGCTGGCCGGCCCGCCCGGGCTCGGCAAGACCTCGCTCGCCCACATCGTCGCCGCCGAGCTCGGGGTGCCGATGGTGCAGACCGCCGGGCCGGCGCTGGAGCGCAAGGCCGACGTCGCCTCGTTCCTCACCTCGCTGGAGCCGGGCAGCGTCTTCTTCATCGACGAGATCCACCGGCTCGGCCGCGCGGTCGAGGAGACCCTGTACCCGGCGATGGAGGACGGCGAGCTGCCGGTGGTGCTCGGACAGGGGGCGGGGGCGAGGACGGTGACCCTGCCGCTGCCGCCCTTCACCCTGGTCGGCGCCACCACCCGGGCCGGCCTGCTGACCACGCCGCTGCGCGACCGCTTCGGCGTCTCCCACCGGCTGGAGCACTACAGCGCCGAGCACCTGGCCAGCATCGTCGAGCGCTCCGCCGGCATCCTCGAGGTCGAGATCGATGCCGAGGGGGCGCACACGATCGCGGCCCGCTCGCGGGGCACGCCGCGGGTCGCCAACCGCCTGCTGAAGCGGGTGCGCGACTTCGCCCAGGTCAAGGGCAGCGGCGAGATCGGCGCCCCGATCGCCGGCGCGGCGCTGGAGATGCTGGAGGTCGACGCCGCCGGCCTCGACCGCAGCGACCGCGCCCTGCTCGACACGATCGCGACCAAGTTCGGCGGCGGTCCGGTCGGGCTCTCGACCCTGGCGATCGCGATCGGCGAGGAGCCCGACACGATCGAGGACGTGCTCGAGCCCTACCTGCTGCAGCAGGGGCTGCTGAAACGGACCCCGCGCGGGCGGGTGTTGACCCAGCGGGCGTTCGACCATCTCGGCCTGCAGGCGCCGGAGGGCGCGGCGAGCCTCTTCTAGCGCCGGCCGCTAGCCTGTCCTCTATGCCGTTTTTCATTTGTCCCAATTGCGGCAGCCGGGAGGTGGCCAGCGATCGCACGGCCGGCTTCAGCACGCGCCCGAAGGGCTGCTCCAAGTGCGGCTTCGGGTTCGTCTTCGAATTACTCGATGATTATTATCCGGCTCCCAATGCAGCCTTCTTCGTCTGCGACCAGCAGGAACGCGTGATCGACGCCGGCAAGGGCAGCTTCGAGCTGACCGGACTCACCGACGAGGACGTGATCGGCCGCCCGGTGCGGGAGGTGCTCGGCCTCGACTGGATCGACCCCGGCGACGGCGACCCCGCCTCCGACACCAACGGCGACGGCGTCGTCGACCCGATCGAGACCTCGCTGGAGTGGGGCGTGCGCTCGCTCGGCAAGCGCGTCTCGGTGAACGCCGAGGGCGACCTGCCGGCGCGCGCCGTGGCCGACGTCTTCCCCGCCTACGACGACGACGGCGGGCTGCTGCTCGTCCTCACCCCGGAGGGCTGAGGCTGTGGGCACGAGGCGGCGATACCTGCTCGTCCTGCTCTTTGTGCTCGGCCTGGTGGCGGTCTCGGCCGTGGTCGTCGCCAAAAAGGAGACCAAGCTCGGCCTCGACCTCGCCGGTGGCGTCGAACTGGTCTACGAAGGCCAGCCGACCGGCCAGGTGACCGAGGTGACCGGCGAAGACATCGACCGCTCGATCGAGATCATCCGCGAGCGGATCGACCGGCTCGGCGTCGCCGAGCCCGAAGTCTCGCGGCTCGGGACCACCGGGATCGCGGTCAGCCTGCCCGACGTCACCGACGCGCAGCGGGCGATCGACCAGGTCGGGACCACGGCGCAGCTCTACTTCTACGACTGGGAGCCGAACCTGATCGGCCCGGAGAAGACGATCGCCGGTCGGCCCGGCCAGTCGCCGCCCGAACAGGCCTTCAACGAATCGGTCAAACGCTGGGAAGACGCGGGGCGCAAAGCGAACAACCCCCTGAACGCCCAGCTGATCCAGGCCGGCGCCTACCCGACCGCCTACGACGCGGCCCTCCTCGCGGCCGAACAGAAGGGCGAGGAATGCGAAGACCCGTCGACCACCAAGCCGCGCTACTACCTGTTTGAAGAGGAAGAGCCACGCAAGCTGCTGGCCGGCCCCGAGTTCGCGCGGAACGACCTCTACGTCGACCCGACCGGGGAGGAACGGTCCCGCGAGGGGACGACGGTGATCGAGGTCCCGGTCTGCACGGTGCTGGTCTCCGAGCTGCCCGTCGACGAACAGGGCCGGACCGACGAGACGGCGCGGCCGGGCTGGTTCGCGATCAAGGACAACCCGGCGCTCTCGGGCACCGACATCACCGACCCCGAACAAAACTTCACGCCGACGACCAGCGAACCGAATGTCACCTTCGACTTCACCGGCGACGGCCAGGACGCTTTCCAGAGAGTGACCCGGGCGATCGCCCAGCGCGGCCAGGCGGCGGCGATCGGGCCGGTCGGGGGTCAGCAAGCGGCGGAATTCTCCGGCCACTTCGCGGTCGTCCTCGACAACGAAGTGAAGACCCGGCCGATCATCAACTTCGCCGAAAACCCGGACGGGATCGACGGCCGCGAAGGGGCGCAGATCTCAGGCGGGTTCAACGACATCGCCGAGGCGCAGGACCTGGCGACGGTGCTGCAGATCGGCGCCCTGCCGATCAACCTGAAACTGGTCAGCCAGACCCAGGTCTCGGCGACCCTCGGCAGCCAGGCGCTCGACGCGGGGATCAAGGCCGGGGTGATCGGCGTGATCCTGGTCGTCCTCTTTTTGCTGATCTTCTACCGCTTCCTCGGCTTGGTGGCGGCGATCGCCCTCTGCGCCTACGGGTCGATCTTCTTCGCCCTGATCAAACTGATCCCAGTCACCCTGACCCTGCCGGGGATTGCCGGCCTGGTGCTGACGATCGGGGTCGCGGTCGACTCCAACATCGTCATCTTCGAGCGGATCAAGGAGGAGGTGCGGGCCGGGAGATCGATGCCAAGCGCGATCGCCGCCGGCTACAAACGCGGGATCGGCACGATCATCGACGCCAACGTCATCACCCTGCTGACGGCGTTCATCCTCTTCGTGCTCGCCACCGCCGGGGTCAAAGGGTTCGCCTTCACCCTCGGGGTCGGGACGATCGTCTCGCTGCTGACCGCCGTCGTCTTCACCCAGGCGTTGATCGGCAGCATGAGCAGGACCCGGCTGCTCGGCTCGCCAGGCGCCCTCGGCGCGTCCAGCAAACGGCAGCGTTGGCACTTCGACTTCATGGGGGCCAGCCGTTGGTTCTTCTCGGCTTCCGGCGTGATCCTGCTGGTCGGCGCCCTCTCGCTGGCGACCAGCCAGCTCAACTTCGGGATCGACTTCGAGTCGGGCACCCGGGTCACCGTCGCGCTCCAGCAGCCGACCGATGAGGACGGGGTGCGCGACGCTCTGAGCACGGTCGGGGTCAGCGGCGAGGAGATCCAGCAGGTCTCCGACCCGGTGCTCGGCGACAACGTCTTCCAGATCCAGACCGGCGAGCTGGGGCCGGAGCGGGTGAAAGAGGTCGAGTCGGCGCTGGGCGAGGAGTACGGGATCGCCGAAGACGGGTTCGACAGCACCAGCGTCGGGCCGACCTTCGGCGAGCAGGTCGCCAACAGCGCGCTGACCGCGCTGATCTTCTCGTTGCTGGTGATCTGCGGCTACGTCGCGCTCCGCTTCGACCCGAAGTTCGCCGTGCCGGTGCTGATCGCCGTCTTCCACGACATCCTGATCACCGCCGGCGTCTACTCGTTGACCGGGAAAGAGGTGACGAGCGGCACGGTCGCCGCCTTCCTGACCATCCTCGGGTACTCGTTGTACGACACGATCATCGTCTTCGACCGGATCCGCGAGAACGTGCCGCGGATGCCGCGCGCCGCCTTCTCGCAGATCGTCAACCGCTCGATGAGCGAGGTCCTGACCCGGTCGCTGGCGACCACCTTCTCGACCCTGCTTGCGGTCACGTCGCTGCTCGTCTTCGGCGGCGCCACCCTGCAGGACTTCGCCTTCGCGATGCTGGTCGGGATCGCTTCCGGGACCTACTCCTCGATCTTCATCGCCTCGCCGGTGCTGACCGCGTGGAAGGAACGCGAGCCCGGCTTCATCCGCCGTCGCTTGCGGATCGCCGAGGCCGAAGGTGGCGTGGTGCCGGCCTTCGCTTCCGACATGGACGTCGCCAGGCTGGGCGGCGAGGAGGGCGACGAGCTTGCGGCCGAGGCCGAATCCGCCGCTGAGCGCACCGAGCCGGCCGCGGAGGCCCAGCCGGGCGCGGTCGCGACCGCAGAGCGGACGGCGGGCAATGGCGGCGATCCGGTCGGCGAGGACGGGCCGGACCCCGATTCGGCGGAGCGCCGCCGCCGCAACGCCGAGCGCAAGGCGCGCCGGCAGGCACGCCGCAAACACGGGAGGAACCGCTAGCGATGGCACTGGTCGTCTGGTTCACGATGGGCATCGCCCTCTGGCACTTCACGGTCTTCATCCCCGACCGGTTCTGGCAGGGGATCGTCGGCGCCTTCCTCGGCTCCGTGATCGGTGCGGTGATCTTCGGCCTGATCGTGCAGCAGGTCATCGGTCGCGGCCTCGGCGACACCGACGTGGCCACCGCGCTGCTGGCGGTGCCCGGCACGGCGATCGGCCTCGCCGTGGTCTGGGCGATCGGCACCCGGCGCGAAGCCCAGCTCCTCGACTAGAGCAGATTTACCTGCAAATTACGGAGTAAAGCGGCGCGGTTGCCGCCGCCTGGCCGCCTAGCCTGGGTGGGTGCCGGAGCCCCTGCAGGCATTTGCCGCCGAGCCCTACGCCTACGCCGACGTGCGGGCGGTCGCGGACGGGCTCGGGCTCAGTGAGCCGGTCGCCGTGACCCTGGTGCGACGCGGCTACCGCACGCCGGATCAAGCGCGGGAGTTCCTGGCGGCGGAGGAGGGGCATCCGCCGGAGGCGTTCGAGGCGATGGCCGAGGTCGCGGCCACGGTGCGGGAGGCGATCGGGGCGGGGCGGCGGATCACGGTCCACGGCGACTTCGACGTCGACGGAGTCTGCGCGACCTCGGTGCTGGTCTCGACCCTGCGCGAGCTGGGCGCCGAGTGCGACTGGCTGATCCCCGACCGGCTGGCCGACGGCTACGGGTTGAGCGGCGGCAACGTCGAGCGCCTGGCGCAGCGGGGTACGGACTTGATCGTCACCGTCGACTGCGGGATCACCGCGGTCGACGAGGTGGCGCTGGCAAAGCGCCTGGGGATGGAGGTGGTGGTCACCGATCACCACCAGGCGGGCGAGGCGCTGCCGGACTGTCCGATCCTGCACCCGGAAATCAGCGGCTACCCGTTCGTTTCCCTCTGCGGGACGGCCGTCGCCTGGAAGCTGGCGTGTGCGTTGCGGGAGGGGGGCGAGGAGGCGGACCTCGACCTGGTGGCGCTGGCCACGGTCGCCGACCTGGTGCCGCTGGTCGGGGAGAACCGTTCGCTGGTGAAGCGGGGCCTGGCGGAGGCGCGACGGGCGCACCGGCCCGGGTTGAAGGCGCTGATCGAGGCGTCGAAGTGCGAGCCGATCCGGCTCGACGAGGGCGATCTGGCGTTCCGTCTGGCGCCGCGGATCAATGCGGCGGGGCGGCTGTACCGGGCCGACGCCGGGGTGGAGTTGATGCTGACCGAGGATGAGGATCGGGCCGAGCAGATCGCGATCGAGCTGAGCAAGGCCAACTCGGAGCGGCGAGCGACCGAGCGCCAGGTGCAGGGCGCGGCGGAGGCGGCGCTGCGTGAGCTGCCGGAGGGGCTGCGCGAGGCGCCGGGCTTCGTGGTGGCCGGAGAGGGCTGGCATCCCGGCGTGGTCGGGATCGTCGCCTCGCGGCTGGTCGAGGCCCACCACCGGCCAGTGGTCGTGGTCTCTCTTGACGGCGAGGGGGGAGGGCGAGGCTCGGGTCGCAGCATCCCCGGCTTCGACCTGCTGGGAGCGCTGGAGGCGTGCTCGGAGCACCTGGTCGGGTTCGGCGGCCACCGCGCCGCCGCCGGGCTGGAGCTGCGCGAGGAGAGCCTCGGCGCCTTCCGCGAGGCCTTTGCCGCCCACGCGGCGGCGACGCTGGGGCCCGAGGACCTGCGCCGGACCGAGCGGATCGACGCGATGGTCGGCGGAGTGGGGCTGGGGCTCGACCTGGCCGAGGAGCTCGGCCAGCTGGCCCCGTTCGGGATGGGCAACCCCGGAGTCCGGTTGATGGTCCCCTCCGCCCGGGTCACCGACGTGCGCACGATGGGCGAGGGCAAGCACTCGCGGTTCAGCCTGCGCAGTGGCGCCCACCGGGCGCTCGGCGTCGCCTTCGGCCGCTCCTCCCTCGGGGTCGGGGAGGAGGACCCGGTCGACGCCGCGGTGCGACTCGAGGTCAACCACTGGAACGGCTCGGTCGAGCCCCGCGTCGTGCTCCGCGAGCTCTACCCGCTCGGCGACGACGAGGAGTCCCCGCACTCGCACGAGTGCGAGTGCGAGGGCGACGAGTGGTGGGCGCGCTTCGAAGCCGAGCTCGGCGGGGCAGTGGCGACTTTGTCCACGCAGCGTGAACAAAGTCGCCAATTGCGGCGCGGTGGCTCGGTGACGACCTCGATCGCGGAGCTTGTTTCGAGTGGGGCGGGGGTGCTTGCGGTTTGCGCCGACGCTTCGCCGCGAGCGGGGCTGGCGACCGGGGCCACTGGGCTCGCTCGCTTCAACGGCGGCGGCGGCCGGGTCGTATGCATGCGCTGCGGTGGAGCGGCGCTCGACGCGGTCGCGGCCAAGGCCGATGGCGGCCTCGCCCTGGTCGACTACCCGACCTTGGAGCGGGCCGGCGCGGAGCTTGCGGCCGGTTTCGAGCACGTGGTCCTGGTCGACCCGCCGTCCTCGCGGGCCGCCGATGCGGCGCTGGGCGCCGGCGAGGGCTACCTTCACCTCCTGTTCGGCGATGCCGAGCGTGAGTTCGCGCTTGCCGTCGCCGAGGCGAACGCGCCCTCGCGGGAGACGGTCGCCGGCGTCTACCGCCGCCTCCGCGAGTCGGGCGGGAGCGCCGGCGCTGAGCTGCGGGCGGCGCTGACCGGCGATGGGCCGTACCCGCTCGCCCCCGAGACCGCGGCGCGCTGCCTCCGGGTCCTGCGCGAGCTCGATCTTGCCCACGGGGAGCCGGATCGCGGCGCGGGGGCGGTCGGGGTCGTATCCTCAGAGGGGACCGAACTGGAGCGCTCAGCCGCGTTCCGTGCGTACAGCGCAGAACTCTCGGAGGCAAAGCGATCGCTCGAAAGACCCAGATAGGGGCAGACCACTCCGAGCTCCTCGGCGACCTGTTCGCGGTGATCGAGGAGTTCGACTCGGCGCTGCCCGACGCCAGTCGCGGCGGCGCGGCGCTGGCGGTGTCGACGGTCGATCGCGACAAGGTCGAGCGCGCGTTCGATTTCGCCTGCGACCGCCACGCCGACCAGCTGCGGCACTCCGGCGACCAGTTCATCACTCACCCGGTCGGGGTGGCCCAGATCTGCGCCGGGATGCGACTCGACACGGAGACGCTTTGCGCGGCGCTCCTCCACGACACGGTCGAGGACACCAGCGCCAGCCTCGAGGAGATCGACGAGGAGTTCGGCGAGGAGATCGCGCAGCTGGTCGACGGGGTGACGAAGCTGACCGGGATCACCTTCGAGAGCCGCGACGAGCGGCAGGCCGAGAACTACCGCAAGATGATGGTGGCGATGGCCACCGACGTCAGGGTGATCCTGATCAAGCTGGCCGACCGCCTCCACAACATGCGCACCCTGGGCGCGCTGCCGAAGCAGAAGCAGACCGCGAAGTCCCACGAGACGCTGGAGATCTACGCGCCGCTCGCCCACCGGCTGGGGATCCACGCGATCAAATGGGAGCTGGAGGACCTCTCCTTCGCCACCCTGCACCCGCGCAAGTACGCGGAAATCAAGCAGCTGGTCGCCCAGCAGCGCGACGAGCGCGAGTCCTACGTCGCCGACGCCGGTCGGTTCCTCTCCGAGGAGCTGGGCCAGGTCGGGATCGAGGCCGAGATCTCCGGCCGCGCCAAGCACTTCTACTCGATCTACACGAAGATGGCCAAGAAGGGCCGCGAGTTCAACGAGATCTTCGACCTGACCGCGATGCGGGTGATCGTCGGCTCGGTCAAGGACTGCTACGGGGCGATCGGCGTCATCCATTCGCTCTGGAAGCCACTGCCGGGCCGCTTCAAGGACTTCGTCGCGATGCCGAAGGCCAACATGTACCAGGCGCTGCACACGACGGTGATCGGGCCGGAGGGCAAGCCGCTGGAGATCCAGATCCGGACCGAGGAGATGCACAAGCTCGCCGAGTACGGGATCGCCGCCCACGTCGCCTACAAAGAGGGCGGCGGCGAAGACCCGAAACGGGAGAAGATGACCTGGCTGCGGCAGTTGGTCGAGGCCGAGGGCGAACAGGACCCGGCCGAGTTCCTCGAGTCGCTCAAGGTCGACCTGTTCGAGGACGAGGTCTTCGTCTTCACGCCGAAGGGCGAGGTGAAGAACCTCTCGGCGGGCTCGACCCCGCTCGACTTCGCCTATGCGGTCCACACCGACGTCGGCCACACCTGCGTCGGGGCCAAGATCAACGGCAACATCGTGCCGCTGCATTACCAACTGCGCTCCGGCGACATCGTCGAGGTGCTGACGGCGAAGCAGAAGCGCGGCCCCTCGATGGACTGGCTGAAGCTGGTCCGGACCAGCCGTGCCCGCAACAAGATCCGCGCCTTCTTCAAAGAGGAGCGGCGCGAGGACGCCGAGCGCGACGGCCGTGAGGGGCTGGAGGAGGCGCTGCGCAAGCGCGGCCTGCCGATGCAGAAGATCGCCGGCTCGCCGCTGCTCGCCGACGTGATCCGCGAGATGGGCTTCCGCAAGGCGACCGATTTCTACATCGCGCTCGGCCAGGGCAAGGTCTCGACCAAGGCCGCCGCCAACAAGCTGATGCAGCGGCTGAAGGCGGGCGAGGCGGTCGAAGAGGGGCCGGAGCCGGTCGGTGACGGGCGCGAGGATCGTGCCCGGCGCACCAAGGACGCCGCCAACTACGGGATCGTCGTCAAGGGTGTCGACCAGGTCGCGGTGCGGCTCGCCAAGTGCTGCCGGCCGGTGCCCGGCGACGAGATCGTCGGCTACGTCTCGCTGGGGCGGGGGATCACCATCCACCGCGAGGATTGCCGCAACGTGAAGACGCTGAGGCGCTCCCCCGAGCGCTTCGTCGATGTCGGCTGGGAAGGCGAAAACGAGGCTTCCTACCGGGTCGAGCTGCAGATCGACGCCTACGACCGCACCCGCCTGCTCGAGGACCTCTCGCGGGCCTTCTCGGAGGTGGGGATCAACATCATCGGCGCCAGTTGCACGACCAACCACCCGATGGTCAAGAACCGGTTCGTGGTCGAAGTGGGGGACACCGAGCAGCTCAAGCACTGCGTCTCCCGCCTCCGCAACGTCGAGTCGGTCTTCGACGCCTACCGCATCACCCCCGGCGCCTGATAGCCGGCGCCTGGCGGCGTCCTCGCTCGCTCGCGTGCGGAGCACGCCACGCTCCCTGCGTCCTTGCCAGGCTTGGCTCTCAGGCCCCGGCGTAGAATGTGCGCATGCCGCTGACCGTCGCAGTCACCGGGCCGACCGGGGAGATCGGGCGGGCTCTGCTCGACGCGCTCGACCGCGAGCCGGAGGTGGGGGAGGTGCGGGGGATGGCGCGCCGCCCCTTCGATCCCGCCGCCGAGGGTCTCTCAAAGGTCGTCTACCGGCGCGGCGACGTGCTCGACCGCGGCTCGCTGGCGGCGCTGCTCGACGGCGCCGACGTCGCGGTCCACCTCGCCTTCTCGATCTTCGGCGGCCGTGAGCAGACTCACCGGGTCAACCTCGAGGGCAGCCGCAACGTCTTCGAGGCGGTGGCGACGGCGGGGGTCGGCCGGCTCGTCTACACCTCCTCGGTCGCCGCCTACGGGTTCGGCGACGGGCGGCCGTCGTTGATCGGCGAGGAGACGCCGGCGACCGGCAGCGCCGAGTTCTACTACTCGGCGCAGAAGGCGGAGCTGGAGCGGGCGCTGGACGAGGTGCTCGGCGGCGCCGACCTCGACGCCTACGTCTTCCGTCCCTGCATCGTCGCCGGACCGCGGGCGACGATGCTGATCCGCCAGACCGTCAACGCCGCCCGGCTCGGCGACCCGGTGCCGGCGCTGCGGCGCGGGGTCGGCCGGTTGCCGCTGCCGTCGCCGGTATTGCCCGACCCCGGGGTCCCCTTTCAGCTGGTCCACCACGACGACGTCGCGACGGCGCTGGGCGCAGCGGTCCTCGGCGCCGGCGAGCCGGGCGCCTACAACCTGGCCGGCGAGGGCCAGGTCCGGGTTCGCGACGTCGCCGCCGCGATCGGGTGGCGCTCGGTCCCGGTGCCGGGCCCCGCGGTCGCCGCCAGCGCCGAGGTCGCAAAGCGGTTCAGCTTCCTGGCGCCCCAGCTGGAGTGGGCGACGGCGCTGCGCACCCCGGTCCTGATGGACACCGCGAAGGCGAGGCGCGAGCTGGGCTGGACGCCGGCCTTCGACGCCACCGAGACCCTCGCCCAGACCGCCGCCAGCGCCCGCACCCAGGGCCTGCTCGACTAGGCGACGATGGTGAGGGCGCCGGGGACCGCTCGGAGCTCGATCCGGGTGCGGTCGCCGATGTAGTCGCCGTCGACCTGGAGCGGGAACGGCTTCGGGGTGTCGTCCTTGCCGGTCGAGAGCGTTGTGACGGTGGCCGAGGCGACGTCGTCGAAGTGGGTCACCTGCCTGTGGTCGGCAGCGCTCCGCTTGCCGCTCAGCAGGCGCGAGATCAGGGTCGGCATGTCGCGCTGCGCGGCCCGCTTCAGCACTCCCATCGAGAGGGTGCCGTCGTCGATGGCGATCCCCTCGCAGACCCGGATCGGCCGGCTCGCGAAGTAGGTCAGCGGGTCGGAGTTCTGGGCGATCGCGGTCACCCCGTCGACCGGCTCAGCGCCCTCCACCTCGACCCGCATCTTCACCGCGTTCACCAGGTAGCGGCGGTAGAAGCCGGAGATCCCGGACCAGCTGTAGTAGTAGGGGCCGGCCTTCGCCTTCAGCTTTGGGTTTTCGTCGACCCGCCGGACCACGGTGGCGTCGATCCCGGCCCCGCAGGCGAAGACGAAGTGGCGCTCGTTGACCTTGCCGAGGTCGATCTTGCGCGGCTGCCAGTCGTCGACCAGCGAGAGCAGGTGCTCGGTCGCGTCGACCACGTCGTTGGGGATGCCCAGCGTGCGGCAAACGACGTTGGTCGAGCCGCCGGGCAGCATCGCCACCGGCAGGTCGGTTCCCGCCAGCCCGTTGGCGACCTCGTTCAGCGTCCCGTCGCCGCCGAAGGCGACCACCACGTCGTAGCCCCCGTCCCGCGCCTCGCGCCCGATCTCGGTCGCATGGTTCTGCGCCTCGGTGGACACGGCCTCGACGTCGAACCGCCCCTGCAGCGCGTACACGACCAGGTTGCGCAGCCGGTCGGAGACCGTCGTCGCGTAGGGATTGACGATGATCAGCATCCGCTTCTTGTGCGGCTTGCGGTGCAGTCTGTCGCGGAATTTGGCGGTCAAGGGGTGGTCGTGCGCGACTGGTGGACGTCGGGTGGCGGACCCTACTGGCGATTGCGACCGGGCGGGCTTCGCTGGCCGACGCTGGGGCAAGGCGCTTTTCTCAACCTCTGGTTGAAGAAAGCGCCTAACGCCAGGCTAGGCGGGTTGCCCCGGGGTGCTTGCGGGTGGGGTGGGGACCGCCTCGTAGCGAACCACGTCGCCGTCGTCCACTTCGCGGATGCGGCCCTCGTTGACGAGGAGGTCGGCGTGGCCGATCACCTCGGAGAGGGTGAGGAAGGCCTGGGTGACGGCGACGTTGCCCCAGAGGGCCTGGGCCAGCTCGTAGCCGGTCTGGGGACGCTCGGCGATCAGGGTGAGGATCTTCTCCTTGCGGCGGTCGTGGGCGGCGAAGCGGGCGTCGATCAGCTCGACGTGGTCGGCGATCGGCTCGCCGTGGCCGGGCAGGACGATCTTGGCCGGCAGCTCGCGGGTGCGGGCGAGGGAGTCGATGTATGTGACCAGGGCGTGGGTGCGCTGGTGGGCGCCGTCGAGGGGGAGGCTGATCAGCGGGTTGGAGGAGATGTGGGCGATCAGGTGGTCGCCGGCGATCAGGATCCGCCGCTCGGCGTCCCAGAAGAGGGTGTCGGAGGGGCTGTGGCCGGGCCGGTGCTGGACCTCGAGCCGGCGGTTGCCTAGCTCCAGCGTCTCGCCATCGGCCAGCGGCCGGGTCACGGTGACCTGCGAGCCCCAGCCGCGAAAGCCGCGGGAGACCGTGCGCAGCGCCGTGGTCACGTCCTCGGGGATGCCATTGCGCAGCATCACCTCGACCGCGAAGGCGTCCTGGCGCTCGGCGTCCTCGTCGAAGTCGGCGAGCCGCTGCGCCGCCGCGCCCAGGGCTGCCACCTCGGCTCCGGAATGCTCGACCAGGATCTCGACCAGGCCGAGGTGGTCGATGTGCTGGTGGGTGACGACGATCAGCTCCAGGTCCTCGATCGCGTGGCCGCGCGCCCCGAGCATCGCGCCGATCTCGTCCAGCGCCTTGCCCGAGTTCGGCCCGGTGTCGACCAGGGTCAGCGGCTCGTCCTCGATCAGGTAGCAGTTGACCCTGCCGACCGCGAACGGGGTCGAGATCGCGAAGCGGTGGATGCCGGCCAGGGCGGCCTGCTCCAGCGCCGCCTCCGGGGTGAGGCTCACGCCCGGATCAGCTCCAGCACCCGGTCGCGCTTCGCCTCCATGTCCTCACGGGAGACCAGCGACTCGAGGTTGAGGCGGAGCAGCGGCTCGGTGTTGGAGGGGCGCACGTTGAAGTGCCAATCCTCGTAGTCGACCGAGATCCCGTCGAGCCGGGTGATCCTGCCGTCGGCGAAGCGCTCGGCGATCGCCTCCATCCGGCCCGCCTGGTCGGCGACCTCGGAGTTGATCTCGCCGGATATGAAGTATCTGGACCGGAACTCGTCGATCAGCTCGGCCAGGTCGCGGCCCTCCTCGGAGAGCAGCTCGAGGATCAGCAGCGCCGGAATCGTGCCCGAGTCGGCGTTCCAGAAATCGCGGAAGTAGTAGTGGCCGGAGACCTCGCCGCCGAAGGCGGCGTCCTCCTCGCGCATCCGCGCCTTGAAGAAGGCGTGGCCGACCCGGGAGAGGTCGGAGCGGCCGCCCTCGGCGGCGACCAGGTCGGGGACGGCGCGGCTGGAGCGGGGGTCGTAGAGGATCGTCGCCCCGGGCTGCTTGCGCAGCACCGAGCGGGCGAGCAGCGCGCAGACGAAGTCGCCGTCGCAGAACTCGCCGCGGGAGTCGATGAAGAAGCAGCGGTCGGCGTCGCCGTCCCAGGCGATCCCGAGGTCGGCGCCGCTGGCCCGCACCCGCTCCATGATCAGCCGCCGGTTCTCCTCCAGCAGCGGGTTCGGCTCGTGGTCGGGGAACTCGCCGTCGGGCTCGAAGTACATCTCCTCCAGGTCGAGCCCGAGCCCGGCGAGGATCGGGCCGACCATCGGTCCGGCCATCCCGTTGCCGCCGTCGACCACGACCTTCAGCGGCCTCACCTTCGCGGGGTCGATGAAGGAGAGGGCGTGGGCGCGGAACTCGTCCCAGACGTCGACCTCCTGCAGCGAGCCGCCGCCCGGGGCGTGGCCGAGTCCGGCCTCGATCTCGGCCTGGATTTCGGCGATCCCGGCGTCGCCGGAGAGCGGCAGCGCCCCCTCGCGGACCAGCTTCACGCCGGTGTAGGCCTTCGGGTTGTGGGAGGCGGTGACCATCGCGCCGCCGTCGAGCTGGCGCGACCCGACCAGGTGGTAGAGCATCTCGGTCGCGACCATCCCCGCGTCGAGCACGGTGGCGCCCTCGAAGATCAGCCCGTCGCGCAGCTCGGCGGCCATCGCCGGCGCGGTGAGGCGCATGTCGCGGCCGAGCCCGATCCGCAGCTCGCCCGGCCGTTTGCCGCGCAGCCGCGCCAGCACCCGGGCGAAGGCGCGCCCGATCGCGTGCGCGGTGGTCTCGTCCATCTCGGAGCCGTGCAGCCCGCGGATGTCGTACGCCTTGAAGATCCCGGCCGGCGCCAGGACTGACTGGTCGGTCAAAACGCTCCTTTCAGCGCTTCGTAGCTCTGCTCGATCGTCTGCGGCATCACTTTGGTGTCGGCGATCACCGGCATGAAGTTGTTGTCGCCCGCCCAGCGCGGCACCACGTGCATGTGGATGTGGTGCTCGACCCCGGCGCCGGCGATCCGGCCCTGGTTGAAGCCGACGTTGAACCCGTGCGGCTCGTAGACCTGCTCCAGGCGGCTCATCGCCCGCTGCGCCAGCTCCATCGCCTCGGCCAGCGTCTCGGATGGGATGTCCTGCAGGCGGCCAAGGTGCTCGTAGGGGGCGACCATCAGGTGGCCGTTGGTGTAGGGGAAGAGGTTGAGGATCACGAAGCAGGTCTCGCCGCGGTGGACGATCAGGCTCGCCTCGTCATCCCCCGCCGCCGGCTTGGCGCAGAAGATGCACTCCTCCTCGATGTCCTTGGACGCGTCCTTCACGTAGGCGAGGCGCCAGGGCGCCCAGATGCGGAAGTTGGCCACTGCCGCCCAGGCTATAACCAACCCCGACGCCGGAAGTAGGCGACCATGCCGAGCAGGATCGCGAACATGCCGCCGAGCAGCAGCCAGAAGGCGGCCGTGTCGGACTCGCCGGGGACGTGGACGTTGGTGCCCCAGATGCTGGCGATCAGGGTCAGTGGCAGGACGATGACGCTGATCGAGGTCAGCACCCGGAGGATGTCGTTGACCCGGTGGGAGATCACCGACTCGTTGGTCTCCTCCAGCGCCTCGGCGACCTCCTTGTAGTTCTCCAGCATGTCCCAGATTCGCTCGTGCGCGTCGACGATGTCGTCGAAGTAGATCTCGAGGTCGAGGTCGGTCGCCAGGTAGCGTTGCTTGACCTTCTCCAGGTCGCGCAGCACCGGCCGCTGGGGACGGATCACCTTGCGGAAGTTGATGATCTCCTGCTTGACGTTGGAGATGTCGCGGACGACCTCTTCGGAGCGGCCCTCGAAGATCTGGTCCTCGAGCGCGTCGAGCTTGTTGCCGATCTTGCGCAGCATCGGGAAGCAGTAGTCGAAGCTGTCGTCGACCAGGCGGTAGAGCAGGTAGCCGGAGCCGCGCGAGAAGAGCTGCTCGCGCAGCTCCTCCTTGCCGCGGCAGCGCTCGAACAGGTACTCGACCGGCTGCAGCGGCTGGTTGGGGATCGTCACCATGTAGTCGGGTCCGACGAAGACGTCGAGCTCGCCCGCCCCGAGCCGGCCGGCCGTCGGGTCGAAGACCGGCAGGTGGAGGACGATGAACAGGTACTCGTCGTAGACGTCGATCTTCGGCCGCTGGTTGCGCGAGAGCACGTCCTCGAGGTCGAGGGCGTGGAAGCTGAAGTGCTCCTCCAGCCAGGCGCGCTCGAGGGCGCCGGGACGCTCGATGTTGACCCAGCGCAGGCCGGCGGCGTCGATTCGCTCGACCTGGGGGGTCTGGGGCTCGGCCTCAGCGGGGCGTTCGACGAGCTCGCCGCGCCGGCTCGGCCGCCGCAGCCTCGGCTTCGGAAGGTTCGGCATCGCTCAAACCCTTCGTCTCGTCGTGCAGCTGAGCCATCGTGGGGCACAGGTTAGCCGCGATCGGCCCCTGGAAAGCCCCGCGACCCGCCTGGTACTCTTCTCCCAACATAAGCGCCACATCTAGAGGAGTGGAGGGACTGGCCCTTTGAAGCTCCGGCAACCACCTCGGATCTCGGTCCGAGACAGGTGCCAAGTCCAGCAGGTTCGGTACGCGGCCTGGAAGATGTGGGGGACGTCCTACCGGACCTCTGCCCCACGTGGCGGAGGTTTTTTTGTCGGTAGAAGAGAGGATCGGATGTCCATCGAGAACCTGAAGTGCAAGGAGTGCGGTAGCGCCTACGAGCTGGGGGCGCACTACGTCTGCGAGAACTGTTTCGGACCGCTCGAGGTCGCCTACGACTTCTCCGAGCTCGACGCGGCCGAGGCGAAACGGCGGATCCAGGCCGGCTCGCAGGGGATCTGGCGCTACGCCGACTTCCTCCCCTTCGAGGGACGGCCCGGCGACCCGCTGGAGCCGGGGATGACGCCGCTGCTGCGCGCCGACCGGCTGGCCGAGCAGCTCGGGGTCGGGGCCGAGATCTGGATCAAGAACGACGCCGCCAACCCGACCCACTCCTTCAAGGACCGGGTGGTGGCGGTCGCGGTCGCCAAGGCCCGCGAGCTGGGTTTCCGCACCGTCGCCTGCGCCTCGACCGGCAACCTCGCCAACGCGGTCGCCGCCCACGCCGCGGCGGCCGGGCTGGAGTCCTACGTGCTGGTCCCCGCCAACCTCGAGGAGCAGAAGCTGCTGGCGACCGGCGTCTACGGCACCAACCTGGTCGGCGTCCGCGGCAACTACGACGACGTCAACCGGCTCTGCACCCAGCTCGCCGAAGCCCGGCCCTGGGCCTTCGTCAACGTCAACCTCCGTCCCTACTACGCCGAGGGCTCCAAGACGCTCGCCTACGAGACGGTCGAGCAGCTCGGCTGGAAGCTGCCCGACCGGGTGGTCAGCCCGATCGCCTCCGGCTCGCTGTTCACCAAGCTCGGCCGCGGCTTCCAGGAGTGGCTGGACCTGGGGCTGGTCGAGGGTTCGCTGCCAGTCTTCAACGGCGCCCAGGCGGCCGGGTGCAGCCCGGTCGCAACCGCCTTCGCCGAGGGCTGGGACGTCTGCAAACCGCAGAAGCCGGAGACGATCGCCAAGAGCCTGGCGATCGGCGACCCGGCCGACGGCCCCTACGCGGTCGAGCAGGCCCGCCGTACAGGCGGCGGCATCGACGCGGTGTCCGACGCCGAGATCCGCGACGCGATCCGGCTGCTGGCCGAGACGACCGGGATCTTCACCGAGACCGCGGGTGGGGTCACGGTCGGGGTGCTGCGCAAGCTGGCCGAACGCGGCGACCTCCGCGACGGCGAGCGGGTCGTCGTCTACATCACCGGCGAGGGTCTGAAGACGCTCGACGCGACTCGCGATACGTTCCAGATGCACGAGATCGACCCCGACCTCGAGAGCTTCGAGGCCGAGTTCCGCCAGGAGGTAGCCGTCTGATGTCCGTCACCGTGAAGATCCCGACCCAGCTGCGAGCCGCCACCGGGGGTGAGGCCGAGGTCGAGGTCGCCGGGGCGACCGTCGGCGAGGTGCTCGACGCCGTCTTCGCCGCCCACGGCGACCTGCGCGAGCGGATCACCCAGAACGGCGACCTGCGCCGTTTCGTCAACGTCTACGTCTCCGGCGAGGACATCCGGTTCCAGCAGGGGCTGGAGACCGAGATCAACGAGGGCGACGAGGTAACGATTCTGCCGGCGGTGGCTGGGGGCTGAAACCGCCGGTAGTCATCCTCTGCGGCGGGCGCGGGACTCGGCTGCGGGAGCGGACCGAGTCGGTGCCCAAGGCGCTGGTCGAGATTGGGGGGCGGCCGATCGTCTGGCACGTGGTCCGGATCTACGCGGCGCAGGGGTTCAGCCGGTTCCTGCTCGCGACCGGGTACTTGGGTGAGGCGGTGGCGGAGTTCGTCGCCGCCGAGCGCTGGCCGGACGGGGTCTTGGTCGAGTGCGTCGACACCGGGCTCGACACGCCGACCGGGGGACGGGTGGCGCGGCTCGGTGAGCGACTGCGCGGCGGCACCTTCTGCCTCACCTACGCCGACGGGGTCGCCGACGTCGACCTCGACGCCTTGCTCGGGTTCCACCGCGAGCGGGGGGCGCTGGCGACGATGACCGTGGTCCGGCCCGACCTGCAATGGGGGGTCGCGGAGCTGGAGGGCGACCGGGTCGCCGGGTTCGTCGAGAAGCCCCGCAGCGAGCGCTGGATCAACGGCGGCTTCCTCTGCTGCGAGCCGGGGTCGCTTGCCTACCTGAATGACGACAGCGTGCTGGAGCGCGAGCCGCTGGCCCGGCTTGCCGCCGAGGGCGAGCTGGCGGCCTACCGGCACGAGGGCTTCTGGGACTGCATGGACACCTACAAGGACGCCGTCGTCCTCAACGACCTCTGGAACGGGGGGGAGGCGCCCTGGCGGGTCTGGGACGCCGCCCCGGCGGAGGCCTCGTGAGGCGGGCTCTGGTCACCGGCGGGCACGGCTTCGTCGGCTCCCACCTGGCCGCCGGCCTGCTGCGGGCGGGGGTGGAGGTGCGGGTGCTCGACCGCCCGGCGCCGCGCCAGGGCGACCTCGGCGGGCCGCGGCCATCGGGGCTCGGCCTGCTCGGGATCGAGCGCTCGGTCGAGCTGTTCGAGGCGGACCTGCTCGACGCCGAGGCGGTCGCCGCGGCGGTGTCCGGGTGCGACGCCGTCTTCCACCTCGCCGCGGAGACGATCGTCAGCGTCGCCAGCCGCTCCCCGGCCCACACCTTCGAGGTCAACGTGCGCGGCGCCTGGAACGTGTTCGAGGCCTGCCGTGGGGGCGACGTCGAGCGGGTCGTCTTCGCCTCCTCCGACAAGGCCTACGGCTCCAGCCCGGAGCTGCCCTACCGCGAGGACTTCCCGCTGCGCGCCGCCTACCCCTACGACGCCAGCAAGGCGGCGGCCGACACGATCGCCCGCTCCTACGCCGCCGCCTACGGGCTGCCGCTCGCGGTCACCCGGTTCGCCAACGTCTACGGCGCCGGCGACCTCAACTTCACGCGGCTGGTGCCCGAGGTCTCGATCGCGGTCGCCGACGGCCGCGCGCCTGAGATTCGCAGCGACGGCAGCCCGAAGCGCGACTTCCTCCACGTCGAGGACGCGGTCTCCGCCTACCTGGCGATCGCCGCGGCGCTGGACCGACCCGAGACCGCCGGCGAGGCGTTCAACGCCGGCGGCGACCGCCCGCACACGGTGCGCGAGGTGATCGAGCTGATCGTCGCCGCCGGCGGCGACGAGGTGGAGCCGGTCTACGGGCCGGGCCCACCGCCGGGCGAGATCGTCGACCAGTACCTCGACTCGGCGAAGCTGCGCGAGGCGACCGGGTGGCGCCCCCGGGTGGCGCTGGGCAACGGCCTGGCGCGGACCCTCGAGTGGTACCGAGAGCACCCCGAGGCCCGGCCGTGAGCGACGTGAGGCTGGATTTTTCTCCACCCAACGGGTGAGACTGCGTTTCTCTCCGCTATGCGGAGAGAAGTCCAGCCTCAGTATCCGGTGCTCGATGCGGTTGGCTCGGTCGCTGGGTCGACCATCTAGGCTGGCCGCCATGTGCGGGCGGTTCACGGTCACCACCAAGGACACGAAGAAGGTCGCCGATCGCTTCCAGGTCGAGCTGGAGAAGGCACTGCAGCGCGGTGGCGGCGACGGCGGGAGCGGGAAAGTGCCGGCCGGGATGGGGCGGTTCAACGTCGCGCCGACCCAGGAGGTGCTGACCGTCCGCTCCTCGCCAGAGCTCGAGCAGGCGGCGCGGGGGGAGCGCGAGGCGCGGCTGATGCGCTGGGGCCTGGTGCCGCGCTGGGCCAAGGACCTCAAGGTCGGCTACCGGATGATCAACGCCAAAGCCGAGAACCTGGAATCGAGCCGCGCCTACGCGCCGCTGGTCGGCAAGTTCCGCCACCGCTGCCTGATCGTCGCCGACGGCTTCTACGAGTGGATGGTGGCCGAGGATCCCAAGCAGCCGCGCCAGCCCTGGCGGTTCACGGTCGACGGCGGCGAGCCGTTCGCCTTCGCCGGGATCTGCACCCGTAAGGAGTGGGAGGACCCGGAGGATCGTGGCTTCGACGACGGCTGGCTCTACAGCGCGACGATCGTCACCACGACCCCGAACCAGGTGGTCGCCCGGGTCCACGACCGGATGCCGGCGATCCTGCCCAGCCCCGAGGCCGAGGCGGCCTGGCTCGACCCCGAGCTCGGGGTCGAGGAGGCGGTGGCGATGTGCGGGCCACTCGACGCCGCCCGGATGCAGGGCGCCCCCGCCAACCCGAAGCTGAACAAGGTCGGCAAGGGCGTGGAGGAGGGGCCGGAGCTGCTCGTCGCCCCCTGAGGCGCCGCCGCTACTCGGCTTCCTCGGTCGCCTCCGCCACTTCCTCTTCTTCCTGGGCGCGCTCTTCGGCTTCCTCGTCGAGCGGCGGCGAGATTTCGGGCAGCGCGCCCGCGGTCCGGGCCGTCGCGTCGCCGGCGCTGGTGGTCACCGTGCAGGCGATGCTGGCGGCCGGGATGCCGGTCGTCTTGAAGACGGTGGCGAAGGGCAGCACCAGGTCTTCCTGTGGCGGGCCGGGGGGGAGGAACCATTGCCAGCGCTCCGCCCCTTCCTCGTAGACCGGCCACTCGAGCTTGATCCCGCGCTCATTCGCGAAGCCTTCTCGCAGGATGTCTTCGAAGTCCACCACGGCCCGGCTGCCGCCGTGCGAGCTGAACCTGACCTGGACGACCTCGGGTTCGTCCTGCTGGTGCAGATTGTCGCTGGAGCGGGGGTAGGAGGCGCGCAGTTTGGGGGTCTGGGCGACGAAGCTGTTGCGCCCCTTCACCCGGCAGAAGATGCGGCCGCCGCCGACCGGCGAGCCGGCGTCTACCCGCAGCACCGCGGCCACCCGGTAGAGGCCGTAGCCGGAGAAGTTGGTGCCGGTCGCCTTGAGGCCGGCGTTCGTCAGCTGCATCTCGCCGCCGCCACCGGGGACCGGGACGGCCGCCGAGTCGGGGATCGCGCCCTCCTGCACCCATTCGAGCGGGGTCGCCGCGCCGGCCGAGCGGTCGGTCGCCAGCAGCGCCGCGGCAACGGTCGCGATCAGCCCGACCGCGATCACGACCAACGCCCCGCGCGGAATCCCGTTTTCAGCCCCTTCGCTCATCCTGAAGACGCGCCCGACAGGATTCGAACCTGTGGCCTTGCGCTCCGGAGGCGCACGCTCTATCCAGCTGAGCTACGGGCGCTCGGTTGGGAGCTTAGCCCGTCCGGACCGGGGAGGGCTTGAAGCGAACATATGTTCCGTCCGACCGCAGACATAACATCGCGACCATGGATACGGCCAGGCGGGGCAACGAGGCGGAGGCAAGGATTCTCGCGGAGTTGGTGCGGCGTGGGTTCGGCGTCGCGATTCCATTTGGCGACGGATCCCCCTACGACTTGGTCCTGGATCTCGGAGACAGCCTCTTGCGCGTCCAGTGCAAGCGGGGCTGGCTGAGGCGGGGGTGTCTGGTCTTCAACGTGCGCAGCACCGACCACGGCAACGGGCCCGGTTCCTACTGAGGTTTGGCTGACATCTTCGCCGTCTACTTCCCGCCATCCGACAGCGTTTATCTCGTCCCGATCGACGCCGTCGCCGAGTTCGAGGGTCGGCTGCGGCTCGAGCCCGCGCGCAACAACCAGCGGCGGCGGACCAGGCCCGCTGCCGACTTTGCCCTGGATCGGTGGACCGAGGAGGGCCTTCGCGAAGTCGCGCTCGAGGCCGGTGCGAGGGCCGAGCCTGACCCCAGCTTCGCGTAGGCTCGCCGCCGATGGATCTATCGGTGACCTTCCTCGGTACCGGCGGCTCGGTGCCGTCGGCCCGGCGGTCGACCGCCAGCGTGCTGGTGGCGCGGGGCGGCGAGCGGCTGCTGTTCGACTGCGGCGAAGGGACTCAGCGCCAGATGCAGCGCTGCTCGGGCCTGGTCCAGGTCGACGAGATCTACCTCACCCACTTCCACGCCGACCACATCCTCGGCCTGCCCGGCCTGCTGAAGACCTACGACCTGACCGACCGCACGGTGCCGCTGGTCGTTCACGGCCCGCCCGGCCTCGGCGACCTGTTCGCGAACCTGAAGCCGCTGATCGGGCGGCTCGGCTTCGCGGTCGAGCTGGTCGAGATGCCGGCCGGCCGCGCCGTCCCCCACGAGGGCTACGAGGTGCGTGCCTACGAAGCGGCGCACAGTGTGCGCGCCAACGGGTACGCGCTGGTCGAGGCGGAGCGCCCCGGCCGGTTCGACCCCGAGGCGGCGGTTGCCGCCGGCGTCCCCGAAGGCCCCGCCTTCGCCGCCCTGCAGCGCGGCGAGTCGGTCGAGGGCAGCGCCGGGACCGTCGCCCCCGAGCAGGTGATGGGCGCCGCCCGGCCCGGCCGCACGGTCGTCCTCAGCGGCGACACCGCGCCCTCGCCGGCGACCGTCTCGGCGGCCGCCGACGCCGACCTGCTGGTCCACGAGGCGAGCTTCGCCGAGGAGGAGGTGCAGCGGGCCGCCGACACCGGCCACTCGACGGTCGGCCAGGCCGCCGCCGTCGCCGCCGAGGCGCACGTGAAGCTGCTCGCCCTCGTCCACATCTCCTCCCGCTACCACGTCGGCAAGCTGCTCGACGAGGCGCGCGAGGTCTTCGAGCCGACGATCGCCCCGCGCGACTTCGACACGATCGAGATCCCCTTCGCAGAGCGCGGCGAGCCGCACCTGGCTGAGGACCCGTCCCGGTAGGGGTTCCGCTTAACTTTTTCGGGGCGAGGACAGCGGCTGACGCCTCCGGGCGGACGGCCGAAAAAGTACAAGACGCTCCACCCCTACCGGGACGGGTCCTACGTTGCTATTGCTGAGATTGCGTCGGCGACCTCGGCGGCGTGGTCCTCCTGCAGGAAGTGCTTGGCGGGGAGCAGGGTGGGGGACTCGACCCCGAGCGCCTCCTGCACCGCCAGCCGCCGCACCTCGCGCAGCGCCGGATCCTCGCGTCCCCAGACCACCTGGGCCGGGTAGGGCCGGCCGGTCAGGCCCTCGAAGAAATACCGTTCCTTCGCCTCGCCCAGCTCGAAGCCGCGCATGATCCGCAGGAAGGCGCGGCCGTTGTCGCCGCGGCGCAGCAGCGCGTGGTGGGCGTAGACCTCCGCCCTGGGGACGGCGGCCCGGTTCGCCACCCCCTGCAGGTAGAAGAGCTGGGCGAACATGAAGCGCGGCGTCCCCCGCAGCCAGAGCTCGCCGACCCCGCGGATCGAGAACGGGTGCATGGTCCAGGGCCGGTGGAAGTGGGCGGTGTCGACCAGGGTGTTGAGCGCGGTCAGCGAGAGCACCCGGTCGGGGTGGCGGATCGCCCACTCGAACCCGATCGGGCCGCCGATGTCGTGGACGACCAGGTGGCAGCGCTCGATCCCCAGCGCGTCGAGCGCCGCTTCGGTGTAGGTGGCGAGGCCGGACCAGGTGTAGTCGAACTCGCGCGGCCGCTCGGCCAGGCCGAGGCCCGGCAGGTCGAAGGCGACGGCGCGCAGGCCGCGCTCGGCCAGCTCCGGGGCGACCTTGCGGTAGAGGAAGCTGCTGACCGGGACGCCGTGCATCAGCACGACCGGGTCGCCCTCGCCCCGCTCGAGCACGAAGCCGTCGACCCCGCCGGCCTCGAACCGCCGCCCGGCGGAGGCGTGCGCCTCGATCGCCTCCCGCGCTTCCCGCAACACGGGACTTAGCTTCGCAGAAGCGGGGCCGGCCGTCACCCCCCGTTGCTACAGTGCAGCCGTCCTTTAACCCGGTCCCGCGAGGCCAGGAAGGAAGCCAAATGAGTGAGAAGGTCGTGCTGGAGCGCGACGACCTGCGGCGAACGCTGAAGCGGATCGCCCATGAGATCGCCGAGAAGAACCCCGACTCCGCCCGCCTGGCGATCGTCGGCATCCACACCCGGGGCGCCGTCCTCGCCCGCCGCCTGCATGGCGCGCTGACCGAGCTGACAGACGCCGAGCTGCCGATCGGCGACATCGACATCTCCTTCTACCGCGACGACGTCGGCGCGATCTCGCCCGCCGCGCAGCCGACCGTCCACGCCTCGCACATCGAGTTCGACGTCAGCGCCCGCACCGTCGTCCTGGTCGACGACGTCCTCTTCACCGGCCGCACGGTGCGCGCCGCGATCGACGCTCTCTTCGACTACGGCCGGCCGCGCCGGGTGCAGCTGGCGGTGCTCTGCGACCGCGGTCACCGCGAGCTGCCGATCCGGCCCGACTACGTCGGCAAGAACCTGCCGACTTCCCGCGAGGAGCGGGTCAACGTCAGCCTCGAGGAGAGCGACGGGGTCGACCGGGTGACGATCGCCGCACACGAGGAGGCGCTGGCATGAAGCACCTGCTGGCGATCGACGACCTCACCCGCGCCGAGATCGAGGCGATCCTCGACCGCGCCGAGAGCTTCGCCGAGGTCGGCCGCCGCGACATCAAGAAGGTCCCGACCCTGCGCGGCCGCACCGTCGTCACCCTCTTCTACGAGTCGAGCACCCGCACCTCGAGCTCTTTCGAGCTGGCCGCGAAGCGGCTCTCCGCGGACCTGGTCTCGGTCAAGGCGGCGGGGTCCTCGGTCGACAAGGGCGAGTCGCTGAAGGACACGGTGGCGACCCTCTCCGCCTACGACCCGGCGGCGATCGTGATCCGCCACCCCTACGCGGGCGCCGCGCAGATGGTCGCCAGCTGGGCGAGCGCGGCGGTCGTCAACGCCGGCGACGGCAAGCGCGAGCACCCGAGCCAGGCGCTGCTCGACGTCTACACGCTGCGGCGTCGGCTGGGCAGCCTCGAGGGCCGCCGGATCTGGATCGTCGGCGACGTCCTGCACAGCCGCGTCGCCCGCTCCAACCTGATCGCCTTCCAGCAGATGGGGGCGGAGGTCACGGTCTGCGGGCCGCCGACCCTGATCCCGCGCGGGATCGAGGAGCTGGGCTGCGAGGTCGTCCACTCGCTGGACCGGCTCGGCGAGGCGGACGCCGTCTACGCGCTGCGGATGCAGCAGGAGCGGATGCGGGAGAGCTACGTGCCCTCGCTGCGCGAGTACGCGGCGAGCTTCCAGATCGACGGCCGCCGGCTCGGGCCGCGCCAGCTGCTGATGCACCCCGGCCCGGTCAACCGCGGGGTCGAGCTCTCCGGCGAGGCGATCGACTCGCCGCAGTCGCTGATCGCCGAGCAGGTGGCAGCCGGCCTGGTGGTGCGGATGGCGATCCTCTATGAGCTGCTGGCCGGGGCGGAGCTGCCCGAGGCCGGCGGCGACCCGGAGGGCAGCGGCGCCCGGATCGGACAGCCGGCATGAGCGGCGGCCTGAGCCGGGTCGGCGAGCTGCTCGACCACCGCCCCGGCGAGGCGGCGAGCCTGGTCCTGCGCCGCGCCACGGTGCTCGACCCCGTCGCCGGGATCGACGACGTCCTCGACGTCGTCGTCCGCGACGGCGAGATCGCCGAGCTGGCGCCGCCCGGCGAGGCGTCAGCCGACGGCGCCGAGCTGGTCGAGGCCGAGGGCCTGCATGCCTTCCCCGCCTTCTTCGACCCCCACGTCCACCTGCGCACCCCCGGTCAGGAGCACAAGGAGGACGTCGAGACGGGCGCCCGCGCCGCCGCCGCCGGCGGCTACTGCGGGATCCTCGCGATGGCCAACACGGAGCCGCCGGTCTCCACCGCCGCCGACGTCGCGGCGCTGCGCGAGATGGCGCGGGCCGGCGCCTCGGTCCCGGTCGGGTTCCTGGCCACGGTGACGGTCGACATGAAGGGCGAGGAGCTGGCCGAGATGGTCGAGCTGCGCGAGGCCGGCGCGGTCGGGTTCTCCGACGACGGGCTGCCGATCGCGAGCGCCCGGGTGATGCGGCGCGCCCTCCAGTACCAGCGGCTCTGCGGCGGCAACATCGCCCTGCACGAGGAGGACCCCGAGCTCTCCGGGAGCGGCGCGATGCACGAGGGCCCGGTCTCGGCCGCGGTCGGGATCGCCGGCATCCCCTCGGTCTCGGAGTCGACGATGGTCGCCCGCGACGCCGCGCTGGCCGCCTACGAGGGGGCGCGGATCCACGTCCAGCACCTCTCCGCGGCGGAGTCGGTCGAGGCGGTGCGCGCCGCCAAGGCGGCCGGGGTGCAGATCACCGCCGAGGCCAGCCCGCACCACCTCTGCCTCACCGACGAGGCGGTCCGCAGCCTCGACCCCTGGCGCTTCAAGATGAACCCGCCGCTGCGCGGCGAGGCCGACCGCCAGGCTCTGATCGAGGGCCTGCGCGACGGCACCGTCGAGTGCGTCGCCACCGACCATGCCCCCCACCAGGCCGAGGAAAAGGACGTCCCCTTCGAGCAGGCGGCGATGGGCGTGACCGGGCTGGAGACCGCCTTCGCCGCCCTCCACACCGAGCTGGTGCTGCCCGGGGCGATCGGGCTGTCGCTGCTGGTCGAGCGGATGGCCGGCGGCGCCGCCCCGTTCGGGGTCGAGCGGCCGACCCTGACCCCCGGCGCGGAAGCGAACATCGCCCTCTGCGACCTCGCCGCCGAGTGGACGGCGGGGGAGGACGGCTACGAGAGCCGCTCGCAGAACTCCTGGTGCGCCGGCCGCGCCCTGACCGGCCGCGTGCTGATGACCGTCGCCGCCGGACAGGTCGCCTACCGCCTCCGCTCCTTCTCGCTCGGAGTGGCGTCGTGACCCCATCGCGCGGTTCTTTGTTTCCCACCACGGCGAAAAAGGAACCACGGGATGGAGGGTGGTGGCGATGAGCGGGGCCGGGGCCTACCTGCTGCTCGAGGACGGGACGCGGCTCGAGGGGCTGGCCTGCGCCGCCGACGGCGCGGTGACCGGCGAGGTCGTCTTCAACACCGCGATGACCGGCTACCAGGAGTCGGTCACCGATCCCTCCTACGCGGGCCAGATCATCGTCTTCACCTACCCGCTGGTCGGCAACTACGGGGTCAGCGCCGCGGCGATGGAGTCCGACCGCATCCACGCCCGCGGCGTGGTGATGCGCGACGCCAAGAACGGCGAGGACGCCGCCAGCGCCGAGGGCGGCTGGCTCGACTGGCTCTCCGACTGCGGCGTGCCGGGCATCTCCGGGGTCGACACCCGCGCCCTGGTTCGCCACCTGCGCGACCGCGGCTCGATGCGGGGCGGCATCTTCCCGGCCGCGACGCCGGAGGCGGAGGCGCGCGAGGCGATCGCCGCCGAGCCCTCGATGGCGGGGGCCGACCTCGCCCGCACCGTCACCCCGGCCGAGCCGGTCCGGTTCGACGGCGAGGGCCCGCACGTCGTCGGGATCGACACCGGGGTGAAGCTGAGCATCATCCGCCAGCTCCGCGCCCACGGCTGCAAGCTCACCCTGCTGCCCTGCGACACCGGTCCCGAGGCGGTGCTGGCCGAGGACCCCGACGTCGTCTTCCTCGCCAACGGCCCCGGCGACCCGGCGGCGCTCGACTACGTGGTCGAGACGGTGCGCGGGATCGTCGGCAAACGGCCGGTGTTCGGGATCTGCCTCGGTCACCAGCTGCTCTGCCGGGCGGTCGGTCTGCGCACCTACAAGCTGCCGTTCGGCCACCGTGGCGCCAACCACCCGGTCAAGGACCTGGAGACGGGCCGGATCGAGATCACCTCCCAGAACCACGGCTTCGCGGTCGAGGGGCCGGGCGGCGAGCCGCGGATCGAGGCCGATGAGCCGGTCCGCTGGGAGACCGACTTCGGGGTCGCCGAGCTCTCCCAGCTCAACCTCTACGACCGCACGGTCGAGGGGCTGGTGCTGCGCGACGTCGCCGGCGCCACCGTCCAGTACCACCCCGAGGCCGGTCCCGGCCCGCACGACGCCCGCCACCTATTCGAGAGGTTCCTCGCCCTTGCCGCGTAGAGACGACATCGACAAGATCCTGGTCATCGGCTCCGGCCCGATCGTGATCGGCCAGGCCGCCGAGTTCGACTACTCCGGCGTGCAGGCCTGCAAGGTGCTGCTCGAGGAGGACTACGAGGTGGTCCTGGTCAACTCCAACCCGGCGACGATCATGACCGATCCCGAGTTCGCCACCGCCACCTACATCGAGCCGCTGCTGCCCGGCCCGGTGGCCAAGATCATCGAGAAGGAGCGGCCCGACGCGCTGCTGCCCACCCTGGGCGGCCAGACCGCGCTCAACCTGGCGATGGCGCTGCAGGAGGACGGCACCCTGGACCGGTTCGGCGTCGAGCTGATCGGGGCCGACGCGGCGGCGATCCGCCGCGCCGAGGACCGCGAGGAGTTCCGCCAGACGATGACCGACGCCGGGCTGCGGATCCCCTGGTCGATCACGGTCGAGACCCTCGCCGAGCTCGACGAGGGGCTGGCGGCGGGCCGGATCACCCTGCCGGCGATCGTCCGGCCCGCCTTCACGATGGGCGGCCAGGGGGGCGGGGTCGGGTACACCGAGACCGAGCTGCGCCAGGTCGTCTCCGAGGGCCTCGCGGCGAGCCCGATCAACCAGGTCCTGGTCGAGGAGTCGGTGATCGGGTGGGGCGAGTTCGAGCTCGAGGTGATGCGGGACCGCAACGACAACGTGGTGATCATCTGCTCGATCGAGAACGTCGACCCGATGGGCGTCCATACCGGCGACTCGGTCACCGTCGCCCCGGCCCAGACTCTGCCCGACCCGCTGTACCAGGACCTGCGCGACCAGGCGATCGCGGTGATCCGGGCGATCGGGGTCGAGACCGGCGGCTCCAATGTCCAGTTCGCGGTCAACCCGGAGAGCAGCGAGATCGTCGTGATCGAGATGAACCCGCGGGTTTCCCGCTCCTCCGCCCTCGCCTCGAAGGCGACCGGGTTCCCGATCGCCAAGATGGCGGCGAAGCTGGCGGTCGGCTACGCCCTGGAGGAGATCCCCAACGACATCACCCGCGCCACCCCTGCCTCCTTCGAGCCGACGATCGACTACGTGGTGACCAAGATCCCGCGCTTCGCCTTCGAGAAGTTTCCCGGCTCCGAGGGCCGGCTCTCGACCTACATGCAGAGCGTCGGCGAGGCGATGGCGATCGGCCGCACCTTCCGCGAGTCCTTCGCCAAGGCGATGCGCTCGCGTGAGCTCGACTCGCCGGCCGAGCCGCCCAGCGACGACGGGGAGCTGCTGGCGGCGCTGGAGATGCCGCGGGCCGAGCGCTTCGACCTGATCCTCGAGGCCTTCCGGCGCGGGCTCGGGGTCGAAGAGGTCCACGAGCGCTGCCTGGTCGACCGCTGGTTCCTGCGCGAGCTGGAGGCGCTGGCCCGCGAGGGCGACGGCACCGAGGGTCTGGCCCGCACCTACAAGGCGGTCGACACCTGCGCCGCCGAGTTCGAGGCGGCGACCCCGTACTACTACTCCGGCCACGAGCGGCGCCGCGCCGACGGCTCGCCGCCCGCCTCCGAGGTGCGGCGCGGGGACGGCGACTCGGTGGTGATCCTCGGCGCCGGCCCGAACCGGATCGGACAGGGGATCGAGTTCGACTACTGCTGCGTGCACGCCGCGATGACCGCCCGCGAGATGGGCCGCGACGCGGTGATGGTCAACTGCAACCCGGAGACGGTCTCCACCGACTACGACACCTCCGACCGGCTCTACTTCGAGCCGCTCACCGCCGAGGACGTGCTCGCGGTCTGCGAGCGGGAGAAGCCGGAGGGGGTGATCGTCCAGTTCGGCGGCCAGACCCCGCTGCGGCTCGCCCGCACCCTGGAAGAAGCCGGCGTGCCGCTGCTCGGCACCCCGGTCGACGCGATCGACCTCGCCGAGGACCGCGGCCGGTTCGGCGCCCTGCTGCGCCGGCTGGGGATCGAGCACCCGCCCTACGGGACGGCGCTCTCGGCCGAGGAGGCGGAGGTGATCGCGGCCGAGGTCGGGTTCCCGCTGCTGGTCCGGCCCTCCTACGTGCTGGGCGGCCGGGCGATGGAGATCTGTTACTCGACCGACGACCTCGCGACCTATCTGCGCAACAACGTCAAGGCCGACCAGGAGCACCCGCTGCTGCTCGACCGCTTCCTCGAGAACGCGATCGAGGTCGACGTCGACGCGCTCGGCGACGGCGAGAGCGTCTGGGTCGCGGGGATCATGCAGCACGTCGAGGAGGCCGGGATCCACTCCGGCGACTCGGCCTGCGTGATCCCGCCGCTCAGCCTCGGCACCGAGATGCTCGACGAGATCCGGGCGACCACCGAGCGGATCGCCCTCGAGCTGGGCGTCGTGGGCCTGCTCAACATCCAGTTCGCGGTCGCCGGCGGGCGGCTCTACGTGATCGAGGCCAACCCCCGCGCCTCGCGCACCGTTCCCTTCGTCTCGAAGGCGATCGGGGCGCCGCTGGCGAAGATCGCGGCACGGCTGATGCTGGGCGAGCGGCTCGCCGACCAGGACCTGCCCGAGGGGCCGCTCGAGCACGTCAGCGTCAAGGAGGCGGTGCTCCCGTTTGCCCGCTTCGCCGGCGCCGACTCGGTGCTCGGCCCGGAGATGAAGAGCACCGGCGAGGTGATGGGGGTCGCCGCCGACTTCCCGACCGCGTTCGGCAAGGCGCAGGCGGCGGCCGGGGTGCGGCTGCCCGAGGAGGGCTCGGTCTTCATCACCGTCACCGACACCGACAAGCCGGCGGCGACCCAGCTGGCGGCCCGCTTCCACGACCTCGGGTTCGAGGTGATCGCGACCGGCGGCACCGCCCAGGCGATCGCCCAGATGGGCGTCCCGGTGACCCGGATCAACAAGCTGGGGGAGGGCTCGCCGCACGTCGTCGACCTGATCCGCAAGCGCGAATGCGACCTGGTGATCAACACCCCGACCGGGTCGGGCGCGCGCGCCGACGGCTACGAGATCCGCAGCGCCGCCGTCCGCCACGGGATCCCCTGCGTGACCACGATGACCGGCGCCACCGCCGCGGTGCGGGCGATCGCCGCCGCCAGGGCGGGCGGCGCCGAGGTCGTCTCCCTGCAGGAGCTGCACCGCACCCGGTCCCCGCAGCCGCGATGAGCGTGGCGACCGCGCCGTTCGGGCGGCGGCTTTGCGAGGTCGCGGCGAACCGCGAGTCGGGCGGCTACCGGGTCTTTTCGGTGCTCGACCGCGAGGGGCCGGAGCCGCTGCCCGGCCAGTTCTACATGCTGGCCGGCGCCGAGCGATGGGAGGGCGAGGGCGGACGTCCCTTCCTGCCGCGGGCGATCTCGGTCGCCGAGGCGGCTCGGGCGGCGAGCGGGGTCCGGCTCGAGTTCCTGGCCGAGAGCATCGGCCCCGGCACCGAGCGGCTATGCGAGCTGCGCGAGGGCGAGGGGGCATGGGTGACCGGTCCGCTCGGCAACGGGTTCGCGATGCCGCGCGAGGTCAATCCCGGAGCGGCCGGGGCGATCCTGGTCGGCGGCGGGATCGGGGTCGCGCCGCTGGCGATCCTGCGCCGGCGGCTGGCCGAGGAAGGCGTGCCGCTGCGGGTCCTGCTCGGGTTTCGAGATGCCGCCCACAGCGGCGGCCTCGACCTCTTCTGCGGCTCCGGCGGCGACCTCTGCCCCGAGGTCCGGCTGGCCAGCGAGGACGGCCACGCCGGCCACCGCGGCTACGTCACCGACCTGCTGACGACGATGCTGGAGGGCGACGACGCCGGCTCCGCGGTCGTCTACGGCTGCGGCCCGCCGCCGATGCTGGAGGCGGTGCAGCGGCTTTGCGAGTCGGCCGGCGTCCCATGTCAGCTCGCCCACGAGGCTCCGATGGCCTGCGGCTTCGGCGCCTGCTATGGCTGCGCGGTCCCGAAGCCAGACGGCGACGGCTACCTGAGGCTCTGTGTCGACGGACCTGTTTTGAGCTCCGGGCCGGCGGGTCCTGTCGCCGATTTGGTTCCACCATCCCTGGCGGGATGGTCCCCCAAATCGGCGCCACCCGCCGGCAGGGGGGAGCTTTCGGGGACGGCGCAGGACGAGGCGAGCGGCGTTGAGTTCTGTGGGCTGAGGCTGGCCCATCCCGTGATCAATGCGTCTGGGACGTATGACGCGATCGCGGCGCGGGGGGTGTTTGGGGACGAGCTGCTTGATGCGTTTCCGTTCTCGGCGTTCGTCAGCAAGACGATCACCGAGCAGCCTCGGGTCGGGAACGAGCCGCAGCGGATCTGGGAGACGCCCAGCGGGATGCTGAACTCGATTGGGTTGCCGAACAAGGGGCTCGAGGGCTTCCTGGCCGAGGATTTGCCCCGCTTGGCGGAGTTGCCGGTTCCTTTGATCGTCTCGGTGATGGGGACCAGTCACGAGCAGTTCGCGCGGCTGGTCGAGGCGGTCGCCGGGCGGGAGGAGGTGGCGGGGCTGGAGCTCAACGTCTCCTGCCCCAACGTCCACTCGGGCCTGATCGTCGGCGAGCAGCCCGACGAGACCGAGGCGCTGCTGGAGGCGCTGCGGCCGCTGACCGAGAAGCCGCTGATCGTCAAGCTGACCCCCAACGTCGCCGACCCGGCGGCGGTGGCCGTGGCGGCCGAGGAGGGGGGCGCCGACGCGGTCTCGCTGATCAACACCCTGAAGGGGAGCGCGCTCGATCCGGCAACCGGGGAGGCGGCGCTGGCGGCCGGTCACGGCGGCCTCTCCGGGCCAGCGGTGCGGCCGGTGGCGCTGCAGCAGCTGCGGGTCGTCAGCGCCGCCGTCGAGCTGCCGGTGGTCGGGATGGGCGGCATCCGCGACGGCGCCGACGCGGCGGAATTCCTTGCCGCCGGGGCCAGCCTGGTCGCGGTCGGGACCGAGAGCTTCCGCGATCCGAAAGCGGGATCCCGCATCGCGAAAGAGCTGGACGCGACCGCGCGGAGGCGCGTTCCCGCCTCTCCCCGCTCGACCTCGAGTTGAGGTTGAGATGAATTTGGGCAGAATTGCCCCTAGTTCCCTTGCGCGTACCCAACCCCCGGCTATACTCGCCGCCCACATGGCAGCCCCTCCAGTCAAGTCCTCGCTCGCGGCCCCCGAGAGGTCCCTCGACCAGAGGATGGAGGCGTTGAAGCGGGCCAACGGCATCCGCACCGCCCGCGCCAAACTGAAGAAGGACCTGAAGGCGGGGAGGAGCAGCATCCACTCGATCCTGCTCGACCCCCCCGAGTACGTGCTGACCGCGAAGGTCTTCGACATGCTGCTTGCCGTTCCCAAGTACGGCCGCGTGAAGACCAACCGGATCCTCAACCAGTGCCGGATCTCGCCCTCGAAGACGATCGGCGGGCTCTCCGAGCGGCAGCGCACCGAGCTGGTCGGCCTGCTCCGCCGGTAACGACCGCAGCTGCGGTCAGTATCCGCGCCCGCATGTCGAAAGTCTTCGTCATCACCGGGCCCTCCGGGGTCGGCAAGGGGACCCTGATCAGGGAGCTGCTGGAGCGCGTGCCCGACCTCGAGCTCTCGGTCTCGGCGACGACGCGACAGCCGCGCGAGGGCGAGGTCGACGGTCGCGACTACCACTTTCTCTCCGCCGACAAGTTCGACGAGCGGATCGACGCCGAAGACTTCCTCGAGTTCGCCACCTACAGCGGCAACCTCTACGGGACGCTGCGCAGCGAGGTCGAGCGGCGGCTGGCCGCCGGCCGCTCGGTGGTGCTGGAGATCGAGGTGCAGGGGGCGCGCCAGGTGCGGGCGGCGATGCGCGAGTCGGTCCAGGTCTTCATCGCGCCGCCCGACCCGGCGGTGCTGCGCCGGCGGCTGGAGGGGCGGGGCACCGACGCGCCGCACGCGATCGACGCCCGGCTCGAGGTCGCCGCGCAGGAGATGGCGGCCCAGGACGAGTTCGCCTACCGCGTCGTCAACGATGACCTGGAGCGGGCGGCGGCGGATCTGGAGGGGATCGTGCGCACCGAGCTCGGCCTGCCGGTAAACTCCGGCGCCGAATGATCAAACCACGCGTAGACAAGCTGCTCGAGCACACCGATTCGCATTACGCGGCCGTCGTCGTCGCGGCGAAGCGCGCTCGGCAGATCAACAGTTACTTCCACAACCTCGGAGAGGGCGGCTTCGGCGAGTACCCGCCGCCGATGGTCGAGACGAACGCCGAGAGGAACTACCTCTCGATGGCGCTCGAGGAGCTCGCCGAGGGCAAGCTCAAATACGAGTACCGCACCTAGCGCCCCGGCCCGGGGCGGACCCGAGGAGCCGATCGGATGGGACGAGTCCTGCTTGGCGTCAGCGGCGGGATCGCCGCCTACAAGGCGCTTGAGCTGGCGCGCCTGGCCACCCTGGCCGGGCACGGCGTGCGGGTGCTGATGACCGAGGCGGCGGGTCGGTTCGTCGGCGCCGCCTCCTTCGAGGGGATCGTCGGCGCGCCGGTGCTGACCTCGGAGTTCGAGCGCGACCCGATGCGCGGCGGCTTCCCCGGGGGTGAGCCGCCCGGCCACGACCCGATCGGCCACCTCGAGCTGGCCGCCAACTGCGACGCCTACCTGGTCGCGCCGGCCAGCGCCAACACGGTCGCCAAGCTGGCGACCGGGATCGCCGACTCGATGCTGACGACCTCGTTTCTGGCCTGCCCGAAGCCGCGCCTGGTCGCGCCGGCGATGAACGACCGCATGTACGCCGACGCGGCGACCCGGGCGAACCTGGCGACCCTGCGCGAGCGCGGGGTGGAGGTGATCGAGCCGGAGGAGGGCAGGCTGGCCTCGCGCGGCGAGCACGGCCGCGGCCGCCTGCCCGGTCCGGAGCGGCTGCTGGCCCGGCTGGAGGCGGCGATGCCGGCCGGCGAGCGCCCCTGGGACGGGTTGCGGGTGCTGGTCACCGCCGGTGGGACGCGCGAGCCGATCGACCCGGTGCGGTTCATCGGCAACCGCTCCAGCGGCCGGATGGGGATCGCGCTTGCCGCCGCCGCCGCCCGCCGCGGCGCCGAGGTCACCCTCGTCGCCGCCAACGTGGCGTTGCCCGAGCCGGCCGGGGTGCGGCGGATCGACGTCGAGACCGCAACCGAGCTTGCCGCCGCGGCGGCGGCGGAGTTCCCGGCCAGCCAGGTGCTGCTGATGGCCGCCGCCCCGGCCGACTTCCGCGCCGCCGAGGTCAGCGCCGGCAAGCTGACCCGGACCGAGGGCCTGGAGCTGCGCCTCGAGCCGACCGAGGACATCCTCGCCTCGCTGACCGCGCGCCGCGCCGAGGGTCAGACGGTGGTCGGGTTCGCCGCCGAGCACGGCGGCGACGCCGCCGGACGGGCCCGCGCCAAGCTGAGCCGCAAGGGCGCCGACCTGATCGTCCTCAACGACGTCTCCGACCCGGCGATCGGGTTCGAGAGCGAGCGCAACGCGGTCACCCTGATCGACGCCGCCGGGGAGACCCCGGTCCCGATCGCCCCCAAGGACGAGATCGCCGCCGCGATCCTCGACCGCGTCCACACCCTCCGCACCGCCACCCCCACCGAAGCCTGAACACTTTTGCGGGCTATGGTCCGTAAAAAGGTTCAGGCTTCGGGATCTGAATGGCCGACGGTTGCGAGGAGGATGCGCCTCACGGTGGCGGGTTCGTGGAATACCTGGGCGGCGGCGAAGCGGAGCGTCCGCAGGCCGGCGGTGGCCTGAGTCTGGTCGCGTCGCAGGTCCTTGGCCTGCTGCTGGGCGGTGCGGTGGTAGCGGAGGCCATCGGTCTCGACCACCAGGCCCAGATCGGGCCAGTAGAAATCGACCCGGAACCCGTTCAGCTCGACCTGAGTGCGGGGGAGAGGGAGGCCGGCGGCCTCGACAATCGTCAGGAAGCGGCGCTCCAGGGCCGAGTCGGTGGGGGAGAAGGTGTCGCGGTCGAGCAGCAAGCGCAGCCGGGCCGCGCCGGGACGGTGCGGCCGCCTGTCGATCTCGGCTCGCAACGCCTCCGGGTCGATCAGGCGGAGGCGGTCGGCGGCGTTGACGCCAGCCTCGAGCCGCGGATCCCGGTCGGCGGCGAGGTCGATCAGGGTCGCCGCCGGGCTGGTCACCGGGACGCCGGCGCAGAGCGAGCGGTCGGCCTCAAGCGGCACGGTGCGGCGGCGAACTCCGATCCCGGGCCGCCGCGGGGCTCGCCGCGCCGGGACGGAGACGTCGACCGCCGGCCCCGAGCGGTCGAGGATGCCCCAGAGCTCGGCGGCGCTGCGATGGCTGAGCAGCGCCCCCTCGCCACAGGCGAAGACCGCGGCCAGCCACCGCCCCTCACGCGAGACCTCCGACCGGCCGACCGCGTAGACGCCGCGCCAGAGGGTGTGCAGCCGGCCCCGGGCGAGCCGGTGCGTGATTGCGTTCCTGCTCAGTCCCAGCTCCAGCAACTGCCTCCGCGTCACCACCCCGTGCTGGCCCCGGGCGAGCTGCCACACTCCTCCGACCGAACGCTGAACCTTTTTTCGCCCCATAGCCCGCAAAAGGGTTCAGCGCACAGGGTTTCTCCCCCTCTGCCCGGCCGGGCTATACTGAGCGCAAGCTTTTCCGTCCCGATTGGTGTTCGAGAAGTGGGCCTGGCCCACTTTTTTTGCGCCCGCCATCCGGCATGACCGACCTCCAGCAAGACATTCAGCAGCAGCTCGCCGAGCTCGATCCCGAGATCGAGGTCGTCGCGCTGGAGCAGCCGCGGACCGATGCGCTGCGCCTCTTCATCGACCACCCGGCCGGCGTCGACCTGGGGCTCTGCGAAGGCGTCACCGACCACCTGACCCACCTTCTCGCCGAGTTTTCGCTGGAGGTCTCCTCACCCGGCCCCAAGTACCGCGACCGCAGCAGGACTTCCAAGACGAAGGAGCAGGTTCAGTGAGCAAGGAGATCGTCGACGCAGTCAAAGCGCTCGAGCAGGAGAAGGGAATCTCCGCCGACAAGTTGATGGACGCCCTCGAGGATGCGCTCCTCTCGGCCTACAAGAAGACCCCCGGCGCCGCCAAGTACGCCCGGGTCGACCTCGACCACGAAACCGGCGACTTCCGGGTCTTCGAACTGATCCTGCCGCCCGAGCTGGAGGAGAAGTTGCTGGCCGAAGCGGCCGAGCTCCAGGAGGAGCCCGAGGTCGATCCCGAGACCGGCGAAATGCGCGAGCCGGAGGACCCGGAGCTGGACCCGGAGATGATCGCTCCCTACGAGGACCAGATCACCACCCGCGACGTCACCCCCGACGACTTCGGCCGGATCGCCGCCCAGACCGCCAAGCAGGTGATCCTGCAGCGGATCCGCGAGGCCGAGCGGCAGATGATGTACGACGAGTACCAGGACCGGGTCGGCGAGCTGATCACCGGGATCATCCAGCAGTCCGACAAGCGCTACACGCTGGTCCAGTTGCGCGAGCGGGTCGAGGCGCTGCTGCCCAAGTCCGAGCAGGTCTACAACGAGCGCTACGACCACGGGATGCGGGTCAAGGCCGTGATCACCGACGTCTCCGACTCGACCAAAGGCCCGGCGATCGTCGTCTCGCGGCGCAGTCCCGAGCTGATCAAAAGCCTGTTCGAGCTCGAGGTCCCGGAGATCGCCGACAAGCTGGTCGAGATCGTCGGCGTCGCCCGCGAGCCCGGCTACCGCTCGAAGATCGCCGTCGTCTCCCACGCCGACGGGGTCGACCCGGTCGGCGCCTGCGTCGGCCCGCGCGGCTCGCGCGTGCGGATGGTCGTCTCCGAGCTGCGCGGCGAGAAGATCGACATCATCCCCCACAACGACGAGCCGGCCCGGTTCGTCGCCAAAGCGCTCTCGCCGGCTCGGGTGCGCGAGGTGATCGTCGACGACGAGGAGCGCCAGGCGACGGTGATCGTCCCCGACGACCAGCTCTCGCTGGCGATCGGCCGCGACGGCCAGAACGCCCGCCTCGCCGCCCGCCTCACCGGGTGGCGGGTCGACATCAAGTCCGAGACCGAGTTCGCCTCCGAAGAACAGGAGATCGAGATCGAGGGCGAGGAAGCCTTCGACGGGCGCTGCATGGCGGTGCTCTCCAACGGCCGCCGGTGCCCCAACGCCGCGATCCCCGCCTCGACCTACTGCGGCCTGCCGTCCCACCAGGCGCTGGCCCGGTTCGAGACCAGCCAGGTCGCGGTGCTGGCCGACGTCAACGAGGGCGAGGTCGAGATCCTCGCCGACCCCGAGGCCGACGAGGGCCAGGTGACCGCGATCGTCGAGCGGGCGACGGCGAACTTCGTCGAGCCGGAGGAGGGCGATGGCGGGGCGCCCGCGGGTCCTGTCGTGGAGGATGACTCCTCCGACGGCGAGGATTCGGCCGCTGGAGATGGGGCTGGAGAGGCCGAGGCAGAAGGGGTGGAGCAGGCTTAGTGGCAAAGAAGCGGGTTCACGAGATTGCCAAGGCGCAGGGCGTCAGCTCGAAGGAGCTGCTTGCCGCGCTGAAGGCCGCCGGGGTCGAGGCCAAGGCCGCCGCCTCCAGCGTCGAGGAGGCCGACGCCGTGAAGGCGATCGCCGCCGCCAAGGGCAACGGCGGCGCCGGCGCCCAGCCGACCCGGGCCGCGAAGCAGGCCGGCGACGGCAAGCCCGCCGCAGCGCAGAAGTCGGGGTCGTCCTCGACCAAGCCGGTGCGCCCGCCCGCTCAGGCCGGGGGCGGGGGCGGCGGCGGGGGCGGTCCGAAAAAACGCCGTGTGGTGATCGACTCGCAGGCCTCCCGTCGCGAGCAGATGGGCGGTCCGCCGCCGCAGCGCCCGCCGCGCCGCCGCGGAGGCCGCCGCCGCCGGCCGCTCCTCGAGGAGCCGCCGTCCAGGCCCGACACGCCGCTCGAGCCCGAGGCGACCAAGGTCAACTCCGGCGCGACCGTGCGCGAGCTCGCCGAGTCGCTTGGCCTCGCCCCGGCCGAGGTGATCAAAAAACTGATGATGATGGGCGAGATGGCGACCCTCACCCAGACGCTCACCGACGAGTCGGTGCGGGCGATCGCCGACGAGTACGACCGCAAGCTGGAGATCGTCACCGCGGCCGAAGAGGAGCCGGAGGAGCCGGAGTTCGACGACGCCGCCGAGGACCTCTCCGCACGCCCGCCGGTGGTCACGATCATGGGTCACGTCGACCACGGCAAGACCTCGCTGCTCGACGCGATCCGGGAGACCGAGGTCGCGGCCGGCGAGGCCGGCGGGATCACCCAGCACATCGGCGCCTACCAGGTCCACCACGAGCAGAAGACGATCACCTTCCTCGACACCCCGGGCCATGCCGCCTTCACGGCGATGCGCGCCCGCGGCGCCAAGGTGACCGACGTCGCCGTGGTCGTGGTCGCCGCCGACGACGGCGTGATGCCGCAGACCAAGGAGGCGATCGACCACGCCCGCGCCGCCGACGTGCCGATCCTGGTTGCGGTCAACAAGATCGACAAAGAGGGCGCCAACCCCGAAAAGGTGCGCGGCGAGCTCGCCTCCGAGGGTCTATCGCCCGAGGACTGGGGCGGCGACACGGTCTTCTGCGAAGTCTCGGCCAAGACCCACGATGGCCTCGACAACCTGCTCGACATGATCCTCCTGGTCACCGAGCTGGAGGAGCTGGGCGCCAACCCCGACACCACCGCTTCCGGGACCGTGATCGAGTCCCAGCTCGACCCCGGCCGCGGCCCTGTCGTCACCGTGCTGGTCCAGCGCGGCACGCTCGAGGTCGGCGACTCCCTGGTCGCCGGTCCGCAGTGGGGGCGGGTGCGGGCGATGCACGACTTCACCGGGGCACGGGTCGAGGCCGCGGTGCCGGGGATGCCGGTCGAGGTGCTCGGCTTCGACGGGGTCTCCGACGCCGGCGAGTTCGTCCAGGTGGTCGAGAACGACCGCCGCGCCCGCCAGATGGCGCAGGAACGGGCCGACCGCCTGCAGCGCGAGGCGCTGGCCCGCCGCCAGGCGCGCAAGGTCAGCCTCGACGAGGTCTTCGCCCGGGTCCAGGAGGGCGAGATCAAGGAGCTCAACATCGTCCTCAAGGCCGACGTCGCCGGCTCCCTGGAGGCGCTCCAGGACGAGCTGGCCAAGGTGCCGCAGGACCGGGTCGCGATCAACGTCATCCACTCCCAGACCGGCGGCGTCAACGAGTCCGACGTGATGCTGGCCTCGGCCTCCGACGCGATCATCATCGGCTTCAACGTGCGGCCGCTGGCCGACGCGCGGCGAGCCGCCGAGCGCGAGGGCGTCGACGTCCGCACCTACTCGGTCATCTACAAAATCACCGAGGACCTGCGCAACGCGATGGAGGGCCTGCTGGAGGCGCTCGAGGTCGAGGAGACGGTCGGCGAGGCCGAGGTCAAACAGACCTTCAAAGCCTCCAAGGTCGGCCGCATCGCCGGCTGCCTGGTCACCGAGGGCAAGGCGGTGCGCACCGCCAGCGTCCGCCTGATCCGCGAGGGCACGGTCATCTGGACCGGCAAGCTCGGCTCCCTGCGCCGCTTCAAAGACAACGTCCAGGAAGTCGACGAGGGCCAGGAGTGCGGCATCGTGCTCGACGGCTACGCGGACGTGAAGGAGGAAGACGTGATCGAGTTCTTCCAGACCAAGCAGGTCGAGCAGACCCTCGATTAATATGCCCGGCGCTCGCATGCGGCGCGTCAACGAGGTGCTCCGCGAGGTGGTGGGGGCGGCGATCTCAGGCGAGCTGAGCGACCCCCGGATCGGCTTCGTCACCGTGACTTCCGTCGAGACCAGCCCCGACCTGCGCAGCGCCAAGGTGTTCGTCAGCGTGCTCGGCGACGAGGAGGAACGCGAGGCGACGCTGGCCGGCCTGCGATCCTCCCACGGGGTGATCCAGTCCCGGATCGCCGCGGAGACCAGGATGAAGCGCACTCCGACCCTCACCTTCCACTACGACGACACCGCCGAGCAGGGCGTGCGGATCAACCGCCTGCTCGACGAGGTCGACCCGGAGGGGGAGCGGTGAGCGAGGCGGTCGGCCTCACCGCGTCGGACCTGGAGCGGGTCGGCGCCGAGCTGCGCGGACGCGACCGCTTCCTGCTCACCGCCCATGAGGGTCCCGACGGCGACGCGCTGGGCTCGCTGCTGGGCATGCACAAGGTGCTGACCCAGCTCGGCAAAGACTCGGTGATGTTCCTTGCCGCGAAGGAGTTCCCGCTGCCGATCGAGTACCGGTTCCTGCCCCTGGAGGAGGTCTTCCACGAGGCCCCGGCCGACATGGCCGACCGCACGATCGTCTTCCTCGACTGCGGCAACATCGACCGGATGCCGGTCGACTTCCTCACCGCCGGCGACAACTTCACGATCAACATCGATCATCACCACGACAACACCCGGTTCGGCGACGTCAACCTGGTCGACGTCGAGGCCTCCTGCACGGCGGAGATCGTCTACGACCTGGCGCGGCTGCTGGGGGCCGAGATCACCCGCGAGGTCGCCGGGGCGCTCTACGTCGGCCTGATCACCGACACCGGCAAGTTCATGTACGAGAACACCAGCGCCCACACGCACCGGGTGGCGGCGGAGCTGATCGACGCCGGAGTCGACGTCGACGACGTCTACCGGCGGCTCTACGAGAACGTGCCGCTGGAGAAGGTGCGACTGGTCGCCCGGGCCCTGGAGAAAGTGCAGATGCACTGCGGCGGGCGGCTCGCCACCTGCTACATCAGCGACGCCGACTACGAGGAGACCGGCGCCGGCGAGGAGATGACCGAGGGCGTGATCGACCTGGTGCGCTCGATCGAGGGGACGCGGGTGGCGGCGGTGGTCCGCGACCTCGGCGACCGCGGCCGCGCGGCGCGCAAGGTCAGCCTGCGCTCCGGCGACGGCGCGGTCGACGTCTCGGCGATCGCCCGCGGGCAGGGGGGAGGGGGCCACAAACGGGCCGCCGGGTTCTCCACCGACCTCGAGCTGCCGGCTCTCGTCACCCTGCTCTGCGACGAAGCCGTCGCCCAGCTCGGCGAGTGAGGATGGCCGCCACGGCCGGCGAGGGTGCGCTGCTGCTGTATGACAAGCCGGCCGGGGTGACCTCGCACGACGTGGTCGAGGTGGTCCGCCGCGAGCGGGGTGTGAAAGCGGGGCACGCCGGCACCCTCGACCCGTTTGCGACCGGCCTGCTGCTGGTCATGCTCGGGCCGGCGACCAAGCTGCAGCGCCACCTGGTCGGCCTGCCCAAGACCTACCTGGCGAAAGCGCGGCCGGGCTGGCGTTCGAGCACCGGCGACCCGGAAGGCGAGCTGACGCGGACCGGACGCATCCCGCGTTCGGTCGAGCTGCCGACCGGCACCGTCCGCCAGCGGGTGCCGATGACCTCGGCGGTGCGGGTCAACGGCGAGCGCCTCTACAAGAAGGCACATCGCGGCGAGACCGTGCCGACGCCCGAGCGCGACGTCGAGATCTACCGGGCCGATCTGAAGGGGATGGGAATGACGGGAGAGACCGGACCGTTCATCGAGTACGAAATCGAGTGCTCGACCGGCACCTACGTCCGCACCCTGATCGACACCCTCGAAGACGCCTTCTGCTACGAGCTGCGGCGGACGGCGGTCGGCCCCTTCTCGATCGGCGAGGCGGGTGGTGAGCTCAGCCTGGCCGAGCTGGCCGAGCGGGTCCCGGCGATTGCGGAGGCGCTGCGATGACGATGCTGGTGACGCCGCTGCCCGACGCTCGGCCGCGCCCGCGCGAGGTTGCGATCGGCACCTTCGACGGCGTCCACCTCGGCCACCAGGCGGTGATCGAGGGGTCAGACACCGTGCTCACCTTCGAGCCGCACCCGCTGGAGGTGATCCACCCCTCGGCGCTGCCGAAGCTGATCACCCCCTTCTCGGTGAAGCGCGACGTGATCGCCGGGCTCGGCGTGCGGGAGCTGGTGGTGATCCCCTTCGACGAGGAGTTCGCCCACCGCAGCGCCGAGGACTTCGTCGAGCAGGTGCTGATCGAGCGGCTCGGCGCCAGCCGGGTCGCGGTCGGCGAGAACTTCCGGTTCGGCGCCAAAGCGAAGGGCGACCCGGAGATGCTGGCGGCGCGGCCCGAGTTCGAGACCCGAGTGGTGCCGCTGGTCGAGGTCGACGGCGAGACCGTCTCCTCGACCCGGATCCGGGCGCTGGTCGCCGCCGGCGACATGGTCGGCGCCCGGCACTGCCTCGGCGCTCCCTTCATGGTCGAGGGCGTCGTGGTGAGGGGCGACCGGCGCGGCCGCGAGCTCGGCTTCCCGACCGCCAACATCGTCCCCGACGACCGCCTCGCGATCCCCGGCCACGGCGTCTACGCGGCCTTTGCCAACGGCGTCCCGGCCGCCGTCAACGTCGGGATCCGGCCGACCTTCGACAGCGGCCGCGGCGTGCTGATCGAGACGTACCTGATCGATCACGACGAGGACCTATACGGCAAGACGCTGCGGGTCGCCTTCGTCGAGCGGCTGCGCGGCGAGCGCCGTTACCCCGCGGTCGAGGAGCTGATCGCCCAGATGCGCCGGGACGTCGAGGACGCGCGGCGCGTCTGTGCTACTTTCCAGCGGCCGTGACCCCGCCGAGGGCACGGTTTTTTTGAGACTGAGACAGACGAGATGAGCCTGACCAAAGAGAAAAAGAACGAGCTGATCGGCAAGTACGGTCGCGCCGACGGGGACACCGGCTCCGCCGAGGTCCAGATCGCGCTGCTGACCGAGCGGATCAACGACCTCACCGGCCATCTGCGTGAGCACGGCAAAGACCACCACTCGCGCCGCGGCCTGCTGATGCTGGTCGGCAAGCGGCGCCGCATGCTGCGCTACCTCGAGCGGACCGACCTGGAGCGCTACCGCGCCCTGGTCGACGAGCTGGGGCTGCGGCGTTGATCGCGGTCGGCGATCGCGCGCCGGCCTTCACGCTTTCCAATCAGGACAAGGAAGACGTGTCGCTGTCGGACTTCGCCGGCCGCAAGGTGATGCTGGTCTTCTACCCGCTGGACTTCAGCCCGGTCTGCTCGGACCAGCTCTCGCTCTACCAGGAGGTGAGGCCGGAGCTCGCCGAGCGCGGCCTGGAGCTGGTCGGGATCAGCGTCGACAGCCCCTGGGCCCACAGGGCGTTCCGCGAGAAGCTGGGGATCGAGACGACCCTGCTCTCCGACTTCGAGCCGAAGGGCGAGGTCGCCCGCGCCTACGGCTCCTACATCGAGGGCGCCGGCATCGCCAACCGCACCCTGGTCCTGGTCGACGAGGAGGGCACCGTCGCCTGGACCCACGAGGCGCCGACCCCGGCCGAGTTCCCCGGCGCCAACGTGATTTTCGACGCCCTCGCCTGACCCGCCTGTCAGGCTTGCCGGGTGGCAGACCTGACCAGCGCCCCGGCGCCGCCGCCCGGGCCGGAGGACCACGTCCGCGGCGAGGGCGAGCTGACGATCGTCTACGCCGACCTCGGCTGCCCCTACTGCGCCGGCCAGTGGGAGCGGATCCGCGGCTCGGGCCGGCGGATCGTCTTCCGCCACTTCCCGGTCGCCGGCAAGCACCCGCGAGCCCCGGCCCTGCACGCCGCGGCCGAGGCGGCTGGCGCCCAGGGCGCCTTCTTCGCGGTGGTCGACTCGCTCTACGCCGACCGCGGCCGGGTCGACGATCCCCACCTCTGGGAACGGGCCGAGCGGCTGGGGCTCGACCTCGACCGCTTCGAGCGCGACCGGCGCGCCCCGGAGACCGCCGCCCGGGTGCGCCGCGACTTCGAGTCCGGGATCCGGGCCGGCGTCACCTCGACCCCGGCGATATTCCCTCTCTGAGCCCGCGGCATGTACTCTCCAGGGGAACGAGAACGAGAGTTCTGAAAGCAAATGGCCGCCAACCGGGCGGCCGGAGGTAGGACAACTAAATGAGCATGTTTGACGTTAGCCGTGTTTCGGTGGATGTCGGCGAGAGCCAGATCTCCTTCGAGACCGGCAAACTCGCGAAGCAGGCGAGCGGCGCGGTCGTTGTGACCTCGGGCGACACGATGGTCCTCTGCACCGCGACCGTCGGCAACCTGCGAGACGTGGACTTTCTTCCCCTCACCGTCGACGTCGAGGAGCGGATGTACGCCGCGGGCAAGATCCCCGGCTCGTTCTTCCGTCGCGAGGGACGCTCCGGTGAGAAGGCGACGCTGACGGCGCGGATGATCGACCGCCCGATCCGTCCGCTCTTCCCGAAGGGCTGGCACTTCGAGACCCAGCTGGTCGCGATCCCGATGTCGGTGGACCAGGTCAACCCGTACGACATCCTGGCGATGAACGGCGCCTCGGCGGCGCTGGCGATCTCGCCGGTTCCGGTCGCCAAGCACGTCGGCGCGGTCCGGATCGGCAAGCTGGACGGCGCCTTCGTCGTCAACCCGCCCGAGGATCAGCACGAGGAGCTGGAGCTGGACCTGATCGTCGCCGGCACCGACGAGGCGCTGCTGATGGTCGAGGCCGGCGCCGACGGCGTCACCGAGGCCGAGATCCTCGACGCCCTCGACATCGCCCACAGCGAGATCAAGAAGCTGTGCGCGGCGATGGAGGAGCTGCAGCAGAAGGCCGGCAAGGAGAAGCTGGAGATCGAGGCCCCGGAAATCGACGAGGGCCTGCTCTCCGAGATCCGCGCCTCCCACGGCCAGGCTCTGGTCGACGCGATCGCCACCGAGGGCAAGCTCGAGCGCTACGAGGCGATCGACAAGGTCAAGGACGAGGTGGTCGCCAAGTACGCTCCGGAGAGCGGCGACGGCGACGCGGACGGCGAGCGCCGCTCCGAGGTCAGCACCGCCTTCGGCGCGATCGAGAAGGACACGATCCGCAAGGCGATCGCGGTCGACAAGAAGCGTCCCGACGGCCGTGCCTCGGATCAGATCCGGCCGATCGAGACCGAGGTCGACATCTCCCCGCGCGTCCACGGCTCGGCCCTGTTCACCCGCGGCGAGACCCAGATCCTCTCCAACGTGGCGCTGGGCACGACCCGGATGGACATGCGGATCGACACGCTCGGCCTGCAGACCACGAAGCGCTTCTGGCACCACTACAACTTCCCGCCCTTCTCGGTCGGGGAGGCGGGCTTCATGCGCGGCCCGAAGCGGCGTGACATCGGTCACGGCGCCCTCGCCGAGCGCGCCCTGGCGCCGACCATCCCGGACGAAGAGGAGTTCCCCTACGTGGTCCGGGTCGTCTCCGAGACCCTGGAGTCCAACGGGTCCTCGTCGATGGGCTCGGTCTGCGCCTCCTCGATGGCCCTGCAGGCGGCGGGCGTCCCGGTCACCGCGCCGGTCGCCGGCGTCGCGATGGGTCTGATCAAGGAGGGCGACGACTACATCGTCCTCACCGACATCGCCGGCGTCGAGGACCACCTCGGCGACATGGACTTCAAGGTCGCCGGGACCGAGGACGGGATCACCGCCCTGCAGATGGACATCAAGATCACCGGCGTCACCTTCGAGATCCTCCGCGACGCGCTGGAGCAGGCCAACAAGGGCCGGATGTTCATCCTCGGCAAGATGGCCGAGGCGATCGACGGCCCGCGCGAGAAGCTCTCGGCGCACGCGCCGGCGATCGAGTCGATCAAGATCGACCCCGAGAAGATCGGGGCCGTGATCGGCAAAGGCGGCGAAACGATCCGCGCCCTGTGCGAGGAGTTCGAGGCCGAGATCGACGTCGAGGACGACGGCACGGTGCGGATCTACGCGCCGACCGGCGAACTGGTCGAGTCCTGCGTCGCCCGCATCAACTCGATGACCAAGGAGGCGGAGATCGGCGACCGCTACAACGCCGCGAAAGTCGTCAAGACGACGACCTTCGGCGCCTTCGTCGAGCTGGTCAAGGGCACCGACGGCCTGCTGCACATCTCCAACGTCAAGCCCGGCGAGCGGGTCGACTCGGTCGACGACGTGCTGACGGCCGGCGAGGAGATCGACGTCACCGTGGTCGAGGTCGACAAGGAGCGCGGCCGGATCGGTCTGCGCCTCTCGACCGACCCCTCGGTCGAGGGCAAATCGCCGGAGGAACTGGCCTCGGTCGGCTCCGGCGACGGCGGCCGGCGCAACGGCGGCGACCGTGGTGACCGCGGCGACCGTGGCGGTCGCGACCGCGGCCGGCGTCGCGAGCGCCGCAGCTAGGTCCCACCCTTGAGCGAAGCGAAGCTCAGCACCCTGGGCTCCGGCGTCCGGGTCGTGACCGAGGAGGTTCCCTCGGTCCGCTCGGTGGCGCTCGGGCTCTGGGTGCGGACCGGCTCGCGAAACGAGACCCCGGCTCAGGCCGGGGTCTCGCACTTCCTCGAGCACCTGTTGTTCAAGGGCACGGAGCGCTACTCGGCGATCGAGATCTCCGAGCGCTTCGACGGGCTCGGGGCCGCGGTCAACGCGGCCACCGGCAAGGAGACCACCCACCTGCACGCCCGCTTCCTCGACGAGCACACCGAGGCGGTCTTCGACCTGCTGGCCGAGATGCTGCTCGCCCCGACCTATCCCGAAATCGACTCCGAGCGCCAGGTCGTGCTGGAGGAGATCGCGATGTACGAGGACGAGCCGCAGGACCGGGTCCACGACGTCCTCGCCGATGCCGTCTTCGGCGCCCACCCGCTGGGCAGCCGGGTGCTGGGCGAGGCCGACGTGATCGCCTCGATCCCGGTTCCCGAGATCGAGGCCTACCACCGGGCCCGGTACGCCGGCTCGGAGATCGTCGTCGGCGCCGCCGGGCACCTCGACCACGACCGCATCGTCGAGCTGGCCGAGCGCCTGGTCGAGCCGCCGGCGGGTGGGGGAGTGGCGCCCGAGACGGATCTCGCGAGCGGCTCGCAGTTCCGCTTCCACGCCAAGGAGACCGAGCAGTACCACATCTGCTTCGGGGCGCCGGGGCTGCGCCGCGACGACGAGCGGCGGTACTCGCTGGCGGTGCTCGACTCGATCTTCGGTGGCTCGACCTCCTCGCGCCTCTTCCGCGAGGTGCGCGAGAAGCGCGGCCTCGCCTACTCGGTCGGCTCCTACAACGAGCAGTTCACCGACCAGGGCCTGGTCGCCACCTACGTCGGCACCCGGGCCGAGAACGTCGCCGAGGTCTGCTCGATCATCGGCGCCGAGCTGGCCCGGCTGCGCGCCGAGCCGGTCTCCGGCGAGGAGCTTGCGCGGGCCAAGGAGAGCGTCAAGGGCCGCCTCGTTCTCTCCTCGGAGTCGACCGGGGCGCGGATGTCGCGGATCTCCCGCGCCACCCTGTTCGGGCTGCCGATCGAAGGACTCGACCAGATGCTGGCCAAGGTCGACACGGTCGAGGTCGACGACCTGACCGCGTTGGCAACCGAGCTGTACGCCGCCGAGCGGCTCTCCGCCGCCTGCGTCGGCGGCGACGAGGCGCTGTTCCGCGAGGCGCTGGCCCCGGTCAGCGAGGAGCTGGTGGCGGCGTGATCCGGGTTGCCGTCGCCGGAGCCGCCGGGAGGATGGGCGCCACCGTCTGCGAGGCGGTCGAGGCCGCCGAGGGGATGGAGCTGAGCGGCCGTGCCGACCCGGCGCTCGGGGTCGAGCTGGCCGAGGTCCTGGGCGACGCCGACGTGCTGGTCGACTTCACGGTCCCCGACACGGCGCTTGCCAACGTGCAGGCCGCGCTGCAGGCCGGCGTCCACACGGTCGTCGGCACCACCGGGTTCGACCTCGACGCCGCCCGGGCCGCGGCCGAGGCGAGCGAGGCCAACTGCTTCGTCGCCCCCAACTTCGCGATCGGCGCGGTGCTGATGATGGTCGTCGCGCAGACGATCGCCCCGCACATGCCCGAGTGCGAGATCGTCGAGCTGCACCACGACCGCAAGCTCGACGCGCCCTCGGGCACCGCGAAGCGGACCGCCGAGCTGATCGACGCGGCGGGCGGCAACGTCCACCAGCCGATTCACTCGGTGCGCCTGCCCGGCCTGGTCGCCCACCAGGAGGTCGTCTTCGGCGGCGAGGGCCAGACGCTCTCGGTCCGCCACGACTCGATCGACCGCAGCTCCTTCATGCCGGGCGTCGTGCTGGCGGTGCGGCGGGTCGCCAACCTGCCCGACCGGTTCACGGTCGGGCTGGAGAAGCTGCTGTAGTCCCATGGACGGAGTACGCTGCCAGCGATGAAGGAGATCCAGGGCGTCATCACGGCGATGGCGACCCCGTTCACCGGCAGCGGCGCCGTCGACACCGATGCGGCGAGGCGGCTGGCCGCCCACCTCTTCGAGCACGGCTCGACCGGGCTCGTGATCGCCGGCACCACCGGCGAGTGCCCGACCCTGACCGACGAGGAGGAGATCGTCCTGCTGCGCGCGGTGCGCGAGGAGGTCGGTGAGGAGGCGCTGCTGATCTGCGGCACCGGCACCAACGACACCCGCCACTCGGGCGAGCTGACCAGGATGGCGGCCGAGGCGGGCGCCGATGCCGCGCTGGTCGTCGTGCCCTACTACAACAAGCCCAACCGGGAGGGGATCCGGGCCCATTTCGAGTCGGTCGCCGGCGCCGTTCCCGAGCTGCCGGTGGTGATGTACAACATCCCCTCGCGGGTGATCGTCAACGCCGACCCCGAGCTGCTCGGGGAGCTGGGCCGCGACGTCCCCAACATCGTCGCCGTCAAGCAGGCCAACGACGCCGATCTGGCCCCGATCGAGGGGCTGGCGGTCCTCGCCGGCAACGACAACACCTTCCTCCGCGTGCTCGAGTTCGGCGGCGCCGGCGGCATCGTCGTCGCCTCCCACCTGGTCGGCGACCGGATGCGCGAGATGTGGGACGCGGCCCGGGCCGGCGATCTCGATCGCGCCCGGGCCGTGGACGCCGAACTGGACCCTGTCTACGAGGGCCTCGCGGTGACCACCAATCCAATCCCGGTGAAGACGGCGCTGGGGATGGTCGGGCTCGCGTCCGACCGACTCCGCCTGCCGCTGATCCCCGCGGACGCCGAGCAACGCGCCGCGATCCGTACTGCGCTGGAAGGCATCGGCCTCCCAGTCACCCAGTAACCAACTTCCTCAAGAGAGTGAGAACCAACTAGTGCCAAGCAAGAAGCTCCGTGTGCTGCCTCTGGGCGGCCTCGGCGAGATCGGCAAGAACATGACCGTGATCGAGTACGACGGACGCATCGTCGTGGTCGACACCGGGCTGATGTTCCCGACCGCGGAGATGCACGGCATCGACCTCGTCCTGCCCGACTTCTCCTACCTGCGCGACCGCGCCGACGACATCGAGGCGATCGTGCTCACGCACGGCCACGAGGACCATGTCGGCGCCCTGCCCTACGTGCTGCGCGAGATCGGCACCCCGCCGGTGATCTACGGCGGCCTGCTGACGATCGGCATGGTCCGCTCCAAGCTCGACGAGCACAAGCTCGGCGACTCGACCCCGCTGCGCGAGCTGCCGCCGGGGGAGACGGTCCGCCATGGCCCGTTCGAGCTGGAGCTGGTCCACCTCGCGCACTCGATCCCCGACATGCGCGGGGTCCTGATCGGGACCGACCTGGGCCGGGTGCTGATGACCGGCGACTACAAGTTCGACCAGACCCCGGTCGACGGCCGCCCCGCCGACGTCTCGCGGCTGGCCGAGATCGGCAAGGAAGGGCTGCTGCTGCTCTGCGGCGACTCGACCAACGCCGACCGCCCGGGCGTGGCGCCCTCGGAGTCGAGCGTCGGGCCGGCGCTGCTGCGCCAGTTCGGGCAGTGCGAGGGACGGATCGTCGTCACCTCGTTCGCCTCCAACATCCATCGCGTGCAGCAGGTGATCGACGCCGCGGTCGAGCTCGACCGCAAGGTGGCGCTGGTCGGCCGCTCGATGCGCAAGAACTTCAACATCGCCTCCAACCTGGGGATCGCCAACGCGCCGCAGGGGATCTTCATCCAGCCCCGCGAGATCGAGAACTTCCCCGACGACAAGGTGGTCGTGATCTCGACCGGGAGCCAGGGCGAGCCGCTCTCGGCGCTGCGTCGGATGGCCAACAACGACCACCGCGACGTGCAGCTGCACTCCGGCGACACGGTCGTCTTCTCGGCCACCCCGGTGCCCGGCAACGAGCGCGCGGTGAACGAGACGATCGACCGCATCTACGAGATCGGCGCGAGCGTCGTGACCGCCGCAGACGCGCCGATTCACGCCTCGGGCCACGGTTGGCAGGAGGAGCTGAAGCTGATGCTCAACCTGACCAAGCCGCAGTACGTGCTGCCGGTCCACGGCGACCACCAGCGGCTGCGCCTGCACGCCGAGCTGGCCGAGGCGGTCGGGGTCGACCCGGAGCGGATCTTCCGCGGCCGCAACGGGCTGCCGCTGGAGGTCGACTCCGAGGGCGCCGGCTTCGGCGAGGACGTCCACGCCGGGGTGATCTACGTCGACGGCGTCAACATCGGCGACCCCGACGACGCGGCGCTGCGCGACCGGCGCGAGATCTCCGCCGACGGCATCTTCATCGTCGTCACCACGATCTCCTCCGACGACGGCAGCGTCGTCGCCGACCCCGAGGTGATCTTCCGCGGCGTCGCCTTCCTGGAGGAAGCCGACGCCCTGGTCGAGGAGCTCAGCGACCTGGTCGAAGACTCGCTGGAGAGCGCTGCCGAGGCCGGCAACCGCGCCTCGCACCTGATCGAGGAGGACCTGCACGACGAGATCGGCAAGTTCGTCTGGCAGCGCCTGCGCCGCCGCCCGATGATCCTCCCGGTCGTAATCGAGGTCTAGAAACCCATCGCGTGGTTCCTTTTTGGCCCATTGCGCGAATAAGGAACCGCGCGATGAGATGCGCAAAGAAATGGCCCGCCGGGAGTTGTCTGGGGAGTTCCCGGCGGGCCTAGTGTCTCGTCCACCGGGAAAGTTAGAGACGGGAGCTAAAGCGTCTCTAAAACGTCGTCGGGGGCCGGTTCTTCGCTGGAGGCGAGGGGGATGTGGGCGCGGAAGAGGGCGCCCCCGAAGTTGGAGTCGCGGGCCTCGACCGTGCCGCCGTGCGAGGCGGCGACGGCGCTGACGATCGCCAGCCCGAGCCCGGTGCCGCCGCCTCCGGCGGTGTCGGCGGGGCCGTCGCCGCGCACGAAGCGGTCGAAGATCTGGTCGCGCATCGCGGCGGGGATGCCGGGGCCGTCGTCGGCGACCTCGACCACCGCCTCGCCGTCGCGCGCGGCCAGCCGCATCTCCACCCGGGCTCCGGCCGGAGTGTGGTGGGCGGCGTTGTCGAGCAGGTTGAGGACCATCCGGTGCAGCTCGTCGGGGCTGCCTTCGACCCGCAGCGGGCGCTGGTTGTCGATCGTCAGCTCGCGATCTCCGAGCAGCGGCGCCGCCTCGACCGCGGCGGCGCCGGCGATCTCGGCCAGGTCGCAGCGCCGGTGGCGGTCGAGCCGGCCGGCGTCGGCGCGGGCGAGCAGCAGCAGGTCGCTGACCAGGCGGCTCATCCGGCGCGAGGAGCGCAGGGCGGAGTCGACCACCTCGCGGTCCTCCGCCTGCTCGACGGCGCGGAGCGAGGCCTGCAGCAGCTCCAGGTTGGCGAGCACGCTGGTCAGCGGCGTGCGCAGCTCGTGCGAGGCGTCGGCGACGAACTCGCGCTGGCGCTGCATCGCCCCCTCGCGCTCCGCCCGGGCGGCGTCGAGCGAGCGCAACATCTCCTCCAGGGTGACGGCGAGCTCACCGACCTCGTCCTCGTGGACCGGCTCGGGCATCTGCTGGGACGGGTCGCCGGTAGCGGCGATCTGGCGCGCCGTCGCGGTCAGCGAGGAGATCGGGCGCATCGCCCGGCCGGCGATCGCCAGCCCGGCGAGGATCGCCAGCAGGGTGCCGCCGACGATCCCGGCGGCGATCAACAGCCAGACCCGGCGGATCGTCTGCTCGACGTGGTCGAGGCTGCGCCCGTACTGGACGTAGCCGGAGATTGCGCCGGCTTCGTTGACGATCTGCTCGGTGGCGACGCGGTACCCGTTGCGCTCGGTGACGCCGGGCTGGGGCTGGCCGAGCTGTTCGGTCCCGGACCCCGCTTCGCCACGCTGGTTGCCGTTGGTGTCGAAGACCCGGGCGGAGGCGTCGTCGGGGAGGACGAACGATTCCAGCTGCGGGCCCTGGCGCAGCTGCGGTTCGCCGAAGGGGGGGTAGACGATTCTCAGTTCGCTGGCCAGGATCTTGGTCGCGCTGCGGACCTCTTCGTTGAAGTCGTTGCGGATCTGCTGGGTGGCGATCGTCCCGACCGCGCCGCCGAAGAGCAGCAGGATGACCAGGGTGAGGACCGCGGAGACGGCGGCCAGCCGCCACCGGACGGGCCAGGCGCGCGGGTGGACGAGGCGTCCCAGCCAGCCGAGGGCCGCGCCTCCGGCAGCTCCGACCCGGCTGCGCATCCGGGCCACCGCTACTCCTTCAGGACGTAGCCGGCGCCGCGTTTGGTGTGCAGGAGGCGGGACTCGCCGCCCTGCTCGAGCTTGCGCCGCAGGTTGGAGATGAAGACGTCGATCGTGTTGGTCGCCGCCATCGGGTCGTAGCCCCAGACCTCGTCCAGCAGCCGCTCGCGGGAGACGACGAGCCGCTCGTTGCGCATCAGGAACTCGAGCAGCTCGAACTCGCGGTTGGTCAGCTCGACCTCGCGCTCGCCGCGCCGCACCTCGCGGCTGTCGGGGTTGAGCGAGAGGTCGCCGACCTCGAGCGAGGCGGCGCCGCGCGGCGGCCGGCGGCGCAGCAGCGCCCGGATCCGGGCCAGCAGCTCCTGGCGCTCGAATGGCTTGACCAGGTAGTCGTCGGCGCCGCTGTCGAGTCCGCTGACCCGGTCCTCGGTCTCGGCCCGGGCGGTCAAAATCAGGATCGGCACGTCGCCGTCGGTGCGCAGCCGCCGGCAGACCTCGACCCCGTCCATCCCCGGCAGGCCGAGGTCGAGCACGACCAGGTCCGGGACGAAGCCGGCGGCGACGTCGAGCGCCTCGATCCCGTCGGCGCTGGTCCGTACCTCGTAGCCCTCGTTGCGCAGCGAGCGTCGCAGCACGTCGGCGATCTCGGCGTCGTCCTCAACGACCAGGACCCGGCCGCCGGCTGCGTCGGTCTCGGTGAGCATGGGTCGATCTTAGCCCCGATACAGCCCGCTTCTGCCTGTATTTAGGGCGAATTTATGCCTGGCGCAGGGGACGTCGGGCCGGCGTCGAACCGGGGAGTCAATGTTCGTGCGTCAGAAGCGAAGCGCCCCTGCCAAGAAAGCGAAGAAGGGGGCGGCGAAAAAACGCCCAAAGGCGGCCGCGCCACGCGGTGGCCTCGGCGCCGGCCTCGAGCAGCGCCACATCGACCTGATCGGCGTCGTCCTCGTCGCGCTCGGCTGCTTCCTGCTCTTCGTCCTCTTCTTCGGCTGGGAGGGTGGCAAGGTCGGGTACGGGCTGAAGACCGGGCTCGAGTACCTGGGCGGGGCGCTGGGCGCCAAGATCTTCACCCTGCTCTGCCTGCTGGTCGGCGGGATGCTGCTGACCGGGACCTCGGTCGCGGCGCTGGCGAGCGGGATCGGCCGCGGCGCTCGCGCCGTCTTCCACGCGGTCTTCCTCAGCGGTGCCGAGGAGCGCCGCGAGGCGGACCGCACCGAGGTCGACTGGCGTCAACGCGACGAGGGCCGCGGCGCCGAGGACGAGACGATCGCCGGCCCGACCGACGTGATGAGCACCTACCCCGAGGACGACGACGACTTCGAGCCGACGATCGCGCTCGCTGAGAGCGACACCGAAGAGCAGCCGTTCGCGCCGGGCATCTTCGACGCCGAGGTCGAGGAGGGTGGCTCCGCCGAGGTCGAGCCCGAGCCGGAGCCCGACGAGGAGCCGGTCGTCGCCGAGGTCGTCCCGGACGAGCCCGCCGACGAGCCGCCGCAGCTGACCCCGATGGGCAAGCTGCGCGGGGTCACCACCTCGGAGGAGATCGACTACCGGCCGCCGCCGCAGAAGGCGCTGGAGCGTGGCAAGGGCGACAAGGGCCCCGACCCGCGCGACCAGGAAGCGATCGGCCGCAAGCTGATCGAGACCCTGGGGCACTTCGGGGTCGAGGCGAAGATCGTCGGCGTGGTCAGCGGTCCCCACGTCTCGCTCTACGAAATGCGTCTCGCGCCGGGGATCAAAGTCAAGAAAGTCACCGAGCTCGCCAACGACCTCGCCTACGCGCTGGCCTCGACCGACATCCGGATCCTCGCCCCGATCCCCGGCAAACAGGCGGTCGGGGTCGAGGTGCCGAACACGCGCCGCCGCATGGTCCGGCTCGGCGACATCTACGCCGGCCGGCCGCAGAAGACCTCGCCGCTGGTCGCCTGGCTGGGCAAGGGGATCGACGGCAACGCGGTCTGGACCGACATCGCGAAGATGCCGCACGTTCTGGTCGCCGGCACCACCGGCTCCGGCAAGTCCGGCTGCGTCAACGCGATCCTCTCCTCGATCCTGATGCAGGCCTCGCCCAACGACGTCCGCCTCGTCCTGGTCGACCCCAAGCAGGTTGAGCTCAACCACTACGAGCACGTCCCGCACCTGCTGACCCCGGTGGTGACCTCGCCGCGGCTGGCCGCCAACGTCCTCTCCAACCTGATCACGGAGATGGAGAGTCGCTACGGGATCATGAGCCAGGCCCGCGCCCGCAACCTCGACGAGCTGAACAGGATCCGGCGCAAGGCGGGCGAGGCGCCGCTGCCGCACATTCTCTGCGTGATCGACGAGCTCGCGGACCTGATGATGGTCGCCCCGGCCGAAGTCGAGGACGCGATCATCCGGCTCGCCCAGAAGTCGCGGGCGACCGGGATCCACCTGGTGCTGGCGACCCAGCGCCCCTCGACCGACATCATCACCGGCACGATCAAGGTCAACATTCCCTCGCGGATCGCCTTCGCCGTCTCCTCGCAGACCGACTCGCGGGTGATCCTCGACCAGGGTGGGGCGGAGTCGCTGCTGGGCCAGGGCGACATGCTGTTCCGCGGCGCCGGCACCTCGAAGCTGGAGCGGATCCAGGGCGCCTTCGTGACCGAGGACGAGATCGCGCGGATCACCGAGCACTGGGCCAAGCAGGGCGAGCCGGAGTTCGAAGCGGAGCTGCTGGAGAGCCCCGAGGAGGCCGAGTCGGAGGGCGACGACGGTGAGTTCGACCCCGACAGCGACGACCTGCTGGATGAGGCGATCCGGCTGGTCGTGCAGACCGAAACCGCCTCGGTCTCGATGATCCAGCGCCGTCTCCGGGTCGGCTACACCCGGGCCGGCAGGCTGATCGACATGCTGGAGCGGCGCGGCGTGATCTCCGGCTACGAGGGCTCGAAGCCGCGCCAGGTGCTGATCACCCAGGCCGACCTCAACCGCGTGCTGGCCCCGGCGGGGTCCGGCGCCGACGCTGCGCCCCCCGGCGAGCCCCCCGACCCGGGCGCCTGAACTCATCGCGCGGTTCCTTTTTCGCCCTATGGGCGCATAAGGAACCACGCGTTCGGTAGCTTCACCCGGTGGTCCGCGCAGGGATAGTCGTCACCGGCACCGAGGTCATCACCGGCCGCATCGCGGACAGCAATGGGCCCTGGGTCTCGGAACGGCTGGCCGAGCTGGGGGTCGAGGTGGCGCACATCCTGGTCGTCGCCGACCGGCCCGACGACCTCGGGGCGGCGCTGCGCTTCCTTGCCGCCGAGGGCATGGACCTGATCGTCACCAGCGGCGGGCTGGGCCCGACCGCCGACGACCTGACCGCCGAGGTGGTGGCCCGGTTCGCCGGTCGCGAGCTCGTCCTGGACGAGGAGATGGAGGAGAAGATCGCGGCGATCCTGCGCGGTTTCTCGCGCCGCTTCCGGCTCGACGAGGAGGCGGTGATGGCCGCCAACCGCAAGCAGGCGATGGTGCCGGAGGGCGCCGTCCCGCTGGACCCGGTCGGGACCGCGCCGGGGCTGGTCGTCCCGGCAGGGGGGCAGGTGGTGGTCGTGCTGCCCGGCCCGCCGCGCGAGCTGCGGCCGATGTGGGATCCGGCGCTGGCGACCGCGCCGGTGCGCGAGGTGCTGGCCCGGACGACGCCGCTGCGTGGCTACACGATGCGGATGTTCGGCATCCCCGAGTCCGAAATCGCCAAGAGCCTGCGCGAGATCGGCGAGGCGGGGGTCGACCTGGCGGCGGTTGAGATCACCACCTGCCTGCGGCGCGGCGAGATCGAGATCGACGTCCGCTACCGCGACGAGGCGGTGACGGTGGCCGAGCGGGTGCGCGAGGAGCTTGCGGCCCGCCACGCCCGCGAGACCTTCAGCCTCGAAGGGGAGACGATCGACGCCCAGGTCGCCGATCTGCTGCGCGGCCGGCGGCTCGGCCTGGCCGAGTCCTGCAGCGGCGGCCTGATGGCGGCCCGGCTCAGCAACCTGCCCGGCGCCTCGGAGTACCTGGCGGGGAGCGTCGTCGCCTACTCGAACGAGGCGAAGGCGGAGCTGCTCGGCGTCGACCCGGCGCTGATCGAGGCCGAGGGCGCGGTCTCGCCGCAGGTCGCGGAGGCGATGGCGATCGGGGCGCTGGAGCGGTTCGGCGCCTACGTCGCGGTCTCGATCACCGGGATCGCCGGCCCCGGCGGCGGCACCGAGGCGAAGCCGGTCGGCTACGTCTGCATCAACGCCCGCCTCGCCGACGGCACCGCGATCGCCCGCGACCCGGTGATCCCCGGCGATCGCGCCGACATCCGCGAACGCTCCGCTCTGGTCGGCATGCACCTGCTGCGGACGCTGCTGGGTGGCGAAGAGGGGCCTTTGTAGGCCGCCGTCACGGGCACGTGCGGAAGAAATGACACAGCCCTGACGAAAGCGCGTTGTTCCGTGCGCCCTCACCTCGTAGCGTGGGCGGCATGACGAAGGAGAGACCGGAGAGCCCGCGGGTGCGGTTGTTCGTGGCACTCGACCTGCCCGACGAGGTGCGGGCGGGGGTGGGGGAGTGGGCGGCGGAGCAGCTGACCGACCCGAAGCTGCGGCCGGTGCCGGCCGAGAACCTGCACCTGACGCTGGCCTTTCTGGGCTTCCGGCCCGAGGAGGAGGTCGGGGCGATCGCCGAGGCGGTCGCCGAGAGCGCCGGGCCGGCGCCGCTGGTCGAGCTTGGCGATGCGGTTCCGCGCCCGCCGCGGGGGCGGGCGCGGGTCTTCGCCCTGCCCGCGGTCTCGCCCGGCGCCGAGCTGCTGCAGGCGGGCCTGCGGGAGCGGCTGGTCGCGGGAGGGTTCTTCGAGCCGGAGAAGCGACCGTTCTGGCCGCACCTGACGGTTGCCAGGGTGCGGCCGGAGGGCCGCGGCTCGCGGCGGCCGGCCTTCGTGGCGCAGCCGCCGGGGGCGTTGCCGGCGTGGCTGCGCGAGGCGTTTTTGGGCGTCCGGATGACGCTCTACCGTTCTGAACTCAAGCCGGAGGGTGCGCGCTACGTCTCTCTGGCCCAAATCGAGCTGCCCGGCGCGGGTGGCGGATAGGTGATCGAGATGGCGGATAGGAAAGTGAACTTGAAAGACGCATCGGCCAGGGAGGCAAAGGCCAAGGACGCCGCGCTGGAGAGCGCCGTCAGCGGGATCAAAAAGGAGTTCGGCGAGGGCTCTCTGATGCGCCTCGGCGACAAAGGCACGATCAAGGTCGACGCGATCCCGACCGGGTCGCTGGCGCTCGACCTGGCGCTGGGGATCGGCGGCGTGCCGCGCGGCCGGATCGTCGAGATCTTCGGCCCGGAGTCCTCGGGAAAGACGACCCTGGTCAACCACGTGATCGCCCAGGCCCAGGCGCTGGGCGGGGTCTGCGCCTTCATCGACACCGAGCACGCGATCGACCCGGTCTACTCGCGGGAGATCGGGGTCGACACCGACGAGCTGCTGGTCTCCCAGCCCGACTACGGCGAGCAGGCGCTGCAGATCGCCGACCGGTTGATCGCCTCCGCCGCGGTCGATGTGGTCGCGATCGACTCGGTTGCGGCGCTGACCCCGAAGGCGGAGCTGGACGGCCAGATCGGCGACACCACGGTCGGCCTCCAGGCCCGGCTCATGTCGCAGGCGCTGCGCAAACTGGCCGGCAGCCTCAACCGCACGAAAACCGTCTGCATTTTCACCAACCAGATCCGTGAAAAAGTCGGCGTCCAGTTCGGCTCGCCGGAGACCCAGCCGGGCGGCCGGGCGCTGAAGTTCTACGCCTCGCAGCGACTCGACATCCGCCGCATTGAAACGCTGAAAGAAGGCACCGAGGCGGTCGGCAACCGGGTCCGGGTCAAAGTCGTCAAGAACAAGGTCGCGGCGCCGTTCCGCCAGGCCGAGTTCGACATCGAGTACGGGAGGGGGATCTCGCGCGAGGGCGGACTGCTCGACTTCGGCATCGAGCAGGACCTGGTGCAGAAATCGGGCTCCTTCTTCTCCTACGGGGAGACCCGGCTTGGCCAGGGCCGCAACAACGCCAAACAGTTCCTCACCGACAACCCGGAGTTGGCCCTGGAGATCGAAACCAAGGTCCGGACGGCGCTCGGGATCGGCGAGGAAAGCGGCGAGCCGGCCCCCGAGCCAGCGCCCGAGGTGGAGGCGCAAGCCGCCTAAGGTGGACTGAGGGCGTCTGACCGAGCGGACCGAGGACGCAGGGAGGCGGAGGAGGGGAGCGCACTTCGGTGCGTGACCCGCCGAAGCCGACCGAGGACGGCGGACCGCGATGTGTCAGACGGCCTCAGTGGATAGGATTCCGGCCGCTCAATCGCTATGCACTTCAACGAGACCCTCTTCTACGTCTGCGGCATCGCCCTTGCCGTCTCGGCCGTCCTGATCAGCTTCGTCGGCCTCAAGGTCAAGGGCTTCCCCGGCCGGGTGTTCCCGCTGGTCGTCGTCTGGTTCGTCGTCTTGATCGGTGGCGCCACCACCTTCTCGGTTCTCCACGCCAAGGATCTCGAGGAGGAGAAGGCGCACGAGTTCGAGCAGGCGAACGAGGAGATCGAAGCCGAGCAGACCACCGAGCCGTTCGAAGAAGCCGAGGAGCCGGGCTCTGAGGTCGAAGAGGAGAAGGAAGAAGCGGACGCCGCCGCCGAAGGCGAGGCGACGTCCTCGGTCCTGACGATCTCCGCCGACGCCACGGCGCTCGCCTACGACACGACGGAACTGAGCGCGGCCGCTGGGGAAATCACCGTCGACTTCACCAACCCGTCCGCAATCCCGCACGACTTCGCGGTCCAGCAGGACGGCGAAGAGGTCGGTAAGACCGAGGTGATCACCGAGTCCGAGGAATCGGTGACCCTCGACCTCGAACCGGGCACCTACACCTTCCTCTGCACGGTCCCCGGCCACGCGGCCGCCGGCATGGAAGGCACCCTGACGGTCGAATAGGCCGTCGCGGGGCCGGTACCCTGCGGTCGATGGCCAAGTCGTTTCACGTCACCACCTTCGGGTGCCAGATGAACGTGCACGACTCCGAGCGGATGCGGGGGATGCTGGCCTCGCTCGGCTACGAGGAGGCGCCGAGCCGCGACTCCGCCGACGTCATCCTCTTCAACACCTGCTCGATCCGCGAGTCCGCCGACAGCCGCTTCATCGCCCACCTCGGCGAGGCCAAGCGGCTGAAGGGCGAGGACCCCGAGCGGGTGGTCGGGGTCGGCGGCTGCTGGGCGCAGTCGGTCAAGGAGGAGGTCTTCCAGCGCTTCCCCTTCGTCGACGTCGCCTTCGGGCCGGGGCAGATCCACAAGCTGGCCGAGTTCCTCAACTCGGACTCGCTCACCGCCCAGGGCTACTTCGAGTTCGAGGACTTCTCCGGCCACCTGCCGGCCCGCCGCGAGCGCGCCTTCCAGGGCTGGCTGCAGATCTCGCAGGGCTGCAACTGCCGCTGCTCGTACTGCATCGTCCCCTCGACCCGCGGCCGCGAGGTCAGCCGCGACCCGACCGAGCTGGTCGCCGAGGCCGAGGCGCTGGCCGCCGACGGAGTGCTGGAGGTGACGCTGCTCGGCCAGAACGTCAACAGCTACGGCCGCGATCTGCCGAAGCGAAGCCGGATCGGGTTCGCCGAGCTGCTGACCCGGATCGACGCGATCCCGGGTGTCGAGCGGATCCGGTACACCAGCCCGCACCCGAAGGACATGCGCGAGGACGTGATCCGCGCCCACGCCGAGCTGCCGGCGCTCTGCGAGCAGATCCACCTGCCCCTGCAGTCGGGCTCGAGCGGGGTGCTGAAACGGATGCGCCGCACCTACGACCGCGGCCGCTACATGGACAGGGTGGCGCTGATCCGCGAGCACGTCCCCGACTGCGCGATCACCACCGACATCATCGTCGGCTTCCCCGGCGAGACCGAGGCCGACTTCGCCGAGACCCTGGAGGTGGCGGAGGAGGTCGGGTACGACGGCGCCTTCACCTTCGTCTTCTCGCCGCGGCGCGAAACCGAGGCGGCGGAGATGGGCGACCAGGTCCCGCACCCGGTCAAGGTCGAGCGGATGGAGCGGCTGGTCGAGGTCGTCCAGCGCCGCGCCACCGAGCGCGGCCAGCGCTTCGTCGGCCGCACGATGGAGGTCCTGGTCGAGGGCCCGAGCCGCACCGACGAGACCCGGCTGCGGGGGCGCACGCGGCACGGCAAGGCGGTCAACTTCGATGGGGTCGCGGAGCCCGGTCAGCTCGTTGACGTCGAGATCACGTCCGCTACTTCGCAGACGTTGGCTGGGGTCTCGGTAAAGCCCCTCTCTCAACTTTTTCGGTGAAACCGAAAAAGTACAAGCCGTTCGGGGCTTCACCGAGACCCCAGTGACGGTGCTCGCGGTGTTCGGGCCGACGGGTGTCGGGAAGACCGGGGTCGCTGTTGGTCTTGCTGAAGAGCTGCGGAAGGTTGGGAAGGACCCGGTGGCTGTGAATTGCGACGCGTTGCAGGTTTATGAGGGGTTGCCCGTTCTCACGGGGGCCGCGAGTCCCGAGGAGCGGGCTCGATTGGAGCACCGGTTGCTTGGTTTCGTGCCGGTCACCGAGGACTTCTCGGTCGGCGACTACATGCCGCTGGCCCACGCCGAGATCGATGCGGCGCTGGCCGCGGGCCGGACGCCGATCGTGGTCGGCGGCACCGGCCTCTACCTGCGGGCCGCGCTGGCCGACCTCTCGCTGCGCAGGGCGGCGCCCGAATCGCCCGACTCGGAGCTCTGGTCGCCCGAGACCCGCCACCCGACGACGATCTTCGGTCTCGACATGGACCGCGCCCGGCTGTACGAGCGGATCGACGCCCGGGTCGAGACGATCGTCGCCGCCGGCGCAGCCGAGGAGGCCCGCCGCGCCGACGCGCTCGGCCCCGGCCGCACCGCGCGCAAGGCGCTCGGCTTCAACGAGCTGCTCGCCGGCGACCTGGAGGCGATGAAGAAGCGCACCCGCAACTACGCCCGCCGCCAGCTCACCTGGATGCGCAAGATCCCCAACCTGCACCGGATCGACCGCGGCGACCGAGACGACGCTGCGGTCGCCGCCGAGGTGGCGAGTTTGTGCACGGGGGGTGGACAAAAGCGCCACCGGTAGGGTGCCGAGCGTGAAATTCGAGAAGTGGCAAGCGCTCGGCAACGACTATTTGATCCTCGAGGCGGACCGGTTGCCCTGGCCGCTCACTGCGAAGCGGGTCGAGTGGCTCTGCGACCAGCATTTCGGGGTCGGGTCCGACGGCGTGCTGTTGCTCTCGCGCAGCGACGATCCGGAGTTCGTCGCCGACCTGCGGATCTTCAACCCCGACGGCTCCGAGGCCGAGCTTTCCGGCAACGGCGCCCGCGAGGCGATCCTCTACCTGCGCCGCCACGGCTGGACCGAGGCTGAGGAGTTCGCGATCTCGACCGTCGCCGGGCCGATCCGGCCGACGATCACCGGCGAGCTGACCTGCTCGGTCGACATGGGGCGCGCCGCGACCGCCTCCAAGGACTTCCCCGCCGGAGGCGAGGACGGCGCCGGCAGGCTGACCGCGGCCGGCCGCGAGTGGGAGTTCCAGCACGTCTCGATCGGCAACCCGCAGTGCGCGATCGTGGTCGGCGCCGAGCTGGAGGGGCTCGACCTGGGCGAGATCGGCCCCGAGATCGAAGCCCATGAGCTGTTCCCCAACCGCACCAACGTCTCCTTCCTGGCGATCGACGGCAACCGGGTGACGGCGCGGATCTTCGAGCGGGGGGTGGGGGAGACGCTCTCCTCGGGGACCGGCGCCAGCGGCGCCGCGGTGACCGCCTTCCTGCGCGGCGCCCCCAGCCCGCTGCTGGTCGAGCTCGAAGGCGGCGAGCTCGAGGTCGAGATCGGCGACGAGCTGGCGGTCCGTCTCAACGGCTGGGCGGAGCCGGTTTTCGCCGGCGAATTGACGCCTGAGCTGCTCGCCGCGCTGGCCGAGCTGGATCAATAGATTCCCCCGCCATGGCCATCGCCGACCCCTCGAAGCGCCTGCAGGCAATCCCTCCATACAAGTTCCAGGAACTGGAGCAGCAGATCGCCGAGAAGCGGGCCGCCGGCATCGACGTGATCAGCCTCGGGATCGGCGATCCCGACCAGCCGACCTACCCGCACGTCGTCAAGGCGATGCAGGAGGCGGTCGCCGACCCGTCCTGCCACCAGTACCCGAGCAACCGCGGCCGCGAGGAGTTCCGCAGGGCCTGCGCCGAGTTCTACGACCGCCGTTTCGGGGTCGCGATCGACCCGGCCACCGAGGTGATCCCGGCGATCGGCGCCAAGGAGTGCATCTACAACCTCTGCTTCGCCTTCCTCGACCCCGGCGACGTCGCCCTCGCCTCCGACCCCGGCTACCCCGTCTACACCGGCGGCCCGATCCTCGCCGGCGCCGAGGCTGAGCTGCTGCCGCTGGTCCCCGAGCTTGGCTTTGCCCCCGACCTGACCGCGGTCCCCGCCGACGTCGCCGCGAAGGCGCGGCTGATGTTCATCAACTATCCCAACAACCCGACCGGCGCGGTCGTCCCCGACGGCTTCTTCGAGCTGGTCGTCTCCTTCGCCAGGGAGCACGAGATCCTCGTCGTCCACGACAACGCCTACTCGGAGACGACCTACGACGGCTACGTCGCCCCCAGCTTCCTCGCCACGCCCGGCGCCAAGGAGGTCGGGGTCGAGGTCTTCTCGCTCTCCAAGGGCTACAACATGACCGGCTGGCGCTGTGCCGCGATCCTCGGCAACCCGGAGGCGATCCAGACCTACTGGCGGCTGAAGACCAACGTCGACTCCGGCCTCTTCGAGGCGGTTCAGATGGCCGGCGTCGCCGCCCTCGAGGGACCCGAGGGGCCGCTGCAGCGGATGAACGAGACCTACAACCGGCGCCGCGACCTGGTCGTCTCGGCGCTGCGCGAGATCGGGGTCGAGGTCAACGCCCCGAAGGGCACGATCTACGTCTGGGCGCCGGTCCCGGCCAGCCACACCTCGACCTCCTTCTGCGAGCTGGTGCTGGAGGAGGCGGCGGTGGTGATCTCCCCGGGCTCGATGTACGGGCCGAGCGGCGAGGGCTTCTTCCGGATCTCCCTCACCACCCCCGACGACCGCATCGAAGAGGCGGTCGAGCGGATGCGCGAGCACCTCAGCTAGCGCCCACCGCTTCGCGCTCCGCCCGCTTGCGCCAGTAGCGGTTGAGGCCGGGCCACTGGTAGGCGGTCGGGACCGCCTGCAGCAGCTCCTCGACGGTCTCGGCGCCGTGGCCTTCCTCCGCCAGCTGGGCGCGGACGCGACGCTCGAGGTCGATGCGGTAGCCGCCCTCGGGCATCATCTTCGCCAGCCGCGCCTCTTCCTGCAGCCGGGTCCGGACCAGGTCGAGGTGGGCGGAGGGATCGTCGACCGGGCCGAAGTGGCTGAGGGCGAGGCGCTCCGGCGTCCATGACTCGACGGTGGCGATCGAGCCGAGCCAGAGCTCGACGTCGATGTCCGGCGGCGGGGTCGGCGGCATCACCAGCTGCGAGGGTGGGATCCGGCAGGCGGCGACGTCGCCGACGAAGGCGGTGCCGCTCTCCTCGTGCAGGTAGCAGACGTGGTGTGAGGCGTGGCCGGGGGTGTAGGCGACCCGCATTCCCAGCATGCTCTCGCCGCCGGTCAGCTCGCGGACGTTGGCCCGCGGCACCGGCACGATCCGGCCCCAGAGGTGCTCGAGCTTGTCGCCGTAGAGTCGCTCGGCGCTGGCCAGCAGCCGCGAGGGGTCGACCAGGTGGGGGGCGCCGCGCTCGTGGACGTAGACCTCGAGGTCGGGCCAGCGTTCGACCAGCGCCCCGGTTGCCGCGGCGTGGTCGAGGTGGATGTGGGTGAGCAGGATCGCCCGCGGCCGCTCGTCGCCGAGCGCCTCCAGCACCGTCCCCAGCGAGGACTCCGGGCCGGGATCGACCAGGCACTCGCCGACCTGCCAGCAGGCGATCACGTGCGGCCGCCCCAGGTGCATGACGTCGATCGCCCGCATCGGGAAGCGCCCTACGCCGGGGCGGCGGCGAGGCGGCCTTCGGCCTCGAGCATCGCCCGCAGCCCCTCTTCAAGGCCGCGCGGCTGGTAGCCGAGCTCCCGGGTCGCCTTCTCGTGGCTGGCCCAGAAGGTGACCCCGTCGGCCGAGGAGATCAGCTCGCGCAGGTTCGGCGGCTGTCCCATCGCCTTGCCGACCAGCGGCCCGATCGGGATCAGCGCCTTCATCAGCGGCGTCGGCAGGCCGTGCTTGGGCGCCTTGCGCCCGGTCTGCGCCGCAACCACCCCGATCGCCTCGCGCACCGTGGTCGCCGGGCCGCTCAGCACGTAGGCCTCGCCCACCTCGCCCCTGTCGAGCGCCAGCAGCGCTCCGGCTGCGATGTCCTCGACGTGGGTGAGGCAGATGCCGAGGTCGGGAAAGGGGATCAGCGGCATCCGGCCGGCGAAGAACTGCTCCAGCAGCTGCGCGATCGAGGAGGTGTCGCCGGGCCCGTAGACGCCGCCCGGCTGGACGATCGTGCAGGGCAGCCCCTCGCCGATCAGCCGCTTGGCGACCAGGTGGGCTTCCCACTTGGTCCGCTCGTAGCAGGACGTGAATTCCCTGCCCGGGTGCTCGTAGCTCTCGTCGACGACCTCGCCGTCGGTGTTGCCGAAGGCGCCCACCGTGGAGACGTAGACGACCTTCGGGATCTTCGCCTCCAGCGCCGCGCCCAGCACTCGTTCGGTGCCGCCGACGTTGGCCTCGCGCATCGCCTCGCGCTCGGAGGCGGGGATCCCGACCTCGTAGATCGCGGCGGCGTGGATCACCGCGTCGCAGCCCTCCATCCCGGCCCGGATCGCCGCCTCGTCGCCGAGGTCCCCGGCCACGACCTCGCAGCCCAGGTCGGCGACCTTGCGGCCCTTCTCGGGGTTGCGGGCCAGGCAGACGACATCGTCGCCGCGCTCGCGCAGCTGGCGGACGATCTCGCCCCCGATGAACCCCGTGCCCCCCGTCACGAATACCTTCACGATTCCCAATCCTATCCGGACCGGCCCGGCGCTTACAATCAACCTGAGTGCGACGATCCCGAAACGACCGCGACGCCCCGACGCGCCACAGCGCGGAGCGCGGCAATGGGGCGGGGGTCGTCAACCGGCGAGCCCGGCAGCGGGCACTGGCGATCGGGATCGTCGACGGGACCGGTCGCGAGGACCCGCTGGCCGAGCTGAAGGAGCTGCTGCGCACGGCCGGGGTCGCGACCGCGGGCGAGGCGACCCAGCAGCGCTCCGCGCCCGATCCCGACCGCTACCTCGGGCGAGGACGACTGCACGAGCTGAAGCGGCAGATCGCCGCCTGCGACGCCAACCTGGTCGCCTGCGACGACGAGCTGGCGCCGCGCCAGGAGCGCAACCTGGAGGCCGAGCTCGGGGTGCCGGTGATCGACCGCACGGCGGTGATCCTCGACATCTTCGCCGACCACGCCCACTCGGCCGAGGGCAAGCTCCAGGTCGAGCTGGCCCAGCTCGAGTACAACATGGCCCGCATGCGGGGGCTCTGGACCCACCTGGAGCGGCTCGGCGCCGGGCGGATGGACGGCGGGATCGGGACCAGGGGACCGGGCGAGAGCCAGATCGAGACCGACCGCCGACTGGCCCGCAACCGGATCTCGGCGCTGCGGCGCCGGCTCAAGCGGCTGGAGCGCAACCGCGGCGTGATGAGGGCGCGGCGCGACCGCTCCTCGCTGCCCCGCGTCGCCCTCGCCGGCTACACCAACGCCGGCAAGTCGACCCTGATGAACGCGCTGACCGGGGCCGAGGTCGGGGTGGGGGACCGCCTCTTCCACACGCTCGACCCGACCACGCGCAGCCTCGAGCTCTCGGGGCGCGACTACCTGCTGACCGACACGGTCGGGTTCATCGAGAAGCTGCCGCACCAGCTGGTCGAGGCGTTCAAGGCGACCCTCGAGGAGACCGTGCTCGCCGACCTGATCCTGCACGTGGTCGACGCCTCCGAGCCGGAGCGTCGCCGCCTGCTCGATATCGCCGCGGTCGACGAGGTGCTGGAGGAGATCGGGGCGGGGGAGAAGCCGCGGCTGCTGGTCCTCAACAAGGCCGACCGGCTCGACGCCGAGGCGCGCGAGGAGGCGCGGCTGAGCCATCCCGACGCGACCCTGGTCTCAGCCCTGGATGGGGAGGGGCTGGAGCAGCTGCGCGACCGGGTCGAGGCCGCCTTCGCCGAGACGCTGACTGAGGTCGACCTGCTGATCCCCTACAGCGAGGGCGGCCGCCTGCACGAGCTGCACGAGGTGGCCGGCGACCTGGAGCGGACCGACCGCGCCGACGGCGTCCTCGTCCACGCCCGCGTCCCGGCGGCCGAGCTGCACCGGTTCGAGGACCTGAGCGCCGCCTGAACGTCGCTCAGTAGTGTGCCGGTCGTGCAGCTGTCGATCGCCAAGCTGAAGGACGAGGCCGTGCTGCCGACCCGGGCGCACCCCGGGGATGCCGGGTTGGACCTGTACGCGTGTGAGTCGGCCCACATCGGGCCGGGAGAGCGCTGGAGCGTCGGCACCGGGGTCGCGGTCGAGATCCCCGAGGGCCACGCCGGCCTGGTGCTGCCGCGCTCCGGCCTCGCCCGCGACCACGGCATCGGGCTCGCCAACGCGCCGGGCCTGATCGACGCCGGCTACCGCGGCGAAGTCCGCGTCCTCCTGCTCAACAACGACCCGGCGGAGCTATTCCGGGTCGAGCCCGGCGACCGAATCGCCCAGCTGGTCGTCATCCCGGTCGCCCTAGCCGACCCGGTCGAGGTCGAGGCGCTCACCGACTCGGCCCGCGGAGACGGCGGCTTCGGCTCCAGCGGCCGCTGAAACCCCATCCCGCGGTTCCTTTTTCCCGATATGGGCGAAAAAGGAACCACGCGCTTGGTGACTCAGGCGCCGGCGGCGGTTCGGGCGTTCGCGTGCGCGGCGTCCTCGAAGGCGTCGTCCAGCGGCTCCAGCTCGGGGCGGGCACCGTAGCGGCGCTCCAGCGCCGCGGCGATCAGGTGGTCGGCCAGCCAGGCGTTCTTGGGCAGTAGGGGGCCGTGCAGGTAGGTGCCGACGAGGTTGTCGCGCCGCACTCCCTCGGAGCCGTCGCGGCCGTTGTTGCCGAACCCCTTGACGACTCGGCCGAGCGGGGCGGCGTCGTCGCCGAGGTAGGTGCGGCCGCCGTGGTTCTCGAACCCGGCCAGCAGCCGCGGCCCGGTCCCGAGGTCGACCTCGATCGCGACGTTGCCGATCAGCCGCTCGCCGGGCTCACGCACCGTCTCCAGGTCGGCGAGGCCGAGCCCCGGCAGCTTCTCGGCGTCGAGCTGGTAGCTGTGGCCGAGCAGCTGGAAGCCGCCGCAGACGGCGAGCAGGGCGGCGCCGTCGCCGACCGCGGCGGCCAGCGCCTGGCGCTTGGTCGCGACCAGGTCGGCGGCGACCATGCGTTGGTCGCGGTCCTGGCCGCCGCCGATGTAGAGCAGGTCGTGGGCGGCCGGGTCGACCGCGTCCCCCGGCCCGGCGCCGGCATGGGCGAACCCGATCCCACGCCACTCGCAGCGGCGCTGCAGGAAGAGGATGTTGCCGCGGTCGGCGTAGATGTTCATCTGCTCGGGGTAGAGGCTGAGGACGCGCAGCTCCATCAGGCCTCCCTGCCGAGAACGACGACGACCGAGCCGACGTGGGTGTCGGTCGGCCCGATCTCGTGGCGGGCGACCGGCTCCAGCCCGGCCTCGGCCGCCTCCGCCTCCAACTGCGCGGCCGGGAAGGTGGCGATCCGGATCTCGTTGCCCTCCTCGCTCAGCTCGCCGTCCGGCGAGACGACCTGGCGCAGGCGCCGCACGAAAAGCTCGCCGGGCCCGATCGAGACCTCGGTCGCGAGGCTGGAGTAGACCCAGCCCTCGACCTCGCGCACGTCGGGAAGCGGGGGAGGGGAGCCGTCCGGCTCGGGCATCTCCTCCAGGATCGAGGCGGCGAGGAGGCCGCCGGGGCGCAGCCGGTCGGCCACCTGGCGCAGGCAGGCGACCCGGTCCTCGCTCTCGGGCAGCAGCTGCAGCAGGTGGGTCGGCGCCAGCGCCAGCCCGATCTCGCCCGGCAGCTGCGGCTCGCGAGCGTCGGCGCAGACCGTCTCCAGCGGCAGCCCCGCGGCGCGCTCCTCCAGCGTCGCCAGCAGCTCCGGGTCGTGGTCGAGGGCGTAGACGGTGTGGCCGCGCCGCGCCAGGTGCAGGGCCACCCGTCCGGTGCCGCAGCCCAGCTCCAGCACCGGCCCCTCGACCCGCTCGGCCAGCTGCTCCCAGAGCGGCAGGTCGGCGGCGTAGGCGCCGCACTCGACGTCGTGCCAGATCGCCGCGACGCTCACCGCCAAAACTCCTCGGCCAGGCCGCGCCCGGAGAGCAGCTTGCGCAGCTCCAGCAGCGCCGTATAGGTCGGCAGCGCGAAGAGGCGCGGCGCCGTTCGGGATATTCCAGCCGCTGGAGTCCCGTCAATATGCCGAGCGGCGCCGACCGCGCGGTCGAGGGAGGGGGCGATCCCCGGGATGACCTCGATCCGGTCGGTCGGCCAGCCGGCGTACTTGAGGCGCAGCGCCATCTCCGGCGCCCTGGTGCCGGCGCAGACGACGCGGCGGACGGCGCCCTGCAGCAGCTCGAAGTCGGCGTCCCAGATCCAGGAGACGTCGCGGCCGTCGGCGATCCGGTCGTTGAGGCCGATCCAGAGATCGATCTCGCCGCGCTCGGCCTCGAGCCGCAGGGTGCGCAGGACCTCGTTGGCGCCGGTCGGGTTCTTGATCAGCAGGATCGAGGTCGCCACCCCGTCGACCGGGATCGTCTCCACCCGGCCGAAGGCGGCCTGCATCCCCGCCAGCGCCGCGGCGATCCGGTCCGGCGCCACCCCGAGCCGCAGCCCGGCGGCAACCGCCGCCAGGGCGTTGTAGACGTTGTAGAGACCGGGCAGCGGCAGCTCCAGCTCGATCTCCCCCTGCGGGGTGGCGACAGTGACCGCGCTGCCGTCCATGCCGCGCAGCTCGATCCGGGTCGCGGCGACCTCGGGCCGGGGCCGCGCCGCGCCGCAGCCGGGGCAGGAGTAGTGGCCGAGGTGGCCGACAAAGGCGCGCTCGTAGGCGTAGGGGTGGCCGCAGCGGCGGCAGTGCTTGGCGTCGAAGGCGTGCTGCAGCTCGGGCAGCGCCTGGGCGGCGTCCTCGATCCCGAAGTAGGTGACTCCGGGCCGCCGTGCCCCCTCGCCGTCGCGGCCCAGGTCGGCGATCGTCGGGTCGTCGGCGTTGAGCGCGAACTCGGTGGCGCCGACCCGGTCGGCGACCGTCCGCGCCCACTCGTCGGCCAGCGACTCCATCTCGCCGTAGCGGTCGAGCTGGTCGCGGAAGAGGTTGCCGAGCACGATCAGCCGCGGCTCCAGCTCCGCGGCGACCCGCGGCAGCCAGGCCTCGTCGACCTCGAACAGCCCCTCGCTGCCCTCCTGCTCCAGCAGCGCCGTCGCCACCCCCCAGGTCATGTTCGAGCCGGCCCGGTTGTGGACCGGGTCGCGGCCGTCGGCGGCGAGCAGCGCCGCGATCATCCCCGCCGTGGTCGTCTTGCCGTTGGTGGCGCTGACCACGGTCGTCCCGTCGCCCAGCCCGAGCCCGAGCCGGGCGATCGCCCCGGGCTCGAGCCGCAGCAGCACCCGCCCGGGCAGCGTCGTGCCACCGCCCCGGCCGCTGGCCCGGCTGGCAGCGCCGATCGCCCGGGCCAGGGCGCGCTTGGCGCCGAACAGCGCCGCGCCGCGCGGCCGGCTGGCCGTCGCCGCGCTCAAGCCTGGGCCGGGGCCGGGACGAGCACGCTGAGCGCCCGCGGCAGCACCCGCAGCGAGGCGGGGAGCTCGGTCAGGTGCTCGCCGTCGGCGTAGACGGGGAAGGGACGGCTCGCGTCCAGCTCGAGGCGCGAGGCGCGGAATACCTGGACCTCGTCGTTCTCGACATGGGTGCCCTTGAACACCTTCGGCAGACTACCCACGAAGCGCAGCTTGCTCCCCTCGCCGATCGCGACCACGTCGAAGCGGCCGTCGTCGAGCTCGGCGTCGGGGGCGATGAACATGCCGCCGCCGTAGGCGCGGCTGTTGGCGACCGAGACCGAGTAGCCGCTGACCCGGCGCCGCCCCTCGTCGGTGACGATCGTGAACCGGGCCGGCTTCCACCCGATCAGGGTGCGGATCGCCGCGTAGGCGTAGACGAGGCTGCCGCGCAGGAACCGGGTCTCGTTGGCGACCCGGCTGGCCTCCGAGTCGAAGCCGACGCTGACGATGCCGAGGAATCGCTTCCCGTTCACCTCGCCGACGTCGATCCGCCGGCTGTGCCCGTGCAGGATCGTCTCGACCGCCGCCTCGGGGTCCTCGGGGATCCCCAGCACCCGCGCCAGGTCGTTGCCGCGGCCGCAGGGGACGACGCCGAGCGGGGTCTCGCTTCCCGCCATCGCGCCGCCGATCGCGCCCAGCATGCCGTCGCCGCTCAGCACCACCGGCAGCTCGCCCGCGTCGACCGCCCGCAGCGCCTGCTCGACCCCGTGCTCGAGGCTGCGGGTGTGCTGCACCCTGAACTCGGCGCGCCGCACGTCGAGCGCCGCCTCGACCCGGCGCTGCGCCCTCACCGCCTTGCCTCCCGCCGAGGACGGGTTGACGAGCACGGCGAGCGGCATCGCTGCGGCCATTCCGGCCCAGCCTATTCGGCGGGGTGGGCGGGATCGGCTGCGACGAGGCGGTGGACGGCGAAGCTGCCGGCCCCGGCGGTGTCCGCATCGACCGGCTCGAACCCGTGGCGGGCGAGGCGCCGTCGCAGCGCGGCCGCCCTCAGCTTCCGCGGCGCGAGCCTCGCCTCGGTGTAGGCGCAGAGCAGGAAGCCGCCGGGGCGCAGCACCCGCGCCACCTCGCCGACCGGGACCGGCTGGTCCAGCAGCGCGACCAGGTCGAAGAGGCCGTCGGGATAGGGGAGGGAGCGCGGCCCGCCGACCTTGAAGGCGACCCGGCCCTCCGGGTCGAGCCCGATCCGCGCCGTCGCCTCGCGGACCCGGCGACGCGAGGCGTCGACGCCGCGCACCCTGGCGGCCGGGAACTCGCGGGCGAGGAAGAAGGCGGCCTCGCCGTCGCCGCACTGGACCTGGAGGATGCGCTCCGGGCTGCCGACCTCGAGCGCGGCGGCGGCAAGCGGGGTGAGGGGCGGCACGGACACCGGTACGCGATCGTATGGGAGCGCCGCGGAGCTGGCCTCGACTAAGGTTTACGCCGCATGGAGGGGCAGGAGCAACCGCAGCAGCCGGACCGGCGCTGGATCGTCCTCGCGGTCTTCGCGCTGCTCGCGATCGTCGTGGTCGTCGTGGTGCTGGTCGCCGGTGGCGGTGACGACGACGGTGACGAGGGCGGCAACGCCGGCGGCGGCCCCGACCAGGTACTGGAAGAGGGCGAGCAGGCGACCGCGGTGGTCGAGACCAGCGAGGGCCGGTTCGAGATCGCCCTTGCCACCTCACAGGCACCGGAAACCGCCAACTCCTTCGCGTACCTCGCCGAGAGCGGCTTCTACGACGGGCTCACCTTCCACCGGATCGTCCCCGAATTCGTGATCCAGGGCGGCGACCCGAACGGCGACGGCAGCGGCGGCCCCGGTTACCAGGTGGTCGAGGCGCCGCCCTCCAGCCTCGAATACACCAAGGGCGTGGTGGCGATGGCCAAGACCGGACCCGATGCGCCCGGCACCTCGGGCAGCCAGTTCTTCGTGGTGACCGGCGCCAACGTCGGCCTGCCGCCCGAATACGCCCTGGTCGGCAGGGTCAGCGACGGCCTCGACGTGGTCGAGGCGATCGGCGCGCTGGGTGGCGCCGACCAGAAACCGACCCGCGAAGTGACGATCGACTCGGTGACGATCGAGACCGGTTAGCGATCCCGCTAGGCTCAACCGATGGCCAAGATCGACGTCGGAGACAGGGCGCCGCAGTTCGAGCTGCCGGGCACCGGCGACCGGACCTACAGCCTCTCCGAGTACCGCGGGCGCAGGGTGATTCTCGCCTTCTACCCGGGGGACTTCACCCCGACCTGCACCAAGCAGTTCTGCTCCTACCGCGACCAGGGCGAGCGGCTCGACTCGCTCGGCGCCGAGGTGCTGGGGATCTCGCCGCAATCGGTCGACTCGCACGAGCGGTTCGCCGAGGAGAAGCGGCTCAACGTGCCGCTGCTGGCCGACGAGGACAAGGCGGTCGCCCGCGCCTACGGCATCGTCGCCGGACCGATCGTCCGCCGTGCCACCTTCATCGTCGACGAGGAGGGGATCGTCCGCCACCGCAACGTCTCCCTGGTCGGCCTCTCCTACGACTCGGTCGAGGACATCGAGCGGGCGCTCGCCGGGATCTCCTGATGGCCACCGCGCAGGAGGAGCTGTTCGTCGCCGGCGCGGCGCCGGCGATCCGCGGCGAACGGGCGGGGGAGGGGCCTCCGGTCGTCCTCTGCCACGGGATCACCGCAACCCGCCGCTACGTCGTCCACGGCTCGCGGGCGCTGGAGCGGGCCGGGCACGAGGTGATCTCCTACGACGCCCGCGGCCACGGCGAGTCCGACCCCGCCCCGGCCGGCGAGAGTTATGGATACCCGGCGCTGGTCGGCGACCTGGAGCGAGTGGTGGCGGAAACGGTCGGCGAGGGCCGGTTCGTCCTCGCCGGGCACTCGATGGGCGCCCACACCGCCGCGTCCTACGCGCTCCGCCACCCGGAGCGGCTGGCGGGCCTGGTCCTGATCGGGCCGGTCTACACGGGAGAGATCCGCGACTCGGCGGTCGCCTACTGGGACGGGCTGGCGGCGGCGCTGGAGGAGGGCGGGATCGACGGCTTCCTCGAGTACCTCGACCGCGAGCAGGGGATCGACCCGGCCTGGCGCGACTCGGTGCTCGGCTTCACCCGGGCGAGGATGGAGCTGCACCGCCACCTCGAGGCGCTGCCGGCGGCGCTGCGCGGCGTGGCCCGCTCCCAGCCCTTCGGCGGGGTGGAGGACCTCGCCGCGCTGCGGATCCCGAGCCTGGTCGTCGCCAGCCACGACGCCGCCGACCCCGGCCACCCCTACGAGACCGCCATGGCCTACGCCGAGGCGCTGCTTGACTCCAAGTTGGTCAGCGAGGACCCGGGCGAGTCGCCGCTGGCCTGGCAGGGCGGGAAGCTCTCCCGCGAGATCGCGACCTTCTGCGCCGAGGCCGCAGGTGGGGACATTTAGAAAACGTTCAGGCGGAGATCGTGGCGAGCCATTATCTTCATCGGTATGAAATTCCCGAGTGAAGGCACGCTGCGACGGGTCATCGCCTTCGTGGCGACCGTCGGGGTGGGGGTCGCGACCTACATCACGATCGCCGAGTCGGGCGGCGGGGCGCCGGCCTGCGTGGCCGGCGGTGGCGGCTGCCAGGCTGTCGCCGACAGCTCCTACTCGGAGCTGCTCGGGGTCAACGTCGCGATCTACGGCATCGTCGGCTACGTGCTGATTCTCGGCACCGCGTTCTTCGCCAACGACCTCGCCCGGTTCGGCGGCTTCGTGCTGGCCCTGGGCGGGTTCGGGTTCAGCGTCTACCTGACCTACCTGGAGATCTGGAAGATCGAAGCGATCTGCCAGTGGTGCGTCGGCAGCGCGGTGCTGATGACGATTCTCTTCCTGCTCAACGCGACGCGGCTGATCGGGTACGCCGGCGCCGGCCCGCCGGCCGCGCCACCGCCCGAGGAGCCGCCTTCGCCGCCCCGAGCCGACGCGTCCGAGGCTCCAGCCGCGTAGAGTCGAGCTTGAAGGCAAGAGGCCGCGCCCAGTCGGCGCGCCAAAGACCGAAACAGGAAACGACCAGGAGGCAAGATGAGCGGTAGGCAGGAGAGGGAAAAGCGCCGGGAAGAACGGCTGCAGGCGGAAACCAAGGTCGAGTCAACCGACCGCCGCACCCGGCTCCTGCAGCTTGCCGCCGGCGCGGCGTTCCTGGCCGTGGTCGCGGTCGTCGTGGTGATCGTGGTCGCCGGCTCCAGCGGCGACAGCGGCGGCGACACCGAACTCGAGGGCGTCGCCGAGGTCAACCGGGAGCTCGACGGCATCCCACAGGAAGGGATGGTGCTCGGGGACCCGAGCGCGCCGGTCGAACTGCTCGAGTTCGGGGACCTGCAGTGCCCGGTCTGCAAAGCCGCCGCCGAACAGGTGCTGCCGCCGGTGGTCGAAGGCCAGGTCGCGCAGGGCCAGGCGAAGGTCGCCTTCCGCAACTTCACGATCATCGGGCCGCAGTCGATCCCAGCCGCGCAGGCCGCGATCGCCGCCGGCATGCAGGATCGGGGCTGGAACTTCCTCGACGTCTTCTACCGCAACCAGGGCCGCGAGCGTTCGGGCTACGCCGACGACGCCTTCCTGAAAGCGGTCGCGGAAGCGGCTGGCGTCGAGGACATCCAGCAGTGGAACCAGGACCGCAACAGCCCCAAGGTCAAAGAACAGGTCGAAGAAGAAACCGCGGAAGCCTCGCGGCTGGGCTTCACGGGGACGCCGTCCTACGCGGTCAAAGGGCCGGGGACGGCGAGCCTGGAACCGCTCGGCAGCGGCCTCTCGACCGGCGAACTGGAAAACGCGATCAACGCGGCCAGCTGACCAGGCCGCGCTCGGCGCGGCCAAGTTGACATAACCACCATTATCGTGCGTTGGGTCAGGCAGGCGAGGTCGGCATTCGAGCAGCGCATGTCCCGCCCGCCGGGACCGATGCTGGCCGCTCTCAGCGGTTTTGCGGCGGCCCTGGCGGTAATGGCTGCGTCACTGGCGCTGTTCGTCGGCGTCGCCGCACTGGCGTTGGAGGACCACTGGTCGGTCCCGTACCCATCCGCGTCTCTTCTCCGCGGTTTGGCTCAGGCCGGGATCGGTCTCCTGATCGCCTACAGCGTCGCAATGGCCGCCGCTGAGCAGGCACTGAGCAAGAAGAGCACCAGGCCTCGCCAGGAATGGATGCTGGGCTTTGCCGCCGGAGGCGGGCTCAGCGGCCTGCTCGGGGTCGGGATCGCGTTTGCCCTCGCCGAGCACCGCGCCGCCGGACACGCCAACTTCCTGGACATCCTCGGGTTCTCGTGGGTGCTCGTCGCGATCGGCCAGCTCGGCCTGATGGTCGCCCTCTTCCCGCTCTTCAGCTATGCGGTGAGAACGCCGGATCGCGAGCTATAGGTCGCCTGAACACTTTTGCGGCCTATGGCCCCAAAAAGCGTTCAGCCTCCGGTTAGGGCGCCGGGGTCGCGGCGAGGATGGCGGCGGCGATCTGCTCTGGGGTCGGTGGGCAGCCCGGGATGCGGATCTCGACCGGGAGCAGCTCCTCCAGCGGCCGCGCCAGCTCGGAGGCCGCGGCGAGGACCCCGCAGCCCAGCGCGCAGTCGCCCAGCGCCGCGACCCGGCGCGGCTCGGGCATCGCCTCGTAGGCGCGCAGCAGCGCCGCCTCCATCCGGGTCGTGACCGGGCCGGTGACCAGCAGCAGGTCGGCGTGGCGCGGCGAGGCGACGATGTCGAGGCCGAAGCGCTGCAGGTCGTACTGGGGAGCCGCCGTCGCGGTCAGCTCGTGCTCGCAGGCGTTGCAGGAGCCGGCGTCGACGTGGCGGATCGCGACCGAGCGCGCCCCCTCCCGCGGCGGCAGGGCGGCTTCGCGGCGAACCCGGGCCAGGTGTCGGAGCAGGACGAACAACTCAGCGGTCCACGCAGGCGTAGCAGAGCTCGAAGCTCTTGTTGATCAGCGGGAAGTCCGGGACCAGGTTGCCCGCGGCCGCATGTGCGAGGGACGGCCAGTTCGCGTAGGAGCCGGTGCGCAGCCTGACCCGGGTCAGCGCGGCGCCGTCCAGCTCGACCGCGCAGACGGTCTCCCCGCGCGGGCTCTCGACCCGCGCCACCCCGAGCGCCGCGCGCGGGCCGCCGGCAGCGGCCCGGTCGGGGCCGATCGGGTCGGCGAGCAGCTCGGCCAGCATCTCCAGCGTCGCCGACAGCTCGACCCCGCGCAGCTCGAGCCGGGCGGCGACGTCTCCGTCCGGTCGCGGCGGCGCGGCGGGCGCGAACGCCGCCTCGTACTGGAGGCCCGGGCTCTCGCCCCGGACATCGGCGCGGACGCCGCTGGCCCGCGCCGCCGGCCCGACCGCGCCGAGCGCCACCGCGTCCTCGTGCCGCAGCACGCCGACCCGGTCGAGCCGCGCTCGCACCGAGCCGGCGAACGAGAGCTCCCGCCAGGCCAGCGCCAGGTCGACTCCGAGCTCGCGCAGGAGGCCGCGCGCCCGGTCGACCGCAGCGGCGTCGAGATCGAGCGGGCTGCCGGCCAGCTCGACCGCGCCGAAAAGGAAGCGGTGGCCGCTCAGCTCGCGGTTGAGCCGGTGCGCCCGCTCCTTGAGGGCGGCAAAGGCCATGTTGCCCGGCGCGAACCCGACCCCGGCGCAGATCGCGGCGACGTCGCCCAGGTGGTTGTAGAGACGCTCCAGCTCCAGCAACACGGTCCTGGTCCGGCGCAGCTGGCGCGACGGCGTCAGCCCCAACGCCCCCTCGCAGGCCTGGGCGAAGGCGACCGAGTTGGCGACCGCGCAGGCCCCGCAGGCCCGCTGTGCGTAGGCCAGCGCCGTCGCGGGCTCCTCACCCTCGGCGGCCCGCTCGAGGCCGCGGTGCTTGTGGAAGAGGCGGGCGTCGAGGTGGAGGATGCGCTCGCCGACCACGTGGAAGCGAAAGTGCCCCGACTCGATCACCCCGGCGTGGACCGGTCCGACCGCGATCTCGTGCACCCCCCTCCCCCGCACCGGAACCGTCCAGGCGGCGGTCTCCTCCGGGTGGTCGACCAGGGGCCGCATCGGCTCGTGCCCGTCGAAGCGGAGCCCGTACAGGTCATGTGCCTCCCGCTCGTCCCAGCCGGCGGCCTCGATCGCGTCGACGAGCGTCGGCACCGCGCCACCGGGCGCGGAGACGCGCAGGACCCGGGTCCCGGCGCCGGTCGCGAACATGGCGTTCCAGCGCGGCGCGCCCTCGCCCGCGGTCGCGTAGGCGCCGCAGAAACAGCCGCCGCGCTCGACCTCGGCACGGCAGGCGTCCCGCCAGGCCGCTGGCTCGACCTCGACCGCCTCCGACCACTGGGCGTGCGCGGCGCTCACCCGCCACTCCTCAGAAGGGCCTCAACCAGGTCGGACCCCGGCAGCGCATAGGCAGCGACGGTGACCGCGAGCAGCGCCGTCGCCGCCACCGCGGCGAGCGCCCCGACCAGACGGGCGCTGCGCGGCGAGGGCCGGCGTCCGGGCCGGCGTCGCCGGCCGAGCAGTCCCTCCACCAGCGCGTGGGCGAGGCCGAGGAAGCTGAGCGCGAGCAGCACCGCCGCCACCGCCACCACCGCGAGCAGGCCCGCTTGCATCCCACCGAGCAGGATCATCGCCTCCGAGACAAACAGCGGCGAGGGCGGCAGCGCCGCCAGCGAGAGCAGGCTGACGGCCATCGCGGCCGCGGTCGAGCGGCTCGCCCGGGCGACGCCGCGGGGCGGCGCCTTGGCGCTGGCCGGCAGCTGCCGCAGCAGCGGGATCGCGGCGTAGAAGCCGAGCGCCTTGGCGATCCCGTGGCCGGCGAGGTGGACGACGACGCCGGCGATCGCCAGCGGCGTCCCGAACCCGATCCCCAGGGCCAGGATGCCCATGTGCTCGAGGCTGGAGTAGGCGAGCAGTCGCTTCCAGGGCAGCGGCCGCCACAGGAACGGCACCGAGACCGCCAGCGAGAGGAGGCCGAAGCCGAGGAAGAGCTGGCGGACGGCGACCTCGCCGACCGCCGGGCCGACCGCCAGCTCGGTGCGCCAGGCGATCAGCAGCACGGTGGGCAGCAGCGCCGCCGAGAGCATCGCGCTGATCGGCGGCGGCGCCTCGCTGTGGGCGTCGGGGAGCCAGTTGTGCACGGGGGCCCAGCCGACCTTGCTGGCCAGGCCGACGACGATCAGGACGAAGGCGGTCAGGGTCGCCTCGGGCGGCAGGTCCGGCGCCGCCCTCGCCAGGGACTGCCAGTCGAGCCGGGCGAGGCCCGAGGGTCCGGCGTCGGCGGCTGCGTAGAGGACGACGATCCCGAACAGCGCCACCGCCAGTCCCAGCGTCGTCAGCACCAGGTACTTCCAGCCCGCCTCCAGCGCGCTGCGGTTACCGCTGAAGGCGACCAGCAGCGCCGAGGCGGCGGTGGTCGCCTCGATCAAGAGCCAGGCCACCGCGAGGTTGTCGGCCAGCGGCAGCGCCAGCAGCGCCGCCCAGAACAGGTTGAAGGCGACGTAGTACCAGACGTGGGAGCGCCGCTCCCCGAACCAGCTGCGGCCGGCGTGCCGCAGGTAGGCCGGGGAGACCGCGGCGCTGACCAGGCCGATCGTGGCCGCGAGGGCGAGGAAGACGCCCGCCGCCGGGTCGAGCACGAACCAGCCACCGCGGGCCGCCACCCCCGGCGCCGCCGCGATCGCGACGACGGCGAGAACCAGGGCCAGGGCGGCGGTGAGCGTGGCGCCCGCCAGGTTGAGCCGGTCGGTGGCGCGCCCGCTCGGCATCGCCGGCATCAGCGCCGCCGTCGCCACCGGGATCGCCAGCATCGCAAGTGCCAGGGCCTGCTCAGTCACGGAGCCGCCTCAGCAGGTCGGTGTCGCCGCTGCCCACCGTCTCGTGGATCTTCCCGGCGAAAGCGAAGGCGACGACGACGACGAGCAGCAGGTCGAGCAGGGCCCCGAGCTCGATCAGCGCCGGCAGGCCACCGGGGACGGCGAGGGCGAGCAGGTAGACGCCCGTCTCGGCGACCAGCACCCCGAGCACCTGCAGCTGGGCCGGACGGCGCATCGCGGCGGTCGCGATACCGATCGCGAGCAGCGCCACGGCGCCGTTCTCCGCCGTCGGCGTGGCGATCCCGAGCGGCGGCAGGACGATCGCCGCGAGCAGGGCGACCGCGGTGGCGACGGCGAGCCGGGTCGCGATCCCGGTCGCCGGGGCGACGATGGCCGGCTCCGGGGTGCGCCGGCGGGAGAGGACGAGCAGGGCGGGGATCGCCAGCGCGCGGACGATCAGGATCGTCGCCGCGACCGCCAGCCCTCCTCCCCCCTCCTCGGCGGCCAGCTCCAGCGCGACCGCGCCCAGCAGCAGCGCCTGCGCCGTGACCACGTAGGTGGCGTGGCTGCGGCGCCGGACCAGGATCGCGCCGAAGCCGAGGACCACCACGGCAAGCACCGCGCCGTCGCTCACAGCGATCCCCCCGCCAGCCAGCTCGTGACGCCGATCAGCGCCAGCAGGCATCCGCCCGCGAGCAGCGCTGGGGCCCGCAGGATCCGCATCTTGGCCTGGGCGGTCTCGGTCAGCGCAAGCGCCAGGCAGAGCAGCGGCAGGGTCACGCCGAGGCAGGCGAGCTGCGCCCAGAAGCCGCCCCAGTGCGGGGCGAACAGCGCGGCCGCGAGGACCAGGAAGATCCAGTGCCGGGCCGCGGCCGACCAGTGCAGGAGGGCGAGGTCGCGCCCCGCGTATTCGAGCAGCGGCCCCTCGTGGATCATGGTCAGCTCGAGGTGGGTGTCGGGGTTGTCGATCGGCTGCCGTCCAGTCTCTGCCAGGACGACGAGCGCGAAGACGGCCAGCCCGCACCAGTGCGCCGGCTCGCCCCAGATCGCGCCGCCGTTGGCGGCGGCGGCGACCGACACCAGGTCGGTGCTCGCCGCGGGCAGGGCGGCGAGCAGGATCGCCAGCACCAGCAGACCCTCGGCGAAGACGGCGATCGTCAGGTCGCGGCCGGCGCCCATCAGGGAGAAGCCGGAGCCGGTGTCCCAGCTCGACGCGGCCAGCGCGAACCGGCCCAGGGCGAGCAGCCCGACCAGGACCAGGGGGTCGTTGCCGAGTCCCCATTGCGGCGCCCGTCCGGCGATCGGCAGGAGCAGCAGGGCGATCGCGGTCGCGGAGGCGATGATCGCCGGCGCCAGCCGGTAAGCGAGGCCGGCCTGCGCGGGGTTGACGGAGCTCTTGCTCCAGAGTTTGCGGATGTCGCGGTAGGGCTGTAACGGCGAGGGGCCGCGGCGGCCCTGCAGCCGCGCCTTCAACGCCTGGATCGTGCCGGGCAACAGAGGCGCGAGGGCGAGTCCCCCGAGCTGGACCACAGCCGCGACCGCGGTCACCCGATCACCCCGATCCGGACCGCCAGCAGCGCCACGATCAGCAGCGCCAGCAGGTAGCCGGCGTAGGCGCGAACGCTCCCGGACTGGAGCCGACGGGCCAGTTCGGCGGCCCTCAGGGCGCCGCGGCGGGCGGGGCCGTAGAGCCCGGTGTCGAACAGGTGCGGCACCGCTCCGGTGTAGGTGAGCGAGCGCAGCGTCCCCCCCTCGCGGACCGCGACGACGTCCCGCCGAGGGCGCAGGACCCCCTCCAGCGCAAGCCGCAGCGGCTTGGTGAAGCCGTCCGAGGTCCAGGCGAGCGCCGGCTCTTCGCGCTGACCGGAGACCCAGGCCGGGGCGGGCGCCGCGCTGCGCCTGGCCCGGGTCAGCCACCAGAGCGCGGCGGTCAGCGCGGCGAGGCCGACCAGCAGCCACGGCGACGGCAGCGAGCCGGTCCCGGGGACGGCCAGCTGCGGCTGGCGCGGCACGGCGTCCGGGGCGCCGCCGAGCCCGGCAAGGGTCGGGAGCAGCAGCCCGGGGGCCGCGGCAAGGCAGAGGCAGAGGGCGGCGAGGGCGGCCGGGGCGACGCGCATCGAGCGCCCCGGATCGGCGGCCGCGGCTGCGGCTGGGGTTCGCGGTGCCCCGAGCAGCGCCATACCCGCGGCCTTGACGAAGCAGAAGAGCGCGATCGCCGCGGTCAGTGCGAGCCCGCCGGCCGCGACCGCGGCAACGAGCCCGAGGCCCAGGGCGGGACCCATCGCGGCGTGGATCAGGGACTGCAGAACCAGCCACTCGGAGGCGAACCCGTTGAGCGGCGGCAGGCCGGCGATCGCTGCGGCGCCGAGCAGGAAGGCGCCGCCGGTCCAGGGCATCCGCCGCAGCAGGCCGCCGAGACGGTCGAGGTCGAGCGTCCCCGCGGCGCGCTCGATCGAGCCGGCGGCGAGGAAGAGCAGCGCCTTGAAGGCGGCGTGGTTGAGGATGTGGAGGAGCGCCGCCGCAAAGGCGATCCCCGCCCAGGTCCGATCGCCCGCCGCGGCGAAGGCGATCGCGGCGCCGAGGCCGAGGGCGACGATGCCGACGTTCTCGATCGTCGAGAAGGCGAGCAGGCGCTTCAGGTCGGTCTGGAAGAGCGCGTAGACGACCCCGGCGAGGGCGGAGAGCAGGCCGAGGCAGAGCAGCGCGATCCCGGCCCAAAGCGGCGCTGGCGCGGCCCACTCGAAGAGGACCCGGACGAGCCCGTAGAGCGCGACCTTGACCATCACCCCCGACATCAGCGCGGAGACGTGGCTGGGAGCCACCGGGTGGGCCCGGGGCAGCCAGGAGTGCAGCGGCATCAGCCCGGCCTTGGTGCCGAAGCCGACCAGCGCGGCGGCCAGGACCAGGGCCTCGGCCCCCGCTCCCTGGGCGGCGAGCGTCCCCGGTTCGGCCAGGGCGCCGTAGTGGGCGAGGGCGAGCACGGAGATCCAGACGCCGGCCCCGCCGAGATGGGTCACCGCCAGGTAGACGTAGACGGCGTGGCGCACCGGCGGCTCGGCGCCCCGGACGAGGATCGCGGCGGCCGGCGCCAGGGTCATCAGCTCCCAGCCGGCGAGGAAGGTGAGCGGGTCGCGGGCGGTGAGGACGGCGCAGAGCGAGGCGACGAACAACCCCGTGAGGGCCACCAGCGGACGCCGCCACCGGGCCTCCGCGAGATACCCCTGCGCGTAGAGCAGCGCCGGCAGGCCGGCAACCGCGACCGTGACCAGGAAGAACCCGCTGAGGCCGTCGATCCCCAGCCTTGGCTCCAGCGCCCCGCTGAATCCGGCGCCCACCGGGGCGGCGCCGAACAGCACCAGCGCCCCCGCCAGGCCGAGCGCAGCTAGGCCGCACCCCTGCAGGGCCAGGGCGAAGGAGGCGGTGCGCCGCAGGGTCGGGGCGAGCACGCCGAGCAGCAGCAGACCCGCGCCGGCCGCCGCCAGCCAATCCAGCTCGTTCAACTCGACCGGCCTATAGCTCGCCGAGCAGAGCGTTCGCTTCTGCGAGGTGGGACCCGATTACCTGCCTGGCGCTCTCCAGCATCTGGAAGACCCGCGGGTCGCGAACGCTGTAGAAGACGCTCGTCCCCTCCTTGCGGGCTTCCAGGATCCCCTGCCTGCGCATTGCGGCGAGGTGCTGCGAAGCGCCGCTGGAGTCGATTTCCAGCTCCGCCTGCAGGTCCCCGACCGTCATCTCTCCGTTCTTGAGCAGCTCCAGCACGCGGAGGCGCGCCGGATGGCCGAGAGTGCGGAAGAACTCCGCCTTGACCCGATGGATCGGCGTCGCCGCCGCGGTCGCTGTTTTCGCCGCTCCCATGAGAGTTCCGTATCTTATGAATTCTTAAGGGAGATGCGGTCTCCCGGGAGAGAGACCGGCCGCATCGGCTGCGCTGCTAGGCGGAAAGGACGGCGCTGCCCCGCACGAGCGGCCTGACGATCGGCAGCGCCTTCGGCAGCCGGTCGCACTCGACCGCGCCTGGATCGAAGCGGGAGGCGTTGAGCGTCGCCAGGGTGTCGCGGTTGCAGTGGCAGCCGTCGGCGAGAAATCGCCAGGGGCGTTCGAGCCGGTCCTGCCAGCGGGCCGAGCCGGGGTCCTCGGAGCGGACGTGCTCGATGAACAGCAACCGGCCGCCGGGCTTCAGCACGCGGGCCAGCTCGGCCAGGGCGCCGGCCGGGTCGGGGACCGTGCAGAGGACCAGGGTCGAGACCGCGGTGTCGAAGCTGTCGCTCTCGAAGGGCAGGTCTTCGGCCGGCGCGGTGACGACCTCGGCCTCGCGCCCCGACTCGGCCAGCTTGCCGCGTAGCTGCCTGGCCATGTGGGGGCCGGGCTCGGCCAGCACCAGCTCGGTCACCGCCTCCGGGAAGTGGTCGATGTTGACCCCGGTGCCGGCGCCGATGTCGATCGTGCGGCCGGAGGCGTCGGCGAGCAGGCGCCGGCGCATCTCCCCCAGCCCAGCCTCCTCGGTCGCCTTCAGCCCGCGGTCATAGACCGCGGCAAACAGCCGCCCCCAGGTCGCGTCATAAAGGCTCATCGCCAGGTCGTCTGAACGGTTTTACGGCCCATGGCACGTAAAAGTGTTCAGCCTCCGGTCAGGCGGCGCCGCGCTGCGGGGTCTCCTCGGTCCCCGCGGCGCTCTCTGCGTCGCGCTTGCTGGCCGCAGCCCGCTGCTCGTAGGCGTCGCGGGCGCCGTGATCGACTTCGAGCATCAGCTTGTCGACGCCCATCGCCCGGCCCAGCGCCTCGCGCCAGGGGCGCGGGAGCATCCCCACGACCTTGTACATGACGCCATTGGAGCGCGGCACGAAGACGTCGAAGCGCGGCACTTCCATCGCGTCGACGATCTCGTTGGCGACGTCCTCCGCCTCGACCGGCTTGATCCATTTCTGGCCCACCCCGCTGGTCAGCTCGGTGTTGACCACGGTCGGCATCACGCAGAGCACCTCGACCCCGGTGTCGCGCAGCTCCGCCCGCACCGCCTCGCTCAGCCCGACCACGCCGTGCTTGGTCGCCGAGTAGGTGGCGATCCCGGGGATCCCGCCCTTGCCCGCCTGCGAGGCGATGTTGACGATGTAGCCGCTGCCGCGCGGCCGCAGCCGCTCGACCGCCAGCTGGGTGCCGGTGATCACCCCGTGCAGGTTGATGTCGACCTGGCGCCGGACCGAGTCCTCGCCCTCCTCGACGAACGGGGTCACCGGCATGATCCCGGCGTTGTTGATCACCGCGTCGACCGGGCCGAGCTGGCGCTCGGTCTCGGCCAGGAACGATTCGAAGGAGGCGCGGTGGGTGACGTCGAGCCCGAGCGCGATCGTGCCGCCGCCGAGGCCCTCCGCGGTCTCCTCGGCCAGCTTCAGGTCGAGGTCCCCGAGCGCCACCCGGCAGCCCTTGCCGACCAGCGCCGTCGCCGTCGCCTTGCCGATCCCCCGGGCCCCCCCGGTGATCGCCACGACCTTGCCCCTCAGTGAACGTCGCTGCTTGGCCATCGTCTCTCCTCCTTGGTGGCGGGCCTCAGCTCGCCGGCTTGTAGACCGTGACCACGGCGGCGCCGCCGAGGCCGATGTTGTGCTGGAGGGCGACTTCGGCGCCCTCCACCTGGCGCTTGTCCGCCTCGCCGCGCAGCTGCCAGGTCAGCTCCGAGCACTGCGCCAGCCCGGTGGCGCCGAGCGGGTGGCCCTTCGAGATCAGGCCGCCGGAGGGGTTGACCACGACGTCGCCGCCGTAGGTCGTCGCCTCCGCCTCGACCAGCTTGTGCGCCTCTCCCTCGGCCGCGAAGCCGAGCGCTTCGTAGGTGATCAGCTCGTTGGCGCTGAAGCAGTCGTGCAGCTCGCAGACGTCGACCTGCTCGGCGCTCACGCCCGCCTCGTCGTAGGCCTGGCGCGCCGCGGTCGCCGACATGTCGGAGCCGACGATCGTCATGCAGTCGGCCGCCGCGTCGAAGGTCGAGGTGAGGTCGGTGACCATCGACTGGCCGACGATCTCGATCGCCCCGTCCCAGAGGTCGTGCTCTTCGACGTAGCGCTCCGAGGCGACCACCGCGCAGGCGGAGCCGTCGGAGGTCGGCGAGCACTGCAGCTTGGTCAGCGGGTCGTGAATCATCTTCGCCGCCTTGATCTCGTCCAGGGTGTACTCGTCCTGGAACTGGGCGTAGGGGTTGTTGACCGAGTGCTTGTGGTTCTTCCACCCGATCCAGGCGTAGTGGTCGGGGGTCGAGCCGTACTTGGCCATGTGGTCGCGGCCGGCGTTGCCGAACATCTGCGGGGCCGGCGGCGAGGCCTCGGGGTCGCGCAGCTCGAACATCCGCATCGCGTGCTTGTCGAGCGCGTTGGTGCGGTCGGTGTACTTGACGCCGAGGCTGCCGGGCTCCATCTTCTCGAAGCCGAGCGCCAGGGCGCAATCGGCGACCCCGCCCTTGACCGCCTGCCGGGCCAGGAACAGCGCCGAGGAGCCGGTCGAGCAGTTGTTGTTGACGTTGACCACGGGGATCCCGGTCAACCCGAGCTGGTAGAGCGCCCGCTGCCCGTAGGTCGAGTCGCCGTAGCAGTAGCCGGCGAAGGCCTGCTCGACGTCCTCGTAGGGGACGCCCGCGTCGGCCAGCGCCTTCTCGCCCGCTTCCTTGGCCCAGTCCGGGTAGTCCCCCTCCTTGGCGCCGGGCTTCTCGAACTTCGTCATCCCGACTCCGATCACGAACGTGCGGTTGCTCAAGGTCTCGCTCCTGTGGTCGCCCGCGGCCCCCCGCGGCTGTTTGGCTGCCTAGCCAGGAATTTAGCGCGCTTCGGGCGTCGGCGGGCGCAGGCCGGCGGTTTGCCTCCCCTCCTCCCCCCTCGCGGGCCGGTTCGGCCAGAGCGCGAAGGCGAGCCCGGCGACGGCGATCCCGAGCGCCGTTCCAAGCGCCCGCTGGCCGGCCGCGTCGATCGCCCGCTCGCCGAGGTTGGTCGCGGCGAGCACGACGTAGACGGTGATCGCGGCGGTGAACAGCGCGTACTGGACGGTGAGCAGGCCGAAGGTGAGGGCCGCGGCAGCGGTGAGGACGATCCCGACCGCGAGGTCGTCGCCGGCGAAGGCCTCGGCCAGCGCCGTCGCCAGGACCAGGCCGAGCGCGGTGCCAAGCGCTCGCAGGATCAACCGGTGGTTGGTCTCGCCGCGGTCGGGGCGCATCACGAAGAGGATCGTCAGCGGGATCCAGAAGCCGTGCTGGCGCAGGCCGAGCAGGTTGTAGAGGGCGACGCCGGCGGCCAGCGCGGCGCCGAACCGGATCGCATGGCGCATCGCCGGCGAGCTCATCGTCAGGTTGGCACGCGCCGCGGCCAGCGCCGCCGGCCGGTTCCAGCCGCTCGCCCCGCCGTCCTCGTTGCGGTCACCTGCCGCCCAGACGAGCAACGACCAGAGCACCTGGAGCAGGCCGCCGATCGTCGTGTAGAGGAGCGCCGGCCCGATCTCGGCGAGCGGCAGGAAGAGCCCCTGGGCGATCACCAGTCCCAGCGCCACCGAGAGACCGAAGATCGCCATCCGCAGCGAGACCGCGAAGCAGTAGCCGGCGAGGGCGCCGAGCAGCCCCATCGCCAGCACCGCGGCCGGCGCCCACTGGCCGCTCAGCACGCCGAGCGCCGCCGCGACCCCAATCAGCGGCGCCGCCGCGGCCTGCCACCCGGCGCGGGCCCTGGCGGGCGCGTCCATGCCGGTGAACCCGGCCAGCAGGGCACCGGTCGCGATCGCACCCTTGGTCGGGTAGTCGAAGCCGAACTCGAAGGCGAGGGCGGCGCCGATCGGGATCGCCAGCAGGGCGCCGCGGCGCAGCGCCGGCCCCGGCTCGGCGGGGCCGATCGCAAACAGCGGCGAGGCGCGCAGGAAGCGGGCCGTCCCGGCCGGGTTGAAGAGGCCCGGCGCGCGCCTCCGCCCCCCTCTGCCTTTTGTCGCCCTCTGGGCGACAAAGTGCACGGGGGTGCGGGTTGGCTGGGCGGTGGTGGGTGGACCGGGTGGCAAGGGCGTGAGGGTAACCTGGGGGTCCCGTGGTATTCGCCGAGATCAGCTCCGATCCCGCTGCCGGAGTGGGGATCCTCGCCGCCCTGGCGGCCGGGGTCGTCTCCTTCCTCTCCCCCTGCGTGTTGCCGCTCGTCCCCGGCTACCTGTCGGCGGTGACCGGCGTCTCGGCGGCCGAGCTCGACCGGGCCGGGTGGCGGCGGGTGCTCGGGCCGAGCCTCGCCTTCGTTGCCAGCTTCTCGGCGATCTTCATCCTGCTCGGCCTCACCGCGACCGGGATCGGCTCCTTCCTCGACGACAACGAGGATCTGCTGACCAAGGTCTCCGGCGTCCTGATCATCCTCATGGGCGTCCTCTTCGTCGCCTCGCTCTTCGTCGCCCGGCTGAACCGCGAGTGGCACGTCGACGCCCTGCTGGAGCGGGCCGGCAAGGGTGGGCCGATCGTCGCCGGCGCCGCCTTCGCGATCGCCTGGACGCCCTGCATCGGCCCCACTCTGGGCGCGATCCTCACCGCCGCCTCGCTGACCGGCTCGGCCGGCCACGGCGCCTTCCTGCTCGCCGTCTACTCGGCCGGGCTGGCGATCCCCTTCCTGCTCACGGCGCTCGCCTTCTCGCGGATGACCACCGCCTTCGCCGTCGTCAAGCGCCACTACCAGGCGATCGTCGCCACCGGCGGCGCAATCCTGATCGCGATGGGCCTGCTGATCCTGACCGGCGAGCTGACCCAGCTCAACGCCGAAGCCGAACGCTGGTTCTCAAGCGTCGGCCTAGACGTCTGGAACTGGTTCTAAGTCGCCGCTGCATACATCTTGGCCCCCAGAGGGGCCAAGATGTATGCAGCGCGTTCAGTTCTGGACCGGGGTGACGGTCTCGAGCTCTTTGCCGACCGCCTCGACCTCCTCGAGCCCTTCGCCTTCGAGGTCGCGGGAGCAGACGATCCGGAAACGGCCGGTGCTGATCTCCGGGTCCGGGATCAGGGGCAAGCCGCGGATCTGGTCCCAGCCGAGCCTTTCGACCTCAAATGGGTTCATCCGCACCTCGGCGGCCGGGAAGGGGCAGTTGGCGTTGTGCTGGTCGATCGCCCTGGAGATCGCCTCCAGGTTCTTCGCCTCGGGTGAAGCCACGCGGCAAGGCTAGAGGATTGAAGCGGGCTATCCACGCACGCGGATGACGCCGCATGCCGGCGCTGGATCGCCACCCACGTGCTCGCGGGTAGTAACCACTACCCGCTTCGCCCGCGTGCGGCGCCCAGCTTGGCCTGCGACGCCCCCGCGCACGCGCCTAACCGCATCAATCCTCTAGAGGATTTGGGCAGCGACGAAGCCGGCCAGCAGGACCAGCCAGCCGCCGATCTCGGCGACGATCAGGCTCCAGGTGAAGGCGTGCTCGGCGACGCCGCCGTCGCGGAGCTGGTTGTCGGTGTCGCGGCGCAGCCCGTGCACGTTGTAGCTGGCGACCGCGGCGAAGAAATAGAACGCCATCGCGCCCGCCGCGACCATGTCGACGACCTCCCCCCACTCGCTCAGCTCGACGAAGGCGGCGACCAGCAGCAGGGCGAAGCTGTAGAGCAGCGCCGCCCGGTGGGCGGTGTCGGTGTAGGGGTGGGCCAGCCCGTCGGACGCGGTCGCCATCTGCCTGTACTTGAGGACCCCGAGCAGCAACGCCCAGAGGAACATCAGCCCGGCCAGCAGCAGCACGACCCTGGTGTCCCAGCCAAGGGTCATCGTCCCTGCGCCCCCCTCTCGCCCCGCCTCACAGCCGCAAGCCTACAACGCCCTGCATGGAGGCCTAGCCGGTAGGTCGACCGAGAGCCGCTATACGCTCTCGTTCCTAAACATGGACCAATCACCATGCGAAGAGTAATTGTCCTTGGCGCCGGCGCCACCCTTTCGGATGTCGCAACGAGGCCGTACAGGGAGAGACCGCCACTTGATCGCGGGTTTTTTCGCATTTCGCGACTGACCGATGCCAAATTGACCACCTCCGTCGCGACATACATGATGAAGACCTACGAAATTGACATTTTCCAGGCGACCGAGGATTCGCTGGAGCGTGTCATGGGCCAGATTTACACCGACACGTTCAACCCTGGGTTAAAGGCGGAGGCGACCGAGGCCTTTCGGGCGCTTCTCCGTCTGTTTACCAGTCGCATCGCCATCACCACCAACAACATCCCACCCACCACGCGGAGAAACCTATATCGGATCATCTCTCGCTACCTGAGACAGGGATGTTCGCCCGCTGACCTCACCATCATTACCTACAACCAGGACCTCCAGGTGGAGAAGATGCTCTGCCTCATGAGCCAGGCCCGGCATTGGCAGTCTCAGGCGGATCAGATCTTCAACTTCCCCGCGCTATATGGCCTGTCCGGAGATCACGAAGTTACCTCTCCCACCGGCAAGGCCGACGACGAGGACCTGTTTGAAGTCTCCAACAAGGTGGATGGATGCATCCGAACTCTCAAGCTCCACGGGTCATTGAACTGGTACTCCCCTCACACCAGCAAGAAGCCGAGCCAGAACGCAATGTTCAATCCGAATCGCAAGCTAAATATCACGCGTCGGCGGGTCATCCCCTCTGATATGACGATTTCGGGTCGGCGGCGTTCCCACGCGCTGCCGATCGTTGTGCCGCCGGTAACGCATAAGTCAGCCGTCCTACACGACGATCTCCGCGGTGTATGGCGGCGTGCTGAGCGCGCGCTGGAGCAGGCCGACGAGCTGGTCGTCTTCGGCTATTCATGTCCGCCTCTGGACTTCGAGAGTGCCAACCAGCTGAGGCGCGCGGAGAGAAAATCTCACGCCAGGGTGTCGATCATTGATCCCAATGGGGCCATTGCGGCTAGATACATCGAGCTCCTCAATCCGGACCGGTTGCACTACTACAGGTCCGCCAAGGCGTATCTCGATGCTGTCGAGTAGAGGCTAATCGTCCTTGGGCCCATCTACGATCATCGGGTGGCCTTCGAGCGGACGATCGCCCACCTTGACATGGACGCCTTCTATGCGTCGGTTGAGCTGCGGCGGCGGCCGGAGCTGAGGGGGAAACCGGTGGTCGTCTGCGGGTCGGGGCCGCGGGCGGTGGTGACGACGGCGAGCTACGAGGCGCGGCGCTTGGCCGGCATCCACTCGGCGATGCCGGCGGCGGTGGCTCGGCGGCGATTGCCGGATGCCGTCTACCTCGCCCCCGACTTCCCCGCCTACCGGGAGGCCTCGGCGCAGGTGATGGAAGTGCTGCGCCGCAACGTGGAGACGGTCGAGGTGGTGGGGCTCGACGAGGCCTACCTGGACCTGACCGACCTCTTCTCGCCAAAGGCGACGATGCGGCGGGTCGCCGCACAGATCCGGGGGGAGACCGGGCTGACCTGCTCGGTGGGGATCTCGGAGAGCCGGATGCTGGCGAAGATCGTCAGCGAGCTGGGCAAGCCGGCCGGGCTGGTCGTGCTCTCGCGCCAAGCGGCGCTGGAGCGGTTCGCCGCCGAGTCCCCCGGCCTGATCCCCGGGATCGGGCCGAAGACGGTGGAGCGGCTGGAGGCGCTGGGGGTCCGCACCCTGGCCGAGCTGGGCGCGCGGCAGCGCGAGGACCTGGAAGCGGCGTTCGGGCCGCGTTCGGGCGCCTGGCTGCAGGCCCGCGGCCGGCTCCATGACGAGACTCCGGTCGCACCCGAGCACGAGACCAAGTCGCAGTCGACCGAGGTCACCTTCGACCGCGACGTCGCCGACCGAGCCGCGATCGAGGCCCACCTGGCGGAGCTTGCCGCCGAGCTCTGCGGTCGCCTGCGCAAGCGCGAGCTGGCCGGGCGCACGGTGGGGATCAAGGTCCGGCTCGACGACTGGACCAACGTCACCCGCTCACAGACGCTGGAGGCGCCAACCGCCGACCCCGACGTGGTCGGGCCGGTGGCGCTGTCCCTGCTGCGCGCCTACGACCCTCCCCGCCCGGTGCGCCTGCTCGGCGTCCGCGTCGCCGGCTTCGGGGCGCGCGACGACGGGGACACCGACGAGGCTGAGCCGCAGCTGCAGCTCAGCCTCGGCTGAAACCGCCGCGCGGTTCCTTTCGGAAGCATCGCGTCCGAAAGGAACCGCGCGATGACTCAGCGGCTGGCGAGGACGGTGTCCACGCCGGGGAAGCCGAGCCGGTTGCGGACCGCCTCGGTCAGGTCGTAGTCGCGGCCCGCCACGTAGGGCCCGCGGTCGATCACCGGCACGGTGACGCTGCGGCCTCGGTAGCGCAGCCTCACCTTCGTCCCGCAGGGCAGCGTGCGGTGGGCGACACCCATCGTCCCCGGGGTCAGGGTGCCGCCGCAGGCGACCCCGTTGCCGTACAGCCCGGGGCCGTAGTAGGAGGCGCCGGCAAGCCGGTAGGCGGTCAACCTGCGGCCGGGGCTGGCGGAGCTGCGCGTGCGGCGGTCGTGGACGCCGTAGGCGCGGACCGAGTAGCTGCCCGTGCGCGGCGGCTTCAGGCGCAGCGCGAAGCTGCCGTTGGCGCGGGTCCAGGTCCTGACGACGCCGGTCGCGGCGCCGCGGTAGACGACCTTGACCCGGCGCCGGCCGCTGGGCCGGACCCTGCCGCGGACCCGGATCCCGTTCCCCTTCAGCAGGTGGTGGCTGGAGAGGTGCAGGGTGACGTGGGCCTTGGCGCGCTCGGCGCCTCGGTGCTTGCTCTGCGACCGCTTCGCCGCGGCCGGCAGCACGCCGACCGCGAGCGCGGCGGCAATCGCCACCGCGGGCAGGAGATATCGCATCTGGTGTCGCTCGCTTTCTCGCCGCCTACGGGGTTAGCTGACGGGCTCGCGAGAGGACGGCAGGCGCCGACGCCTCGCTACGGACGGAGAACCGTCCGATTCGCCCCGGCCGCGACCGGGAAGTCGTCGCGGCGGTGGGTCCCCCGCTCCCCGTCGCTGGCGCGAGGGGATTCGGCGGATGGGCTTTTTGGGTTCAGGCCCAGAACACCTTAGGGACGCCTCGGTATCGCAGTGTGACCATCGTCACTTGCGGCGGGCCGGGGCGCACGCGTGCAAACCGCTCTGCGAAGCGGCGGAATTACCCCTATCCGGGCTGAGCGAGCTGTGCGAAGATGGGCCCATGGCTTCCGACAGGCTGAGCGGGCTGGATGCGTCCTTCCTCCACCTGGAGCGCTCCGGGGCCCACATGCACGTCGCCTCGACCCTGATCTTCGAGGGCACTCCCCCCTCCCACACCGAGTTCCGCGACCACATCGCCTCCCGGCTGCACCTGGTGCCTCGCTTCCGCCAGAAGCTGCGCACCGTCCCCTTCGGCCAGGGCCGGCCGATCTGGGTCGACGACCCCCACCTCAACCTCGATTACCACGTGCGACAGACCGCGCTGCCGGCGCCCGGTTCCGAGGAGCAGCTGCGCAACCTGGCGGCGCGGATCTTCTCCCAGCAGCTCGACCGCAACAAGCCGCTCTGGGAGCTGTGGCTGGTCGAGGGCCTGCACGACGAGCGCTTCGCGATCGTCGGCAAGTCCCACCACGCCCTGGTCGACGGCGTCTCGGGGGTCGACATCACCTCGGTCCTCTTCGACCTCGACCCCGAGCCGCAGGGCGCCCCGGCCCCCGCCCCGCCCTGGCTGGCCCGTCCCGAGCCGACCGACGCGAAGCTGCTCGCCGACGCGCTGCGCGAGCGCCTCACCAGCCCGGCCGAGATCGTCCGCGGCTTCCGCGCCGCGCTGCGCGGTCCGCGCCAGGTCCTGCGCGGGGCCGGCGCCACCTCGAAGATGATCGGCGCCGGGATCGCCGCCCCCGACAGCGTCTTCAACGTCGAGATCGGCCCCCACCGGCGCTTCGCGATCGCCCAGACCGAGCTCGCCGACCTGAAGCGGGTCAAGAACGTCTACGGCGGCACCGTCAACGACGTCATCCTGGCGATCGTCGCCGGCGGGGTCGGCCGCTACCTGCGGGCCCGTGGGCATGACACGGCGGATCTGGAGCTGCGGGTGATGGTCCCGGTCAGCGTCCGCGCCGCCGAGGAGCACGGGGCGCTCGGCAACCGTGTCTCGGCGCTGATGGCGCCGCTCCCCGTCTGGTGCGAGGACCCGATCGAGCGCCTCCGGGTGGTTAGCGAGGAGATGGGCGACCTGAAGTCCTCCGGCCAGGCCGTCGGCGCGGAAATCCTCACCAAGATCACCGACTTCGCGCCGACCACGATCTCCTCGCAGGCGGCCAGGCTGCAGCCGGCGCAGCGCTTCTTCAACCTCGTGGTGACCAACGTGCCGGGGCCGCAGTTCCCGCTCTACCTGCTGGGCCGGAAGATGGAGGCGATCTTCCCGATGGTGCCGCTGGCCCGCCGCCAGGCGCTCTGCGTCGGGATCATGTCCTACGACGGCAAGGTCAACTTCGGCCTGATCGGCGACTACGACGCGATGGCCGACCTCGACAGCTTCGCTCTCGACCTCGAGGCAGCGACCGCCGAGATGATCGCCGCAACCCCGGACGAGGTCCCACTGGAGCCGATCGCCTTCGTCAACGGCGACGGCCGCTAAAACCGAAGCGTCGATTCATCCCGCGGTTCCTTTTTGACGCATGTGGCGAACAAGGAACCACGCGATGGTTTGGGGGGGTTAGCGGAGCAGGCGGGCGCGGACCTTGAACGGGATGCGGTCGGTCAGGTAGCGCCAGTCGAGACGGCGTGAGCTGTAGCCCCTGGCGCGGGCGTCGGCGTTGACGACGACCGCGGTGATCCGCGTGAACCGCCCCGGCCTGCTGAGGCTGGCGACCATCCTGCCGCCCCGCTGGCGGAAGGCGCGGCGGACCACGGTGCGGCCGCGCCGCTCGGTGCCGAGCCGGCCGACCAGCGCCAGCCCGCTGGCGACGCCGCGCGGCGCCCTCGCCTCGACCGTCACCGCCCGCCCGCCCCGCGCCCGCACCCGCAGCAGCTCGAAGGTGGTGTGGTTGAGCCGGTGGGTGACCGCTCGCCGGCCGGGGCGCAGCTGCCCCTGCCGCGGCATGTCCGGGAAGAGCCGGCTCTCGCGGAAGCCCTTGCCGGTCCGCCACTCGGCGACGTCGGCGGCGAAGCTGGCGAAGTTGCGGCTCAGGTCGGGACGGCCGGCGCCCCGCAGCGCCGACTCGTAGGCGTTGACCGAGAACCCGCCCGGACGCGTGCGCAGCGCCCGCGACCAGGCCTGGCGGATGATCTTCGGGCCGTAGCGCCGCGCCAGCCACTGGTTCCAGACCGCCGAGCCGTACATCTTGATCGAGCTGGAGGTGAGCGGCGTGTCGTTGCGCCGCGCCCAGCGCCGCACGTACCGGAGGTAGTCGTCGATCCCGTTGAAGACGCGGTCCTCGATCCAGGTCGCGGTCGCCTCGGCGAACCAGGGGTCCTGGAAGGCGTCGTAGGCGAACTGGAGGATGTGGTTGTACTCGTGGGCCAGCGTCACCCGCAGGTCGTGGATCTGGGTGGTGCCCGGGAACTCGATCGGGCTGTAGTCGTTGTCGATCACCAGGTAGCCGTGCAGGCGTCGCGGCAGCCGGTGGGCCTTGCTCGCCTGGCCGCGGTCGGGCGCCGCGTAGCCAAACAGCTGGCCGCCGATCTGGGCCAGGTAGATGTCGGTCTTGCCGTTGCCGCCGCCCTTCCTGCCGTCACTCTTCGGCTCGCGCCACCCGAGCTCGCCGTTCTCGACCGCGTGCACCTCTTCGGCAACCGCGAGCACCCGGTCGACGTAGTCGGGCACCCCGTCGGCGTTGCCGTCGGCGAGTTCGGGAGCGTGGATGCCCTCGGCCACCCAGTGGACGCAGAAGTGGGCGCTGCAGGCGGGCGACTCGGGCGCCTCGGGGACCGTGTAGGCGTTGCGGTTGGGGTCGGGGTCGTCGGTCGGGCGCTGCCGTTCGGTCGGGCGCGACCTGGGCACGATGAACGGCTTCTGCGAGGGCGAGCCGAGGCTCGGAACCGCTGGGGCGACAGCGGACGCGGCGGCGGCGGGGGCGGTCGCAGGTACGCCCAGGGCGATGAGCAAGACCGCCAGGGGCCCGGCGATGTGGCGGCGTCGGACCCTCATACGCGAACCCTAGCGACGGCCTCGGCCCGCCCCGGCGATACTTGCGCCGTGGCAACCGAAGGAAGCCCGTGCGCATAGCTCTGGCCCAGATCGACTCGACCGTCGGCGACATCGACGGCAACGCGGCGAAGATCGCCGCCCGGATCGCCGAGGCAGCCGAGGCGGGCGCCGAGCTGGTCGTCTTCCCGGAGCTCTGCCTGCCCGGCTACCCGGCCGAGGACCTCTACCTGAAGCGGCACTTCGTCGCCGCCAACCGGCGGGCGCTCGATGAGCTGGCCGCCGAGGTCTCCGGGATCGTCGCTCTGGTCGGGTTCGCCGAGCCGGCGGCGATCCCCGGCGAGGAGCGGCTGGCCCACAACGCGGTCGCGGTGCTGGCCGACGGCGCGGTCCGGGACGTCTACCGCAAGAACCGGCTGCCCAACTACGCGGTCTTCGACGAGCAGCGCTACTTCGTCGCCGGCGCCGAGCCGGGGTTGGTCGAGGTCGGCGGCATCCCGGTCGGGCTGACCGTCTGCGAGGACGTCTGGGCGCCGGGCGGCCCCGCCCGGGAGGAGGCCGAGCGCGGCGCCGGCCTGATCGTCAACCCCTCCGGCTCCCCCTACCACCGCGGCAAGGGCCGCGAGCGGGAAGCGATGTTTGCCGAGCGGGCCCGCGAGTACGGCGTCCCGGTCGCCTTCTGCAACCTGGTCGGCGGCCAGGACGAGCTGCTCTTCGACGGCCAGAGCATGGTGGTCGGCGCCGACGGCGCCGTGCTCGCCCGTGCCGCCCAGTTCGAGGAGGAGCTGCTGGTCTGCGAGGTTCCCGGCGACGGCGGGACGCTGGCGCCGCCGCTCGGCGACCTCGACGAGGTCTACGCGGCGCTGCGCCTCGGCCTCCGCGACTACGTCGAGAAGAACGGCTTCCGCCACGTCGGCGTCGCCGTCTCGGGCGGCATCGACTCCGCCCTGGTGGCGCTGCTCGCGGCCGACGCGATCGGCCCCGAGCGGGTCAGCTGCGTGGTGATGCCGTCGCCGCATTCAAGCTCTGCAACCCAGCAGGACGCGAGAACTATCGCCGGCAACCTCGGCTGCGACCTGATCGAGATCCCGATCGAGCCGATGATGGCCGGCTACGAGCGAGCCCTGGCCGGCCTCCTGGACGAGGACGAGCCGGCCGCGCCGGGCGACCCGACCCGGCCCTCGGCGGCCGACCTGACCGCCGAGAACATCCAGGCGCGGATCCGCGGTAACCTGGTGATGGCGCTCTCCAACCGGCACGGCTGGCTGGTCCTGACCACCGGCAACAAGAGCGAGATGTCGGTCGGCTACGCGACCCTCTACGGCGACATGGCGGGCGGCTTCGCGGTGATCAAGGACGTGCCCAAGCAGCTCGTCTACGAGCTGGTCCGCCACCGCAACGAGCGGGCCGGGACCGACCTGGTGCCGGCCAGCGTGATCGAGCGCGCCCCCTCCGCCGAGCTGCGCCCGGACCAGCGGGACGCCGACTCGCTGCCCCCCTATGACCTGCTCGACCGGGTGCTGGAGGCCTACGTCGAGCGCGACCAGGGCCGCGAGGAGATGATCGCCGCCGGGCTGCCGCCGGAGACCGTGGACGAGATCATCCGGCTGGTCGACCGGGCCGAGTACAAGCGCCGCCAGGCGCCACCGGGGATCCGGATCACCGCGAGGGCCTTCGGCAAGGACCGTCGCCTGCCGATCACCAACCGCTTCCGCGGCTGAGGGTCAGCGCTCGGGAATTGGCCTGATCGCGACGGTCATCTGGGCCATCGCACAGAGCTTGCCCTCGTCGTTGAAGACCTCGGCGTCCCAGACCCAACCGGTGCGGCCGCGGTGGCGGGCCTTGGCGCGGACTTCCGCCGATCCCTCGGTGACCGGCCGGATGAAGCTGACGCTGATCGACTGGCCCATCGCCATCTTCCCTTCGCCGTGCACCGCGATCGCGGTCGAGCGGGAGCAGACGCTCTCGACCAGGCTCGACATCACGCCGCCGTGCAGCAGCCCGACCGGCTGGCGCAGCTCGTCGCGCAGCTCGATCCGGACCCGGGCGTGGTCGGGGTCGTCGTCCAGCCACTCGGTGCCGAGCAGGGCGTCGAAGTTGGAGCGCGGCGGGTGAGGCGGCTCGGCCATCGGGGCGAACCCTACCCGCGGGCGAGGTTAAGCCTTCGCAACGGAGAGCCAGCCGGGGGTCACCGCGTCGGGCCAGAGGCATAGGCTTTGTCCCGGTGGCGCTCAGCGAGGACCAGAGAGCGATGCTGCGGCTTTTGGCGCAGCGCGAGCAGGGATACGACGACATCGCGGCCCTGATGGGCCTCAGCGTCGAGGAGGTGCGGTCGCGGGTCGGCGAGGCGCTGGCCGAGCTCGAGGCCGAAGGCGCGGAGTCCACGCCGCCCGAGCCTCCCGAGCCGGAGCCCGTCCCTGACCCGCCGGAGCCCGAGCCTCCCGCGCCAGAGCCCGAGCCGCCGGCAAGACCTGAGCCGAGCCCGCCGCCTCCACCGCCCGCGGCGGCCGCGGAGTCGAAGCCCTCCCCGGCACAGCGTCCCCGCCTCGCCCTGCCCAAGGAGAACGGGCCGCGAGCGGCAATCGCCGCCGGCCTCGCGGCCCTGGTCGCGATCGTCGTCGTGCTGATCGTCGGAGGCGGCGACGATGGTGGGTCGAGCGCTGTCTCGGCGGCCTCCGAGGGTACGGGGGGCACGGCGACCGCCGCCGCGAACGGCGGCAACGCGGAGGAGACCAAGGCAATCCTCAGCCCGGTCGGCGACAGCGGCGCCACCGGGGAGGCGACCTTCGGCAGGGTCGAAGACTCGCTCGCCCTCCAGGTCGAAGCCGAAGGCCTGAAGCACACCGGGAAAGGGCAGGAATACGTGATCTGGCTCTCGCAGTCGCCACAGCGGATGCTGCCGCTCGCCTCGACCCCGGTCGACAAAACCGGCGAGATCGAAGCCCAGTTCCCGGTCGAGGTCGAAGTCCTCGCCTACCTGGCAAACGAAACCTTCGACCAGCTGGCGGTGACGCTGGTCAACCGAGGCCGGCTCGAAACGTCGCTGCAGAAGGCGACGAAAGAAACCAAAGCGCCGAGCTACACGGGCGAAGAAGTGATGCGCGGCGAGATCACCGGGCCGATCGTCGGCGCCGAACTGCGCGAATCCGAAGAATCCGAATAGCGCTCAGGGGAGAAGCTTGGCCGGGTTCATGATCCCGGACGGATCGAGCCGCTCCTTCGCGGCGCGCAGCAGCTCCAGCCCCGTCTCCCCGACCTCGGCCTTCATGTAGGGGGCGTGGTCGCGACCGACCGCGTGGTGGTGGGTGATCGTGCCGCCGTGGGCGACGATCGCCTCGCAGGCCGCCCGCTTCACCGCCGCCCACTGCTCCAGCTCGGCGCCGCGCCGGCCGCGGGCGATGAAGGTGAAGTAGAGCGAGGCGCCGTCCGGGTAGGCGTGCGAGAGGTGGCAGAAGACCAGCCCCGGCGTGCCCTGTCCGTCCAGCGCGCCGCGGATCGCCGCCCCGACCGCGGCGTGCAGCTCGCCCAGCCGCGACCAGGTGTGCGCGGTCTCCAGAGTCTCGACCATCGCCCCCATCCCCATCAGCGTGTCGCGCAGGTAGGGGCCGTGGAAGCGGCCGTGCTCCCAGGAGCGGCCGGCCGCCTGGCCGAGGTGGGCGGCACCGCCGGCCCGCAGCGCCCGCACCGCGAGGGCGCGGCGGCGGGCGACGGACTCCTCGTCCCCCTCCAGGCCGATCACGATCAGGGCGCCGTCGCGGCGGCGGCGGGCGCCGAGGTAGCCGGCAAAGGCCCGGCCGGCGAGGCCGCGCGGCCCCGAGAGGGCGAGCGAGCCGCGCGTCTCCTCCTCGTCGGAGACCCGGACCACGTCGGGCAGGCCGGCGCCCTGGGCCATCGCCCGGACGATCTCCCCGCCCGCCTCGAAGCTCTCGGCGATCCACGCCTCGTAGCGGCGCACGGCGGGCGCCGGCCGGACCCGCACCGTCACCTCCGGGATCGCCCCGAGGACGCCCTCGGACCCGATCGCCAGCTCGCGCAGAGCAGGACCGGCGGCGCTGTGGGGGGTCTCCGGCGTCTTCAGGCCCCCGGCCGGGGCGCAGAGGCGCAGCGCGGTGACCAGGGCGTCGAAGCGGCCGTACCCGCTCGAGGCCTGGCCGGCCGACCGGGTCGCGGCGAAGCCGCCGATCGTCGCGTACTCGAAGGACTGCGGGAAGTGGCCGAGCGTGAAGCCGGCCTCGCCGAGCGCCGCCTCGGCCTCCGGGCCGCGCAGGCCGGCGCCGAGCCGGGCGGTCATCGAGCGGGGGTCGACCTCGACCTCGCGCAGGGCGCCGAGGTCGAGGCTGACCAGCCGCGGATGGGCGCCGCGCAGCGGCTCGACCCCGCCGACCACGCTGGTGCCGCCGCCGAAGGGGACGACGGCGACGCCCTCGGCGGCGCAGACCTCGATCGCGCGCCGCAGCGCCGCCGCGTCGGGCGGCGCCACGACCGCGTCGGGCGCCGCCTCCAGCCTGCCGTCGCGTAGCCGCGCCAGGTCGGCGTAGCCGCGCCCGGTCGCGTGCCGCAGTCGGTCCTCCTTGGCGGTGAAGACGTTCTCGACCCCGACCGCCTCGCTCAGCGCCGCCGGCAGCGGCTCGGGCGCGGGCAGCGCGAAGTCCCCGATCCCGGTCGCCAGCGGCCACGGCTCCAGCTCCCCGATCCGCTCCCGCAGCACCGCCAGCGCCTCGTCGTCGAGCGCCGCGGTCACCGCGGGGTCCCCCCACCCCCACCAGTTCGTGTCGCGCCGCGGGGTCATGGCGCTTTTGTCCACCCCCCGTGCACAAAAGCGCCAATGCTCACGTCAGCGCCCTCTCGATCCCGTCGAGCGCCTGCTCGAGGATCGCGCCCTGACCGCGGCGCATCATCGGCGAGCCGAGCCTCGACATGCCCTTGAGGCTCTGTGCGGCGGCGATCGTCACCTGCGTGGCTCCGTCGCGCTGACGCAGCTCGATCTCGGTTCGCGAGGAGCGCAGGTAGCGCTCGAACGGCGTCCCCTCCAGGTCCTGCTCCCAGACGAAGCGCTCGTTCTCAGCCGAGCTGAGGCACCGGAAGTCGGCCCTCACCCCCCTTCCCTCCGCGGTCTCAAGCACCGTCGTCCACTGGCCGCGGCGGCCGCTGCCGGTGACGTTCTCGACCCGGGTCGCCCGCGGCCACCAGCGCGGCAGGCTGTGCGGGTCGGAGACCAGTCGCCAGACGTCGCCGACCGGCGCCTCGATCCCCCTGCTGCGGCTGACCCGGGGCACGGCGGCGCGGCCGTCAGTCGCCGGCGAGGCGCCTCAGGTCGCGGACGAGGAGCAGGTGCTTGAGGTGGGAGACGGTCGCGGCGAGGCTTTCCAGGCTCTGCAGCGCCTCCTTGCGCCGCTCCGGGTTTCGCGAGCGCAGCGAGGGGCCGAGCAGCGCTTCCAGCAGGTTCGCCTCGCGGTCGGCGGAGGAGCGGAAGACGCGCAGGTTGCGCGCCCCGACCCCCACCCGGGAGAGTTCGTTGGCGGCGCGGACGATCTCGCGGTCGGTCTCGTCGTAGACCAGCTTGCCGTCGCGCTTCTCGGGCTGGACGATCCCGAAGTTCTCCAGCTCGGCGATCAGCTCCTCGCGGGCGCCGGTCTCCTCGACCACCTCCTCCTGGGTCAGGTGGGCGCGCGAGGTGTCGACCAGGATCGCTCGCCGCACCGCGCCGGTTGCCGCCTTGCCCTCGTTGCCGCCCAGCACCAGCTCGCCGCCGGAGGCGAGCTCCTGGCGGATCACCCGCAGCGGCAGGAACTCGTCGCGCTGCAGGCGGAGGATCGTCCGCAGCCGCTCGACGTCGGCCTGGCTGTAGAGGCGGTAGCCGCCGGAGGTGCGCCGCGGGTTGAGCAGCTTCTGGTCCTCGAGATACCGGATCTTGGAGATCGAGACGTCGTCGAACTCGTTCTGGAGGATCTTGCAGACGGCGCCGATCGTCAGCGCCTTGCGCGGCCTGCTTGCCGAGTCCGGCGTCCGCGCCGGCTGTTCGGAGACGGGCACGTTCAGCGCTCCAGGTAGCTCAGCTTGTACTTGCCGACCTGGATCTCGTCGCCGTCGGCGAGCCGGTGGGACTCGATCCGGCGCCGGTTGACGTAGGTGCCGTTGAGCGAGCCGAGGTCGTCGATGTAGAGGCCGTCGCGGCGGCGAACCAGCAGCGCGTGGTTGCGGGAGACGGTGACGTCGTCGAGGAAGACGCCGGCGTCGGGGCTGCGGCCGATGCTGATCCGGTCGTCCTCGATGCTGAAGCTCTCGCCCGCCCGGCCGCCGCCGGCCCGGATCACCAGCGCCGCGCCGGAGGTCGAGACCACCTCGTCGATGTCGACCGGGGTCATGTCGCCGGCGTCGTCGACCCTGTAGGTCATCGTCGTCGGGTCGTCGCCGGCCTCGCTGGGGCCGCCCAGGTAGGCGCCGCACTTCTGGCAGTAGTTCGCCCCCTCGGGGTTGGCGAAGCCGCACTCCGGGCAGTGGATGGCCATGGCGGGGGCCCGCTAGGCGGCGGGCTCGTCCTCCGGCCGCTGCGCCTTGCCGGCGAGGATCTCGGTCAGCTGGGCGACGTCGTCGCCGGAGATCGTCGAGTCGCCGCGCTCGTGCTTGTCGCGGAGGCGGTTGACGAGCTCGGCACGGAGGATGTCGATCTTGCCGTGCAGCACCCGCCGCCGGTAGGAGATCTCGTTCTCTTCCTCGGTGAGGTTGTCGATCAGGTCCTTCAGCTCCTTGTCGCTGAGCGAACCGAGATCGGGAAAGGTGTCCTCCATCGTGCTCCTAACTCGAGGGGCGCCTGGCCCTCCGTTTGCGCGGGAGACGATTATAGGTCGGAGCCGCTCGAAGGTTCAACTCCAGGTTGAAGGTTCTCCGCGATGGGCCTCAGCTTGCAGCGGCCTTTGCCTCGCGGACCGCCCGCAGGCCGGCCCGGACGTAGAGCGCGGTCGCCAGGATCGCCAGCCCGAGGCCGAGGATCAGCAGCGCCGCCGGAACCCAGCCGTCGAAGACCATCGCGAAGAAGATCCCGCCCATGATCGGGAACACCGAGAGCCGGCCGGGCCAGTTGACGTCGAGGTCGACGCCGTGGCGGATGCCGTACTGCGCGAAGCCGAGGGTGACCGCCTCGCGGAGCGCAAGTAGAGCCAGCGCCCAGCGCGGCAGCAGCTCGAAGTGCCAGCAGACGACGGCGCCGGCAAGCACGGTGAGGCGGTCGACGAGGGGGTCGAGCAGCGCCCCCATCCGGCTGTACTGCCCGGTCAGCCGGGCGAGCAGGCCGTCGAGGTAGTCGCCGGCGGCGATCAGCCAGTAGAGCGCCGCCGCGGCCGGGTCGCGGCCGTCGCCGGACTCGAAGGCGAGGTAGAGGAAGACCGGCAGCGCGGCCAGCCGCAGGTAGCCGACCAGGTTGGGCAGCGTCCAGGGCCGCAGCGGCTCGCCGCGCCGGGTCGAGGGTCGTTTGCCGCCGCTGCGGTCGAGGCCGAGCAGGCGGCGCAGGCGGCCGTGACCGAAGGGGGCGCCGTCAGTCATCGATGCCCTGGAGGATGGCAAGCGCCCGGGTGGCGGCCTCCTCCACGGGCAGCGAGTGCTCGGCGCCGTTGGCGCGCTCACTGGCCTCGACCACGCCCTCGGCGAGGCCGCGCCGGCCGACCACGATCCGCAGCGGGCAGCCGAGCAGCTCGGCGTCGGTCAGCTTCTGGCCGGGGCCGGCGTCGCGGTCGTCGTAGAGGACCTCGACGCCGTGGGCCAGCAGCTCCTCGTAGATCCGGTCGGCGGCGTCGCGCTCCTCCTCCCCGGCCTTGGCCAGCGAGACGAGGTGGATCTGCCAGGGGGCGATCTGCTTCGGCCAGACGATGCCGCGCTCGTCGGCCCGCTGCTCGATCGCGGCGGCGACGATCCGCGCCCCGCCGATCCCGTAGCTGCCCATCACGACCGGCTGCTCGGCCCCGTTCTCGTCGAGGTAGGTGGCGCCGAGCGGCTCCGAGTAACGGGTGCCGAGCTTGAAGATGTTGCCGACCTCGATCGCCGGCACGATCTCGATCTCGGCGCCGCTCGGGGCGGTGTCGCCGGCCTCGACCGTGCGCACGTCCAGCTCGTGGGCTTCGAAGTCGCGGCCGGGGTCGACGCCGCGCAGGTGGGCGTCGGCCCGGTTGGCGCCGCAGACGTAGGAGTTGCCGGTCAGCGCCGCGTCCCTGATCAGCGGCAGCTCGGTCCCGACCGGGCCGATGAACCCGACCGGGCCCAGCGCCTCCTCGATCTCCTCCGGCCGCGCCTGGCGGAAGTCGGCGCCCATCCCGTTGCGCAGCTTCACCTCGTTGAGCCGGTGGTCGCCGCGCAGCAGGACCAGCACCGGGCCGCGGCCCTCGACCACGATCGGCAGCGCCTTGATCAGCGCCCCGGCCGGCAGGCCGAGCTCGCCCGAGACCTCCTCGACGGTCCGCAGCCCCGGGGTCGAGACCTCCTCCGGCGCCGCCAGCGGCGGCGGCAGCTCGACCGGCCGCGGGGTCGCCGAGGCGACCTCGACGTTGGCCGCGTAGCCCTCGGCGAGGGCGACGTCGTTCTCGCCGGCCGGACAGGGCGCCATGTACTCGTCGGCGCCGGAGCCGCCCATCATCCCGACGTCGGACTCGACCCGGTACCAGCGCAGGCCGCAGCGGTCGAAGATCCGCGCGTAGGCGCCGGCCTGCAGCTCGTAGCTGCGCTCCAGCCCCTCCTCGTCGCGGTCGAAGGAGTAGGCGTCCTTCATCTTGAACTCGCGGGTGCGCAGGACGCCGGCCCGGGGGCGCGGCTCGTCGCGCTCCTTGGTCTGCACGTGGTAGAGCATCAGCGGCAGGTCGCGGTAGGAGCGGACCTCGTTGGCGACGTGGTAGGTGAGGCACTCCTCGTGGGTCATCGCCAGCACCATCGACGCCCCCCTGCGATCCTCGAGCTTGAACAGCTCGTCGATCTCGTGGCGGCCCGTCTTCTCCCACAGCTCGGCCGGCTGCAGGACCGGCATGAAGATCTCCTGGCACCCGATCGCGTCCATCTCCTCGCGCATCACCGCCTCGACCTTCTGCATCACCCGCCACCCGGCGGGCAGATAGGTCCAAAGCCCAGCCCCCAGCTGCCGAATCAACCCCGCCCGCACCATCAGCTTGTGCGAAAGAGCCTCCGCATCCGCGGGATCCTCCTTCAGCGTCGGAATAAGCATCTGCGACTGCCGGCTCATGCGGGAAACCTATCCACACCTCCCTCGCGGCGGGTGGCGCCGACCGGGAGGGTGGGTGTCCCTCGTACGAGCGGCGTCCCGATTTTCGCGCGGGTGCTCGATCTCGGACGGCCGCAAGGTCGTCAGCGAAAATCCCAGCGAAGGTAGAGGGACACCCACCCTCCCCCAGCGGCCCGAGGTCCGGTGACTCAGGCCCGGGTGAACCTGCGCCCCGCCGTCGGCGAGGCCGCCTCGTCCAGCAGGACCTTGTCCGACTCGCCCTTTTCGGCCGCTTCATGCTCCATCTGGGCGATCTTCTCGGGCGTCAGGTCACCGGCGTTTTCCTGCTCGATCCGGGCCACCCACTCGGCCCCCTCGCGCGACTCCGCCTCGTCGAACTCGACCTTGCCGCCGCGGTCCAGCGACTTGTCGATCTCCTCGAACAGGGTCTCGACCAGCTGCGCCTGCGGCACCTTTCGCAGCGGCTTGCCGTGGGCAAAGATCAGGCCCTCGTCCTTGGCGCCGGCGATCCCGAAGTCGGCGTGGCTGGCCTCGCCGATCCCGTTCACCGCGCAGCCGAGGACCGCGACCTCGACCGGCTCGGCGTAGGACTCCAGCCGCTGCTCGATCTCCGCCACCACCGAGTCCATGTCGAACTGGAGGCGGCCGCAGGTCGGGCAGGCGATCAGCACCGGGCCGCGCTCGCGCAGCTGCAGCGCCTTGAGGATCTCCCAGGCGACCTTGACCTCCTCCTCGGCGTGGAAGGTCGAGAGGCTGATCCGGATCGTGTCGCCGATCCCGTCGGCGAGCAGGGTGCCGAGCCCGACCGCCGATTTCAGCGATCCCCCCCACTTCGTCCCCGCCTCGGTCACCCCGAGGTGCAGCGGGTAGGGGATCTTCTCCGACAGCATCCGGTTGGCGGCGATCGTGTTCGGCACGTTGGTCGACTTGATCGAGACCTTGAAGTTGGTGAAGTCGAGGCCCTCCATCAGCTCGACGAACTCGACCGCGGCGGCGACCAGCGCCTCGACCGGGGCATCGCGCTCCAACTCGTGCAGGTGCTTGGGCAGCGAGCCCGAGTTGACCCCGATCCGCATCGGCACGCCCTTCGCGTTCGCCCGCTCCGCCACCTCGGCGACCTTCTCGCGGCCGCCGATGTTGCCCGGGTTGAGCCGGATGCAGTGAGCGCCGGCGTCGATCGCCTTCAGCGCCAGGGTGTGGTTGAAGTGGATGTCGGCGATCACCGGGATCGGCGACTCGGCGACGATCGTCTTCAGCGCCTCGGCGTCCTTCTCGCGCGGCACCGCGCAGCGGACGATGTCGGCGCCCGCGTCGGCGACCTTGGCGATCTGCTCCATCGTCGCCGCCAGGTTGGCGGTCTCGGTCTTGGTCATCGTCTGCACGGCAACCGGGGCGCCGCCCCCGACGGGGACCTTGCCGACGAATATCTGGCGTTTGGAGGCCATGTGAGAAGCGTATCCGGGTCGGGCGGCGGTCTCGTTACCGAGGTTTGTAGGCGTCGGTCCCGAGCCGGCCGACGTCGTTGGAGAGGCCGATGAAGAAGAGCGCCACGACCAGCACGATGCCGACCATCGTCGCCCGCTCCATCACCCGCAGCGAGACCGGCCGGCCCCGTACTTTCTCGACCAGGCTCCAGAAGATGTGGCCGCCGTCGAGGGGCAGGATCGGCAGCAGGTTGATCACCCCCAGCGAGAGGCTGACCAGACCCAGCAGCAGCACCGCCAGCAGCGCGTCTTCGTCGATGATCTGGTTGGCGGCGTCGCTGACCCCGACCACGCCGGAGATCTGCTCGCGTTTCTCGGCTTCGAAGATCCGTCCGAAGATCTCGCCGGTGCGGGAGACGACGAACCACATCCGGTCGACCGAGGCCGAGGCCGCGGCGCCCGGTCCGATCTCGGCCGGCTCGGTCCCGTACTGGAAGCCGACCAGCAACCGTTTCGCCGCCGCGTTGTACTCGGGAACCACGCTCAGCGTCAACTCGCGGCCGTCGCGCCTGATGGTCAGCTGGGCCGGGGTCGTGGCGGCACAGCCGTCGCGCTCCTCGCCGGCGCAGGCATGGCGGTCGACCTGGTCCCTGAACTCCTGCAGGCGCTGCGAGGTGTCGACCTGTCCGAAGCTGCGGCCGTCGACGGCGACGACCTGATCGCCGGGCTGCAACCCGGCGGCAGCCGCGGGCGAGTCGGGCAGGACCCGGTCGACCTGCTGGGTGCTCTGGATCGCGTTGGTCCAGAAGACGAAGAAGAAGATCAGGAAGGCGAGCACGATGTTCACCGCCGGCCCGGCGGCGATCACGACGATCCGCTTCCAGACCGGCTGCCGGTGGTAGGCGCGGTCGGCGACCTCGTCCGGGATCTCCTCCTCGGGGGTCATCCCGGTGATCTTCACGTAGCCGCCGAGCGGGATCGATTTGATCCCGTACTCGGTCTCGCCCCGTTTGAACGACCACAGGGTCGGGCCGAAGAAGAGGAAGAAGCGCTCGACCCGCATCCCGGTCGCCTTCGCGGCCGCGTAGTGGCCGGCCTCGTGGAGGACGATCAGCGCCGAGAAGCCGAGGAAGATGTAGAGCCAGTTCATGCTGGAGTCAACCCCCGAACCTGCTCCTCGCTGCGGCGCCGCGCCTCGGCGTCGGCGGCGAAGAGGTCGTCGAAGTGGCCGACCGGCTGGGCGGGCATCTCGGCCAGCACCGCCTCGATCACGGCGGCGATCCCGGTGAACGGGATGCGGCCGTCGAGGAAGGCGGCGACCGCGACCTCGTCGGCGGCGTTCAGCACGCAGGGCGCCGTGCCGCCCGCGGCGCCGGCCTCGAGGGCCAGTCGCAGGCAGGGGAAGGTCTCCAGGTCGGGCGCCTCGAAGCTCAGCTCGCCGGCCGCGACGAGGTCGAGCGTCGGCAGGTCGACGTCGGCCCGGTCGGGATGGTGCAGGGCGTAGGAGATCGGCACCCGCATGTCCGGGTAGCCGAGGTGGGCCAGCGAGGAGCCGTCGTTGAGGTCGACCAGCGAGTGAACCAGCGACTGCGGGTGGACGACAACCTCGATCCGCTCGTAGGGGACGCCGAACAGGTGGTGCGCCTCGATCGCCTCGAAGCCCTTGTTCATCAGCGTCGCCGAGTCGATCGTGATCCGCCCGCCCATCCGCCAGGTCGGGTGCGCCAGCGCGTCGTCGACGCTGACCCCCGAGAGGTCGTCGCGGCCGCGGAAGGGGCCGCCGGAGGCGGTCAGGACCAGCCGCTCGACCGTCCCCGGCTGCTCGGCGGCGATCAGCTGGTGCAGCGCCGAGTGCTCGGAGTCGACCGGCAGCAGGCGCGAGTCGGTCGCCTCGGCCAGCGCCATCACCAGCTCGCCCCCCAGCACCAGGCTCTCCTTGTTGGCGAGGGCGACGTCGACCCCCTCGCTGAGCGCGAGCACGGTCGAGGAGAGCCCGGCGGCGCCGACGATCCCGTTGAGGACGAGATCGGCGTCGGAGGTCGAGATCAGCTCGCGGACGCCCTCCTCGCCGGCGAGGACACGGCCACTCCAGCCGCCGCGGGCGCGCTCGGCCGCCTCGGGGTCGGCGAGGGCGATCGCCGGCACGCCGTGCTCGCGGGCCTGCTCGACCGCCTGCTCCCAGCCGGAGCCGGCCGCCAGGCCAACGGCCTGCAGCTCCGCCGAGCGACCGATCACCTCGAGCGCCTGCGTCCCGATCGACCCGGTCGATCCGAGTACCAAGACCTTCTTCATCTGCGGCAGAGGATACGGAGCGGCGCTTACGGCTCAGTAAACGAGCCAGATCGCCATGTAGTAGCCGACCACGACGGTGAACAGGACGGCGTCGAGGCGGTCGAGGATGCCGCCGTGCGGGCCGAACAGGGTGCCGGTGTCCTTGCGGCCCAGGTCCCGCTTCAGCATCGACTCGAAGAGGTCGCCGAGCGGCGCCGTGGCGGCGACCGCGGCGCCGATGATCAGCGCGTCCACCCCGGACAGCCAGTCCTGGTAGAGGCCGGCGAACCAGAACCCCATGGTGCCGATCAGGAAGCCGCCGACCAGCCCCTCGACCGTCTTGTTCGGGGAGATCCGGGGCGCGACCTTGTGGCTGCCGAACATCCGCCCGGTCGCGTAGGCGGCGGTGTCGGCGACGAAGGTGCCGACCAGGACGTCGATCAGCAGCGCCTTGCCGTGGTCGGGCAGGCCGCGCAGCAGCACCGCGTGGACCAGCGGGATCCCGATCCAGACGATGCCGAGCAGGGTGACCGAGAAGGAGACGGTGATCCCGTCGCGCTGCCGCGCCCGGGCGCCGAAGGCGAAGAGCAGCGGGAAGGACGCGGCGAGGACGAGGAGCACGTTGAAGGCGGTGCCGAAGTTGGCGGCGACGATCAGCCCCGTCACCGCCAGGTAGGCGGGGATCGGGATCGGTCGCGCGTCCTCGGTCAGCGCCAGGTACTCGCGCAGGCAGGCGGCGCCGATCGCGACCATCGCCAGCGCGAAGATCTCGCCGCCGGCGACGGTGATCGCGATCGCGAAGACGATCCAGGGCAGCGCCACGGCGATCCGCTTCGCGGTCTCGCCGCGGCTGCGACGGCGCGGCTCCCGAGGCTCGCGCGGCGGCGGCTCGGGGTCGTCCTCGAACATCTCGTCGTCGAAGAGGTCGACGGTCACGCCGTCCTCCCCCCGAAGCGCCGCTGCCGCGCCTCGTACTCGGCCAGCGACGCCTCGAAGGCGGCGCGGTCGAAGTCCGGCCAGAGCTCGTCGCGGAAGACCAGCTCCGAGTAGGCGCACTGCCAAAGCAGGTAGTTGGAGAGGCGCTGCTCGCCGCTCGTCCGGATCAGCAGGTCTGGGTCGTTCATCTCGGGCGCGTAGAGGTGGTCGCGGAACTCCCGCTCGGAGCTCCCCTGGAAGCTTCGCGCCGCGTCGACGATCTCCGCCCTGCCGCCGTAGTTGAAGGCGACGAAGAGGGTGATCCGGTCGTTGGCGGCGGTCTTGCGCTCGGCCCACTCCATGCGCTCGACCAGGCCGGGGTCGACGCCCTCGCGGCGTCCGAGGAAGCGCATCCGCACCCCCTCGGAGTGCAGCTCCGGCGTCTCGGCGGCGATCCGCTGCTCGAACATCCGCATCAGGCCCTCGACCTCGGCTCGGGGGCGGCTCCAGTTCTCGGTCGAGAAGGAGAACACGGTCAGCTCCTCGATCCCGAGCTCGACCGCGTCGCGCAGCCGCGCCTTGACCACGTCGGCGCCGGCCCGGTGCCCCTCGATCACCGGCCGGCCGCGGGCCTGCGCCCAGCGGCCGTTGCCGTCGGTGATGATCGCTACGTATCGCGGCGCGCTCACGGGAGGGCCGACCCCGGAGGTCGCATCAGACCTCGAGGATCTCCTCTTCCTTGCCCTTGAGGAGCGCGTCGATCTCGGCAATCGCCTCGTCGGTCTGCTTCTGCAGGGCGGTCTCGGCGCGGCGCTCGTCGTCCTCGCCCGCTTCGCCCTCCTTCTTCAGCTCGCGCAGGTCGTGCATCACGTCGCGGCGCACGTTGCGGATCGCGACCCGGCCGTCCTCGGCGACCCCGTGCACGACTTTGACCATCTCGCGGCGGCGCTCCTCGGTCATCTCGGGGATCTGCAGCCGGATCAGGTTGCCGTCGTTGCTGGGCGTCAGGCCGACGTCGGACTCCTGGATCGCCTTCTCGATCGCCCCCAGCGCCCCCTTGTCGAAGGGCGTCACGGTCAGCAGCCGCGCGTCGGAGGCGGAGACGTTGGCGAGCTGCTTGAGCGGGGTCGGGCTGCCGTAGTAGTCGACCACGATCCGGTCCAGCAGGTGCGGCGAGGCGCGCCCGGTCCGCACCGTGGCGAGCTCGCCACGGCTGGACTCGACCGACTTGGCCATCCGGCCCTTGGCGTCCTCAAGCAGTTCGTCGATCATCTCCACAAGAATTTCCCTCGCTCTCAGGCGGCGCTGGAGACCAGCGTCCCCACCCGCTCGCCGCCGACGATCCTATCTATGTTGCGTTCGTCCCCCATGTTGAAGACGTAGATCGGCAGATCGTTGTCCATGCAGAGCGAGAGCGCGGTCGAGTCCATCACCCGCAGGCCGCGCTCGATCGCCTCGCGGTGGGTGATCGCCGGGATGAAGGTCGCCTCCGGGTTCTGGGCCGGGTCGGAGTCGTAGACCCCCTCCACCCCGTTCTTGGCCATCAGGATCGCCTCGGCGTGGATCTCCAGCGCTCGCAGCGCCGCCGCGGTGTCGGTGGTGAAGAACGGGTTGCCGGTGCCGGCGGCGAAGATCACCACCCGGCCCTTCTCCAGGTGGCGGATCGCGCGGCGCCGGATGTAGGGCTCGGCGACCTCCTTGACGTCGATCGCCGACATCACCCGCGTGTACTGGCCGAGTCGCTCCAGCGCGTCCTGCAGGGTGAGCGCGTTGAGCACCGTCGCCAGCATTCCCATGTAGTCGCCGGTTGCCCGGTCCATGCCCTTGGCGGCGCCGTCGAGGCCGCGGTAGATGTTGCCGGCGCCGACCACGATCGCGACCTCGACCCCGCGGTCGCGGGTGGCGGTGACCTGGCGGGCGATCCGCTCGACCTCGGCGCCGTCGGTGCCGTACTCCAGCCCGCCCATCAGGGCCTCGCCGGAGAGCTTCAGCAGGATGCGCCCGAACCGGGCCTGGGAAGAATCGCTCACGTAGCCGGGAGCCTATTCGTCGCCGACGCGGAAATAGGAGAAGCGGGCGATCCGGACGTTCTCGCCCGTCTTCGCGGCCAGCTCCTGGCGCAGCTCCTCGATCGTCTTCGAGTCGTGCTTCTCGGCGTTGACGTGCGCCTGGTCGAGCAGCGCCACCTCGCTGGCCCACTTCTTGAGCTGACCCTCGACGATCTTCCCGACCACGTTGTCGGGCTTGCCTTCTTCGCGCGCCTTCTCTTCGAAGACCCGCTGCTCGGCCTCGCGCTCGTCCTCGGGGATCTGCTCGGCCGAGACGTAGCTCGGCGCGGTCGCCGCGACGTGCAGGGCGACCTGGTAGGCGAACTCCTTGAAGTCGTCGTTGCGGGCGACGAAGTCGGTCTCGCACTGGACCTCGACCATCGCCCCGACCTTGTCGTTGGCGTGGATGTAGGAGGCGACGACGCCCTCTTCGGTGCCACGTCCTTCCCGCTTCGCGGCCGAGGCCTGGCCCTTCACCCGCAGCAGCTCGATTGCCCGCTCGGCATCGCCGTCGGCCTCGGTCAGAGCCGCCTTGCAGTCCATCATCGCGGCCCCGGTGCGGTCCCGGAGCGCCTTCACGTCAGCGGCGCTGATGCTCATTTCTGCTCGCCTTTCCGGTTCTCGTCTTTCTCGGCCCTCTGCTCGGCCGGAGGCGCCTGCGGGGCGGCCGGCTGTTGCTGCTGTTGCTGCTGCTGCGCCGCCTGGTCCTGCGCCGCCTTGGCTTTCGCGGCCTCTTCTTCGGCCTTCTTTTTCGCTTCCTCGGCTTCGACCCGCGCCTTCTCTTCCTCCTCGCGCTTCTTGCGCTCTTCCTCCTCGCGTTTGCGGCGCTCCATCTCCTCGGCGATCCGCTTCTCCTCCTGGACCCGCCAGGCGCCGGCGCCCTCCTCGATCGCGGACCCGATCGTGCCGATCACCAGCTGGCAGGAGCGGATCGCGTCGTCGTTGCCCGGGATCACGTAGTCGACCGGGGTCGGATCGCAGTTGGTGTCGACCAGGCCGATGATCGGGATCCGCAGGCGGGCCGCCTCGTGGACCGCGATCTCCTCGGTTTTGAGGTCGGTGACGAAGACTGCGTCGGGCAGCCGGTCCATGTCGCGGACGCCGCCGAGGTTGAACTCGAGCTTGGCGAGTTCGGCCTCCATCCCCATCCGCTCCTTGGTCGGCAGCAGCTCGAGTTTGCCCTCCTCTTTCCACCCGTTGAGCTCGTGGAGGCGGGCAATCCGGCTCGACATCGTGTTGAAGTTGGTCAGCAGACCGCCCAGCCAGCGCTTGTTGACGTAGGGCATCTGGCAGCGCTCGGCCCAGTCCTGGACGACGTCGCGGGCCTGCTTCTTGGTACCGACGAAGAGCACCGTGCCGCCGCCGCTGGCCAGCTCGCCGGCGAAGCGGCGGGCGTTCTCCAGCAGCGCCTCGGTCTGGATCAGGTCGACGATGTGGATCCCGTCCAGCTCGCCGAAGATGAAGCGGCGCATGTTCGGGTTCCAGCGACGCGTCTGGTGGCCGAAGTGGACTCCGGCCTCGAGCAGCTCTTTCAGGCCTGCCTCTGGCATCTGATTTCTCCTTGTTCGATTTGGGTGTTGCATCCCGCTCCGCTTGCCGGACCCGGCACCATGTGCCGGGCAGGACCCGGTTCGCCGTCGAGCGGGGATCGTGGTTTGAGCAGCCGATTGTAGAGCGGTGGCTCAGGCCGCGCGGGCCGCCCGCAGCGCCGCCTCGAGGTCGCCGGGCAGCGGCGAGGAGAAGCTCACCGGCTCACCGCCGCGCGGGTGCGCGAAGGCGAGCCGGTGGGCGTGCAGGAACTGCCGCTCCAGCCCGTAGCGATCGGCCCCGCCGTAGGTCGCGTCGCCGGTCAGCGGGTGCCCGATCGCCGCGAAGTGGGCGCGGATCTGGTGGGTGCGGCCGGTCTCCAGACGGGCCTCGAGGTAGGTCTCGCGCGGCAGCAGCTCCAGCACCTCGAAATGGGTCCGGGCCTGCCGCGAGGCGGCGCCGGAGACCGCCATCCGGTGGCGCTGCCGCGAGGCGCGCCCGATCGGGGCGTCGATCGTCCCGGTCCGCGAGGAGAGCCGGCCGCCGGCCAGCGCCAGGTAGCGGCGCTCGGCGCGGCGCTCGCGCACCTGTCGCTGCAGGTCGGCGTGGGCCCGGTCGTCGCGGGCGACGACCATCAGGCCGCTGGTGCCCTTGTCGAGCCGGTGGACGATCCCCGGGCGCTCCGGGTCCTCGCCGCCGCCGAGCAGGTCGGAGAGCTGGTCGACCAGGGTGGCGCCGCTGTGCGAGGGAGCGGGATGGACAACCAGGCCGGCCGGCTTCTCGACCACCGCGAAGCAGTCCTCGACGTGGACGAGACGTGCCTCCGGCTCACTCACCGGCTGCTCCCTGGCGCGAGTCGAGCAGGTAGAGGAGGACCAGCAGGCCCACGCCGAAGGTGATCGCGACGTCGGCGAGGTTGAAGGGCGGCCAGGGCGGCAGGTCGACGAAGTCGGTGACCGCGTCGGCGCGGACGCGGTCGGCGAGGTTGCCGAGCGCGCCGCCGGCCAGGAGGCCGACCGCCACCCACATCCCGCGCCTGGTCGGGGCGCGGGAGAAGACGTAGGCGACGACCCCGAGTGCGACCAGGGTGAAGACGACGAGCGGCGCCCCGGCGCCACCGGCGATCCCGAAGGCAACGCCCTCGTTGTGGGTCAGGGTCAGGCCCAGCGGGCCGAAGACGTCGATCTGCTCGCCGCTCGCGATCCGGTCCTCGGCCACCGCCTTGGTCGCCTGGTCGGCGATCAGGACGAGGCCGGCGAGCGAGCCGGCCAGGCACCAGGCGCGGGCCGCCGGCCCGGTCACCCGCGGATCAGGCCGACGACGATCGCCTGGGCGACGTAGAGCACGATGATCCCGATCATCGGGCTGAGGTCGATCGCGAAGCCGCCGCCCCCGACCGGCCGCAGGAAGCGGCGGAAGATGTTCAGGTAGGGGTTGGTGGTCTCGGTGACGAAGTCGAGGACCGCCCGCAGGCCGCGGTTGTAGGTGGGGAGTCGCGGGATGAAGGAGATGATGATGTTGGCGAAGATCAGGATGATGTAGACGACGAAGAGGGCGCCGACGTAGTCGGCGACGTCGCCGCGGGTGAGCGCCAGCGGGATCACCCGCGCATCTTCTCCAGCGAGGCCTCGACCGCGGCCTCGAAGGCGCGGCGGGCACCCTCCCGCTCCAGCGCCTGGAGCCCAGCTTCGGTGCTGCCGCCCGGCGAGGCGACCGCGCGGCGGATCTCCTCCGGCGAGCGGCCGGCGAGCAGCTCCGCGGTCCCGGCCACGGTCTCGGCGACCAGCTCCAGCGAGAGCGCCGGGTCGAGGCCCTCGGCGGCGCCCGCCTCGGCGATCGCCTCCACCGCCAGCGCCAGGTAGGCGGGGGTGCAGCCCATCACCGCGGTCGCGGCGTCGATCTCAGCGTCGGGCATCTCGACCACGCGTCCGAGCAGCTCGAGCTTCTCGCGGACGACGGCGGAGGGCGGCCCGGCCAGGCAGAGCACGCCGCGGCGTCGCTCCACCGCGACGTTTGGCATCGCTCGGTGCGCCTCGGCCGCCGGGAAGGCCGCCGCGATCCGCTCCAGGGGGGTCGCGCCCAGCACCGAGACAACGGTCCGCGCCGCCTGCAGCTGCGCCGCCGCCTCCCCGAGCCGGGCCGGCTTCACGGCGAGGATCACCAGGTCGGAGCGCTCGGCCAACTCGGGATTGGCAACCGCGGTCCCGCCCAGCTCCTCGGCCAGCGCCGCCGCCCGCCCCGAGCCGGCATCCGAGAACAGCATCCCCTCAAACTCCCCGACCCAGCCACGAGCCATCGCCGCAGCCATAGAACCTGAACCAGCGAATCCAACGATCATGGGCGAGAGCCTATCCAGACCTCCCACTTGCCCCGCTCGGGGTCGCCGAGCATCCAGCGCAGGCGACCCCGAGCGGGGCCCCGCGCATCCGAATCTAAGACTGGTTGAAGAAGCCCTTGTCGATCAGCCGCGCCTTTTCCTCGGCGGAGACCTCGACGTTGCGCGGCGTCAGCAGGAACATCTTCTCGGCGATCCGCTGCATGCCGCCGTCCATCGCGTAGGTCAGCCCGGAGCAGAAGTCGATCATCCGCTTCGAGAGCTCGTGGTCGGCGGTCTGCAGGTTGAGGATCACCGGCACCGAGCGTTTGAACTGGTCGGCGACCTGCTGGGCGTCATTGAAGTTGCGCGGGATCACCAGGTGGACCTGGAGCTCCCCCCCGTTGTCGACCGGGCGCAGGGTGCGGGTGCGGCTGCCGGCGGCGGGCTCGTCCTCGGCGAAGATGTCGTCGATCTCGTCGCGGCGGGGGCGGCGCGAGGTCGGCAGCCGGCGGACGGAGCCCTGCTCGCGGTCGCGGTCGCGCCGCGGTTGCTCGAAGGCCTCCTCGGAGCCCGTCTCGGGCTCGAACTCGTCCACGTATTCGGGGCCGTAGTCGTGATCCTCGGCGAGGCCGAAGTAGACGAGAGCTCTATGCCAGGTGTCGCGCAGGGCCATCTGTGTCCCGTTGTTCGGCCTCGGGCGGCCTACTCCTCTTCCGGGATGCAAATCAGATTAGCGCCGATTTACACAAACAGCGCGGTGCCGAGACGGATGATCGTCGCCCCCTCGTCGACCGCGACGCGCCAGTCCTGCGAGGTGCCCATCGAGAGCCGGGGCAGCCCGTGCTCGGCCGCCAGCTCGGCGAGCCGGGCGAAGTGGGGCCGCGAGGTCTCCGGGTCCTGACTGAACGGCGGCATCGTCATCAGGCCGCCGACCCGGACCGGGCAGCGCTCCAGGAACTCGCCCAGCGCGCCGGGCTCGACCCCGCCCTTGCCCTCCTCGCCGGCGACGTTGACCTCGACCAGAACCTCGGTCTCCGGGCCCCCGTGGGCGCCGAGCTGGCGCAGCGCCGAGTCGGAGGCGACCGAGTGGATCAGCCGGCAGTCCGGCAGCAGCAGCTTCACCTTGCGGCTCTGCAGGTTGCCGATGAAGTCCCACTCGAAGGCGTCGCCCCAGCGCTCCCGTTTGGCGGCGAGGTCCTGCTGGCGGTTCTCCCCGACCAGGGTGACGCCCGCCTCGGCCAGCGTCCCCATCTCCTCCAGCGGCACGTACTTGGTCGCGACCAGGATCTCGACCCGCTCGCCGACGACCTCGCGCGCCGCCTCGAGGTTGCGGGCCACCGTGCTCGCTTCGATCCCGTGGATCAGGCCGGCCATCAGCTCGCCTCCAGCCAGGCGAGGCCGGCCTGGCGGCCGGTGCGCCCGGCGTCGCGCCGGTGCGAGAAGAGCAGCTCGGGATGGCAGGAGGTGCAGAGCCCGGCGCTCTGGACGCGCTCGACCCCCGCCTTCGCGAGCAGCCGCCGCGCCACCTCGGGCAGGTCGAGCATCCGCCCGGCGGCAACACCGTCGCCCGGGCCGGAGAAGGCGTCCAGCACCTCCTCCCCCACCTGGTAGCAGCAGGGGCCGATGCCGGGGCCGATCGCGGCCTCGGCGGCGCCAACCGCCTCGGCGCCCCGGGCGACGATCCCGGCGGCAAGCCCGCGCCACCCGCAGTGGAGCATCGCCACCCCGCCGGGACCGCGCAGCGCCACCGGCAGGCAGTCGGCGACGAAGACCAGCCCCGCCACGCCCGGCTCGCCCACAACCAGCCCATCCGCCTCCCCCAACCCATCCCGTGGTTCCTTATTGGCCCCATGCGCGAAAAAGGAACCACGGGATGGGATTGGGGCGTTCACGAGCTCGGTTCCGTGCACCTGGCGGGCGAAGGCGACCTGCTGCGGCCCGAACCCCAGCGCCTCGCCCGCCCTCTTCCTGTTCTCGTTCACGGCGGCGGGGTCGTCTTCGGTGAGCAGGCCGAGGTTGAGGCTCTCGTAGGCGCCCCCGCTGACCCCGCCGAGCCGGGTGGTGAATGCCGCCCTGGCGCCGCCCAGGTCGGCCTCCAGCCAGCGCAGGCCGTCGCGTTCGGTCCACTCCATGCCCGAACCCAAGCAGAAATCAGCGGCCGGCTTCGCGGGCCGCCTCGAGGGCGATCTCCAGCTCGGCCTCGCGGCCGGCAACCTCGCCGTCGAGCTTGGCCCGCAGCGCCGCGTCGAGGCCGCGGCCGAGCGCCGGGCTCTGCGGGACGCCGGCGGCTAGCAAGTCCTCGCCGTCGATCTCCAGCCTCACGTGACGCCACCGCTCCATGTAGGGGTCGAGCCACTCGGCGCCCAGCGCCCGGGCCAGCACCAGCTCGACCGGATCGCGGCCACGAGCCAGGGCAACCGCGTCGGAGGGACGGGTGGGATTGGCGTCAACCAGGCCCGCGCCGAGGTCATCGGGTCCCGTCGCGGCGGCGAGCCAGACGCCGGCCGGGTCCACCGCCCCCTTCCAGGCATCCCCCTCCAACAAGCCGGGCAGCGCTGCGGCGACGCGCTGCCACCGCGGCGGCAACTCCACCAACCCCCAGCCAGCCAGCAGTTCGAATCCCCGGGGCGCGCCGGCTTCCCCGGCCAGGCGCCGCAGCTCGGCGTCCCGCCGGTCCGCCGACACCGTCCCCAGGTCCGTCGCCCGCAGCAGCCGCTCGGTCTCCGCCTCCAACCCGAACCCGAACCGGGCCGCGTAGCGGGCGGCGCGGATCGCCCGGGTCGGGTCGTCGACGAAGGAGCCGGAGTGGAGCACCCGCAGCAGGCCCGCCTCCAGGTCCCCCCTGCCCCCGTGCGGGTCGACCAGCCGCGGCTCGCCGCGCAGCGGCAGCGCCATCGCGTTGAGCGTGAAGTCGCGGCGGCGAAGGTCCTCCTCGATGCTCGCCGCCGGGGAGACAGCCGGCAGCGCTCCGGGGTGGGCGTAGGTCTCGGTCCGGGCCGTGGCGACGTCGACCTCGTGGCCGTCCAGCTCGACCTTGGCAGTGGCGAAGCGGGCGTGCTCGGCGAGCGGCTCCGCACCCAGGGCGCGGGCCAGGGCGCCGGCATCGCCGACCACGACGACGTCGATGTCCGACCGGCCACGGCCGAGCAACCGATCGCGGACGGCGCCGCCGACCAGGTAGACGGGATCCTCGCCGGCGGTCGCGATCGTCTCCAGCTCGGGATGGTCGTGGCGCAGCGCCGCGACGAGTTGCTCTATCGAGGTCTCGGGGGCCGGCATCGGGCCCCGAACGCTAGAGGCGGACGGGGATGCCGTCGGCGGCGAGCCGTTCCTTCGCCTCGCGCACCCGGTGCCGGCCGTAGTGGAAGATCGAGGCGCAGAGCACCGCGTCGGCCCGGCCGTCGGCAATCGCCTCGCTCAGGTGCCCCAGCTCGCCGGCGCCGCCGGAGGCGATCACGGGGACCGAGACGGCATCCGCCACAGCTCGGGTCAGCTCGATGTCATAGCCATCATTGGTGCCGTCGCGGTCCATGCTGGTCAGCAGCACCTCGCCGGCCCCGAGCCGCACCGCCTCCTCGGCCCAGGCGACCGCCTCGCGCCCCTCGACCCGCTTGCGGCCGCCGTTGACGTGGACGCCCCAGCCCTCGTCCTCCCGTTTGGCGTCGATCGCGATCACCACGCACTGGGCGCCGAAGTGGTCGGCCAGCTCGGTCAGCAGCTCAGGGCGGGCCAGCGCCGCCGAGTTGACCGAGACCTTGTCGGCGCCGGCGTCGAGCACCGCCTGCGCATCCTCGACCGAGCGGATCCCGCCGCCGATCGTGAACGGGATGAAGACGTTGTCGGCGGTGCGGCGGGCCAGCTCGACGATCGTCTCCCGCTTCTCGTGCGAGGCGGTGATGTCGAGGAAGACGAGCTCGTCGGCGCCCTCGGCGTCGTAGCGCTCGGCCAGCTCGACTGGGTCGCCGGCGTCGCGCAGGCCGACGAAGTTCGTCCCCTTGACGACGCGGCCGGCGTCTACGTCGAGGCAGGGGATTACTCGTTTGAGGACCATGGTTTGAAGAGTAGGCGGCGGGGGCGTTGGGGGTGCTCCGGTTGGGGACCCATCCCGGTAGGGGTTTCGCTTAACTTTTTCGGAAGACAGGGTGCGGCTGACGCCTTGGGGCGGGTTGCCGAAAAAGTACAAGACGCTTCACCCCTACCGGGATGGGTCCTTATCGGCTCAGGGCGGCGATTCCCTCGGTCACGGTGAAGCGGTGCTCGTAGAGGGCTCGGCCTACTATTGCGCCCTCCAGGTTTGGGGCTTGGGCTCCCAGCTTGGCTAGGGATTCGAGGTCGGCTTGGGTGCCTACTCCGCCTGAGGCGATCACGGCTGCTGAGGTGGTTGCGGCGATTCGGTGCAGCTCGTTTAGGGCTGGGCCTTCCATGGTGCCGTCTACCTCGATTGCGGTGCAGAGGAAGCGTTGGACTCCGCGTTGGCTGAGGTCGGCGACCGCGTCGGCTACGTCGAGCTCGCTGGTCTCGGTCCACCCGGACAGCGAGACCTTGCCGTTGCGGGCGTCGACCGAGACCACTACCCGGTCGCCGTGCTCGGCGACCGCCGCCTCGAGGAACTCGGGGTCGCGGAGGGCCGCGGTGCCGATCACGACCCGCGCCGCGCCGGCGCCGAGCACCGCCTCGGCGGCGGCCGGACTCCGGATCCCGCCGCCGACCTGGATCGGGCACTCGACCGCGGCGGCGATCCGGGCCACCGCGTCGAGGTTGACCGGCTCACCGGCCTTTGCGGCGTCGAGGTCGACGACGTGCAGGATCTCGGCCCCTTCCGCGGCCCAGCGCCGGGCCGCGTCCGCCGGGTCGGCGTCGTAGACGGTCTCCCGCGCGTAGTCGCCTTCGAGCAGCCGGACCGCCTGTCCGCCGCGGATGTCGATCGCCGGGTAGAGGATCAAGGCCTGCGGGCCTCAGGCCGGGACCGCGGCGCAGACGCCGGCGAAGTTGGAGAGCAGCCGCAGCCCGGCGGCGCTCGACTTCTCGGGGTGGAACTGGACGCCGAAGACGTCGCCCTTCTCGGCCGCCGCCGCGAACGGGGCGCCGTAGACGGCGCTGCCGAGCAGCTCTCCGGCCACCGGCCGGGGCGCGAAGGAGTGGACGTGGTAGAAGGGCGTGCCGGTCGGGATCCCCTCGGTGAGCCGCGACTCGCGCTCCCAGGCGACCGGCGTCCACCCGATGTGCGGGACCTTCAGCTCGCCGGCGTCGAGCCGGTCGACCGGGCCGTCGAGCAGGCCCAGCCCGGTCGCGCCGGCGCCCTCGGTGGTCGAGTCGAAGAGCAGCTGCAGGCCGAGGCAGATGCCGAGGATCGGCACCCCGGCGTCGCGCCGCTCGGCGATCAGCTGGTCGAGGCCGAGGGCCCGGACACGGTCGATCGCCGGCGGGAAGGCGCCGACTCCCGGCAGGATCACCCCGTCCGCGTCGCGCACGGCTCCCGGGTCGGCGCTGATCGTCGCCGTCGCGCCGACGTGCTCCAGCGCCTTCTCGACCGAGCGCAGGTTGCCCATCCCGTAGTCGAGGATCGCGATCCGGGCGCTACTCACTGAGCGTCCCCTTGGTCGAGGGCACGCCGCTCTCCTCGGGGTCGACCGAGACGGCGACCCGCAGGGCGCGGGCGAAGGCCTTGAAGCAGGCCTCGATCATGTGGTGGGTGTTGGTTCCGTACCGGACCGAGACGTGCAGGGTCAGCTTGGCGCCGCTGGCGACGGCGCGGAAGAACTCCTCGGCGAGGTCGGTGTCGAAACCGGCGATCGAGGTCGCCGGCAGGTCGGCATCGAAGACGCAGAGCGGCCGGCCGGAGATATCGATCGCGCACTCGGCCAGCGACTCGTCCATCGGCACCAGGGCCGACCCGTAGCGGCGGATCCCGGCCCGGTCGCCGAGCGCCTCGTCGAGCGCCTGGCCGAGCACGATGCCGACGTCCTCCACCGTGTGGTGGGCGCCGGTCTCCAGGTCCCCGCTCGCCTCGACCTCGAGCCCGAGCCGGCCGTGGCGGGCCAGCAGGTCGAGCATGTGGTCGAGAAACCCGACCCCGGTCGCGGCGCCGGAGCTGCCGCCGTCGAGGTCGAGCGCCAGCCGGATCTTGGTCTCGGCGGTGCTGCGCTCCTTGCTCGCGGTCCTGGTCATCGCTCTCCGTCCTTGCGGGCTCTCATCGCCTAATCATCGCGGACTCGGCGTGGACTGGGAAGCCCTCCGCCCGGGCCAGGGCGTCGACCTGCGGCGCCAGCACCGCCGCGGCCGCCTCCGGGACCTCCACCGTGGCGATCCGGCGGCGGAAGGCGCCCGGGCCGAGCGGCCCCGAGAAGCGACCGGCGCCGCCGGTCGGCAGCACGTGGTTGGAGCCGGCGACGTAGTCGCCGAAGGCGGTCGCGCCGCCCGGCCCGGCGAACACGCAGCCGGCGGTCCGGACGCGGTCGGCGAGGGCGGCAGCCTCGGCGTCGAGCAGCTCCAGGTGCTCGGGCGCGTAGGCGTTGGCGAGCGCCAGCGCGGCGTCGAGGTCGGGGGCGAGGACGAGCCCGAGCGGCGCCTCGCCGACTCCGGGACGGGCCGCCGCGGCGCCCTCGGTCGCGGCCCGCACCGCCTCCAGCACGTGCTCGGCGACGGCGACGGCGACCAGCGGGCTCTCCGCCCCGTGCTCCGCCTGGGCGCAGAGGTCGAGCGCCGCCCACTGCGGGTCGGTCTCCGGCCCGGCGACCAGCATCAGCTCCGACGGTCCGGCCAGCGAGTCGATCCCAACCGTCCCGTACACGGCCCGCTTCGCCTCCCGGACCCAGGCGTTGCCGGGGCCGGCGACGACGTCGACCGGGGCGATCGTCTCGGTGCCGTGGGCGAGCGCGAAGATCGCCTGGGCGCCGCCCATCGCGTAGATCTCCTCCAGGCCGCAGAGCGCCGCGGCGGCGAGGACCAGCGGGTGCAGCGTCCCGTCGGGACCGGGCGGCGAGGCGAGTGCGACCCGCTCGACGCCGGCCGCCCGGGCCGGGATCGCGCACATCAGGACCGAGGAGGGGTAGGCGGCGCGGCCGCCCGGGGCGTAGATCCCGGCGGCGCCGACCGGCGCCTCGCGCACGGTCACCGCCTGTCCCTGCGCAAGCTCCACCCGGCACGGCTCGGCGAGCTGGGCGGCGGCGACCTCGCGGACGTTCTCGGCGGCCAGGGTCAGCGCCTCGCGCAGGGCCGGGTCGAGGTCGGCGAGGGCGGCAGTGGCGAGCGCGGGGTCGACTCGCAGCGCCTCGGGGGCGCTCTCGGTCGCGTCGAAGCGGGCGGTCAGGGCCAGCACCGCGGCGTCGCCGCCCTCACGCACCTGGCGTTCGATCGGGCCGACGTCGACCGCGTCGAGCTCGGCGGCCGCCCAGGCGCGGAGCGCGGCGGCGGTCCGCTCCGCCCCCTCCCACTCGAAGCGCCGCGACCTCATTGCCGCGAGGCCTCCCGCAGCCGCGCGGTCAGGTCGTCGACCTCGGCGGCGCGCAGCTTGTGGGCGACCCGGTTGGCGACGAACCGGGCCGTGCACTCGACGATCTCCTCGCGGACCTCGAGGTCGTTCTCCTCCAGGGTGCGCCCGGTCGCGACCAGGTCGACGATCCCGTCGCCGAGCCCGATCAGCGGCGCCAGCTCGACCGAGCCCTTGACCTCGATCACTTCGACCTGGCGGCCGGTCGACTCGAAGTGGCGCTCGGCGATCCGCGGGTACTTGGTCGCGATCCGCATCATCCCCAGCCGGCGCTGCGACTCGCCGAGCCGGGCGTCGCCCTTGCGGCCGGCAAGGACCATCCGGCAGCGCCCGTAGCCGAGGTCGAGCAGCTCGTAGACGACCCGGTCGGACTGCTCGGCGAGCACGTCCTTGCCGGTGATCCCGACGTCGGCGGCCCCCGCCTCGACGTAGGTGGGGACGTCGGAGGGGCGCATCGTGACCACGGTCAGCTCCTCCAGCTCGAAGATCAGCGAGCGCGACTCGCCGCGCAACGGCGCGGTGTCGACCCCGGCGGCCTCGAGCAGGTCGAGCGTTTCCCCGAACAGGGCGCCGCGCGGCACCGCCACCTTCAGCGGTCCGTCGGCCTTGGCGCGGCTGCCGGCGACCTCGACGTTCATCGCTCGTCCCTCCCCCGCCTCGACTCCTCCTCCATCTGGGCGACGTGGAGGCGCTCCAGGTAAAGGGCGAAGCCGCAGGCGGGCAGGTCGAGGCCGAAGCGCCGCATCAGGCCGTCGTAGCGGCCGCCGCCGCCGAGCACGTGGCCGAGCGCGGGGTCGTAGACCTCGAGGATCGCGCCGCTGTAGTAGCCGAGGTCGCGCAGCAGCCCGAGGTCGATCTGGACGCGGTCGGCCACCCCCCGGGCCTCCAGTGCCTCGTAGGTCGCCTGCAGCCGTGAGCTGGCCCGCTCGACGGCCGTGCCGCCGAGGCCGCGTGCCTGCTCGAGCACCTCGCGGCCGCCGCGCATCTGGGAAAGCGCGACGCAGGTCTCGACCTGCTCGGCGCCGATCCCCTCGACCGCCGAAAGCTCTTCCTCGAGGCCGACCAGGTCGTGTGCGGCAAGTCGCGCCAGCACCGAGTCGCGCGCCTCCTCGTCAAGTCCGAACTCGGTCAGCAGCTGCCGGTAGAGGTCGGCGTCGCCGAGGCCGATCACGGCGCGGTCGAGGCCGGCGCCGTCAAGCGCCGCCTCCAGCACCTCGATCACCTCGGCGGTGCCCTGCGGCGCCGGCGCGCCGATCAGCTCGACCCCGCCCTGGACGAATTCGCGCATCTGGCCCCGTTGCGGGCGCACCGCGCGGAAGGCGCTGGCCAGGTAGCAGAAGCGCAGCGGCAGCTCGGCGTCGGTGTAGCGGCTGGCGACCAGGCGGGCGATCGGGACGGTCATGTCGGAGCGCAGGGCGAGCAGGTCGCCGCTCTCGTCGAAGAAGCGGTAGGCGCTGGCCGCGGTGCGGCCGTCGCCGCGGGCCAGGACCTCGTCGTACTCGATCGCCGGCGTCGCCACCTCCCCGTAGCCGCGCGCCTCGAACACCTCGACCAGGGAGCGGTTGAGCTGGCGCAGCTCGCGCATCTCGTCCGGGAGCACGTCCCGGGTACCCGGTGGAATCGGATGGATCATCGCGCTGACCTTACGGGACGGAGCCGAAAACCCGCCTACGGCGCGGTGTCGGCAGGGACGCGTTCGATCCGGGCGCCGAGACCGCGCAGCCGCTCGTCGATCCGCTCGTAGCCACGGTCGATCTGGCGGATGTTGCCGATCTCCGAGGTCCCGTCGGCGGCCAGCGCGGCGATCAGCATCGCCATCCCGGCGCGGATGTCGGGGCTCTCGACCCGGCCGCCGTGGAGGCGGCTGGGGCCGCTGACGATCGCCCGGTGCGGGTCGCAGAGGGTGATCCGGGCGCCCATCGCAACCAGCTTGTCGACGAAGAAGAGCCGGTTCTCGAACATCTTCTCGAAGATCAGGACCTCGCCGTCGGCCTGGGTCGCGAGGGCGAGGGCGATCGAGGTCAGGTCGGCCGGAAAGGCGGGCCAGGGACCGTCCTCGATCTTCGGGATCGCGTCGCCGAGGTCGGCTTCGACCTCGAGGCCCTGCTCGGGCGGGACCAGCACATCGGCCCCCTCCACCTCGGAGCGCAGGCCGAGCCGGCGGAACTGACGCCGGACCATGGTCAGGTCGGCCGGCTCGACGTCGCGGATCCGCAGCGCACCGCCGGTCGCGGCGGCCAGCGCCATGAAGCTGCCGACCTCGATGTGGTCGGGGGAGATCGCGTGCTCGGCGCCGCCGAGCCGCTCGCGGCCTTCGACCGTCATCACGTTGGAGCCGATCCCCTCGACCCCAGCCCCCATCTTGGCCAGCAGGCGGGCCAGGTCCTGGACGTGGGGCTCGCTGGCCGCGTTGGAGATCTTGGTCGGGCCGGGAGTGAGGGCGGCCGCCATCAGGGCGTTCTCGGTCCCCATCACCGAGGGCTCGTCCATGAAGATCTCGCAGGCGCTGAGGCCGCCGGGGGCGCTGAGCTCGATCCAGCGGTTGCCGTCGACCCGGGCGCCGAGGTCCCTGAAGGCGTCGAGGTGGGCGTCGAGGCGGCGCCGGCCGATGAAGTCGCCGCCGGGCGGCGGCATCCGGGCCTCGCCGAACCGGGCCAGCAACGGCCCGGCGAGCAGGAAGGAGGCGCGGATGTTGCCCGAGAGCGCCTCGTCGACGACCGGATCGGAGACGCCGGCGGCCTCGAGGCGGACGCTGTTGTCGCCGACCCACTCGGCGCGGACCCCGAGCCGCTGCAGCAGCGCGATCTGCGCTTCGGTGTCGCGGATCCGCGGCACCCGGTGCAGCAGCACCTCCTCCTCGGTGAGCAGGCAGGCAGCGAGGATCGGCAGGGCCGCGTTCTTGTTGCCGGCCACGGTCACCTCGCCCGATAGCGGGGCGCCGCCCTTGATCACGAACTTCTCCATCGTCGCCGGCTAGGGTACTGACCGGGATGCGCCGAGGTGCGAAGGTGGGAATGGGGCTTGGAATCGCGCTCTGCGCACTGATCGTGCTGCTCGCGATCAACGCGCTGATCGTCGACGGCAAGACCGAGCGGGCGGCAGTCACCGTGCCCGGCGGCAGGATCCTCGACCTGCCGGAGGGCGAAATCCAGGTGGTCGAGCGCGGGCCGACGGCGCCGGGGGCGAGCGGGCCACCGATTGTCCTGATCCACTGCTTCTCCTGTGCGATCGACTGGTGGGACGGCGTGATGCCGCGCCTGGCGCGCCGGCACCGCGTCGTCGCGGTCGACCTCCGAGGTCATGGCGGCTCCGAGAAGCCGGGCAACGGCTACAACCCGCCGGCCCAGGCGGCGCTGGTCGGGGAAGCGCTGCGGCAGCTCGGGGTCAGAAACGCGGTGGTCGTTGGCCACTCGCTGGGCGGCGCCGTGACGGTGGCACTGGCCGAGCGGGCGCCGGGACTGGTCGAGCGGGTGACGATCGTCGACATGCCCCCCGACCACACCTACGGAGACTTGGGCTTCATCGCCGGCCTGGCCTTCCAGCCGGTGATCGGTGAGGCCCTGTGGACGGTCAAGCCCGACTTCTCCGTCCGAGATGGGCTCGGGATCGCATTCGCGCCCGGCTTCGAGGTCCCCGACCCATTTGTCGAGGACGTCAAGCGCCTCACCTACACCGCCTACGACGACTCCCCCGCCGGCACCGACGACTACGTCAAGCAGCGGTCGCTCGACCTCCGCATGGCGGCGACCGGCAAGCCGTTGCTGGTGCTGATGGGCGCCGAGGAGCGGGTCGTCGACGACCCGCGCCGCGCCCTCGCCCAGTACGAGGACAGCGTCCCCTCCGCCCGGACCGAGCTGATCGCCGGCGCCGGCCACTCGCCCAACGTCGAGCGCCCGGCGCTCACCGCGCGCCTGGTGCGCGAGTTTGCCAAAGAGGCCGAGAAGCCCTAGCATCTGCTGCAACAAGGCCCCGCGGAACGTGGAGCAGCAACCACAGCGTTGTTCCGTCCGGGCCTTCAATCGCGCTTCTGGGGTTCGCGGCGCTGCTGGCGACAGTAGCGCTGTCCAAAGCCGACCCGGCCATTCCGCATTGCAGAGCGGTTTCCGCGTACCTGCTGCAAGTCCGCTTGCAGAACCCGGATGCCGTCCGGAGGCCTCCGTACCTTACGAACTCATGTTCGATTCTAAGCAAACGCTAACCAACCGCCTGGCCGGCGCCATCGACCTGGCGATCGACTTCGCAACCCTCGGCGAGTACGGGCTGGAGCCCGTTGGGAGAACTCCCGACCCCTGCGAAGCCGATCGCCGGGCCCGCGCTGACCACCTGCGCAATCTCTACTCCCTCAGCTGCGGTCCGCGCCCGGTCAGGGCGCGGAAGCGAGGCGTCCGGGGGGCAAGCGGAACGCTGTCGGCGAGCGGCGCCGCGTAGCAGCGCTACGCAAGCCGCTCGACGGCGGCGTCGACGCGCCGCCCATCCGGGCGCCGCAGCCCGCGCCCTGACCGGGCGCGGACCGCTACAAAAAAGAACCGGCGGCGACCTACTCTCCCAGGAGGTTGCCCTCCAAGTACCATCGGCGCAGAGAGGCTTAACTGCTCTGTTCGGAATGGGAAGAGGTGTTTCCCTCTCGCCATGCGCCACCGGAAATTTTGCGAGACCGCCCCGGTGGAGCTTGAAAACCGCACAAGGCCGCAATGAGGGTAAAAAATCCGTCAAGCCCTCGAACCATTAGTACCGGTCGGCTGAGCACATTGCTGCGCTTGCACCGCCGGCCTATCAACCTGGTGGTCTACCAGGGGTCTTACTCCCTCAAGGGGATGGGAGAGCTCATCTCGAGGACGGCTTCCCGCTTAGATGCTTTCAGCGGTTATCCGTTCCGTGCGTAGCTAACCTGCGATGCCCTTGGCAGGACAACAGATACACCAGCGGCACGTTCATCCCGGTCCTCTCGTACTAGGGATGACTCCTCTCAACTCTCCAACGCCCACGGCAGATAGGGACCGAACTGTCTCACGACGTTCTGAACCCAGCTCGCGTACCGCTTTAATGGGCGAACAGCCCAACCCTTGGGACCTACTCCAGCCCCAGGATGCGACGAGCCGACATCGAGGTGCCAAACCGGTTCGTCGATGTGGACTCTTGGAACCGATAAGCCTGTTATCCCCGGAGTACCTTTTATCCGTTGAGCGACGGCGCTTCCACTTGCAACCGCCGGATCACTAAGCCCAACTTTCGTTCCTGCTCGACCCGTCGGTCTCGCAGTCAAGCTCCCTTGTTGCCTTTACACTCTACGCACGATTTCCAACCGTGCTGAGGGAACCTTTGGGCGCCTCCGTTACTCTTTAGGAGGCGACCGCCCCAGTCAAACTGCCCACCTGACACTGTTCACCGCCCGGATTACGGCGCGGTGTTAGAAGCCCAGACTACCAAGGGTGGTATCTCAAGGGTGACTCCCCGACAGCCAAAGCTGCCGGTTCAAAGTCTCCCACCTATCCTGAGCGAGATACCCCAGACTCCAATATCAAGTTGCAGTAAAGGTTCACGGGGTCTTTCCGTCTAGCCGCGGGTACTCGGCATCTTCACCGAGACTTTAATTTCACCGAGCCTCTCGTTGAGACAGCGTCCAACTCGTTACGCCATTCGTGCAGGTCGGAACTTACCCGACAAGGAATTTCGCTACCTTAGGACCGTTATAGTTACGGCCGCCGTTTACCGGGGCTTAGCTTCATTGCTTCGCGCCGAAGCGCTAACAAGTCCGCGTAACCTTCCGGCACCGGGCAGGCGTCAGCCCCTATACGTCGTCTTGCGACTTAGCAGAGGCCTGTGTTTTTGGTAAACAGTCGGTTGGACCAATTCACTGCGGCCCCCTCGGGCTCCCTCCGTGTGGAGTTCACCCTACCGGGGCGTCCCTTCTCCCGAAGTTACGGGACGATTTTGCCGAGTTCCTTAACGAGAGTTAGCTCGCTCACCTCAGTATGTTCTACTTGTCCACCTGTGTCGGTTATCGGTACGGGCACGCGAATCCTGCCTAGAGGCTTTTCTTGGAGGCATGGGATAGAGGACTGGCCGGCAATAAAGCCAGCTGGCGTCGCACCTCGCGTCAAAACGCCGCTGCGGATTTACCTACAGCGACTGGCTACGTGCTTGCCCCAGGACGACCATCGCCTGGGATCCCTTACCCTTCCCCGTCCCCCCATCGGTCATAACGGAAACGACGTGGTACAGGAATATCAACCTGTTGGCCATCGGCTACGCCTTTCGGCCTCGCCTTAGGTCCCGACTAACCCTGAGCAGACGAACTTTACTCAGGAAACCTTGGACAATCGGTGGTGGGGATTCTCACCCCACTTTCGTTACTCATGCCGGCATTCTCACTTCCAGCCGCTCCACGGAGCCTTACGACGCCGCTTCACGCAGCTGGAACGCTCTCCTACCGCGTGCAGTGCCCGCAGGCCTGCACACCCATAGCTTCGGAGACTAGCTTTAGCCCCGTTGAATTATCCGCGCCCGAACACTTGACCAGTGAGCTGTTACGCACTCTTTCAAGGGTGGCTGCTTCTAAGCCAACCTCTTGGTTGTCTCTGCATTCGGACATCGTTTGCCACTTAGCTAGTACTTGGGGTCCTTAGCTGATGGTCTGGGTTGTTTCCCTCTCGCGTACGAAGTTTATCCCCCGCACACTGACTCCCGAGTTAACCGTGACGGTCTTCGGAGTTTGCCTGAAGTCGGTAACCTGGTAGGGCCCCTAATCCAAACAGTGCTCTACGGCCGAAACGCAATCACTCGAGGCTATACCTAAATATATTTCGGAGAGAACCAGATATCTCTGAGCTTGATTAGCCTTTCACTCCGATCCACAGGTCATCCGCCCAGTTTTCAACCTAGGTCGGTTCGGCCCTCCACGAGGTCTTACCCCCGCTTCAGCCTGCCCATGGATAGCTCGCTCAGTTTCGGGTCTACCGCCAGTGACTGTGTCGCCCTATTCAGACTCGCTTTCGCTACGGCTCCGCTCATCGCTTAACCTTGCCACTGACGCGTAACTCGCCGGCTCGTGATGCAAAAAGCACGCCGTCACACCCGAAGGTGCTCCGACCACTTGTAAGTCTACGGTTTCAGGTACTATTTCACTCCCCTTCTGGGGTGCTTTTCACCTTTCCCTCACGGTACTAGTTCACTATCGGTCACCAGGTAGTACTTAGCCTTGGAGGGTGGTCCCCCCAGGTTCAGACCGCGTTTCACGGGTGCGGTCCTACTCAGGTACATCAATCGGCAGATCAGAACGCTTTCACCTACGGGACGATTGCCCTCTGTGGTGCGAGGTTCCACTCGCTTCGGCTAACGCCTGATTTTGTAACTGCCGCCGAGCCAGGCACGGCTCGGGCATGACGACCTACAACCCCCAACAGGCAACGCGTGCCCGCTTACACCTGCCGGGTTTGGGCTGATCCCCTTTCGCTCGCCACTACTAAGGGAGTCTCGGTTGATTTCTATTCCTCGGGCTACTTAGATGTTTCAGTTCGCCCGGTTCCCTTCCAGTGGCTATGAATTCACCACTGGATGACGCCGCATTACCGGCGCCGGGTTTTCCCATTCGGAGATCCGCGGGTCAGTGGCTGTTCAGCGCCTAACCGCGGCTTATCGCAGCCGTCCACGTCCTTCATCGACTCCTGGTGCCAAGGCATCCACCGTAAACTCTTACTATCTTGACGGTGATTCAACCCGTACGCCGAAGCGCACAGGTTGGGAAATTAATTACCCAATACATATTGGCCTTGTGCAGTTTTCAAGGTCCACCGAGGCGCAACCCCGGGGTATTCCCGAGGTTGGTCTCTCAAAACTGAGCAGCGTTCCCACCAACCCGAAGGTCAGTGGGGAGCCCGGTCGACGTTCTAGAGAAATCTCCCTAGAAAGGAGGTGATCCAGCCGCAGCTTCCGCTACGGCTACCTTGTTACGACTTCACCCCAATCACGGGCCCCACCTTCGACGGCTCCCTCCTTGCGGTTAGGCCACCGGCTTCGGGTGTTGCTCGCTTTCGTGGTGTGACGGGCGGTGTGTACAAGGCCCGGGAACGTATTCACCGCGGCATTGCTGATCCGCGATTACTAGCAACTCCACCTTCATGGAGGCGGGTTTCAGCCTCCAATCCGAACCGAGGCGCACTTTCTGGGATTTGCTCCACCTCGCGGTATTGCTGCCCTTTGTATGCGCCAATGTAGCACGTGTGTAGCCCTGGACATAAGGGGCATGATGACTTGACGTCATCCCCACCTTCCTCCGGTTTGTCACCGGCAGTCTTCCATGAGTCCCCAACTGAATGCTGGCAACATGGAACGGGGGTTGCGCTCGTTGCGGGACTTAACCCAACATCTCACGACACGAGCTGACGACAGCCATGCACCACCTGTGATGGTGTCCCGAAGGAAAACCGTGTTTCCACGGCGGTCACCAACATGTCAAGCCCAGGTAAGGTTCTTCGCGTTGCGTCGAATTAAACCACATGCTCCGCTGCTTGTGCGGGCCCCCGTCAATTCCTTTGAGTTTTAGCCTTGCGGCCGTACTCCCCAGGCGGGGCACTTAGTGCGTTAGCGACGGCACGGGAGGAGTCGACACCTCCCACACCTAGTGCCCATCGTTTACGGCGTGGACTACCAGGGTATCTAATCCTGTTCGCTCCCCACGCTTTCGCGCCTCAGTGTCAGTAACGTCCCAGCGAGCTGCCTTCGCTATTGGTGTTCCTCCTGATATCTGCGCATTCCACCGCTACACCAGGAATTCCACTCGCCTCTTCCGTACTCTAGCCTCACAGTATCCACCGGCTTTCAAAGGTTGAGCCTTTGACTTTCACAGCGGACTTATTAGGCCACCTACGCGCGCTTTACGCCCAATGATTCCGGACAACGCTTGCTCCCTACGTATTACCGCGGCTGCTGGCACGTAGTTAGCCGGAGCTTCTTGTGGAGGTACCGTCAATCCGCACGGCTATTCACCGGCGAACCTTCGTCCCTCCTGAAAGGGGTTTACAACCCGAAGGCCGTCTTCCCCCACGCGGCGTTGCTGCGTCACGCTTTCGCGCATTGCGCAAGATTCCCCACTGCTGCCTCCCGTAGGAGTCTGGGCCGTGTCTCAGTCCCAGTGTGGCTGATCGTCCTCTCAGACCAGCTACCCATCGTTGCCTTGGTAGGCCGTTACCCCACCAACAAGCTAATGGGCCGCGGGCTCCTCCCAATGCGGAGGCCGAAGCTTCCTTTAGTACACCGGCTTAAGCCAGTGCACCACATCCGGTATTAGCCCGAGTTTCCTCGGGTTGTCCCGGTCATCGGGGCAGATTACCCACGTGTTACTCACCCGTTCGCGGCTTTGCCCCAGGGCAAGCCCTGGTTCGTCGCACCACTTGCATGTGTTAAGCACGCCGCCAGCGTTCGTCCTGAGCCAGGATCAAACTCTCCGTGAAAGTACTTCTACAGAGAGCCTGTCATGCCTGGCTGGCCGTCGAGTACACAAATGCGACGGCCGGCATGACGAGGTAAATCAAAACCACCCGGTGCGCTGGCGCACCGAATGGATCGGGCTCGAACATCCCGCAGACCAATTGCTTGGGTCCGCGGGGTGCACGCTGCTCAGTTTTCAAAGACCGCTGCGCCTCTGCGGCGGGACTCGCCGCCCTTCGCGCAAAGAGGCTCCGCGAACACCGGAGCCCAAGAAGGACGCGGGAGTATAGCGCTCGGGCGACGGTTTGCCTAGTGGCCCACGCGGAGCCGGCGGAAGCGCCGCTTGCCGGCCTGCAGGACCCGGCCCTCCAGGCCGGATACCGCGAGGTCCAGGGCATCTTCGGGCACCGGCTCGCCGTCCAGCTTGACCGCGCCCTGGGCGATCAGGCGCCGGCCCTCGCTGGCGCTGACGTCGAAGGCGGCGGCAATCAGCCGCGGCAGGTGGACCTCGGAGCCGCCGTCGACCAGAAACGGGTCGAGGCCGAGCTCGGGGACGTCCTCCGGCACGTCGCGGCGCACGAAGACGCGGTCGAAGGCGGCCTCCGCCCCGGCGCCGGCTCCCTCGCCGTGGTAGCGGTCGACGACCCGGCGGGCCAGGGCGCGCTTCGCCTCGTTGGGGGGCGCCTGCGGCGGCTCCTCGCCGAGCAGCAGCCGGAAGTACTCGGCCATCGCGGCGTCGGGGATGCTCATCAGCCGTCCGAACATCTCCTCCGGCGCGTCGGTGACGCCGACGTAGTTGTTCAGCGACTTGCTCATCTTCTGGGCGCCGTCGGTGCCGACCAGGATCGGCATCGTCATCACCGACTGCGGCTCCTGGCCATAGGCGGTCTGGATGTCGCGGCCGAACAGGAGGTTGAACTTCTGGTCGGTCCCCCCCAGCTCGAGGTCGGCCTCGATCGCCACCGAGTCGTATCCCTGCAGCAACGGGTAGAGCAGCTCCAGCGCCGAGACCGGCTGCCCGGCCCCGAGGCGCTTCTGGAAGTCGTCGCGCTCCAGCAGCCGCGCCACCGTCGTCCGCGCCATCAGCCCGAACAGCTGCTCGGGCTCCAGCCGCAGCCACTCGCTGTTGCGGCGCACCTCGGTCCGCTCGCGGTCGAGCAGCTTGAAGGCCTGCTCCTGGTAGGTGGCGGCGTTGGCCTCGATCTCCTCGGCGCTCGGCACCGGCCTGGTGCTGGAGCGGCCGCTGGGGTCGCCGACCCGGGCCGTGAAGTCGCCGATGATCAGGACCACCTGGTGGCCGGCGCGCTGGAACTCGGCCAGCTTCTCGAGCACGACGGTGTGGCCGAGGTGGATGTCGGCGGTGGTCGGGTCGATCCCGAGCTTCACCCGCAGCGGCCGCCCGCCCGCCAGCTGCTGCTCCAGCCTGCCCTCGGGCAGCACGTCGACCGCGTTTCGCCTCAGATCCGGCACCGGGCCAATGCTAGACTGCCGCCAGCGCTCGGCGAGCCCTCGCGGTTGCCGAGCTTCTCTTTTCTCGATGGCCACGCGTCGTCCACGCCTGAAGAAGTCCCGTTTCCTCTTCGTCCTGCTGGGACTGGGGATCCTCGCCGTCATCTCGATGGTGTTCGGGATGATGGCCGCGGTCTCGCAGGACCTGCCGGCGGTCTACGACTTCGGCAAATACAAGGCCTCCAAGAACAGCGAGGTCTTCGACGCCAACGGCGAGCCGCTGGGGACGCTGACCAGCGACCAGAACAAGATCCTCCTCACCTCCGGCGAGATCTCGCCCAACATGAAGAACGCGGTGGTCTCGATCGAGGACGCCCGCTTCTACTCGCACAGCGGCGTCGACTTCAGGGGCATCGGCCGCGCCCTGGTCAAAGACATCCTCAGCCTCAGTGCCGCCCAGGGAGCGTCGACGATCACCCAGCAGTTCATCAAGGAAGCGCTGAAGGCGCAGGGGGACCGGTCGCTGTTCGTCAAGTTCAAGGAGGCGGCGCTCGCCTACCGGCTGGAGCGCCACTGGAGCAAGGACAAGATCCTCAGCGAGTACCTCAACACGGTCTACTTCGGCGAGGGCGCCTACGGGATCGAGGCCGCCGCCCGCACCTACTTCGGCGCCGCCCACCCCGGCTGCGGCGAGGAGGGCGAGCCCTGCGCGGCGGTGCTCGAGCCCTGGGAGGCGGCGCTGCTGGCCGGGGTGATCCAGTCGCCCTCCGCCTACGACCCCAAGTTCTTCCCCGAAAGCGCGCTCGGCCGCCGCAACCTGGTCCTCGAACGGATGGCCGAACAGGGCTACATCACCGGCGAGCAGCTGCGCGAAGGCCAGCAGCAGGCGCTGCCCGCGCCGGACGAGATCGTCTCGCCGCGGCTCGATTCGCGCGCCCCCTACTTCACCGCCTTCCTGCGCCAGCAGCTGGTCGAACGCTACGGCGCCTCGAAGGCCTTCTTCGGCGGCCTCGAGGTCACCTCCACCCTCGACCTGCGGCTGCAGGAAAAGGCCGAGGAAGCGGTCGACTCCTACCTCGGCTTCCTGCCCGCCACCGCCTCGCTGGTCGTGATCGACAACGAGGAGGCGGCGATCAAGGCGATGGTGGGCGGCCCCGACTTCGAGACCAAGCCGTTCAACCTCGCCACCCAGGGGCGGCGGCAGCCCGGCTCCTCGATCAAGCCCTTCACCCTCCTGACCGCGCTCGGACAGGGCATCTCCCCCGCCACCAGCTTCGAATCCGCCGAGCAGGAATTCCGTTTCGGCAAACGCGGCAAGGAAGTCTTCAAGGTGACCAACGACGAGGACGCCTACCTCGGCTCCTGCTCGATCGAATGCGCCACCACGTACTCCGACAACGCGATCTACGCCCAGCTGGGTCTGGAGGGCCTGAAGGGCAAGACGACCGCCGACCGGACCAGGGCGATCGCCGCCACCGCGCACCGGATGGGCTACGCGGGCGACCTCTCGATCAACCCGGCGATGGTGCTGGGCGGGCTCGAGATCGGGGTCAGCCCGCTCGGCTGGACCTACGCCTACTCGACCCTGGGCAACAACGGCGACCGGGTCAGCGGCACCCTGGCGCCGCGCGAGGGCAACAGCCCGGTCGCCTACACCGAGGTCACCGACAACAGCGGCCGCACGATCAAAGACGGCGAGAACCACGTCCTCCACACCCGGGTGGTCGACGAAGACGTGGCGCTGGAAGCGAAGCGGATCCTCGAAACGGTCGTCTCCTCCGGCACCGGCAAGAACGCCCAGATCGGGGCCGAGGGCCAGTGGGGCAAGACCGGGACCACCGAGAACAACGGCGACGCCTGGTTCTGCGGCGGGGTCAGCGACGAAGTGACCGCCTGCGTCTGGGTCGGTTACGCCGACACGACGACGCCGATGGTCGACCTGTTCCACGGCGAGCCGGTCCAGGGCGGCACCTTCCCGGCGCTGATCTGGGCCGCGGTGATCTCCGCCTGGGAGGAGCTCGAAGCGACGCGCGAGGCCGAACGCGAGGCGCGCAAGGAAGGCCGCGAAGCCGATCGGGAAGCAGAGGAAGCGGGCGAGGACGGCAGCGACACCTACGTGCCGCCGACCAGCACCGAGCCGGAAACGATCCCCGAGCCCGAACCGGACCCAGAAGCGGGACCGGACGGTGGCGGCAACGAACAGCCGGCGACGCCGGAAGAACGCCAGCCCGCCCCCGAACCGGCGCAACCGCCGGCCACCGAACCGACCCCGGAACCGACGCCCGAAACGGGCGGCGGGGGCGGCGTCACCGCGGGTTAGCCCAGCCGCGGCCGTGAGACGAAGCGGCTGCCGGCGGCGCAGAAGCGCCAGGGGCGGTCGACCGCTTTGGTGATCCCGATCCGGGGGCCGGTCGCGACCGGTGGCGGCTCGGCCTCGGGGCCGAGCAGCAGGAACGGGTCCCGGCTGAGGTCGGCCGCGTTCATCTCCAGGCCGATGCCCAGCGCCTCGGTCAGCTTGCCCGGGCCCGAGCAGAGGTCGGCGTCCGGGCGGTCGCCGCGCCGCTCGCGCATCCGCTCCAGCCCGGTGGTCGGCTCCAGGGCTCGGATCAGCACCGCCGCCGCCTCCCCCTCCGGTTCGGCGACCGCGTTGAGCAGGCTGTGGATGCCGTAGGAGAGGTAGACGTAGGCGCGACCGGCCGGCCCGAACAGCGGCGCGGTGCGCTCGGTGAGGCCGACGTAGGCGTGGCAGGCGGGATCGTCGCGCTCGTAGCTCTCGGTCTCGACGATCGTCCCCCCGCAGCCCTCGAAGAAGAGTCGGCACCCGACCAGCTCGCGCGCCACCGCGTGCACCGAGCGGTCGAAGAACCCGGCCCCGAGCCGCTCGCCCCGCTCAGTCGTCGCGCTGGGCATCGAGTCTGGCGCTGACCGCGGCAAGCGCCTCGCGGGCGGCGTCGATCTGGACGGCGAGCGGCGCCGAGCCGGTGCCGCCGGCGATCCGCTTCGACTCCAGCCAGCTGGAGCGGCGCAGGACCTCGTAGTAGTCCTCGTCGAGGAGCTCGGAGCGCTGCCGTACCTCCTCAAGGGTCAGCTCGGAGAGCGCCTTGCCCTGCTCGACCGCGTGGCGGACCAGTGCCCCGACGACCCCGTGCGCCTCGCGGAAGGGGACGCCGCGGCGGACCAGGAGGTCGGCGACCTCGGTGGCGGCGAGCATCTCGTCGCCGGAGGCAGCCGCCATCCGGTCGCGGTCGAAGACGATCCCGGCCAGCATCCCGGCCGCCACCTCGAGGCAGGCCTCGACCGTGTCGATCGCGTCGAACAGCGGCTCCTTGTCCTCCTGCATGTCCTTGCCGTAGGTGAGCGGCAGCGCGTGCATCACCCCGAGCAGGGTCTGGTAGGAGGCGCCGACCCGTGGGCTCTTGGCGCGCAGCAGCTCGGCCGAGTCGGGGTTCTTCTTCTGCGGCATGATCGAGGAGCCCGAGGAGAAGGACTCGTCCAGCTCGCAGAAGCCGAACTCCGAGGAGCTCCAGATGACGATTTCCGAGCCGAGCCGCGAGAGGTGCATCGTGCAGGCCGAGGCGGCGGCGAGGTAGTCGAGGACGAAGTCGCGGTTGGAGGCGCCGTCGATCGAGTTGTGGGTGACGTGGGCGAAGCCGAGGTCGGCGGCGACCGCGTCGCGGTCGATCTCCCAGTTGACACCGGCCAGAGCGCCGGACCCGAGCGGCATCACGCTGGCGCTGTCGAGCGCGAACTGGAAGCGGAGGACGTCGCGGGCAAGCATCCAGAAGTAGGCCAGCAGGTGGTGCCCGACATAGACCGGCTGGGCGCGCTGCAGGTGGGTGTAGCCGGGCATCGGCCAGTCGCGGTGCGTTTCGGCCAGGTCGAGCAGGCGCTGCATCGTCTGCCCGCAGAGCTCGATCGCGCTCAGCGAGTGGTTCTGGACCACCATCGCGACGTCGGTCGCCACCTGGTCGTTGCGGGAGCGGCCGGTGTGCAGCTTCCCGGCCAGCGCCCCGATCTCCTCGCCGAGCATTCGCTCGATCGCCATGTGGATGTCCTCGTCGGCCTGCTCGAACTCGAACCCGTGCTCGGCCATCCGCGCCCGGACCCGCTCCAGCCCGGCGTCCATTTCCGCCAGCTCGGCCTCGTCGAGGACGCCGAGGCGATTCAGGCCGCGGGCGTGGGCGCGCGACTGGTCGATGTCGTAGATCGCCAGCTGCCAGTCGAAGGGCAGCGAGCGGTTGAGGCGCCAGAAGCGCGGGTCGGGGTCTTTGCGGAAGCGCGACATCGGGGCGATTATTCCTTGCCGGCCGGCTGCCCGAGTGCCGCCGCCAGCTCGGCGCATACCCGAGCCACCTGAGCCTCGCTCATCGCCGGGAAGAAGGGCAGTGCCAGGGAGCGCTTCGAGGCCGCTTCGGCGACCGGGAACTGGCCCTCGCGATACCCCAGCTCGCACAGGTGCGGGAAGAGGTGGATGCAGGGCAGGTAGCCCTTGCTGGCGATCCCCCGCTCGGCCAGGCGGCGGATCGTCGCGTCGCGATCGGACCCCTCGGGGAGGCGGACGACGTAGACGAACCAGCTGCGCCGCTCGGCGCCACGGGCCGCGATCGGCAGCTCCAGGCCCTCGACCCCGGCCAGACTCTCCGCGTAGAGAGCGGCGACCGCGGCCCGGCGGGAGAGCAGCTGGTCGAGCTTCTCGACCTGGGCGACGCCGAGCGCCGCGGCGAGGTCGGAGAGCCGGTAGTTGAAGCCGAGCCCACCGTGGTCGAGCCAGCCCATGTCGGCGGCCCGGCCCTGGTTGCGCTCGCTGCGCAGGCGGGCGGCGCTCGCCTCGCCGTCGGGGACGATCATCCCCCCCTCCCCCGTCGTCATCTGCTTGTTGGCGTAGAAGGCGAAGGTGGCGAGGTTGCCGCGGGCGCCGACCGCCCGTCCCTCGGAGTCGACCGCGCCGAGTGCCTCGCAGGCGTCCTCGAGGACGCCGAGCCCGTGCCGGGCGGCCAGCGCCTCCAGCTCCGGCATCGCCGCCGGGTAGCCGAAGATGTGGACCGGCAGGATGCCGCGGGTGCTCCCGCCGGCTGCCGCCGCGGCCGCCTCGGGGTCGAGGTTGAGGGTCACCGGGTCGACGTCGCAGAAGACCGGCCGCGCCCCCTCGTAGAGCAGGCAGTTGGCCGAGGCGACGAAGCTGAAGGGGCTGGTCAGCACCTCGTCGCCCGGCCCCCAGCCGAGCGCCCGCACCCCGAGGTGCAGCGCCGTCGTGCCGCTGGAGACGGCAACCGCGTCGCCGACCCCGAGCCAGCCCGCGAACTCGCGCTCGAAGCGCTGCCCCACCGGGCCCAGCGAGAGCCGGCCGGAGCGCAGCACCTCCAGCGCCAGCTGCTCCTCGCGGGCGCCCAGCTCGGGGCGCGAGAGCGGGATCTCCTCGGCCGCGCCGGCGCTCATTGGAAGGCGTACTCCAGCGAGTCGACCAGCGCCTCCCAGGAGGCCTCGATGATGTTCTCCGAGACGCCGACCGTCCCCCACTCGCGCTCCGAGTCGGCGGAGTCGAGCAGGACCCGGGTGACGGCGCCGGTGCCGTGGGCTTCGTCGAGGATGCGGACCTTGTAGTTGGTCAGCTCGATATCCGCCAGGTGCGGGTAACGGTCGGCGATCGCCCCGCGCAGCGCCCGGTCGAGGGCGTTGACCGGGCCGTTGCCCTCAGCGACCCGGACGTAGCGCTCGCCGTCGACCTCGACCTTGATCGTCGCCTCGGTCTCGACCTCGCGGCCGGCCCGCTTCTCGGTGATCACCCGGAAGCTCTCCAGCCTGAACAGCGGCCTGTAGCTGCCCGACTCGCGCCGCAGCAGCAGCTCGAAGGAGGCCGGCGCCGCCTCGTAGTGGTAACCGGCGTGCTCGCGCCGCTTCAGCGCCTCGACCGCGCGGGCGGCCGCCTCGTCGTCGATCTCCAGGCCCATCCGCGCCGCCTGGCTGCGGATCGTCGCCCGCCCGGAGAGCTCGGAGGGCAGGACGTTGCGCGAGTTGCCGACCGCGGCGGGGTCGATGTGCTCGAAGGTGCGGGCGTCTGCCTCCACCCCGGCGACGTGCATCCCGCCCTTGTGGGCGAAGGCGTTGCGGCCCACGTAGGGGGCGTCGGGGTTGGGGACGACGTTGCAGACCTCGTCGATGAAGTGCGCGGTCGGGGTCAGGGTCGCCAGCTGCTCGGCGCTCACCACCTCGAACCCCATCTTCAGCTGCAGCGCCGGCAGGACCGAGATCAGGTTGGCGTTGCCGCAGCGCTCGCCGTAGCCGTTGACGGTGCCCTGGACCATCCGCGCCCCCTCGCGGACAGCGGCCAGCGCGTTGGCGACCCCGCAGCCGGCGTCGTCGTGGGTGTGGATGCCGACCTCGGCCCGCTCGCCGAGAACGGCGACGACCGCCGCCGTGGCGGCGCCGATTTCGTCCGGCAGGCTGTAGCCGTTGGTGTCGCAGAGGGTGACGTTCTCGGCCCCCGCCTCGACCGCCGCTTCGAGGCAGGTGAGCGCATAGGCCGCGTCGTCGCGGTGGGCGTCGAAAAAGTGCTCGGCGTCGTAGACGACCCGCTTGCCCGCGGTTCGGCAGTAGGCGACCGATTCGGAGATCATCGCCAGGTTCTCCTCGCGCGAGACCTTGGTCACCTTCTCCAGGTGCAGGCCCCAGGTCTTGCCGACCAGGGTGATCACCGGCGCGAAGCATTCGACCAGGGTGCGCAGCGCCTCGTCGTCCTCGGCGGCGGCGCCGCGCTTGCGGGTCGGGCCGAAGGCGCAGACGGTCGCCTGCGTCAGCTCGAGCTGGGAGAGCCGGTCGAAGAGCTCGATCTCCTTCGGGTTGGAGCTCGGGAAGCCGGCCTCGATCATCTGCACTCCGAGCCCGTCGAGGGCGGAGGCGATCCGGGCCTGCTCGGCGGCGGAGACGGACATCCCCTCGCCCTGCATCCCGTCGCGCAAGGTCGTGTCGTATAGCTTTACTCGTTCCATCGGTCGTGCCTTTCGAATCTCGGGGATCGGGTGGGCCCGGAGGCCCGGCGCGCGGACGTGCAGCCGCGCCAGCCGCTAGGCGGCTGCGGTAATTCGCCCGATCGACTCGATTCGGCGGCGCATCAGGAACCGACCCTATCCGCCGCGTCCACCCCGGAGGGCTCCTCGACGAAATCGAGCCACTCCAGGTACTCCTCGGCGCGGCCGTGCAGGGCGTCCTCGAACTTGGCCTGGACCACCCGGGTGATCTCGCCGGGCTTGCCGAGCTCGTGGTGGTCGATCTCGCGGATCGGGACCAGCTCGGCGGCGGTGCCGGTCAGGAAGACCTCGTCGGCGAGGTAGAGCTCGGCGCGGGCGATCGCCCGCTCCTCCACCCGGTAGCCGAGGTCGGTGGCGATCTGGACGACCGAGTTGCGGGTGATCCCGTCGAGGATCGAAGAGGTATGTCCGGGGGTGATCAGGACCCCGTCGCGGACGATGAAGATGTTCTCGCCGGAGCCCTCGGAGACGTTGCCCTGGGCGTCGAGCAGGATCGCCTCCTCGTAGCCGGCCTCGGTCGCCTCGGTTTTGGCGAGGATCGAGTTGAGGTACTGGCCGGAGGCCTTGGAGTGCGGGATCAGGCTGTCGCCGGAGATCGCCCGCCAGGAGGAGACCTTGGCGCGGATCCCCTCGCGCTTGCCCTCATCGCCGAGGTAGGACCCCCAGGCCCAGGCGGCGACGATCACTTCGATCGGCGCCGAGCTCGCGTAGAGGCCCATCTCGCCGTAGCCGCGGAAGGCGAGCGGCCGGATGTAGCCGGAGCGCAGCCCGATCCGGCGCAGCAGCTCGATCGTCGCGACGCGGAGCTCCTCGGCCGAGTAGGGCAGCTCCATGTAGTAGAGCTGGGCCGACTTCTCGAGCCGAGCGAGGTGCTCGCGGTGGCGGAAGACGGCCGGCCCGCGCTCGGTCTCATAGCACCGGATGCCCTCGAAGACACCGGTGCCGTAGTGCAGGCCATGCGAGAGCACGTGCACCTTGGCATCCGCCCAGGGCACGAATTTGCCGTCCTGCCAAATCAGCTCCGCAGTCTCCATGTTCGGAGAAGTATGCCGGATCGCCCGCCCCCATCGCGTGGTTCCTTATTCCCGATATGGGTCAAAAAGGAACCACGCGATGGGGAGCGTTCGGTCTGGGCGGCCGGGTAGGTTGGGGGTGACGATGTGGACGAAGACGATTCCGATCGCGTTGATCCTCGCCCTCGGCCTGTTGGCCGGGTGCGGCGGGTCCGACGATGGCGAGCGCGATACGAACGCCGCTGCCGCGACGACCGGTGGGGCAACCGAGGCAAGCGCCGAACCGGGCTTCGAGGCGACGCCGGTCGACGTCGAAGCGCTGCCGCTCGGCGACGACATGTACTCGACGGATGGCCCCAGACAGGGCTACGTCTACTCCTGCATCACGAACTTCAATGGCGGCGGCGCCTTCCAGCAGGGCCCCTGGATCGACGCCGCGGCCGGGACCTGGAACCTCGAAGAGAAGATCCACGTCCAGGGCGAGGTCGAGTGGGAAGCGGAATTCAGCCAGCGGGTGAGCGGCGCCGACCGCGAGGTCGAGGGCAACGGGCTGCCGCCGCAGCCGAGCGGGATCTTCCCGGTCGAAGCCGACGACCCGGCCTACGAATTCGACCGCAACCCGAACTCGATCGAGGCCTACCGGCTGGAAGCGGTGCTGCCGGCCGAGCCGCAGCGGGCCGAGGAGCCGAGCTGCGTCGGCGGCACGGTTGGGCTGATGCGCAATGGGGTGCCGCTCTACAGCGCCTTCGACGCCGGCGGCCGCGACGCGGTCGCGACCGAGATCCAGGACAGCTGCAACGCCCACCCCGAGGCGACCGGCCAGTACCACTACCACGGCTTCTCCGGCTGCCTCCACGGCACCGACGACGAATCGAGCTCGGTCCTGGTCGGGTGGGCGCTGGACGGGTTCGGCATCTACGTCGAGCGCGACGCCGAGGGGACGATGGTCTCCAGCGCCGACCTCGACGTCTGCCACGGCCGGACCAGCGAGGTCGAGTGGGACGGCGAGACCCGTGAGATGTACCACTACGTGCTGACCCTCGACTTTCCCTACACCGTCGCCTGCTACCGCGGCGAAGCGATCGCCGAGGCCGACGGCCTCGCCCTCGGCGACCCCGGCGCCGGCATCCCCGAGGGCGCTCCCCCCAACCGGTAGCGCAACCCGCGGTGCCTTTCGGACGCATGGCGTCGGTTTCGAACCACGCGATGGTTCCCGCACCGGCGCGCGATCCTGTGGTTCCTTTCGGCCGCTATGCGCGAATAAGGAACCACGCGATGGCCCGCGAGGCTCAGGCGTTGGCGAGGGCGCCGAGGACCGCGTCGGTCATCTCGGCGGTGCCGACCTCGACCTCGCGCGGGACCTCGGGCAGCGGCGCCCGGGCGACGGTGCCGCTGGCCAGGTCCGGGGTGCGCAGGCCGCGTTCCAGCACCGCGTCGACCGCGGCCTCGATCCGGACAGCGTCGTCGTGGCGGTCGAAGCCGTGGCGCAGCATCATCGCCACCGAGAGGAAGGTGGCGAGCGGGTTGGCGATCCCCTTGCCGGCGATGTCCGGGGCCGAGCCGTGGACCGGCTCGTAGAGGCCCGGCGAGCCGTCGGCGCCGAGACTGGCCGAGGGCAGCATCCCCAGCGAGCCGGTCAGCATCGCCGCCTCGTCGCTGAGAATGTCGCCGAACAGGTTCTCGGTGACGATCACGTCGAACTCGGCCGGGCGCGAGACCAGCTGCATCGCCGCGTTGTCGACCAGCAGGTGGTCGAGCTGGACCGCCGGGAACTCGGCGGCGACGCGGGTCACGACCTCGCGCCAGAGCCGCGAGGTCTCCATCACGTTGGCCTTGTCGACCGAGGTGACGCGCGGCGTGTGGGTGGAGCCCGCGGCCCGCCGCAGCGCCGCCTCGAACCCGGTGCGGGCGATCCGCTCGATCTCCTCCGCCGAGTACTCGCAGGTGTCGTGGGCGACGTCGCCGTCGCGGCCGCTGTCGCCGAAGTAGATGCCGCCGGTCAGCTCGCGGACGACCAGCAGGTCGGTGCCGGCGATGCGCTCCTCGCGCAGCGGGCTGGAAGCGACAAGGGCCGGGCTGGGACGCACCGGGCGCAGGTTCGCGTAGAGGCCCATTCCCTTGCGCAGGCCGAGCAGCCCCTGCTCGGGGCGCGGCGCGTCGGGGTCGGTGGTGTCCCATTTCGGCCCGCCGACGGCGCCGAGCAGGACCGCGTCGGCGGCCCGGCAGGCGGCCAGGACCTCATCGGTGAGCGCCGTTCCGTGGGCGTCGATCGAGCAGCCGCCGACCAGGTGCTCCTCGAAGTCGAACTCGCCGAGGACGCCGAGCAGGCGGCGGGCGGCCGCGACGATTTCGGGGCCGATCCCGTCGCCGGGCAGGAGGACTATGCGGGGAGCGTCGCTCACGGGCACGGCACTCTACGAACTACGCGACCGCAAGGGCGACCGCCTCAGAGGCCGGTCGTGACCGGGCCGTGGGCGGCGCCGCCTGCCTGCTCGAAGGAGGCGATCGCGCCCTCGTTCTCGAGCGTGATCCCGATGTCGTCGAGACCCTGCAGGAGCCGGTGTTTTACGCCGAGCTCGACCTCGAACTCGAAGACGCCGGCGGCGCAGGTCACGGTCTCGTCGTCGACGTCGATCCGCGCCTCGCCGGCCTCGGCGACGGCGCGGCAGTGCGCCTCGTCGAGGATCACCGGCAGCAACCCGATCTTCGTGCAGTTGACGTAGAAGATGTCGGCGAAGGAGGGCGCGACGATCGCCTCGAAGCCGAAGTCCTCCAGCGCCCAGGGGGCGTGCTCGCGAGAGGAGCCGCAGCCGAAGTTCGGCCCGGCGACGAGGATCGGGTTCGCCTCCAGCTCGATCTCGCCGTCGCGGATCCAGTCGTAGAAGAGGAACTCGCCGAAGCCGGTCCGCTCGACCCGTTTCAGGAACTGCTTGGGGATGATCTGGTCGGTGTCCACGTTGGCTCGGTCGAGGACGGACACCCTGCCCTCGATGACGTCGATCGGCCTCATCTCTAGCTCCAATCCCTGATGTCTACGAAGTGACCCTCGACCGCGGCGGCTGCCGCCATCTTCGGGCTGACCAGGTGGGTGCGGCCACCCTTGCCCTGGCGGCCCTCGAAGTTGCGGTTCGAGGTCGAGGCGCAGCGCTCCCCTTCGGAGAGCGTGTCGGGGTTCATCCCCAGGCACATCGAGCAGCCCGCCTCGCGCCAGTCGAAGCCGGCGCCGCGGAAGACCTCGTGCAGGCCCTCGGCTTCAGCCGCCGCCTTCACCTGCTGGGAGCCGGGGACGACCATCGCGGTGACCGAGTCGGCGACCCGGCGACCGTCGATCGCTTCCGCCGCCTCGCGCAGGTCCTCGATCCGCGAGTTCGTGCAGGAGCCGATGAAGACCCTTTCCGGAGCGATCTCGGTGATCGGGGTGCCGGCCCGCAGGCCCATGTAGGTGAGCGCTCGCTCCGCCTCCTCGCGGTCGGCCGGGGAGTCCATCTCCGCCGGGTCGGGGACCCGGTCGGTGACCTCGACCACCATCCCGGGGTTCGTCCCCCAGGTCACCATCGGCGAGATCGAGGCGGCGTCGACCTCGTGCTCGACGTCGAAGCTGGCGCCGGGGTCGGTCGGCATCTGCCGCCAGCGCTCGACCGCGGCCGCGAAGTCGGCGGGGGCGCCGGGTCGACCCTCGACCCACTCGAAGGTGGTCCGGTCGGGGGCGATCATGCCGGCCCGGCCGCCGCCCTCGATCGTCATGTTGCAGATCGTCATCCGACCCGGCATCGAGAGCGCCTCGATCGCCGGCCCGGCGTACTCGACCGCGTGGCCGGTCATACCGCCGGTGCCGAGGCGGCCGATCGTCGCCAGGATCAGGTCCTTCGGCGTCACCCCGGCGCCCAGCTCGCCGCCGTAGTTGATCCGCATCGTCTTCGGCCGGTTCTGGACCAGGCACTGCGTGGCGAGCACGTGCTCGACCTCGGAGGTGCCGATCCCGAAGGCCAGCGCCCCGAAGGCGCCGTGCGTCGAGGTGTGGCTGTCGCCGCAGACGATCGTCATGCCCGGCTGGGTGGCGCCCAGCTCGGGACCGATCACGTGGACGATTCCCTGTCGGTCGGAGCCCAGCGAGTAGAGCGGCACGCCGAACTCCTCGCAGTTGCGCTCCAGGGTTTCGACCTGGACGCGGGAGAGCTGGTCGGCGATCAGCCGGGCCGCCATCGTGCCGTCGGTCGGGGTGTTGTGGTCGGCGGTGGCCAGCGTCTTGTCCGGCCGGCGCACCTTGCGCCCCTCCATCCGCAGCCCGTCGAAGGCCTGCGGCGAGGTCACCTCGTGGACCAAGTGCAGGTCAATGTAGATCAGGCCGTCGGAGACCTCGTGGGCCTCCCAGATCTTCTCGAACATCGTTTGCGGCATTCGGGCTTTCCTCCTAGCTGCGGCGCAGGCCGGCTGCGATCACGGCGATGAACCTGGTCGGCTCCTCGCCATCGTTCTCCAGATGATGAGGGAGATCGGCGTCGAACGTGACGCTGTCCCCCTCGCGAAGCTCGTGTCGGGTGCCGTCGACGACCAGCGCCAGGGCGCCGGCGAGGACGACCGCGGTCTCGCGGCTGCCGGGCTCGTGCATCGGCGGGTCGGCGCGGCCGCCGGTGGTGGCGCCGGGCGCCAGCTCGTGCAGCGAGACGTCGGCCCGCTGGCCGGGCAGCGGCGGGGTCAGCTCCTCGATCCGGTGGCCGCCGCGCTCCAGCCGCCGCCGGCCGCCGGAGCGGCTGATCGCCACGTGCTCGCCCTCGTCGAGCCGCAGCAGCTGCGACAGCGTCAGCTCCAGCCCGGCGGCGATCTTCGAGGCCGAGGCCAGGGTCGGGCTGGTGTCGCCGCGCTCGACCTGGGAGAGCATCGGCGCGCTCACGCCGGAGCGCTCCGCCAAGTCGCGCAGCGAGAGCCCCATCGCCTCGCGCAGAGCACGAACCCGGGGGCCGATCGAGATCGCCTCGCGGTCCGGGGCGGCGGTCGGGGCCGGCTTGGTCGCGGTTGCGGGTGCCATCGGTCTGTACGTTATCACGTACGCGCGTATAGGCACATCCGCCCCTCACCGGAATCCCGTTCAGGTGAGGTTCCGGCGAGGGGCGGATGTTGGCGGGCGCAGGAAGGAGCGGAGGTCGGCGGCGATCGCCTCGGGTTCGGCATCGAGCTGCGACCAGGCGATCCTGGTGACGTGATAGCCGGCGGCGCGGAGACGCCGGTCGCGGGTGCGGTCGCCGACGAAGGCCGAGCGCGTCCCGTGGGCCTGCCAGCCGTCGAGCTCGACCACGGTTCCCGTCCCTGGCCACAGGCAGTCGACCTCCACCCCGCCACCCGGTAGCTCAAGCCAGGCGTTGAGTTGCGGCCGGGGCAGTCCGTAGCGATCGAGGAAGGCGAGGAAGCGCTCCTCCAGAGCGCTGCGGGTGCGCCCCTCCGGCGCTTCTCGCAGCTGTTCGAGCGCAGCTCGGACTCGTCGGCATCCACGTGCGCCCGGGTAGCGGTCCAACAGGTGCGGCAGCGCGATGCCGTCGTAGAGCCGCAGGAATTCGAGCTGACGAAGGTCAGCCTCGACCTGGTGCCGCGGGGACGTCGCCGCCAGGTTCCAGACGGTTCGCGCCGCGGTCGTGACGGGTACCCCGAGGTGCTCGGCGCGCTCGTCCTCGGGCAGGACGCCGACGTGGCGCCGAATCCGCGGCGACGACCTGCTCCGTCGCGGCACGGTCACGTCGATTACCTCCGGGGCGGTTCGGCGGATTCCCCAGAGCGCCGCCGCCGAACGGTGGCTGAGCACAGCCTCCGGCCCCGAGGCGAGTACCGCCGCCATCCACCGCCCCTCCCTGCTGAGCACCCGGTGGCCGACCGCGTAGACGCCGGCATGGACCCGATGCAAGCGCCCGACCGAGAGACGGTGCTCGATCGCACCCTTCCGGAACCCAAGCGCGATCAGCTGCCACCGTGCCACCACCCCGTGCTGCCGCTCCGCCAACTCCGCCAGCGCCGCATCCCCTCCGCGAGTCCGCAAAAAACCATGTATGTCAGGGGAAATGGCGGACTCGGCGGGCATGGGCGAAGGCTGACCGGGGAGGGCGCGCGTGTGGGGCTCGGTTTGGGTCGGATGTGCGCCGAGTGTGTGCCGGAAGCGTGGAATTGACCGGGGGCGGCGTCTCTATGCTGGCGCCGATGTCGATCCAAGGGTCGTGTGCCGAGGGAGGTTGCCGATGAACGAGGGGCCGCGCCAGCCCCACGCGCTGCTCACGGTGCTGCGGGGCAGCGCCGTGCCCTACGGGTACACGCTGACCGTACTCGCCTCGCACAGCATCGTCGCCAACCAGCAGGGCGGCCCCGACGTCGCCGAGATCCTCGTCTTCGTGGTCGGGGCGATGCTCGGCTTCGCGACCTTGGCGCAGGTCGCCGAGCGGCGCGGGCTCGGTCGCGCGCCCAGCCCCAACCGCCGCGACCTGATCCACGCCGGGATGATCCACGTCTTCGCGATCGGCGCCGCCTTCGGCGCCGCGGTCCTGATCTCGCTGATCCCCGGGATCGCCGCCTGGGGGCTGGCCGCCTTCGCCGCCACCGTCCTCTACCTCACCATCACCAGCCTCGAGATCGACCTAGCCAGCCGGATCGACGACGCCTGAGTCGGCGAGAAGCGATCCCGGCAGGGGTGGAGCGTCTTGTACTTTTTCGGCCGCACGCCCAGAGGCGCCAGCCGCGGACTCTTCCCCGAAAAAGTTAAGCGGAACCCCTGCCGGGATCGGTTCTCAGGGCCCGGGGGTGCGCTCGATCGCCGCTTCCGCGGTAGCTGCCTCCGCCTCGCGCGTCGCCGCTCCTTCCAGGGCGTTGGACAGCGCTCGCACGTAGGCGCGGGCCGAGGCCTCGAGGATGTCGGTGGCGACGCCCTGGCCGGTCGCCAGGCGGCCGGCGGCGCGCAGCATCACCGTCACCTCGCCGAGCGCGTCCTCGCCCTCGGTCACCGCCTCCACCGTGTACTGGCGCAGCTCGCACTCCTCTGTCCCGGTGGCCCGCTGGATCGCCCGGAAGATCGCGTCGACCGGGCCGTCGCCGCTCGCCTCGCCGACCGCCTCCTCACCGGAGGGAAGGCTGATCGCGACCCGGGCCAGCGGCTCGCGCCGCGACCCCGCCTCGACCTCGAACCAGGCCAGCTCATGAGCGTCGGAGCGCTCCCGCATCTCGTCGGAGACGATCGCCTCCAGGTCCAGCGCGGTGACCTGCTTCTTGCGGTCGGCCACCTCCTTGAATGCCTTGAAGGCGGAGTTGAGCGCGTTGCCCTCGACCTTGAAGCCCAGCTGTTCCAGCGCGTCCTTCAGGGCATGGCGGCCGGAATGCTTGCCCAGCACGATCGAGTTCGACTCCAGGCCGACTTCGGTCGCGTCCATGATCTCGTAGGTGCTGCGCTCCTTCAGCACCCCGTCCTGGTGGATGCCGGACTCGTGGGCGAAGGCATTGCGACCGACCACCGCCTTGTTGGGCTGCACCGGGTACCCGGTCAGGCGGGAGACCATGCGGCTGGTGCGGGCGATCTCGCGGCTTTCGATCCCCGTGGTCAGCCCGTGGGCGTCCTCGCGGACCCGGATCAGCATCGCGATCTCCTCCAGCGAACAGTTGCCGGCCCGCTCGCCGATCCCGTTGACCGCGCACTCGACCTGGCGGGCGCCGGCCAGCACCCCGGCGTAGGAGTTGGCGACCGCCATCCCCAGGTCGTCGTGGCAGTGGACCGACATCTCGACCCCGCGCAGCGCCGGCACCAGCTCGTACAGCCGCCGGAAGTACTCGGCGTACTCCTCGGGGGTGGTGTAGCCGACCGTGTCGGGGATGTTGACCACGGTCGCCCCCTCCTCGACCGCGACCGCGCAGACTTCGGCGGTGAACTCGATATCGGCGCGGGTCGCGTCCATCGGCGAGAACTCGACGTCCTCGACGTAGGAGCGGGCCAGGGCGACGGCGGCCCGGGCCTGCCCCTTGACGTCCTCGCGGTCGGTCTGCAGCTGGTGCTCGATGTGGATGTCCGAGGTCGAGATGAAGGTGTGGATGCGGGGCCGCTGGGCGTCGCGGATCGCCCCCCGGGCGGCGTCGATGTCCGCCTTGTGGGTGCGGGCCAGGCCGCAGATCACCGGGCCCTCGACCCGCCGTGAGATCTCCTGCACCGCCTCGAAGTCGCCCGGCGAGGTGATCGGGAAGCCGGCCTCGATCACGTCGACTCCCAGTCGCGCGAGCTGCTGAGCGATCTCCACCTTCTCGGCGGTGTTCAGCGAGATCCCGGGCGACTGCTCGCCGTCTCTCAGCGTGGTGTCGAAGATGTGAACGCGGTTTGCGTCTGCTGCTGGTCCCATCGGACCTTCTCCTTCTCTACTTGGATCGAATGGCCTCTGTCTCTCGCGGCTATCGCGCCGCCCAGCGCTAATCCCCCCGAGGGGGGAGGAGAAGGAGTAGCGCGAGGCTCTGGAACCGACGGCTCATTCTGCACCGAACCTTAGCGTAGGCTGCGGCCATCGCCAAGCAGGGACGGACCAACTGGCTAGCGCTGATCGCGATGGGTATCGCGGTCGTCGTGATCGCCAACGACTTCTCGGCGATCAACGTCGCCCTGCCGACGATCCAGCGGGACTTCGACACCAACATCAACACGATCCAGTGGGTGGTCAACGCCTACGCGCTGACCTTTGGGGTGATGATCGTCACCGGCGGCCGGCTCGCCGACATGTTCGGGCGCCGCAACGCCTTCTTCCTCGGCACCGCGATCTTCGCCTCGATGTCGGCGCTCGGCGGCGCCGCCCAGAGCGAGGCCTGGTTGATCGCCAGCCGCACCCTGATGGGGATCGGCGGCGCCCTGATGTGGCCGGCGATCCTCGGCATGACCTTCGCGATCCTGCCCAAGGAGAAGGCCGGGCTGGCCGGCGGCCTGATCCTCGGCGCGGCCGGCCTCGGCAACGCGATCGGGCCGCTGATCGGCGGCGTGCTGACCGACGCCCTGAGCTGGCGCTGGATCTTCTTCCTCAACGTCCCGGTCTCGATCTTCGCGGTCCTCGTCACCTGGTTCCTGGTCCACGTCGAGGAGCCCGAAGCCGAGGACCAGCGGATCGACTACGCGGGAATCGCCGCCCTCTCGTTGGGCCTCGTCTCGCTGCTGCTCGCCCTCGACCAGGTCGACGACTGGGGCTGGGGCGACCCGCGGGTGATCGGGATGCTGGCCGCCTCGGCCGTCCTGATTGCCGCCTTCCTGCCGATCGAGCGGCGGGCCGGCAGCCACGCCCTGGTGCCGCGCCAGGTGATGAGCAACCGCAGCTTCACCGCCTCCTGCATCGCGATCCTCTTCATGTCGGCGACCTTCTTCGCCGCCCTGCTCTACCTGCCCCAGTTCATGGAGCGCGAATTCGGCTACTCGCCGCTGCAGTCGGGGCTCGGGATGATCCCCTTCCTCGGCATGTTCGCGGTCACCTCGTTCGTCGCCGGGCCGCTCTACAACCGGCTCGGGGCGAAGCTGCTGGCGACGATCGGGGCCGCCTGCATCACCGCCGGGCCGTTCCTGCTCTCGCTGGTCGACGCGAGCACCACCTACGCCAGCCTGGTGCCGGCGATGGTCGTGCTGGGGATCGGGATCGGCAGCTTCTACCCGACCGCCACCACCGCCGGGGTGACCTCGGTCGACGCCTCGCAGTCGAGCCTCGCCGGCGGCATCGTCTACATGTTCCAGATCGCCGGCGGCTCGATCGGGTTGGGGCTGACCACGACGATCTTCTCCGCCCACCAGCCGCCCTTCCTCGACGGCATCCAGGCCGCCTTCCGGCTCGACGCGGCGCTCTCCCTCGGCGGGCTGGTGGTCTCGGTCCTGTTCGTCGGCGGCACGCTGGTCCACCGCTCGCGCCGCGCTGCCGCCTGAGCGCCGCTCAGCGCCGCGGCGGGCGCTTCACGATCCGGTCCTTGCCGGCGCCGCCGATCTCCTTGTCGCGGCCCGGCCCGCCGCGCAGCAGGTCGTCGCCGGAGGTGCCGAGCAGCTTGTCGCGGCCCGGCCCGCCGTAGAGCCGGTCGTCGCCGCCCCGGCCGACCAGGACGTCGTTACCGGCGCCGCCGACGATCTTGTCGTCGTCCCAGCCGCCGACCAGCCTGTCGTCGCCCGGGCCGCCGCGCAGGGTGACCGGCACCGGCACCGACTTGGCCATCACCACCAGGTCGTCGCCACCGCCGGCGTTGACTTCGAAGCCGGCGATCGCCGGCGCCCTGCAGACCAGTCGGTACTGGTCGTCTTCGGGGTGGACGCAGATCTCACCGCCCACTTCGAGCACGGCGATCGAGTCGACCACATAGCTGCGCCCGTCGTCGCTGAGGGCGACCTTGATCGCGTTGTCCTCGGGGCCGCCGGTGAAGAGGATGTTCAGCGCCCGACGCTCATCGGCAGCGCCAGCCGGGGCGGCCAACGCCACCAGCGCGGTGATCGCGATCGTGATTGCCCTCTTCATCGGTTTCGAGACGTCGCAGCCCGCGTCGCCGCGGCCCTCCCCTATGGCAACAACACGACCTTGCCGACGTTGCGGCGGGCGGCGATCATCTGGTGCGCCTCACCGGCCCGGTCGAAGGGGAAGGCGGCGGCCACCACCGGCTCCAGCCGGCCCGCCTCGAGGTCGGCGGCAAGCGGCTCGGTGACCCGGTCGAGGCTCCCCTCCCGGTCCCACCAGGACAGCATGTTGAGGCCGAAGACGCCCTTGTTCTCGTTCATCAGCGCCAGGCTCTTCCACCACGGCATCGTCGCCAACGGCATCTTCGCCAGGCTCTTCAGCGTCGCCGGCAGGTCGCGGGCGCCCTCTCTGGTGGTCTCCGAGAGCCCGTACATGACCAGCCGTCCGCCGGAGCGCAACAGCCGGTAGTCCTTGCGGAAGCTGGTCGGGCCGAGCGCGTCGAGCGCCAGATCGATCCCCTCGCCACCGGTCAGGCGCCGCACCTCGGCCTCGAAGTCGAGCGTCCGGTAATCGATCGGGTGGTCGACCCCCTGGGCGCGGATCGCCTCATGCTTGGTCGCCGATGCGGTGCCGAAGACCTCGGCGCCGATGTTGCGGGCGATCTGGGTCGCGGCGATCCCAACCCCGCCGCCGGCGGCGTGGATCAGCACCCTCTCCCCCGCCCGCAACCCGCCCATCACGACCAGCGCCGCGTAGGCGGTGCCGTAGTTGACCGGGAAGGCGGCGCCCTGCTCGAAGCTGAGCCGCTCCGGCAGCGGCAGCGCCTGGGCAGCGGGCACGGTGACCAGCTCGGCCTGGCCGCCGAACCGAGTCCCGCCCATCACCCGTTCGCCGAGGCTGCGGTCCTCGACCCCGTCGCCGACCGCGTCGATCTCGCCGGCGAACTCGTAGCCGAGCACGCAGGGCGGCTTCGGCGCGTCGGGGTAGAGCCCGACCCGGGCCATCGTGTCGGCGAAGTTGATCCCGGCCGCCCGCACCGCGACCCGGACCTCGCCGGGCCCGGGCACGGGGTCGGGACGCTCCTGCACTCGCAGGACCTCGGGACCCCCCGTACCGGTCAACACCACCGCCCGCATCGGGACAGATGCTAGAGGTTGACCGAGCGGCCGTTGGAGAAGCCGTCGAGGGCGAGGATCTGGCCGATCGCCTCGTCACGCACCGGGGCGTCGGTGGTCAGCGCCATCACCGCATGCTCGCCGCCGCGCTCGGCGCCGACCGCGGCGGAGACGATGTTGGCTCCCTCCTCGCCGAACACCGACCCGACCCGGCCGATCATCCCCGGCTGGTCGGCGTAGCGGAAGACCGCGATGTGGTCGGCGAACGGCAGGTAGAAGCTCTCGCCCCAGGCGGAGACCAGGTAGGGCTCGGCGCGGGGGCCGACGCTGGTCCCGGCCACCTCGACCTCGTGCTCGCCGCAGCGCAGCCGCACCACAACCAGCTCGGTGAAGTCCTCGGCGATCGAGTCCTTTGTCTCGACCAGCTCGATCCCCCGCTCCTCGGCCATCTGCGGAGCGTTGACCAGGTTGACCGGCTCCTCGGTGTGGCCGGAGAGGATCCCGACCAGGACCGCAATGCCCAGCAGCCGCGTGTCGTGCGAGGCGATCCGGCCGCGGAACTCGGCCTCGACCCTGTCCACCGAGCCGTCGCCCAGGCCCTGCGCCAGCCGGCCGAGCTTTTCGCAGAGCGGCACGAAGGGCGCCAACGCTTCCATCGTCTCCGGCCGCACCGCGGCGATGTTGACCGCGTTGGTGACAACCCCGCCGCTCAGCGCGGCGGACACCTGCTCGGCGGTCACCTGGCCGGCCCGGTCCTGCGCCTCCGCGGTGGAGGCACCGAGGTGCGGGGTGACGACGACGTCGGGGCGGGCGAAGACAGGGTGCTCGGTGAACGGCTCCGAGGGGAAGACGTCAAGCGCCGCTCCGGCCAGCTTGCCCGACTCGAGGCCGGCCACCAGGTCGTCGAGGTCGACCAGCTCGCCGCGGGCGCAGTTGACGAGGCGGGCGCCGTCCTTCATCGCGGCGATCGCCCCGGCGTCGATCAGGCCGACCGTCTCCGGGGTCTTCGGCACGTGCAGGGTGACCAGGTCGGAGCGACCGAGCAGCTGCTCGAAGCTCTCCACCCCCTCGACCCCGAGCTCGCGGAAGCGCTCGGCGGAGACGAACTTGTCGAACCCGACCACCTCCATATCGAAGGCCTGGGCGCGGCGCGCCACCAGCTGCCCGATGCGGCCGAACCCGACCACGCCGAGCGTCTTGCCGTACAGCTCGGCGCCCTTGAACTTGGAGCGGTCCCAGCGACCGTCGACCAGCGAGCCGTGCGCCTGGGGGACGTTGCGGAAGAGGGCCAGCGCCAGCGCCAGGGTGTGCTCGGCGGCGGCGACCGAGTTCGATTCCGGCGCGTTGGCAACGACGATGCCGCGGCGGGTCGCAGCCGGGATGTCGACGTTGTCGACGCCGGTCCCGGCGCGGCCGATCACCTTCAGGTTGTCGGCGCGACCGATCAGGTCGGCGGTCAGCTGGGTCGCGGAGCGGATCAGGATCGCGTCGTACTCGCCGATCCGCTGCTGCAGCTCCTCGTCGCTCATCTCGAGGCCGAGGTCGACGTCGAAGCTCTGCCGCAGCAGGTCGACGCCGGTGTCGGCGATCTTCTCCTTGACCAGGACCTTCACGAGGCCACCCCCGGCACGTTCTCGACCACCCAGTCGACGCAGGCGGTGAGCGCCTCGACGTCGTCGGGCTCGACCGCCGGGAACATCCCGACCCGCAGCTGGTTGCGACCGAGCTTGCGGTAGGGCTCGACGTCGACGATCCCGTTGGCCCGCAGCGCCGCGGCCAGCGCCGCCGCGTCGACCCGCTGGTCGAAGTCGATCGTGCCGACCAGCAACGAGCGCTTCGCCGGGTCGGCGACAAACGGGGTCCCCAGCTCGCTGCGCTCGGCCCAGCCGTAGAGCCGGGAGGAGGAGTCGGCGGTGCGGGCGACGCACCACTCGAGGCCGCCGTTGGCGAGCATCCAGTCGACCTGGTCGGCGAGCAGGAGCAGGGTCGCCAGGGCGGGCGTGTTGTAGGTCTGGTCCTTGCGCGAGTTCTCCAGCGCGGTGCGCAGCGAGAGGAAGGCCGGCTGCCAGCGGTCGGCGGCGCCGTCGAGCTCCTCGATCCTGGCGATCGCGGCCGGGCTGAGCAGCGCCAGCCAGAGGCCGCCGTCGGCGCCGAAGGCCTTCTGCGGCGCGAAGTAGTAGGCGTCGGCCTGGGAGGCGTCGAGCGGCAACCCGCCGGCGCCCGAGGTGGCGTCGACCAGGACCAGGGCGTCGCCGGCGTCAGCCGGGCGGCGCACCTCGACCATCACCCCGGTCGAAGTCTCGTTGTGGGCCCAGGCGAGCACGTCGGCGGCGGGGTCGGCGACCGGGTCGGGGGCGTCGCCGGGGTCGGCCTCAACCAGGATCGGGTCCCCGAGGAAGGGCGCCGCCGCGGTCGCCTTGGCGAACTTCTGCGAGAACTCGCCGTAGGTGAGATGCAGCGAGCGCGAGCGCACCAGCCAGGCCGCCGCGGACTCCCAGAAGGCGGTGGCGCCGCCGTTGCCAAGCGCCACCTCGTAGCCCTCGGGCAGCGAGAACAGCTCGGCCAGGCCACCCCGGACCCGGGCCACCAGGTCGCGCACCGGAGCCTGCCGGTGCGAGGTCCCGATCAGGTCGGAGCGCTCGGCGAGCCGCGCCAGCGCCTCGGGGCGGACCTTGGAGGGACCGCAGCCGAAGCGGCCGTCGGCGGGCCTCAGCTCGGCGGGGATCCGGGTCGTCTCGGTGCTCGGCGCGCTCATCGGGCCGACAGGTTATTGAGAGTCACGGGTGGACTGGCCCCCGGGGGCGAGGTTAGGGTGACCATGAGGGTTTCCAGTTCGCCCCAACCACCAGGAGGAGAGATGTACCCGATCACCTATGAAGCCGACTTCCACCCGACCCCGAACCGGTGGACGACCTTTTTCCGTCCGCTGCTGGCGATCCCATGGCTGATCGTCGGGATCTTCTGGGCGCTGCTGTTCGTCTTCACCCATTTCTTCGCCTGGGTGGCTGTCGTCATTCTCGGGCGCTACCCGCAGTGGCTGTATGAGTTCAACTCCGGGGTGATCCGGTACGGGATCCGGGTCTCCTCCTGGGCCGTTCTGCAGACCGACGTCTGGCCACCGTTCGGGATCAGCGACGACCCCAGCTACCCGATCCGGGTCAACGTCCCGCCCCCGGCCGAGCGCCAGAGCCGTCTCAAGGCGTTCTTCCGGCTGATCCTGGCGTTGCCGATCCTGCTGGTCGCCTCGATCGTCTCCTACGCGTTCCGGGCAATCGCCCCCGCAGCCTGGCTGACGATCGTCTTCCGCGGCTACCTGCCGGAATGGCTGTTCAACACGCTGGCCGCCCTGCACAGCTTCGAGACGCGGGTCTACGGCTACACGACGATCCTCACCGACGACTACCCGCCGGTCGGTCCCGAGCAGGCGGCTGGAGCGACCGCGCCGGCCGGGCCGACTCCGCCCACCCCACCGCCCCCGGCGACGCCGCCGGCGGTCTAGGGAGACGACGATGGCAGGGGAAACCAAACAGGGCGACGGCTACGCGGTCGCGCACCTCTCCGACCTCGGCGAGGGCCCCGGGTTCCGCAAGATCCGCAAGGAGCTCGGGGTCGCCGCCTTCGGCGTCAACGCGATCGTGCTGCCGCCCGGCTACGCGACCGGCAGCCACTACCACGAGGAGCAGGAGGAGCTCTACTTCGTGCACAGCGGCCGGATCGAGATCGAGTTCGGCGACGGCTCGACCGCGGAGCTGGAGGCGGGCGGCCTGGCCCGAGTCGACCCCGCCACCCACCGCAAGATCCGCAACCTCAGCGACACGGAGGAGGCGGTCTACGTCGTCGTCGGCGGCAAGGACGGCTACGTAGGCCGCGACGGCAAGCTGCCGGAGGGAGAGACCCGGTTCAGCTGACTTGGGGCGTTGTGGGGGTTAGTGGTCCCTCCCCCAGAGGCCGTCGCGCAGCTGGAGCGAACCCCGGGGGCTCAAACGAGCCCAACCTGAGCCTCCGGGGGAGGGACCACTAACCCCCTTCGATAGCTGCCAGCTGAACCCCAAGAGCCCCGCGGGGTGATGCCGACCCAGCCAGGACTTCGCTGGAGCTGGTGTGGGATCGAGGTGAGCAAGCTTCCGTGGAGCGTGCTCGGGGAGGGAGCGGGCGGGTGCCCCTCCGAACGTTTTGCGGAACTTTGCGGGAGCGCGTAGCGCGGACGACCGGAGCGCGCGGCTCAAAGGATCCGAGTGAGGAGGGGTACCCGCCCGCTCCCCTCTCGGTGACGCCTAGAACTCCCGGTCGATCCAGGGCATCATGCTGCGCAGCTCGCCGCCTACCTCCTCGATCTGGTGGTCGGCGCCCTCCTTGCGCATCCGGTCGAAGCTCTCGCCGCCGGCCCGGTTCTCGCCGATCCACTCGCGGGCGAAGTCGCCGGACTGGATCTCGGAGAGGATCTGCTTCATCGCCGCCCGGGACTCCTCGCCGATCACCCGTTTGCCGCGGGTCATGTCGCCGTACTCGGCGGTGTTGGAGATCGAGTAGCGCATCCCCTGGATCCCCTTCTCGTACATCAGGTCGGCGATCAGCTTCAGCTCGTGCAGGCACTCGAAGTAGGCGAGCCGCGGATCGTAGCCGGCCTCGACCAGGGTCTCGTACCCGGCCCGGACCAGCTCCGAGGCGCCGCCGCAGAGCACCGCCTGCTCGCCGAAGAGGTCGGTCTCGCACTCGTCCTTGAAGGTCGTCTCGATCACCGCGGCGCGGCCGCCGCCGATCCCCGAGGCGTAGGCGAGGACGAGGTCGTGCGCCTCGCCGCTGGCGTCCTGGTGGACCGCCATCAGGCAGGGCACGCCGTTGCCTTCCTCGTACTGGCGGCGGACCAGGTGGCCGGGGCCCTTGGGGGCGACCATGCCGACGTCGACGCCGGGCGGCGGCTCGATCTCGCCGAAGTGGACCGCGAAGCCGTGCGCGAAGAGCAGCAGGTTGCCGGGGGCGATCCCGTCGGCGATCTCCTCGCGCCAGACCTGGGCCTGTCTCTCGTCGGGCAGCAGCACCATCACCACGTCGGCCCGGCTGGCCGCTTCGGCGATGTCGAAGACCTGGAGGCCGGCCGCTTCGGCCTTGGCCCGGCTGGAGGAATCGGGACGGAGTCCGACGATCACGTCGACCCCGGAATCCTTGAGGTTGAGGGCGTGCGCGTGCCCCTGGGAGCCGTAGCCGAGGATCGCGACGGTCTTGCCGTCGAGCTTGCCGAGGTCGGCGTCCTTGTCGTAGTAGATGTCGTCGGTCTTCATGGCGGGGCAGGCTACCTGAGCGCCCGCCTCATCAGCTTGCCGGAGGGGGTGCGCGGCAGCGCCGAGGCGAGCTCGAACCGCTTCGGCACCTTGAACCCGGCCAGAGACTCGGCGCAGTGGCGTCGCAGGTCGTCGGGGGTCGCCGCCGAGCCGTCCTCGAGCACGACAACCGCGGTCACCGCCTGCTGCCACTCGGGGTCCTCGCGGCCGACCACCGCCGCCTCGGCGACCTCGGGGTGGCGCAGCAGCACCTCCTCGACCTCGGCCGGGACGACGTTCTCGCCGCCGCTGACGATCAGGTCGTCGATCCGGTCGCGGACGTAGAGGAATCCCTCCTCGTCGATCCGGCCGAGGTCGCCGGTGTGCAGCCAGCCGTCGGCGTCGGCGCTGCCGGGGGCGACGGTCGGCCCCTGGACGAGGATCTCGCCGTCCTCGATCCGCAGGTGGGTGGTGAGCAGCGGCCGGCCGGCCGAGCCGAGCTTGCGCCGCGCCTCGGCCGGGGCGAGGGTCGTGACCTGGGAGCAGGTCTCGGTCAGGCCGTAGGTCTGGACCACGGTGGCCCCCTTGGCCAGCGCCTCGGCGAGCGGCTCGGCGGGGACCGGGCCGCCGCCTACCAGGATCGCCCGCGGGCCGGAGAGGTCGGCGCCCGCGTCGAGCAGCCGGACCAGCATCGTCGGGACCAGCGAGAGGACAGTGACCCCATCGTCGAGCAGGGCGGCCGCGACGGCGTCGGGGTCGAAGCCGTCGTGGATCACCGCCGTGGTGCCGTAGATGGTCGAGCGCATCGCGATGCTGAGCCCGGCGACGTGGCTGAGCGGCAGGCAGCAGAGCCAGCGGTCGCCCGGGTCGACGCCGATGTTGAAGGCCGAGCCGACCGCGCTCCAGAGGAAGTTGCCGTAGGTGAGGCCGACCCGCTTCGGGGCGCCGGAGCTGCCGCTGGTCAGCAGCCGCGCGCAGACGTCGTCCATATCGTGCTCGCCCAGCAGCGGCAGGTCGGCCTCGGTCTGGGTCAGCTCGCCGGGATCGTCGAGCTCGACGATCGGCTCCTCGGCGGCGAGGATCGCGCTCCGCTCCGCCGCGGTGAGGCGCGGGCTGAGCGGCAGCATCGTCGCCCCCAGCTTCATCAGCGCGTGCGCCATCACCACCTGCTCGCGCCGCGGGTGCATGGTCAGCGCCGCGACCGAGCCGCGGCGCACACCGTGCGCGGCGAGCCGGCGCGCCACCCAGGTCGCCTCCGCCTCCAGCTCGGCGTAGGTCATCTCGGCGCCGTCGGCGACCAGCGCCGTGCGGTCCGGGCAACTCTGCGATCTCTGGGCGAGCCAGTCGTCGAGCTTCATCGGCGGGATATCGTGCCCATCATGCCCAAACGACATAAGGACGCCCTTCCCGAGGAGGCGCTCTACGCGCCGATCGAGTGGAAAGCGGACGGCGAGTACGAGGACATCCGGTACGAGACCGCCGAGGGAATCGCGAAGCTGACGATCGACCGGCCCGAGGTTCACAACGCCTTCCGCCCCCAGACCCTGGTCGAGATCTCGGCCGCGATGGAGCGGGCGCGCGAGGACACCGAGGTCGGCGTCGTGGTCCTGACCGGCGCGGGCGACCGCGCCTTCTGCTCGGGCGGCGACCAGAAGGTACGCGGCGACAGCGGCTACATGGCCGAGGGCGCCTCGATCGGCCGCTTCCACGTCACCGACCTGCAGGTGCAGATGCGGCGGCTGCCGAAGCCGGTGGTGGCGATGGTCGCCGGCTACGCGATCGGCGGCGGCCACGTCCTCCACATCTGCTGCGACCTGACGATCGCCGCCGAGAACGCGGTCTTCGGCCAGACCGGGCCGCGGGTCGGGTCCTGGGACGGCGGCTTCGGCGCCTCGCTGCTGCGCGACCTGGTCGGGACCAAGCGGGCCAAGGAGCTGTGGATGCTGTGTCGCCAGTACGACGCCGCCGAGGCGCTGGAGATGGGCCTGGTCAACCGGGTCGTCCCGGTCGCCGAGCTGGAGCGGGAGACGGTCGCCTGGTGCCGCGAGATGCTCGCCCTCTCCCCCTTCGCGCTGCGCCTGGTCAAGGCCAGCTTCAACGCCCACGAGGACGGCTACGCGGGGATCCAGCAACTCGCCCACGACACCAACCTGCTCTTCTACGGCAGCGAGGAGGCGCGCGAGGGCCGCGAGGCCTTCAAGCAGCGCCGCGACCCGGACTTCGGCCAGTTCCCACGGCGACCGTGAGCGCGATCGCGGGGGTGCGGCGATGAGGATCTGGGTGATGGCGGCGCGTCCGCGGACGCTGCCGGCGGCGGTGGCGCCGGTCCTGGTCGGGACCGCGGCGGCGGTGCAGTGGGCCGGCGAGCTGCCGCGCTGGGGCGCCTTCCTGGCCGCCCTGGTCGGCTCGATCTTCATCCAGATCGGCACCAACCTCGCCAACGACTACTCCGACGCCAAGCGCGGCGCCGACACCGCCGACCGCCTCGGGCCGGTGCGGGTCACCTCAACCGGCATGGTGACGCCCGGCCGGGTGATGCGGGCGACCTGGGTCGCCTTCGCGGTCGCGGTCGCCTGCGGCATCTACCTGACCGCCGTCGCCGGGTTCTGGATCCTGGTGATCGGCGTGCTCTCGATCGCCGCCGGGGTGCTCTACACCGGCGGGCCGCGGCCCTACGGCTACGCCGGCCTCGGCGAGGTCTTCGTCTTCCTCTTCTTCGGCCTGGTTGCCGTCAACGGGTCCTACTACGTCCAGGTCGAGGCGCTCGACGCGCTGCCGCTCGGGCTCTCGATCTCGGTCGGGTTCCTGGCCACCGCGATCATCGTCGTCAACAACGTCCGCGACGCCGAGACCGACCGCCGGGCGGGCAAGATGACGCTGGCGGTGCGGGTCGGCCGCGAGTCGGCGGTCGGGCTCTACCAGGCGCTGGTGCTGGCGGCCTTCGCGGTGCTGCCGGTGGCGCTGGTCGCCGGCGACGCGAGCCTGCTGCCGCTGATCGGCCTGGCGGCGCTGCCGCTGGCGCTACGGCCGATGCGGACGATGCGGGAGCGCACCGACGGCCCGGCCCTGAACGGCGCCCTCGCCGCGACGGGAGCCCTGCTCGGCGTCTACAGCCTGCTGGTCACCGCCGGCCTGCTGATCTCGGCTTGAGACTGACTTTGTCTCCGCCGGTGCGGTGAGAACGCCTTTGTCTCCGCTATGCGGGGAGAAGTCCGTTCTCGGCAAGCGTGCAATGGTGACCGAGTGAGAATCGCCGCGGTCGAGGTGATCCCGTACGCGCTGCCGTTCAAGGCGCCGTATGTGACCGCGCGTGGGACCCTGGTGCGGCGCGAGATGGTGCTGCTGCGGCTGCGCGACACCGAGGGCGCGGTCGGACTGGGCGAAGCGGTGCCCCTCTCGCTGCGCGGCGGCACGGCGCTGGCCGAGGTCGTCGCCGAGCTGGAGGGCCTCCGCGACCTCCCGGAGCTGACCGAGGCGACGATCCACGCCGCCCCCCTCTCCGCCCCGGCGCGGTGCGCCGCCCAGACCGCCCTCCTCGACCTCCGCGCCCGCCACGGCTTGGTGTCGCTCCTTTACCCGGATACCGGGACAAAGCGCGACATCGCCGGCGCCGGGGTCGTTGAGGAGGTCACGTGCAACGCGACGCTGGTGGCTGGGGCTCCCGCCGCAGTGGCGGACCAAGCGGTGCGGTGGGCCGAGGATGGGTTCTCGACCTTCAAGCTCAAGGTGGGGCCGGACGAGGATCTCGAGCCGGTGCGGGCGGTACGCGAGGCGGTGGGGCCGGAGGCGCGGATCCGCCTCGACGCCAACGCCAGCTGGGACCTGGAGACGGCGCGGCGGGCGCTGGCGGCGCTGGAGCCGCTGGGGATCGAGCTGGTCGAGCAGCCGGTGGCGACGCTGGAGGAGATGGCGACGCTGGCCGGTGAGACCGCGATCCCCTTGGCCGCAGACGAGAGCGTCGCCAGCCGAGCCGAGGCGGAGCGGGCGGCGGCGCTGGGCGCCTGCGCCTACACCGGGGTGAAGCTCTCCAAGATCGGCGGCCCCGCCGAGGCAATCGAGATCGCCGATGTCCTCCCCGCCTACCTCTCCTCCGCCCTCGACGGCCCGGTGGGGATCGCCGCGGCGGCGCAGGTGGCGGTGACGCTGCGCGAAACCGACCGGCCGGAGCGGCTCGACCTCGCCCACGGCCTCGCCACCCAGCGGCTCTTCGCCTCCACCGTGGCCGCAGTCGGGTGCGAGCTGCGGGGAGACATCCTGCACCTCCCCCCCGGTCCCGGCCTCGGGGTCGAGATAGACGAGGATGCGTTGGACGCGCACCGCATCTAGCGTGTCGAGTTCCTTCGGCGGCGCCGAGGGAACTCGACAGCACCGCGACCGTGGACCCGACCAACGCCAACACCGCCCTCGCCTCCGCCTTCGCCGAGGAGCTGGCCCGGGGCGGGCTGCGACACGCGGTGATCTCCCCCGGCTCCCGCTCGACGCCGCTGGCGGTGGCGCTTTGGCGCCAGCCCGAGATCGAGGCGACGGTGATTGTCGACGAGCGCTCCGCCGGGTTCTTCGCGCTCGGGGCGGCGCAGGCGAGCGGCGAGCCGGTGGCGCTGCTCTGCACCTCGGGGACGGCGGCCGCCAACTACCACCCCGCGGTCTGCGAGGCCGACGAGTCGGCGCTGCCGCTGCTGGTGCTGAGCGCCGACCGGCCGCCGGAGCTGCGCGGAATCGGCGCCGGGCAGACGATCGACCAGGTGAAGCTGTTCGGCGACGCGGTGCGCTGGTTCTGCGAAGTCGGCACCCACGAGGCCGACGACGACGGCCTCCTCCACTACCGCGGGGTCGCCTGCCGGGCGATGGCCGCCGCCCGCGGTGAGCCGCGGCCCGGCCCAGTCCACCTCAACCTGCCCTGGCGCGAGCCGCTCGCCCCGCGCCCGGTTGAGGGCGCGGTGACCGCTTCCGACCCGCTGGCTCTGGAGGGGCGCGAGGGGCGGCCGCTGACCGCGGTAACCCACCTCGACCTCGAGCCCTCGGCCTTCCTGATCGAGGAGGTCGCGGGCCACATCGGCGACGCGATCTCCGGGGTGATCGTCGCCGGCCGCCAGCTCGACCCCGAGCTGCGCGAGCCGCTCGCCCACCTCGCCCGCGCCAGCGGCTTCCCGATCCTCGCCGAGCCGACCTCGCAGCTGCGCTGCGGCCCCCACGACCGCTCCCACGTGGTGACTGCCTACGACCTGCTGCTGCGCGACGAGCGCTTCGCCCGCTCGGTCGTCCCGGAGCTGGTGCTGCGGTTCGGCGAGATGCCGACCAGCAAGCCGCTGCGCGCCTGGCTCGCCGCCAGCGGCGCCGAGCAGGTCGTAGTCGACCCCTACGCGGGCTGGAACGAGCCGACCCGCCGCGCCGCGGCGATCCTGCGCGCCGACCCGACCGAGCTGGCCGCCGGCTGGGCGGCTCGGCTCGAGGGCTCCGGGCGGGCGGCGCCGGAGCGCTGGCTGGCCGCCGAGCGGGCGGCGCGGGCGGTGCTGGAGACCGAGCTCGACGGCCGGGGCGAGGTGACCGAGCCCGGCCTGGCGCTGGCCCTGGGCCGCGCCCATGCCGACGGCGACCTCGTCTACACCGCCTCCAGCATGCCGATCCGCGACCAGGAGGCCTTCCTCGGAGCCGAGAGCACCGACGCCCACTTGCTCTGCAATCGCGGCGCCAACGGGATCGACGGCCTCGTCTCCTCCGGGATCGGCGCGGCCGCGGCCAGCGGCCGCCCGACCACGATCGTCAGCGGCGACCTCGGCCTGCTCCACGACCTCGGCGGCCTCGCCGCCCTGCGCGATGTCGGGACCCCGGTCCGGATCGTCGTCATCGACAACAACGGTGGCGGCATCTTCCACTTCCTGCCCCAGCAGGGGCTGCTGGCCGAGGAGGAGTTCGAGGGCCTGCTCGGCACCCCGCGCGGGGTCGACGCCGCCAAGGCCGCCGCCCTCTTCGACCTCCCCCACCGCCGCCTCGCCAACCTCGCGGAGCTGCCCGACGCCCTCGCCGCCGGCACCGGCCTGATCGAGGCGAAGACCGACCGCGCCGCCAACCTCGCCCTGCACCGCCGCCTCGCCGCCGCGGTCGCCGCGGCGATTCCCGGCTAGGCCAACAGCGGCATCAGGGCCCCCAGCTTGACCTCGGTCTCGGCCAGCTCGGCCGCCGGGTCGGAGCCGGCGACGACGCCGACGCCGGCGAACAGGTGGGCCTCGCGGTCACGCAGCAGGGCGCTGCGCAGGGCGACGCAGAACTCGCCGTCCTCGGCGGCGTCCATCCACCCGACCGGGGCCGCGTACCAGCCGCGATCCATCCCCTCCAGGTCAGCGATCGCTTGGGCCGCCGCCGGCCAGGGCTCGCCGCCGACCGCCGGAGTCGGGTGCAGGATCCCGGCCAGCTCGATCGCCGAGTGGGGCTCGGCGAGCTGGGCGATCACCGGCGTGCCGAGGTGCTGGATGTTGGCGACGCGGACGATCTCCGGCTCGTCCGCCGCCTCGACCCAGACCGCGTGCGGGCGCAGGGCGTGGACGATCCGCTCGGCGACGATACGCTGCTCGCGGCGGTCCTTGTCGCTGCGCAGGAGCTGCTCGCCGAGGTGGTCGTCGACGGAGGGGTCGGAGCTGCGCCGGGTCGAGCCCGCCAGCGCCACGGTCGAGACGCTGGCGCCGCTGCGGCGCATCAGCAGCTCCGGGCTGGCGCCGAGGAAGGCCGCCTCCGGCGTCCCGCAGCAGAAGCAGAAGCAGGCCGGGAACTGGTTGCGCATCGCGCCGAAGACGGCGGCCGGGTCGTGGGCGGCCGGCGCAGTGACGACGACCTCGCGGGCCAGCACGACCTTGGCGATCTCACCGGAGTCGATCCGCTCTGTCGCCGCCTCCACCGCCGCTTCGAACTCGCTCGGCGGCCGGGCGCTCTCGATCTCCGCGGCGGCGGTCGGGTGCGGGTCGATCATCGGCAGCGGCACGTCGCGCAGGCCCTTGGCGCGCGCCGCGAGAGCGGCCGCCCTCGCGACCGGATCCTCGCCCGGTCCGACGATCGCGTTCAGGGTGAGGAAGGTGCGCCCCTCGGCCCGGCAGAGCGAGAGCTCCGGCAGCACCATCGAGGCCGGCGAGAGCGATGACCAGGCGGAGCTGGCGCCGCCCTCGGGGTCGAAGGCGAAGCCGCCGAGCCAGACGGGACCGGCGCCGGGCGGCAGCCTCCGCGGCTGCTCCAGGACCGCGTCGCGGCCGTCGCGCAGGCACTCCTCGGCGACCTCGGTAAACCGCCCCTCCCCCCGCGAGGCGACCTCATGCGCAACGCCGAGCCCGGCCAGCGCGAAGCCACGGTCCGGCTGCTCCCAGCAGAACCAGCGGTCGCTGGCCAGCCGCGAGGCGAACACCGCCGCGCAGGGATCCTCGAGCTCGACCTCGACCGTGAGGCTGGCCAGGGTGCGGCGCCGACGCTCGGCCGCCGCGGCGATCGTCGCTAGGAGTGACTCACTCGCTGCCGCGAGCAATGGCGATCTCGCCGGTGCGGACCATCTCGACCAGGCCGTGGGGGCGGACCATCCGCTCGAAGGCTTCGATCTTGTCGGCGGAGCCGGTCACCTCGATCGTCATCGTGCGCCGCGCGACATCGACGATTTTGGCCCGGAAGATCTCCGCGAACTGGATGATCTCGGCCCGGTTCTCGACCGCCGAGGAGACCTTGAACAGGGCCATCTCGCGGGCCACCGTCTCCTCCGGCTCCATGTCCCGGATCTTCAGCACGTTGACCAGCTTGTGCAGCTGCTTGGTCACCTGGTCGATCGGGTGGACGGCACCGTCCAGGGTGAGGGTGATGCGCGAGATGCTGGGGTCGTCGGTCGGCCCGACCGCGAGCGTGTCGATGTTGAAGCCGCGTCGCGAGAAGAGCCCGGAGACGCGGGCCAGCACGCCGGGCTTGTTCTCGACCAGGATCGAGAGGATGTGCTTGCGGCCGCTCAACTGCCCCGGCACGTGCAGGTCCTCGAGCTTGACGGCTTGCGGAGTCCCCGCCTCCATCAACGCACCTGCCTCGGCGCCTCGACCATGTCGCGGGCGGCGTTGCCCGGCGGGATCATCGGGTAGCAGTTCTCTTCCTGGGCGACCCGGACGTCGAGCAGGACCGGGCCGTCGGCCTCCAGCGCCGCGACCATCTGGTCCTCGAGCTCGTCGGAGCTCTCGCACCGCATCCCGGTGGCGCCGAACGCCTCGGCCAGCTTCACCCAGTCGGGGCTGGCGCCCATCTCGACCGAGCTGTAGCGGCGGTCCCAGAACAGCTCTTGCCACTGGCGGACCATCCCCATGTAGCCGTTGTTCATCAGGAAGACCTTGACCGGGATCTCCTCGCTGACGCAGGTCGCCATCTCCTGGATGTTCATGATCAGGCTGCCGTCGCCGGCGACGCAGACGACCTGCTCGTCGGGGCGGGCAACCTTGGCGCCGATCGCCGCCGGCAGCCCGAATCCCATCGTGCCGAGGCCGCCGGAGTTGATCCACCGCCGCGGCTGGTCGAAGCCGTAGTACTGCGCCGCCCACATCTGGTGCTGGCCGACGTCGGAGGTGACGATCGCCTCGCCCTTGGTGGCGCGGTACATCGTCTCGATCATCGTCTGCGGCTTGATCTCGCCGTCCTTGCCGGGCTCGTAGTAGAGCGGGTGCTCGCGCTGCCAGCCGCTCAGCGTGTCCCACCAGGCGTCGAGACGGCTGCCGTCGGTCTGCAGCGCCCGGTACTCGCGGGTCAGCTTCGGCAGCACCTGCTTGACGTCGCCGACGATCGGGATGTGGGCGCCGACGTTCTTGGAGATCTCGGCCGGGTCGATGTCGATGTGGATCACCTTGGCGTGCGGCGCGAACTCGTCGAGCTTGCCGGTGATCCGGTCGTCGAACCGGGCCCCGATCGCGACGATCAGGTCGGCTTTGTCCATCGCGTGGTTGGCGGTCCAGGTGCCGTGCATGCCCAGCATCCCCAGCCACTGCTCGCTGGAGGCAGGGAAGGCACCGAGCCCCATCAGGGTCGAGGTGACCGGGAAGCGGTCGGAGCCGGCCAGCTCGCGCAGCTCCTCCGAGGCATTGCCGTTGACGACGCCGCCGCCGGTGTAGAGGATCGGGCGGCGGGCCGTGGCCAGCGCCTTGGCGGCGATCCGCACCTGTTTGATGTTGCCTTCGGTGCGCGGCTTGTAGCCGGGCAGCTCGACCGGCTCGGTGCGCGGCTCGTAGTCGATGTCGGCGCGCGAGAGGTCCTGCGGGATGTCGAGCAGGACCGGGCCGGGCCGGCCGGTCGCGGCGACGTGGAAGGCCTGGTGCACGTACTCGGGGATCTGGCGCGCGTCGGTGACCTGGAAGGAGTGCTTGACGAAGGGCAGGGTGGCGCCGAGGATGTCGGCCTCCTGGAAGCCGTCGGTGCCGATCAGGTCGGTGCGGACCTGGCCGGTGATGAAGACCACCGGCACCGAGTCGAGCATCGAGTCGGCGATCGCCGTGATCAGGTTGGTGGCGCCCGGTCCGGAGGTGGCAAAGGCGACGCCGACCCGGCCGGAGGCCCTGGCGTAGCCCTCGGCGGCGTGGCCGCCGCCCTGCTCATGGCGGACCTGGACGTGCCGGAAGTCGGCGTCGACCAGGGCGTCGTAGGTCGGCAGGTTCGCCCCGCCGGGGATGCCGAAGACGTCTTTGACGCCCTCGGCCTTGAGCGATTCCATCAGGGTGTCGGCTGCGCGCATGGGGACTGGCGATGGTACCAGCGGGGCGTCGGGCGGCCGCTGCGGCCTACGCCTGGCCTGCAGGGGATTTGGCGGGGTTCCAGCGGGTGTGGGGATCGATCGCCGACTCGACCACCAGGCCCTTGTGGCGCTCGATCGTGTGGATCGTCGACTCGATCAGCTCCTCGCGCAGCAGGGTCGGCTCGAGGCCGAGGTCGAGCAACTTGGTGTGGATCGCGTTGTAGTAGTGCTCTTCCTTCTCGACCCGCGGGTTGTCGACGTGCTCGACCTCGACCGAGTAGCCGAGGTGCTCGGCGGCGTGCTTGACCAGGCCGGCCAGCTCCAGCACCGAGAACTGCTCGGTGAACTGGTTGAAGACGCGGAACTCGCCCGCGTCCGCGGGGTTGGCGACCGCCAGCTCGACGCACTGCAGGGTGTCGCGGATGTTGAGGAAGCCGCGGGTCTGGCCGCCGGAGCCGTAGACGGTCAGCGGGTGGCCGACCACCGCCTGCACGCAGAACCGGTTGAGCACGGTGCCGAACAGCTCGTCGTAGTCGAACCGGGTGACCAGCCGGTCGTCGCCCCTGGTCTCCTCGGTCTCGATCCCGTAGACGACGCCCTGGTTGAGGTCGGTGGCGCGCAGCCCCCAGGTGCGGCAGGCGAAGTGGATGTTGGTCGAGTCGTGGACCTTCGAGCAGTGGTACAGCGAGCCGGGCAGCTTCGGGTAGGGCAGGACGTCCCTGCGACCCTTGTGCTCGATCTCGATGTAGCCCTCCTCGATATCGATGTTGGGCTGGCCGTACTCGCCCATCGTCCCCAGCTTCACCAGGTGGCAATCGGGGACGTGGTCGCGGATCGCGAACAGCAGGTTGAGGTTGCCGACCACGTTGACCTGCTGGGTCTCGACCGCGCGCTCGCGGGAGAGCATCGAGTAGGGCGCGGAGGGCTGCTGGCCGTAGTGGATGACCGCTTCGGGTCGCGTCTCGGCGACCACCTCTTCGAGGAAGTCGCCGTCCTCGACCCCGCCGACGTAGCTGCGGATCCGGTTGCCCGAGACCTCGCCCCAGGCCTCGATGCGGCGGTCGAGCTCCTCGATCGGGGTCAGCGAGGCGGTGCCGTGTTCGCGGTGCCAGCGGCGCCGCGCGAAGTTGTCGACGACCGAGACCTCGTGGCCGCGGGCCGAGAACCTGAGCGCGGTCGGCCAGCCCAGATACCCGTCGCCCCCGAGGATGAGGATTCGCATAGGCGGGGCAGCTTAGACGGTCGGCCGGCAGGTCGCCCGGGTGGGCGTCTAGTTGAATCCGGGCGATGGAAGGCGGCTTGGTGGCGCGAAACGGGGGGCGGCTGGGGGTCGCCGCCCTGGTCGCGGTGCTGCTGCTCGGGCTCGGGCTGCGGGTCGGCGAGGCGTGGGACGGGCGCGCCCCGGTCTACGACGCCGCCGCCTACGCGAAGATCGCCGCCAACCTCGAGGCCGGCGAGGGCTTCACGGTCGGGCCGAGCGCCACCCAGCCGTCGAGCAACTACTCCCCCGGCCTGCCGCTGTTCGTCGCCGGGCTCTACTCGGTGACGGGAGGCGAGGACGAACGGCTGGCACGGCTCGTGCTGGCGGTGGTCGGGACGCTGAGCGTGCTGTTCGCGTACCTGCTGGGGCGGAGATTTTGGACGGCTCTGACTCGGCCCCCCGATCAGCCACCCCGGCAGGGTGAGGCGGCCGATCGGGGGGCCGTTGTGGCGGGACTGCTTGGGGCGGCGGTGGTCGCTGTCTACCCGGCGCTAGTGGAGTACCAGGGGATGCTGATGGGCGAGCCGCTGGCGGCGACGCTGTTGTCGGGCGCGGTGTTGACGATGTTCTGGGCCTGGGACGGCGAGGCGTTGGGACGCTGGCTCCTGCCAGGCGTCCTGCTCGGAATGCTGGCGCTGGTCCGCCCCGAGTACCTGGGCGTCGCCGTCCTCCTCGCCCTAGTCGTCGCCTCCATCACCCTGTGGCAGAGCTTTGTAGCGCTATCCGCAACCAACCTCTGCCACAAGGGGTCCTGGCGAGGACTGGTGGCGGCCGGGGTGCTGCTGGCCGGGGTGGCGGTTGTGGTGGCGCCCTGGACGGTGCGCAACGTGGTGGCGCTGGACCGGGCGGTGCCGATCTCTACCGGCGGCGGACAGGTCCTGTTCGCCGGCACCTACCTGCCCTCCGATGGGGACCCGGAGCGGGTCGGGGCCGAAGTGGTGGCGGAAAACCCCGACCTGTTCGAACCGGACGCGGTCGAGCGGCTGCGGCTGGAGCAGATCCTCGCCCGGTTGGCGGCGCGCGAACACCCGGGCGTCGAAACCGACCGGGCGCTGGCACGGATGGGGCGCGAGCAGCTCTGGGACGACGTCACCGGCCAGCCGCTCGAGTACGCCGGCTTCCTCGGCGCGAAGCTGTGGCGGGTATGGGGACACGGGCCGCGGCAGGTGATGCGCCAGCCCGGCTGGGAGCTCCTGCACTGGGCGGTGGTCGCCTTCGCCGCCCTTGGCCTGGCGCTGCTGGCGCGGCGGCGACGCCGGGAGGCATTGGTCCTGGCCACCGTCCTGGTCGCGATCACCGCGATCGGGCTGCTGCTGGTCGCCTCTCCCCGCCGCACCCTGGTCCTCCTGCCCCTGGTGGCGTCGCTAGCCGGCGTCGGCGCCACCTGGAGCGCCGAGCGTCTGAAGGGTTTTTGGGCCCATGGGCCGTAAAAGGGTTCAGGGTTCGGCGCCGGATAGCCTGATTCGGCCTTGAACGCCCTTGCCGCCTGGATCCGCGCGCTGCCGGCCCGCTACGGGAAGCGGACGCTGATCGCGCTTGCCGCGATCCTCGCCGTCGGGCTGCTCGCCCGTGCCTACGTGGTGGTCGAGCCGGTCGAGAACCCGGGCGACGACTCGCGCGCCTACTTCGCGCTCTCCAAGTCGCTCTACGCCGAGGGCAGCTACGGCGGCGCGAGCTTCGAGGACTCCAGCGACTGGTCGCCCGGCGCGCCGCTGCTCTACGCGGCTGCCTACTACCTGACCGGTGGCGCCCGCGAAGGGACGGCGCGCGCCGTCGAGGCACTGATGGGGACGGCGGCGATCCTCGTCGTCTTCGCCCTCGCCCACCGCCTCGCCCTCGCCACCGGCCTGCGCGGCAGCCGCGCACGGACTGGAATCGACCCACCCGCCGCGGCCGGACTCCTGGCCGCCCTCGGCGTCGCGATCTACCCGCCGTTCCTCCACTCGACCGGGGAGCTGATGAGCGAGCCCCCGGCCTTCCTCACGCTCCCGGCCGCGATCCTCGCCTTCCTCTGGGCGGCCGGCGTGGGAGGAGCTCCGGCGCGCGGGTCCTGTCGCGGGGAGGGGGGGCCTGCGGGGCAGGCCGTCCTCGACCCCCCCTCCCCGCGCCACCCGCGCGTCAGATGGTTGCTGCCGGGTCTGCTGTTTGGAGCTACCGCGATGTTCCGACCCGAATACCTGTTGGTTGGAGCTGCCTTTGTGGTGCTGGCGGGAATCCACGAGCTTCGGCGCGGAGGTTGGCGGCCCGGGCTCGCCGCGGGGGCTCTGGTCCTGGTCGGCCTGCTGATCCCGATCCTGCCCTGGACGGTCCGCAACGCGATCGTCCTCGACAAGCTGGTGCCGATCTCGACCGGCGGCGGCAAGGCGCTGTACACCGGCACCTTCCTCCCCGCCGACGGCGAATACCAGCGGGTCAAGGCGATCCTCTACGAGCGCTACGAGGGGATCGCGCTCGACCCCCACTCGCAGGCGCTCGATGAAGTCGACCCCGCCCCGCTCTTCGACGAGGTCGCCGAGCAGCGCTACCCCGACCTGCCCCGCGACGAGGCGCTGGGCAAGGCGGGCAAAGAGAACTTCTCCAAGTTCTTCAGCGAGGACCCGGTCGGCTACCTCGGGATGACGGCCCGCAAGGCTGGTCGGATCTGGAGCAGCGGGGTCGGCGAGGCGATGAGCAGCACCCCCGGGCGCGCCGTCCAGATCGTCCTGGTCGGGCTCGGGCTTGCCGGCCTGGCGCTGCTCTGGGCGCGCCGCCGGTGGTGGGAGCTGGTCGTGCTGGCGACTCCGATCGTCCTCGTCACCGTGGTCGGCGCCGCCACCCTCGCAGCCCCGCGCCGCAACGAGGTGCTGATGACGCTCGTCTTCCCACTTGCCGCCCTGGCGCTCTGCCAGCTGGCCGCGGCCATATCCTCCCGTCGGAAATGGTCACCGTTGCAGGCATCTTCCCCGCCGAGCTGACGGCGCTCCGCGCCACCGGCTTCGCGATCGCCGTGGCGATCGTCGCCTACGCGATCCTCCGCCGCCGCGCCCTGCGCAACGCGGAGGTGGTGATCCTGCTCGCCGCCGGGCTCGGGCTGGCGATCGTCTCGGGGACCGAAATCGTCAACGGCCTGCTCTCCGCCTTCTCCTTCGAGCGCGGCAACGGCGGCCGCATCCTCGGCCTCGCCGTGTTCTCGATCTTCGTCCTCTTCCTGCTCGTCCTGCGGGCGCTCTCGCAGGCGGCGCGCAACGGGCGCCAGCTCTCGGCGGCGCTCGAGGGCCTGGCCTGGGAGGAGTTCCGCCAGGCGGGGCTGCCGGAGCGCTTCCGGGGCAGGGTCGCGATCCTGATCCCCGCCTACAACGAGGCCGAGAACGTCGGCCACGTGCTCGACCAGATGCCGGCCGAGGTCTGCGGCGTGGCGACCGAGACGCTGGTCGTCGACGACGGCTCGCGCGACGGCACCGGCGACGTCGCCGCCGGCCACGGCGCCGCGGTCGCCCGCCACGTCACCAATCGCGGCGGCGGCGCGGCGCTGCGCACCGGCTACCGGCTGATGGTCGAATCCGGCGCCGAGGTCGTCGTCACGCTCGACGCCGACGGCCAGCACCTGCCGTCCGAGATGGAGCGCCTGGTCAAACCGGTCCTCGACGGCGAGGTCGACGTCGCCCACGGCTCGCGGGTGCTCGGCCAGGCCGACCGCAACCACTTCGCCCGCGAGCTGGGGATCGTCTTCTTCAACCGCCTCGTCTCCTTCATCACCCGCACCCACGTCACCGACTGCTCGAACGGCTACCGCGCCGTCCGCACCACGGTGCTGCCGCAGCTCGTGCTCCGCCAGGAGCAGTTCCACACCTCCGAGTTCATGATCGAGGCGATCAAGCGCGGCATCCCCGCCAGGGAGATCCCGATCACGGTCGAACAGCGCCTCCACGGCCACTCCAAGAAGCCGGCCGTCTTCCGCTACGGGATGGGCTTCGCCAACGCGATCGTCCGCACCTGGCTGCGGTAGGAGCGGTCAGTCGCCGACCCCGGGGTGGCGGACCGCCGCCGGGTCGGGCAGGTAGAGGTCAGTGCCGCAACGCGGGCAGACCTGGACGTAGAGCTTCAGCACCTTGCCGCAGCTCGGGCACTGCCGTTCCGGTTCCTCCTTCTCGACCCGGTAGAGGATCACCGCGACCAGCCCGAGCAGCGGCAGCACCGCGCCGACCACCAGCCAGATCCAGAACGAGCTGCCCTTCGCCCGGCCGATGATCCCGGTGGCGAGGCCGAAGGAGAAGGCGATCACGAGGTACTCCACGCGACCCATTGTGGCGACTCGAACCCGCCAGGGAACCGAGACCTGGGTCGGCCGGGGTCAGGCCTGGGTCAGGCGAGCGGGGTCGGGTGGCCGATCGAGCCGACCTCGGAGATGTCGCGGCGGAAGGGCAGGCTGGCGGTCCAGTCGAGCACGGCGCGTGCCTTGCGGGCGGCGCCCGGAATCTGGCTCATGTGGTAGGTCCGGGCCAGCCACCAGGCGGGGAAGCCGCGGAAGGTCCGCTCGCCGATCCGGCCCACCGCCTTGTAGCGGCCGAGGTTGACGAACGACGCATCGCTGCGGTACTCGAACGGGCGGGCCGAGCCGACGCCGAGCTCGGCGGCCAGGTTGCGCGCCGCCACCGGCCCCTGGCGCACCGCGTGCTGCGCGGTCGGCGGGCAGGTGCCGCCGCGCGGATCCGGCGCCGCGGCGCAGTCGCCGATCGCCCAGACCGAGTCGAGCCCCTCGACCCGCAGGTGCCCGTCGACCGGGACCCGGCCGCGCTGGTCGAGCGGCAGGCTGAGCTGGCGCAGGACCGGCTGCGGCGCCACCCCCGCGGTCCAGACCACGGTCCGGGTCGGCAGGGTCTCGCCACCGGAGAGGCTGGCGCGGTCGGCCTCGACCCGCTCCAGCGTGGTGCCGAGCCGGATGTCGATCCCGCGGCCGCGCAGCTCGCGCACCGCGTACTCCGCGAGCCCGGCGTCGATCTCGGGTAGCACCCGGTCGGCGGCCTCGACCAGGACCCAGCGCATCCCGTGCAGCCGGGCCCGCGGGTAGCTCTCCATCGCGTCGGCGGCGAAGTCCTGCAGCTCGGCCAGCGCCTCGAGCCCGGCGTAACCGCCGCCGACGAAGACGTAGGTCAGCAGCTCCTCGCGGCGGGCCGGGTCGTCGGTGGCGTTGGCTTCCTCCAGCGTCTCGACCACGTGGTTGCGCAGGTAGATCGCGTCGGCGAGGCTCTTGAACCCGACCGCGTGCTCAGCCAGGCCGGGCACCGGCAGGGTCCGCGAGACCGAGCCCAGCGCCAGCAGCAGCTGGTCGTAGGGCAGCGCTTCCTCCTCGCCGCCCTTGCGGCGCAGGGTCACCGTCTTCGCGCCGGGATCGTGGCCGACGACCGAGCCGAGCCGCAAATAGGTGCGGTCGAGGATGTCTCGCAGCGGCGTCACCACGTGCCGCGGCTCCAGCGTCCCGGCCGCCGCCTCCGGCAGAAACGGCGTGTACAGCATGAAGTTGGTCCGGTTGACGAGCGTCAGCCGGGCCGACTGGCGCGGCATCGCCCGCTCCAGCTCCCGCGCCGCCGCCAGGCCGCCGAAGCCACCGCCGACGATCACCACGTTCCAGGCCATGCCTCGAACCTACCACCTTGTAACAACGTGTTACAAAGCTCCAAACGCTACAAGGGACCCATCCCGGCAGGGGTGGAGCGTCTTGTACTTTTTCGGCGGCGCTCGACCTCGGACGGCAGGTGCCGACGGTCGAAAAAGTAAAGCGGAACCCCTACCGGGATGGGTCCTAAAGGCCGAGCTGGGCGCGGATCAGGCGGTTGACCTCGCCGCCGTCGGCGCGGCCCTTGGTCTCGCGCATGACCTGGCCGACGATCGCGCCGATCGCCTTCTGGTTGCCGTCGCGGACCTTCTCGGCGGCGTCGGGGTTGGCCTCGACGGCCGCCGCCACGATCGCCTCGAGCTCGCCGCCCCCCGAGGCCATCTGGGCGAGACCCTCGCGCTCGACGATCGCGGCCGGGTCGCCACCCTCGGCGACCAGCGCCGCCAGCACCGTCTTGCCGCTGCCGTGGGAAATCTGCTTCGCGGCGACCATCCCGATCAGCGCCGCCAGCGCCTCCGGCGCCACCTTCGAGTCCGCAGCGCCGCCCTCGGCCCCGGTCGCCCGCAGCGCCGCCGCCAGCTCGCCGGTCACCCAGTTGGCGACGACCTTCGGCTCGGCATCGCCGGCCGCCGCGGCAACCCGCTCGAAGTAGTCCGCGGTGGCGGGGTCGGTGGCCAGGGTGTGGGCGACGTCCCGGGCCAGCCCCAGCTCCGCCACGTAGCGCTCGATCCGCGCCGCCGGCAGCTCCGGCAGCGCCTCGTGCGCTTCGCGCACCATTCGCTCGGTCGGCGCCAACGGCACCAGGTCGGGCTCCGGGAAGTAGCGGTAGTCGTGCGCTTCCTCCTTGGAGCGCAGCGGCGTCAGGTCGCCGGTGCGGGGATCGAAATGCAGCGTCTCCTGGCCGATCCTCCCCCCCGCCCCGATCACCTCGCGCTGTCGCGCCAGCTCGGCCTCGATCCCGCGCTGCAGGAAGCGGAAGCTGTTCATGTTCTTCAGCTCGGTCTTGGTCCCCAGCTCCTCGCTGCCCGCCGGCCGCACCGAGACGTTGGCGTCGACCCGCAGGCTGCCCTCCTCCATGTTGACGTCGGAGACGCCGAGCTGGCGCACCGTCTCGCGCAGCAGCCGCGCCCACTCGGCCGCCTCGGCGGCGCCGCGCAGGTCGGGCTCGGTGACGATCTCGACCAGCGGCGTGCCGCCCCGGTTGAAGTCGACCAGCGAGGCGCCCGAGCCGTGGATCCGGCCCGACTCGCCGACGTGGACCAGCTTCGCCGCGTCCTCCTCGAGGTGGGCGCGGTGGATCCGGACGTCGCCCAGCCTGCCGTCGCTGGCAAGCGGGATGTCGTACTGGCTGATCTGGTACGCCTTCGGGCTGTCGGGGTAGAAGTAGTTCTTGCGGTGGAAGATCGAGCGCGGCGCCACCTCGCACTCCAGCGCCGCGGCGATCTGCAGCCCGTACCGGATCGCCTGCTCGTTGGGAACGGGCAGGACGCCGGGATGAGCGAGGCAGACCGGGCAGGTGTGAACGTTCGGCTCGTCGCCGAAGGAGAGCTCGCAGCCGCAGAACATCTTGGTCCGGGTCGAGAGCTGGACGTGGATCTCCAGCCCGATCACCGCCTCCAGCTCAGCCATCGCCGCCCCTCGGCCGCGCCTCGAACCCGATCTCCGTCTCCAGCGCGAACGCCGCCTCCAGCAGCTTCTGCTCGGCGAAGGCCGGCGCCGCGATCTGGAACCCGACCGGCAGCTCGGGGCCGCCGCCGGGCGGCGCCGCGAGGCCGGCCGGCACCGAGATCGCCGGGATCCCGGCCAGGCTCATCGGCACCGTGAAGAAGTCGTTGAGGTACATCGCCCACGGGTCGGCGGTCTTCTCCCCCAGCCCGAAGGCAACCGAGGGCGAGGTCGGGGTGACGACGAAGTCGACCGCGCCGAAGGCGGTTGTGAAGTCGGCGGCGATCCGCGTCCGCACCTTCTGCGCCTGCCCGTAGTAAGCGTCGTAGTAGCCGGACGAGAGCGCGTAGGTGCCGAGCATGACCCGCCGCTTCACCTCGGCGCCGAAGCCCTCGGCCCGGGTCGCTTCGTACATCTCGGTGAGGTCGCCGTCGACCGGCGCCCGCATCCCGTACCGGACCCCGTCGTACCGGGCCAGGTTCGAGGACGCCTCGGCCGGGGCGATCACGTAGTAGGCGGAGATCCCGTGCTCGGCGCTGGGCAGGCCGATCTCCTCGATCTCCCCGCCCAGGGCCTCGATCCGGGCCAGGGTGGCCTCGAAGACCTCGCGCACCCCGGGCTCGATCGCGTCGCGGGCGAGCTCGGCGGGCACGCCGAAGCGCAGGCCCCGCAGGTCCTCGCGGCTGGGGGCGACGATCCCACCCTCGATCCCGACCGAGGTCGAGTCCATCGGGTCGCGGCCCTGCAATGCCGCCAGCAGCAGCGCGGCGTCGGTGACGTCGCGAGTCAGCGGCCCGCACTGGTCGAGCGAAGAGGCGAAGGCGATCATCCCGTAGCGCGAGATCGCGCCGTAGGTCGGCTTCAGGCCGACGATCCCGCAGAGCGAGGCCGGTTGGCGAATCGAGCCGCCGGTGTCGGTCCCGATCGCGCACGGCGCCAAGCCGCCGGCCACCGCGGCAGCCGAGCCGCCCGAGGAGCCGCCGGGGACCCGTCCCCGGTCCCAGGGGTTGAGCACCGGGCCGTAGGCCGAGTTCTCGTTCGAGGACCCCATCGCGAACTCGTCCATGTTGGTCTTGCCCAGCACCCGGGCGCCGGCGGCATCGAGCCGGCTGACCGCGGTCGCCGTGTAGGGCGGCCGGTAGCCCTCGAGGATCCGCGAGCCGGCGGTGGTCGGCGTGCCCTCGGTGCAGAAGATGTCCTTGACCGCGACCGGGATGCCGCCCAGGGGGCCGCTGCCGGCCTCGCTGCCGGCGTCCTCCGCGGACCAGAGGTAGACGTTCAGCTCGTCGCCGGCGGCAGCCGCCCGCCAGGCCTCGAAGTACTCCCCGGCGGCGATCTCGCCCGCCGCGATCCGCGCCGCCGCCTCGGCGACGCCCAGCTCCAGGAGGTCGGCCATCAGGCCTCGGCCGCCTGCGGCGAGGGCACGCGGAATGCCCCGTCGACCGGTTCCGGAGCCGGCCTCAGGGCCGTCTCCGGAGGCAAGCTGGGCCGCGGCTCATCCTCACGCAGGACGTTCTCCAGCGCCACCACGTGCGAGGTCGGCTCAACCCCCTCCAGATCCATCTGCCCAATCCGGTCCACGTGGTCGAGAATCCCCGAAAGCTCCACAACCATCGTCTCCACCTCGTCCTCAGACAGCCGAAGCCGAGCCAGCTTCGCCACATGAAGCACCTGTCCCCGGTCAATCATCGCGGCCGATTCTAAGTAGTTGGACAGAGAACGTCCCTCGCGGCGGGTGGCGCCGATTTGGGGGACCGTCCCGAAGGGATGGTGGAACCAAATCGGCGACAGGACCCGCCGCGCCGCGCCGCCACTCGGACGGCCGCCAAGGCTCAACCGAAAAAGTTAAGCGGAACCCCCACCGGTCTCCCTCCCGCCAGCCTGGCTAACCAGCCAGTATTGTCCTCAGCAATGCAGGGACCGGCAGCCGAGCGATTCGTAGTCGTGAGCCTGCGCCTCCTGGCGCTCACCTTCGCCGTCGTCGGCATCCTCTTCATCGCCGTCCCCAGCGGCGTCCTCGACACGATCTCCGACCTCGGCGAATGGTTCGGCAACGAGACCCGCGCCCCGCACACCGAGGAGAAGCTGTGGCTGGCGCTCGGCTTCGCCTACATGACGGTGATCACGGCGATCTGCCTGCTCGCCCAGGCCGACGTCGTCCGCTACCGGCCGCTGCTGCTGGTGCTGGCGGTCGGCAAGGCGGCCTCCTCGCTCGCCTCGCTCGGCTTCTTCGTCTTCGACCAGCAGGTTTTCATCTACCTGCTCAACTTCCTGGTCGACGGCTCCCTGGTCCTGGTCGCGCTCGGCCTCTGGGCCCTGGCCGGCCGGATTGGCCGGCCGCCCGATCCCGGTTGACAGCGCGCGCCAGGGCTGTCGGCCGCTGAGCAGCGCACCCTGAGCGCGATCTGCGCCGCGATGGCGCCGGGAATCGACGGCCTGCCGCGGGCCGAACGCGACGTCGAGGTCGCCGCCCCGGTCGCCGAGTTCCTGCGCTCGACCTCGCCGCGGGTGCTGCTGCGGCTACGGCTCGGCCTGCGCGCCTTCGAGTGGCTGGCCTTCCCGTGGCGGTTCAGCCGCCTCGACCCCGAGGCGGCTGCGGACTTCCTGGAGCGGCTCGAGAGCTCTCGCCGCCCCCTCCACCACGACCTGCTGCTGCTGGCCAAGCTGTTCTCGACCCTCGGCTACGCGGCGACCCCCGAGGTCGAGGCGCGGATCGGGTTCCGGGCCAGCTGCGCCCTCGCCGACGGCACCGTTCCGGAGCCGTCCGGCGGGCTGGGCGACACCGAGCCGCGCGGCGAGGGCGAGGAATGCGACGTGGTCGTGGTCGGCTCCGGAGCCGGCGGCGCGGTCGCCGCGGCGACGCTGGCCGAGGCCGGGCTCGACGTCGTCGTGCTCGAGGCCGGCGAGCACCTCGACCGCGACAGCTACCCCTCCGACCCCCTGGAGGCGATCGCCCGCCTCTACCGCGACGGCGGCCTGACGATCGCCGACGGCCGGCCACCGATCCCAGTGCCGGTGGCGCGAACGGTCGGCGGCACCACCGTGATCAACTCCGGCACCTGCTTCCGCGCCCCCGAGCCGGTCCTCGACGGGTGGAAGCGGCGCTTCGGGGTCGCCTGGGCCGACGACCTCGACGCCGACTACGCCGAGGCCGAGGAGTTCCTGCGGGTGACCGAGCTCGACCCGGAGCGGATGGGCCGCAACGGCCAGCTGGCGATGGAGGGCGCGGCGGCGATCGGGGCCAGCGGCGGCCCGATCCACCGCAACGCCGGCAACTGCGTGCAGTGCAGCTCCTGTCCATACGGCTGCGAGATCGACGCCAAGCGCGGCATGCACGTCAGCTACCTGCCGCGCGCCGTCGCCGCCGGCGCCCGGGTCCGGGCCGGCGTCGAGGTCGAGCGCGTCCTGGTCGAGGACGGCCGCGCCATCGGGGTGCGGGGTTGGCGCGAAAGTGGCCGATCTGGCCACAAACCCGCCAAATACACGGTCCGCGCCCGGCGCGCCGTGATTGTCGCCGGCGGGGCGCTGGGGACGCCGGAGCTGCTGCAGCGCTCCGGGCTGGGCGGCGGCCAGGTCGGCCGCAACCTCCACATCCACCCGGCCTGCTGGGTCGGCGCCCGCTACGCGGAGGAGGTGCGCGGCTGGGAGGGCGTGATGCAGAGCTACTACGTCGACCAGTGGGAGCGGCACGCGATCCTGCTCGAGGCGACCTTCACGCCGCTTGCCTTCGGCGGCGCCTGGCTGCAGGGGACCGGCCGCGCCCACCAGGAAGCGATGCTGGGGTTCGGCCACGTCGGCTCGATCGGCGTCCACCTCTCCGACCGCTCCTCGGGCCGGGTCGGGCTCGGCGCCGGCGGCTCGCTGCGAGCCAGCTACCGGCTCAGCCGCGAGGATGCGGACCGGATCGTCTTCGGGATCGCCCGCGCCGCCGAAATCCATTTCGCGGCCGGCGCCACCGAGGTCTACCCGAACATCCCCCGGGTGCCGGTCCTGCGCCCATCCGGCCTGGCCGAGTTCGAAGCGACCCGGTTCAAGCCCTCCGAGCTGCGGCTCGAGGCCTTCCACCCAATGGGCACGGCGCGGATCGCCGCCGACCCGGCCGAGGGGGCCTGCGCCCCCGACGGCTCGGTCAACGGCGCCCGCGACCTCTACGTCGCCGACGCCTCGCTCTTCCCGACCTCGGTCGGGGTCAACCCGATGATGACGATCGTCGCCTTTGCCAAGCAGGTCGCGCGCGGGATCGCCGCCCGCGACCCGCTCGACAGCGGCGAGCTAAGCCGCGCCGCCTGAGGAGGGCGGCTGCTGGCCACCACCCGGCGGTGGCGGAGGCGGCGGCGGGCTCGAGGCGGGTGGCTGGGCGGGACCCGACGGGCTGCCCGAGCCGCCGAGCCGGTCGGCCGTGTCGCCGAAGCTGACCCCCTCTTCCTGCATCGACATGTAGCCGCCGACCGCGATCACGATCGCCGAGGCGAGACCGAGCCAGATGCCGAACATGCGGTCGAGGTCGAAGTCGACCTCGACACCGCCCCCGACCACACCGCCGACCCCGGGTGGGCTGAGCAGGTAGATGAAGAGAATCACCGCCGATATTCCACCGAGCAGCGTGACGATCACGCTGAGCGGGACGTCGGCGCGGGCGACGTCGCCGCCGAAGAAGGCGAGCGCCATCGCCGCGAAGGCGGTGAAGACGAGGACGATGTTCACCCAGTCCCGGAACACGTCGAAGGCGTCCCCTCCGAAGCCTTCGAAGCCGAACCAGGCAAACAGGAACATCGTCAGAATCAGGACCAGGCCAGCGATGCCCGCGATCAGCTCGCCGCGGTTCGCACGTTCACTCATGGCTCCTCCTTCGGGGCTCGATCGGTGACGCGACCCTACACCCGCTACAGGCGGCTGCGAGCGGCCTGCAAGGTGTTGACCAGCAGCATCGCGATCGTCATCGGCCCGACCCCGCCGGGGACCGGGGTGATCGCGCCCGCCCGCTCGGTCGCCGCCTCGTAGTCGACGTCGCCGCAGAGCCCGTCCTCGAGCCGGTTCATGCCGACGTCGATCACCACCGCGCCGGGCTTCACCGCGTCGGCGCCGAGCAGCCGCGGCACGCCGGCCGCGGCGACCAGGACGTCGGCCCGGGCGCAGGTCGCCTCGAGATCGCGGCTGCGCGAGTGGCAGACGGTGACCGTCGCGTTGGCGGCCAGCAGCAACCGCGCCACCGGGACGCCGACCAGCTTCGAGCGACCGACCACGACCGCCTCGGCCCCCTCCAGCTCGACCCCCTCGTGGCGCAGCAGCTCCATCGCCCCGGCCGGCGTGCAGGGCACCAGGGCGGGCGTGCCGTGCGCGAGCAGACCGGCGTTGAGCGGGGTCAGCCCATCGACGTCCTTGCCCGGCTCCAGCGCCCCAACCACCGCGTCGGGGTCGATCTGGTCGGGAACCGGGAGCTGGACGAGGATGCCGTCGACCTCGGGGTCGAGGCCGAGCTCGCCGACCAGCTCCAGCAGCTCGTTCTCGGTGGTCGCCGCCGGCAGTCCGTGGTGGACCGAGCCGATCCCGACCTCCTCGCAGGCGCGGTGCTTGCCGCGGATGTAGATCTGGGAGGCCGGGTCCTCGCCGACGATCACGGTCGCCAGGGTCGGCGCCCGTCCCGCCTCGGCCTCGAAGGCGGTGACTTCGCCGCGCACCCGGTCGCGAACCGCGGCGGCGACCGCCTTGCCGTCGATCACGCGGGCCGCCATCGCTACCGCCTCCGGATCGGCGCGTAGTCGGCCATCAGCTTGCGCTCGGCGCCGTCGCCGGCGAAGCGGACGACAACCACCCCGCCCGGCTCGACCGCGGTCACCACGCCGTCGCCGAAGCTGGCGTGGACGACGTCGTCGCCGGTCCGCAGCTCCAGCGCCGGCCCCGGGTCGAGCGGCTCGGCCGCGCCCCCCACCGGCTCGGAGCCGCCCCAGGTCATCCCGCCGGTGGAGGCCGGCGCGGCGCCGTGGCGCTCGACCAGGTGCTCGGGCAGCTCGTCGATGAAGCGCGAGGGCAGGTTGCGCTCGGAGCGGCCGAACAGCCGCCGCTCCCGCGCCCAGGTCAGGTAGAGGCGACGGCGCGCCCGGGTGATCGCGACGTAACAGAGCCGCCGCTCCTCTTCCTCTCCCCCCTCCTCGAGCGCCCGCATGTGGGGGAAGGCGCCGTCCTCGCAACCGACCACGAAGACCGTGTCGTACTCGAGCCCCTTCGCGTTGTGCAGGGTCATCAGGGTGACCAGCTCGCGGTCCTCCTCGATCGAGTCCTGGTCGGAGACCAGCGAGATCTGCTGCAGGTACTCCTCCAGCGGCGAGACCTCGCTCTCGCCCTCGCTCTCGCGCTCCAGGTCGAACTCGGCGGCGCCCTCGGCCAGCGCCTCCAGGTTCTCAACCCGGCCCTCGGCCTCGATCGTCCGCTCCGCTTCCAGCGCTTCCAGGTAGCCGGTCTCGCTGAGCACCGCCTGCAGCAGCTCGGCAACCGGCGAGCCGGCGTCGACCCGGCCGCGCAGCAGGTCCATCGTCTCGTAGAACCGGGTCACCGCCTTGATCGCGGCGGCGCCGAGGCCCGGCACCTCCTCGGCCCGTTCCATCACCTCCCAGATCGTCAGCCCGGCGGTGTTCGCGTAGGCGGCGAGCCGCCCCTGGCTGGTGTTGCCGATCCCGCGCCGCGGCGAGTTGACGATCCGCGCGAAGGAGACCTGGTCGGCCGGGTTCTGCAGCAGGCTGAGATAGGCGACCGCGTCCTTGACCTCGGCCCGCTCGTAGAACTTGGTGCCGCCGATCACCTGGTAGGGGACGTCGAACCGGTTGAGCGTGTCCTCGACCACGCGGCTCATCGCGTTGGTCCGGTAGAAGACCGCGACCTCGGCCCGGCCGACCCCGTGCTCCTCGCCGAGCCGCTCGATCTCGCCCGCCACCCAGCGCGCCTCCTCGTGCTCGTCGCCGAGCTCGGAGAGCTGGATCGGGTCGCCATCCTCGGCCTCGGTCCAGAGCTCCTTGGGGCGGCGCTCGCGGTTGTGGTCGACCACCGCGTTGGCGGCCGAGAGGATCGTCTGCGTGGAGCGGTAGTTCTGCTCGAGCTTGATCAGCTCGGCGTCGGGGAAGTCGGCCTCGAAGTCGAGGATGTTGCGGATGTCGGCGTGCCGAAAGCCGTAGATCGACTGGTCCTCGTCGCCGACCACCATCAGGTCGCCGCGGTCGGAGGCGAGCAGTTGCAGCAGCCGGTACTGGGCGTGGTTGGTGTCCTGGTACTCGTCGACCAGGACGTGGCGGAAGGTGCCGCGCCAGCGCGCCCGCGCCTCCTCGTGGCGCTCCAGGGCGTCGACGGTGCGGACCAGGAGGTCGTCGAAGTCCATCGCGTTGGCGGCCAGCATCCGCTTCTCATACAGCGGGAAGGCCTCGGCGACGACCTCCTCGAACGGCCCGGCGGCTGTTTCGGCGTAGGCGTCGGCGTCGATCAGCTGGTTCTTGGCGCCGGAGATCTTCGAGCGCACGGCGCGCGGCGGGAACCGTTTCGGGTCGACGCCCAGCTCGGTCAAGCACCGTTTCAGCATCCGCAGCGAGTCGGACTCGTCGTAGATCGTGAAGCTCTTCGAGTAGCCGAGCCGCTCCGCGTCGGCGCGCAGCATCCGGGCGCAGGCCGAGTGGAAGGTGGTCACCCACATCGCCCGCACCGAGCGCCCGATCAGCCCCGCGACCCGCTCGCGCATCTCGAAGGCCGCCTTGTTGGTGAAGGTGATCGCCAGGACCTCGCCGGGCCGCGCCGCCCCGGTCGCCAGCAGGTAGGCGATCCGGTGGGTGAGGACGCGGGTCTTGCCCGAGCCCGCCCCAGCCAGGACCAGCAGCGGCCCCTCGCCGTGCTCGACCGCCTGGCGCTGCGGCGGGTTGAGCCCGGCCAGCAGCCGCTCCACCCGGTCCGCCCCGGGCTCGGTCGGGGCGCCGGCCGACGGTGCGTTGCCCTCTTCGGGCAGCTCGAACTCGGCCTGCAGGCTCACCCGGCGAGCATAGCCAGGGGCGCGGCGGGGGCTGCCCGGGACCCATCCCGGTAGGGGTTCCGCTTAACTTTTTCGGGGAAGAGTTTGCTGCTGGCGCCTCAGAGCGCGCGGCCGAAAAAGCACAAGACGCTCCACCCCTACCGGGATGGGTCCTATGCGCTCTGGTCGGCGCCGGTGCGGCGGGCGCAGTCTTCGAACACGCTCAGCAGCGCTGCCGGGTCGGGCTCGACCACGATCGCTTCCAGCTCCTCGTCGTCGCGTGCTTCGAACCAGGCCAGGATGCAGGCCGGAAGCGCCGGGTCGCCGGCCGCCTCTGCGAGCTCGGTCATTTCTTCGACCATCGCATCGAGCAGCCTGTCGCGGTCGAAGTGGACGAACCGGATCAGGTCGTCGATCTTCCAGCCCCCGTCCTCCTCGACCAGGCCGATCGTCAGCGTCTGGCCGTCGAAGTCGCTGCCGACGAAGGCGGCGTTGGCGCGCGCCTCCGAGCCGTCGATCTCGATCTTGGTGACCGTGACCGACTCGGCTGCCTCGGACCTGGGATCGACCGCCCGCACTTCGCAGGCGGCGACCGCGGCCTCGCCCTCGAGCCCGTAGGTCTGTTCCATGAAGCGCAGCGTGTGAAGGCGCTCGCAGTCGGCTGGATCTTCAGTGCTGGCCACGGTGACGATCGTCTCGGTCACCGCCGCCGCCTGTCCGCCGTCACCGCCACAGCCGGCAAACACCGCCGCCGCAGCCGCAAGGCACAGCAGGATCGACCGAGCGCTCAGCACTCGGTCAACCTATCGCCCGCGGCCGAGGTCAGCCGCCGGCTGAGGAGCGGCCCGCACGCGGCGGGATCCGCGGCTCGTCCGGGTCGGACTCGCGTCCGTCGCCCCCGTCGAGCTCGGCGAGTCGCTGCTCGAGGTCGGCGAGCCGCTCGGAGAGCGCCTTGATCGCGTCGGCGATCGGGTCGGGGAGGTGGATCCAGTCGGCGTCGGGCCCTTCGACCCGCCGCCCTTCGACCTTGACCGGGTGGCCGGGGTTGCCGACCACGGTGGCGCAGCCCGGGACGTCCTCGACCACAACGGTGTTGGCGCCGATCTTGGCGTTGTCGCCGACCGCGATCGGGCCGAGCAGCTTCGCCCCCGAGCCGACCGTGACGTTGTCGCCCAGGGTCGGGTGGCGCTTGCCGCGCTGGAACCCGGTGCCGCCCAGCGTCACTCCCTGGTAGAGCGTCACCCGGTCGCCGATCGTCGCGGTCTCGCCGATCACCACCCCGGAGCCATGGTCGATGAAGAAGGAGCGGCCGATCCGCGCCGCCGGGTGGATCTCGACCCCGGTCACGGCGCGGGTGACGTAGGCGATCGCCCGCGGCAGCCAGGGCACCCCCGCCTCGAGCAGGGCGTGGGCGGCGCGGTAGGCGAGCAGCGCCTGGACGCCGGCCCAGCTGGTGAGGATCTCGAAGCTGGAGACGTTCTGCGCCGCGGGATCGCGGTCGCGGGCGGCGGCGACGTCGGCGCGCACCTCGGAGACCAGTCTCTTCCACCTGCTCATGGTGAGAAGAAGGGTAGGGACATGTAGCGCTCGCCCGAGTCGCAGACGACCGTCACCACCCTCTTCCCCGCCATCTCGGGCCGCCCGGCCACCTGCAGCGCCGCCCAGATATTGGCCCCGGCCGAGATCCCGGAGAGGATGCCCTCCTCCCGCGCCGCCAGCCGCGCCGTCTCCAGCGCGTCCTCGTCGCTGACCGCGATCGTCTCGTCGACCACCGAGCGGTCGAGCGCCTCGGGGATGAAACCGGCCCCGATCCCCTGGATCTTGTGGGGGCCGGGCGGGCCGCCGCCGAGCACCGCCGAGGTGGCCGGCTCGACCGCGACGACCAGGGCATCCGGGGCGCGCTCGCGCAGCATCCATCCCACCCCGGTGATCGTCCCCCCGGTGCCGACCCCGGCGACGAAGGCGCCGATCTCGCCATCGGTGTCGCTCCAGATCTCCTCCGCGGTGGTGCGCCGGTGCACCTCCGGGTTGGCGGGGTTGGAGAACTGCATCGGCATGAACCCCTTGCGCTGCTCGCGGATCTCCTCGGCCAGGGCGACGGCCTCGTTCATCCCGCCCAGCGAGGGGGTCTCGCGGACCTCGGCCCCGTAGGCGCGCAGCAGCTTCGCCCGCTCCCGGCTCATCCCCTCCGGCAGGGTGAGAATCAGCTCGTAGCCGCGGGCGGCGCAGACCATCGCCAGCGCGATCCCGGTGTTGCCGCTGGTCGGCTCGACCACCACCGAGCGGCCGGGGCGCAGCAGCCCCTCCTGCTCGGCGGCGTCGATCATCGCGGCGCCGATCCGGTCCTTGATCGAGCCGCCGGGGCTGAAGTACTCGAGCTTGACGCAGACCTCGCCGTCGACCTCGCTCGACATCCGCTGCAGCCGCACCATCGGGGTGCCGCCGACGACCCCCGAGGCCTCCGCCCCGATCCTCACCGCTCTCGCCCGGACCAGATCGTCCCGTCCATCCACGCCACTCTAGGCGAGAGAGAGGCTTTTCCCCAGTGCCAAGGTGAGACTGCACTTCTCTCCGCTATGCGGGGACAAGGTCAGTCTCATGCGGGGTGGGTCACTCGGCCAGCTTGAGGCGGTAGAGGACGTGCGGGAGGCCGGCGTGGACGATTTCGCCCGCGGGCTCCATCTCGAGCTTCTCGGCGACCCGGCGCGAGGCCCGGTTGTGGGGCAGGGTCATCGCGACCAGCTCGGCGATCCCCCGATTGCGCGCCAGCTCGACGGCGGCGGCGCCCAGCTCGGTGGCGATGCCGTTGCGGTGGCGATCCGGGTCGACGGTCCAGGCAAGCTCGACCGCGGGGACGCCTTCCACTTTGGTCCAGGAGAAGCCGCCGCGGCCGACCAGGGCGTCGCGGCCACGCTCGGTGACCGCCCACTGCCCGAAGCAGTGCTCCTCCCAATGCGCGAGGTCGGCCGCCAATATCTCGCGCACCGTCTCCTCGTCGATTGGATCGAGCGGCGGTGGCCGGAGCCATTCGCCCACCTCGGGACGGAGGAATATCGCCAGATAGCCATCGAGGTCCCCCGAGCGCGGCGGCCTCAGCGCCAGCCGCCCGGTCTCCAGCCGCTGATCGCCGCCGCTCACCCGCCGCTCCGTCGGGCCGCCACCGCGTCGGCGAAGGCGGCGGCGCGCAGCGAGCCGAGCCCGGTCGCCAGGTCGTAGCCGGGCTGGGCGGCGCCGCCGGCGGGGGTCTGGCCGGCGGGCGTGTCCGGGCGCTGCGCGGAGGTGCCGGTGAGGACGTCGGCGAAGGCCGAGCCGTAGGCAGGGCCGCGGGCGAGCGCGTAGAGGAGCTGGTTGACGGCGCCGAGCGGCGGCCGGCCGGCGGCCCGCTCCGCCTCCAGCACCTGGGCGAGGATCGCTGCGGTGAGCGGCGTCGCAGCGCTGGTCCCGCCACCCGGTCCCCAGCCGCCGAAGCCACCGTAGGTGGCGAGGCCGGGGACGAACGAGCCCATCGCGGCGAGGTCCGGCGTCAACCGGGTCCGGCCCTTGGGCTGGAGCGCGGGGTCGATGCCGGGCGCCAGCTGCCAGAGCGGCCGCGGCCAGACCCGGCTGGGGCCGCCGCCGCTGGCGTTGCCGTCGCCGGGCGGTTCGGTCCCGTAGGTCGACCAGACGACCTGGTCGAGCAGCTGGTTCTCCGCCCCCAGGGTCAGGTCGGTCCCCCCAACCGCGGTCACGTATTCGGAGCTCGCCGGCCAACTCGCCCCCTTAGCGCCGGACTGGCAACCGAGGAAGCCGAGGTCGCCCGACGCGGCGAGCGCGGTGACCCCCAGCGCCGCCGCCGAGCGCAGCTGGTGCTGGCCGAGGGCGCGGGCGGCGCGGGTCATCCGCGACTCGCAGACGCCGTCGCTGATCGAGAGCAGGTCGGGAAGGTGGCCGCCGTGGCGATCGGGGTCGAGCGCCCCGAACATGAAGAGGCCGAAGGAACCCTGGAAGTCCTGGTCGAGCGGCACGTTGACCGCGGTGATCCGGGCCAGCCGGGGCGCCAGGGTGCTGAGCGCCTCGGCGTCGAGGTAGGTCTCTTCGGGATCGTCGCTGGTCGCGAACCCGGCTCCGGGCATCACGGTCTGGTGGAAGCGCGGGGCGGGCAGCCCGAAGCAGCGCGCCCAGGTCCGCAGCTGCCCGAGTTCAACCAGCGAGGAGCTCAGCGTGTCGACCCGAACCCCGGCGCCGAGCAGGCCACGGGCGGCAAGCTGGTCCGAGCCGGTCGCGGTGGCGATCTGGTTGGGGGTGAAGGCGCCCGATTCAAGCGCCGCCTTGCAGCCCTGCGGGGCGCCGGCCGCGGCCCGGGCGGCGGGCCTGGCTCCCTTCTTGCCCTGTCGGACCGTGTAGACCTGACCGACGACCACGTGCCGGACCGGGCCCCGCAGCGCCCGCGGGCGGCAGAGGCGGCCGTGCGGCGGCCGCGAGCCGCGGGCGCAGAACAGCCGCCGCGCTGCGGCTGGCGTCATTGCGGCAAGCACCACCGAACCGGTCGCGCCCATCTTCACCAGCCGCATGCCCTCGGCCTGCCGCAGGAACCGCATCGTCCGGTGACGGTCGGCCCGGCTCGCCCCGAACCGGTTCCAGACCTGGCCCAGCCGCAGAAAGCGCCCGTAGCCCGGCGAGGCCGGGTCGGAGGCGCCCTGCACGAACCGCGCCAACCCCTGCTCGTCGCGCCGCAGCCCCAGCAGCACGACCCGCTGCTTCGCCGCGCCGGCGCTCGCCACTGCGGAATTCGCCGCGGCCGACGTCGGCGCCAACAGCGCCGGCAGGAGCGCCGCAACCACGAGCGTCGCGGCAAGCAGCGCCGCGCCCCAGGTCATCTGCGCCCGCACGATCACCGCCCCATTCTCCCCCCTCCCCCCGGACGCCCACCAACCATCCCGCGGTTCCTTTTTCGCGCTTGGGGCGAAAAAGGAACCGCGGGTTTGTCCGTCTTGGCCAGCGCAAGGATCTATACGCGGCGTCCAGCGGGCCGATCCGACGAGCGATTTCGAAGCCGCCGTTGGATCGGCTCTGGGCTGGCTACGCTGCCGTCAGCGGTCGATCCGTCAGCGTCGCAGTAGCAACGTGCAGCGGACCGCCCTGCCCGCCCTCGTCGGCCAGGTAGAGGGTGACGCCCTCTTGCAGGGACTCGAACAACTCGTCCAGGCTGTCGCCGGAGGCGAAGCAGCCGGGCAGCTCGGGGACATCGGCCCAGTAGCTGCCCTCCTCGAAGTGGATACGCGCGGTTAGCTCCATAGGTGAAGTTCCTTCATCTTAGCCCCGCCTGTCTCAGAATCGCACTGGTTAAACCCGATTGGTAGTCGCGGCCCTTGTGCTGAGGGAGCGTGATCGGGCGGCAGCCCGGCTTGGTCATCTTGACCTGGTGCTTGCCGCCGCGGGCCTGGGTCCAGCCGTTTTCCTTCAACAGCTTGATCGCCTTCTTCTGGTTGAGCGTGCCCTTCATCGGCCGCGCGACCGTATCCACCGACGCGGCGGAAACGCTTCGGCGGTCGGTACCGTGCGCCGCTGGTGCGCCAGTCAGACCGCGGTTAGATGAAGTACATGCCGCTGCCGGCCTCTTCGGCCTCGCGGCGGGCTACTTCGGCGATCGTCGTCTCGCCGAAGACCCGGCGCAGGGCGGTGACGCCCTCGGCCCAGATCCCGCCCGCCTCGTCGGCCTCGGCCCCGACCTTGCCGTCGAGCGTCTGCACAACCTCGAGCACGGTGATCTCCTCGGCCGGCCGCGAGAGCGTGTAGCCGCCCCGCATTCCGCGGTGGCTGGTCAGCAGACCGGCCCGGCGCAGGGTCGAGAACAGCTGCTCGAGGAACTGCTCGGGGATCTCGCGGCGCTCGGCCAGCTCCTTGATCGGTACGGGCCGGTCTCCGGACCGGGCCAGCTCGGCAAGCGCAACTACCGCGTAACGGGACTTCGAGGTGATCGAGATCACCGTGACTTTCTACCGCACCCCGGCCCGCTGGGCTAGGATCGGACCCGGTGGGGCGCGGGGTCGCAGCCGCTGCCCGAAAAACGAACGAGCGATCGGGAGCGGTGCCGAGCGAACGCCCAAACTGCCTTGTCGTCGACGATCACCCGCTGGTGCGGGTCGGGGTTCGCGGCGCGCTCGGCGGAGACTTCGAGGTACACGAGACCGAGACCCGCGAAGAGGCGCTGGAACTGGTCCGCGACGTCGGCGACTTCGACGTCGCGATCGTCGACATGCGCTGGCGCCGGAACGGGTCGGGCCCGGCGATCAGCGGCCCGGACGTGATCCGCGCCCTGCGGCGCACCTCGACCGGGATCGGGATCGTCGCCCACGGCGAGCGGCCGGAGCGCCACCTGGCGACCGCCGCCCTGCAGGCCGGCGCCAGCGCCTTCGTGGCCCGCACCGCAGACCCGGCGGAGATGCGCCGGGCGGTCAGCGCCGCCGCGGCACAGGAGCAGTTCGTCGACCCGAACGTGCCGCCGAAGGGCACCCGGGGCAAGCTGACCCGGCGCCAGCGGCAGATCCTGCAACTGCTGGCCGACGGCGAGTCGACCACGGTCGCCGCCCGCAAGCTCGACCTCAGCGAGGAGACGGTCAAGACCCACACCAAGCACACCCTGGCTCGGCTGGGGGCAAAGAACCGCAGCCACGCGGTGGCGATCGCCCTGCGCGAGTCCCTGATCGAGTAGCGGGTCGGCTCAGATCCAGCCGCGGTCGCGGGCCATCAGCACCGCCTGCGCCCGGTCGACGGCGCCGATCTTGCCGTAGACGTTGTGCAGGTGGGTGCGGATGGTCGAGACCGAGAGCTGCATCTCGCCGGCGATCTGCTTGTAGACCATGCCCTCGGCGAGGTGACGGAGGACGTCCAGCTCGCGGGCCGAGAGCGGGCAGGGCTCGGTGATCCGGCCCGCCATCTCCCCGCGTGGGAGGGGAAGCTCGTAGAGCAGCTCGCGCAGCGCCTCGGGGCTGAGGTCGCAGCGCTCACAGGCGGTGCGCAGGCGCTCCGGCGAGATCGCCTCCCCCTGCGAGTAGTGGGCGACCATGTCGGCCGCGGCGACCATCGCCGCCAGGCCGTCGGCGTCCTCGGCGTGGTGGCGCTCGATCGCCACCGCGATCCGCTGCGGCATGTTCCAGCGCCGGGCCAGGACGCCGCCGACCAGCGCGTGGTCGATGCCCAGCTGGTCGCGTTCGTCGCGCAGCCGCTGCTCCGGGGTGCGTGAGATCGCGTCGAAGTAGACCTTGTAGCCGGGGTGCAAGCGGGAGATCACGAGGCGACCGATGTCGTGCAGCAGCGCCGCCACCGCGAGCTCGTCGCGTTCGCCCCACCCGACTGCGCGCCCGATCCGGTCGGCCGCCGCCTGGGTTGCGAGGGCGTGGACGCGAAAGCGCTCCGGCTTCAGCTCCCAGCCGCCGTTCGACTCGAAGAAGTCGAAGCTCGGCGCGGTGCCGGCGATCGCCAGCACGCCCGAGGGCTTCAGCACCTCGACCGCCTGCGGCACACCGGCCACGCCGCCCGCCGCGAGACCACCGCGGTTGGCAAAGCGCAGCACCGACATCGAGAGGCCGACATCGGTCTCGACCGCCTCGACCAGGTCGCCGACGCCGGCCGACTCCGACGTCGCGGCGGCGATCACTCGCTCCCGCGACTCGATCAGGACCGGGAAGCGCTCAACGGCCTCGAACGCCTCGGCGAGCCGAGTGCCGGGCGCGGCGGCGCCGCGCCCCCCCGATTTGGGATCGGCCGACTGGGCGGCCGCAGGGCCGGCGCTATGGGTCGTGGTTGCCCCCATCGCCCCTACTCATCGGCAGGGACCGCCCGCATGTTTAGCCATTGGGATGACCCTGGCGCTCGTCTATCCGTCCGCCGAGGCGACGGAAAGTCGCTGCGCCGCCGCGCGGATCCGCTCCAGAGAGCGGTCTCTGCCCAACACGGCCAGCGACTCGAAGATCCCGGGCGAAACCGAGGTGCCGGTGATCGCCACCCTGATCGGCTGGTAGAGGCGGCCCGGCTTGACCTCGAAGCGGTCGAGCAGCGGCGCCAGCGCCGCCTCGATCGGGCCGGGTTCGAACGGCTCGGCCGCGGCAAGAGCCTCGGCCGCGGCTTCGAGCAGCGCCCCGGCCTCCCCCTTCATCACCTTCTTCCAGGCCTTCGGGTCGTCGACCGGCGGCTCGAACAGGAACCGGATCAGCGGCCAGACCTCCTCCAGGGTCTGCGCTTTCTCCTGGGCGATCTCGCAGGCGGCCCGCAGCTCGGCGTCGGGCTCGCGACCGAGGTGGCGGGCGACAGCGGCGGTGTACTCCTCCAGCGGCAGCTCGCGCATGAAGCGGCCGTTCAGCCAGCGCAGCTTCTTCTCGTCGAAGATCGCCGCCGCCCTGCCGACGTCGGTGACCCGGAAGCGCTCGACCAGCTCCTCGGTTTGCATCAGCGTCGTGTCGTCGTCGGTCCCCCAGCCGAGCAGCGCCAGGTAGTTGCGGACCGCCGCCGGCAGGTACCCGGCCTCGCGCAGCTCCTGGACCGAGGCGGCGCCGTGGCGCTTGGAGAGCTTCTTGCCGTCGGGGCCATGTAGCAGCGGCAGGTGCGCGTAGCGTGGGTGCGGGTGGCCGAGCGCGTCGAGGACCAGCAGCTGCTTCGGCGTGTTGGAGAGGTGGTCGTCGCCGCGCACCACCTCGGTGACGCCCATCTCGGCGTCGTCGACCGCGACCGCGAAGTTGTAGAGGACCGAGCCGTCGCCGCGGGCGATCACGAAGTCGTCGTAGCTGGCGTTGGGGAAGCTGACCGGGCCGCGGATCAGGTCCTCGACCACGGTCTCCCCCTGGTCGGGCACCCGCAGACGCACCGCCGCGCCGGGCTCCTCGGTCGGCGTGCCGCGGTAGCCGCGACCGGTCCCGTGCTCGGCCTTCCAGGCCTCGACGTCCTTGGCGGTGGCCGCGTCGCGGTAGGCGTGGCCGGACTCCAGCAGCTGCTGCAGAGCCTCGGCGTGGCGCTCGGCGCGGCCGGCCTGGGAAACCGGCCCCTCGTCCCAGTCCAGCTCCAGCCAGGTGAGCGCGTCGAGGATCTGGGCGACGTTCTCCTCGGTCGAGCGCTCGCGGTCGGTGTCCTCGATCCGCAGCACCAGCTCGCCGCCCCCGTGTCGCGCCGCGAGCCAGTTGTAGAGTGCCGTCCTCGCTCCGCCGATGTGCAGCGCACCGGTCGGCGAGGGGGCAAATCGAAGACGGAGGTTGTTGTCGGTCATGTGGGTTGCGAAGTGTTGATCGGAGCGCACGTGTCCACCGCCGGCGGACTCGCGAAGGCGGTCGGGCGCGGCGAGGAGTTGGGCTGCGAATCTATCCAGATCTTCCACCAGAGCCCTCGCATGTGGCGGCCGACCGCCTACGGCGAGGAGGACTTCGCCGCCTTCCGCGAGGCGATGGAGGGCTCGAAGGTGGAGGCGGCGATCATCCACGCCGTCTACCTGATCAATTGCGCGACCAAGGACAAAGAGCTGCGGAAGAAGTCGCTGGCCTCGCTCACCCACGCGCTGCGGATCGGCGACGGGATCGGCGCCGCCGGCGTCGTCCTCCACCCCGGCGCGCAGAAAGGCGAGCCGCTGGGGCCGTCGCTGAAACGGGCGGCGAAGGTAATCGCGGCGGCGCTCGCCGACAGCAAGGGCTGCCGGCTGCTGCTCGAGCAGACGGCCGGCCACAAGGGACTGCTGGGCCGGGACTTCGACCAGACCGCGGAGCTGATCGAGCTGGCCGGCGGCGGCGACCGGCTCGGCCTCTGCCTCGACTCCTGCCACCTCTTCGTCCAGGGCTACGACATCACCGACCAGGGCCACCTCGGCGCGGTGCTCGACGAGGCCGACGAGAAGGTCGGCCTGGACCGGCTCGGCGCCGTCCACGTCAACGACGCCGCCGCCCCGCTCGGCTCCTGCCGCGACCGCCACGCCAACATCGGCAAGGGCGAGATGGGCAGCAAGGGCCTCGCCGCCTTCCTCTCCGAGCCCCGCTTCGAGGGCCTGCCGGCAACCCTGGAGACCCCAGGCCCCGAAAAGAAGGGCTCCACCAAGCAGGAAGTAACCGCCGCCCGACGCCTCCGCACCGAAGGCCAAAAGCGCCGCAGCGCCTGATTGGCCCGGTGAGCTTCCGGGAAGCGATGGGCAAGCGGGACGCACACGAGGAGGCTTCCCGGTAGCAGCGCTACCGGGAACGCCGACGAGGGGGCGTAGCCGCGCCGCCCACTCGCTTTCCGGCACGGCGATGGGGGCCGGTGCACCCCTGCACCCGGCCCCCGCTCTCCCGCCGTCTTTCGACCTATTTGATGTGAAGTCCTGAGATTGCCCGGGAGATCACCAGGCGCTGGATCTCCGAGGTGCCCTCGAAGATCGTGTAGATCTTCGAGTCGCGGTGCATCCGCTCGACCGGGAACTCTCGCGTGTAGCCGTTGCCGCCGAGGATCTGGATCGCCCGCTCGGTCGTCCAGACGGCGACCTCGCCGGCCTTCAGCTTCGACATCGAGCCCTCGGCGTTCTCGAAGGTCTGACCGCTGCGGCCCATCCAGGCGGCCCGCCAGACCAGCAGGCGGGCGGCGTCGATCTCCAGCTTCATGTTGGCGAGATCGAAGGCGATCGCCTGGTTCTCGATGATCTTCTTGCCGAACTGTTCGCGCTCTTTCGCGTAGTCGAGCGAGTACTCGTAGGCGGCGCGGGCGATGCCCAGCGCCTGGGCGCCGACCGTCGGCCGGCTCGCCTCGAAGGTCTGCATCGCCGCCTGCGACTTGGAGCGCTTTCCCTCGCGGGCGCGGGCGAGGCGCTCGTCGAGCTTCTCCTTGCCGCCCAGCAGGCAGCTGCCCGGAACCCGGCAGTCGTCGAGGTGGACGTCGGCGGTATGCGAGGCGCGCAGGCCGTGCTTCTTCACCTTGGCGCCCTGCTCGCAGCCCTCGGTCCCGGGCGGGATCACGAAGGCGGCGTGGCCGCGCGAGCCGAGCTCGCGGTCGACCGAGGCGATCACCACGTGGACGTTGGCGATGCCGCCGTTGGTCGCCCAGGCCTTCTGGCCGTTCAGCACCCACTCGTCCTTGGCCTCGTCGTACTTGGCGGTGGTGCGGATCGCCGAGACGTCGGAGCCGGCATCCGGCTCGGAGGCGCAGAAGGCGCCCAGCTTGACGTCGTCCGGCGTCCCGAAGCACTGGGGGATCCACTCCCCCATCTGCTCCGGGGTTCCCTGCCCGAAGATCGCGGCGACCGCGAGCGAGGTGCCCATGATCGCCATCCCGATGCCGGCATCTCCCCAGAAGAGCTCCTCGTTGGCGATCGGCAGCGTCAGCCCGGTCTCGTCGGCCCAGAACTGGCCCATCGCTTCGAAGCTGTAGAGACCGATCTTGGCGGCCTCCTCGATCACCGGCCAGGGGGTCTCCTCGCGCTCGTCCCACTCCGCCGCGGCGGGCCGGACGACGCCCTCGGCGAAGCCGTGCACCCAGTCGCGGATGTCTTCCTGGTCCTGGTTCAGCTCAAGCGTGAAGCGCGGCCCACCGGAGGCGCCGTTGCCCCCGACCGCGGCGGCCAGAGCCTCGTTCGAATCCGCTTCGGCTACCGCCGCCGTCTCAGCCATCGAGGGCAGTATTACACGAAACGATGTCGTTGTCAGACGTCGCGAAGGTCGAAGGCGCGGAGGCCCTCGCTACCGCCGTCGCCGCAGTCGAAGAAGCGCCGGTTGACGCACTCATACGACTCGCCGGACCCTTCGTAGGCGCGCTCGACCGCGAACTGGCAATGGGGCAGCGGCTCGCCGGTCATCTTCACCCCGCCGAACCCACCGCGGGCCAGCACCGCCGCCAGCTCGACCTCGGCCCCGAACACGCCCCGCATGCAGCCGAGGTACTGCTCGCCGGTCAAGCGGTCGACGTGGCTGTAGAGGAAGCGGCACCCGAGCTCGACGCATCCCCGCGGCTCGACCATCTTGTCGCAGAAGGACCGGCACTGGCGGCACTCGCCGACCGTGGTGCGGGTAGCGGTCATTGCCGAAGTGTAGGCACTCTGGGCCGCTTGAAACCGGCGTATCTCGCAGTCCTCGGTCGCTCGCGTGCAAAGCACGCCACGCTCCCTGCGTCCGGCGAGCTACTGGGTTTCAAGCGGCCAGAGGCTGCTGGGCCAACACGTGATCCAGCTCGGCGCGCAGGCCGCTGGAGGGGCGGACCCGGAACTGCTCGCCGGCCTTGAAGCGGCGCCCGCCGACCACGAAGAGAACCTCGGCGTCCCCACGATGGTGCTCGAAGACCGCCTTCACTTCCTCGAGGACCGCCTCGCTCCAGCGCTCCGCGTCGATCGCCAGCTCGAAGGGGCCGGCCGGCGCCGCCGGCGCCGCCTTGCTCGCCCTGGCGATCTCGTCGCTGTCGGGCTCGAAGCGCTGCGCCTCCTGGACCACCAGCTTCGTCTCACCCCGGTCCTTGTGGTCGAGCCGTCCGCGGACGAGGACGATCGCGTCGGGCTGGATCACGGCGGCGCTCTCGGCCTCGTCGGCCTTGAAGACCAGCATCTCGATCTGACCCTCGACGTCGTCGAGGGTCGCGAACATCATCTGGTTGCCGCTCTTGGTGCGGATCTTCTTGCAGTCGACGACGATCCCGCCGACCGTCACCCAGGCGCCGTCGGGCTTGCCGCCCAGCTCCGCCAGGCTGCAGTCGACGCGGGCGCGCAGCGCCGGGCCGACTTCGGCCAGCGGGTGCGAGGAGAGGTAGGTCCCGAGCGTCTCCTTCTCCATCGCCAGCAGCTCGGCGCGGTCGAACTCCGCCGCCGAGAGCGGCGGCCGGTGCTGGGCCGGCGAGGAGCCGGCGTCGCCCCCTCCGCCGTCACCGACGTCGAAGATCGAGCCCTGCCCCATCTGGGCGTCCTCCTGCGCCTTCTGGCCCGCCGACTGCGCCGCCGGCAGCGCCTCCAGCATCCCCTGCCGGGTGCCGCCGGTCGAGTCGAGGGCGCCGCACTTGATCAGGCATTCGATCGCCCGTTTGTTGACGGCGCGGGAGTCGACCCGCTCGCAGAAGTCCCAGATCGAGGCGATCTCGGCCTCCTCGCGGGCGCGCAGGATCGCCTCCACCGCGGCGTGGCCGACGTTCTTGACCGCGTCGAGCCCGAACCGGATCGCGTTCTCGTAGACGACGAAGCTGTGGTCGGAGGAGTTGACGTCGGGCGGCAGCACGTCGATCCCCATCTCCGCGCACCGGTTGACGAAGAAGGGCACCTTGTCTTTGGTGTTCATCACCGAGGAGATCACCGCCGCCATGTACTCGGCCGGGTAGTTGGCCTTCAGGTAGGCGGTCCGGTAGGCGATCAGCGCGTAGCAGGCGGCGTGCGACTTGTTGAACGAGTAGTCGGCGGCGGCCTCCATCAGGCCCCACATGTCGCGGGCGACGTTGTCGGCGGTGCCGGAGGTCTTCATCCCCTCCAGGAACTGCTCCTTCATCGTCGCCATCAGGTCGCGCTTCTTCTTGCCGATCGCCTTGCGCAGGTCGTCGGCCTCGGAGGGGCTGAACCCGGCCATCTGCTTGGCGATCTCCATCAGCTGCTCCTGGTAGAGCACGCAGCCGTAGGTCGGCTCGGTGATCGGGCGCAGGCGGGGGTCGGGGTAGGTGACCGAGGAAGGGTCGCGCTTGCCCTTCGCATAGGCGGGGATGTAGCTCATCGCGCCAGGGCGGTAGAGCGAGACGAGGGCGACGATGTCGTCGAACTCGGTCGGGCGCACCTTTTTCATCGCCTCGCGCATGCCTTCGGACTCGAGCTGGAAGACGCCGGTCGAGTCGCCCTTGGCCAGCATCTCGAAGGTCGCCCGGTCGTCCTCGGGGATCGCCGCGACGTCGAGCCGCACCCCGCGCGAGCGCTCGATGATCTCGATCGCGTCCTCGATCACGTCGAGGTTGCGGAGGCCGAGGAAGTCCATCTTCAGCAGGCCGATCTCCTCGATCGGGCCCATCGAGTACTGGGTCACGATCTTGTACTGGCGCTCCGGCTTGCCGGAGCCGTTGCTGTCGGGGGCGGCCGGGGCGCTGCGGTCCTCGGCCAGCTGCAGCGGCACGATCTCCTGCAGCGGCCGGTCGGCGATCACCACCGCGGCGGCGTGGATCGAGTTGTTGCGGATGATCCCCTCGAGCCCTTGGGCGACGTCGATGATCCGCTTCGCGTCGGGCTCGGCGTCGTAGGTCGTTCGCAGCTCTTCGCCCGGCTTCAGGCAGTCCTCGAAGGACGGGTTGCGGCCCATGATCGGCTCCGGGATCTGCTTCGCGAGGCGGTCGCCGGTGCCGTAGTCGAAGCCGAGCACGCGGGCCGCGTCGCGGGTCGCGGCGCGCGGCGCCATCTTGCCGAAGGTGATGATCTGGGCAACCGATTCGCGGCCGTACTTCTCGCCGACGTAGCGGATCATCCGCTCCCGCCCGCGGACCGAGAAGTCGATGTCGATATCCGGCATCGATTTGCGGCCCGGGTTGAGGAAGCGCTCGAACAGCAGGTCGTTGGCGAGCGGGTCGAGATCGGTGATGTCGAGGCTGTAGGAGACGATCGAGCCGGCCGCCGAGCCGCGCCCGGGGCCGACCGCGACGCCGTTCTGCTTCGCGTAGCGGACGAAGTCCCAGACGATCAGGAAGTAGGAGGAGAAGCCCATCTCCTCGATCACCCCAAGCTCGAACTCGAGCCGCTCGACCGCCTCCGCCGGCGGCGGGTCGCCGTAGCGGGCGCGCAGCCCCTCGCCGGCGATCCGGCGCAGCATCTCCTCCGGCTCGGAGCCGTCCTCGGTCGGGTAGCGCGGCAGCAGCAGACTGCCGAGCTCGATCTCCAGCTCGCAGCGCTCGGCGATCTCCAGCGTGGTCGGCACAGCCTCCGGCCACTCGGCGAAGGACTCGGACATCTCCTCGTTGCTCTTGATGTAGAACTCGTTCGTATCGAAGCTGAGCTTCGGCAGCTCCAGCGTCGACTTGGTCTGGACGCAGAGCAGCGCCGCGTGGTTGTCGAAGTCCTCGCGCCGCAGGTAGTGGACGTCGGCGGTGCCGACCAGCGGCCGGCCGAGCTCACGGGCGAAGCGGGCGATGCCCTGGTTCGCCTTCTCCTGCTCCTCGATCCCGTTTTTCTGCACCTCGAAGTAGACCTGCTCCGGCCCGAAGGCCTGGATCAGCTGGTCGAGGTGGGCGCGGGCATCGCCCTCGCGCTCTTCGACCAGGCGACGGCAGAAACGCGACTGCAGGCACCCGGTGAGCACGATCACGCCCTCGGCGTGGGCGGCGAGCAGGTCCATGTCGACGTTGGCCTTGCCGCGGGAGAAGCCCTCGAGGAAGCCGGCCGAGGTGAGCTTGACCAGGTTCGAGAACCCGGTGTCGTTCTCGGCCAGCAGGGTGAGGTGGTTGCGCTCGTACTTGGGCTTCTCCTTGATCGCGGCGACGTCGTCGACCAGGTAGGCCTCGAGCCCGACGATCGGCTTGATCCCGTGCTTGCGGCAGGCCTTGTAGAGGTCGACCGCGCCGTTCATCACGCCGTGGTCGGTCAGCCCCAGCGCCGGCTGCCCGAGCTCCGCCGCCCGCGCCGCCATCGCGTCGATCTTGCAGGCACCGTCGAGCAGCGAGTACTCGCTGTGGGCATGCAGATGGACGGCGGTCGAGCTACTCACGGGAGGAGCCCGATCATGGCAAGCGGCGAGGATGCCAACGAGGCGCGACTCCGCTAAATCCGAAGTCCGCGAGGAGCTCCGAGGGGGAGGTCCGGGTGGCCCTTCCACTTAACTTTTTCGGTGGATCGCGCTCCGGCCGTTCGGTGAGGGCTGGCGACGAAAAAGTACAAGACGTTCCAGGGCCACCCGGACCTCCCCTGCCGGCCGCGGCGAGCACCCGAACGCCCGCGGAGTCCCCGGTGGCTCCTCAGAGCTGGGTGGCCAGGATGCTGGCGACCACGGCGACGAAGCCGACGATCGTCGAGCGTTGAGAGATCATGGCCGAGCGCTGCATCGTCACCATCTCGCCGCGCAGGCCCCCGATCTCGGTGCGGACATCGCTGAACTCGCTCCGCATCTCGCCGCGCAGGCCGGAGATCTCGGTGCGGACATCGGCGAATTCGTCGCGCATCTCCTGGCGGACAGATTTGAATTCGGTTCGCATCTCGTCGCGCAGACCGCTGATCTCGGCCCGGACGTGGCTGAATTCGGTTCGCATCTCGGTGCGGACGCCGCTGAATTCCTCCCTGACCTCGGTCCGGAACTCGCCCTGGTCAGAACGGGCATGGTCGAATTCCCTGTCCATGTGCTTGGTCAGATCATCGAGCCTCTCATCGGTCCAGGCTTCTCTCACGGCGGGCACACCCCCAGCCTAAAGAGATAGGTGTGACGCGTGGCGCGCACAATGTGACAACTTAGCGCACAGACAATGGGTTTCTATGCGCAGACCCAGGCGCTGCCGCCGGAGTCGGCCCAGATTTGGGCCGCGATCCGGTCCTGTTCGTCCTTCGGCGCCTGGTGCGGCAGGCCGTTGCCGCCGTAGGCGTCCCAGGTCGAGGGCAGGATCTGGTACGCGCCGCCGGCGCCGCTCGAGGGGTTGAGGGCGCCGTAGTTGCCCCCCGACTCGCAGATCACGATGTAGGTCGGAATCGAGTAGGGACCGCCGAGCCAGCGACCGACCTCCGATTCCGCCTCGGCCCGGCTCGCCGCTCGGGCGACCTCGATCTCGCGCACCCAGCCGTCGATGTCGGCGCGCAGTCGGGTCAGCTTCTCCTCCTGGGAGGCGGTCAGCGAACCGAGCCGGGCAGCGCTGGCCTGCGCCGCCTCGCGCACCCCGGAGATTTCCGAGCGGGCGGCCACGAGGCGCCGCTGGTGGGCGACGGCGCGGTCGCGCCGGGTGGCGACCGCGGAGGCATCGTCGCGAACCGCGTCGCGGACCGCCTCGACCCGGGCGGCGAGCGCGGTGTCGGCGTCGGTCACCGCGCGCAGGTACTCAGCGCGGGCGGCGACCTGGTCGAGATCCTCGGAGCCGACGACGAGCTCGGCGGTGTCGGGAACGCCCTGCTTGTAGATCGCCACCAGCCGCGTGGCGAGGGCGCGCCGCGCCCGTCGCAACCGCTCCCGCTCACCGTCCAGCCGCCGCTCCGCCGCCTCCAGCTCGCGACCGAGCGCCGCGGTCCGTTCGCGGCCGTCGGCGAGCAGGCTGCTCAGCTCCGCCTCACGCGCCTCCGCCGCCTCCGCTTCGCCCTGTGCGGCCAGCTGCCGCTGCTTGCCCTGGCGCAGTTCCGCTGAGAGCGTGGATGCATCCTGGCGCGCGCCGGAGAGCTTGCCCTGCAACTCGGAGGGATCGGCGGCGCCGGCCCGCGGAGCGAGTGCCGCGGCAACTGCCGCCAAGCCGCAGAGCAGAGCGACAGAGCACGCCAAGAGCAGGTGCTTTTGGAGTGGAGCCGAGCCCAAGCAGGCGAGGCTACCGAACCTTGTTAGCGCTTCCTAACAGGTTGTCGATAACGCGCAATGAAGCGTGCGTTATCAGCCCTCGCGGACTTCGCGGGTCGCCAGGTAGACGGCAACCGCGGTGCCGACCGCGGCGACCCCGATCCCGATCCGGATCTCACGCCGGTAGCGACGGCGCAGGTAGGTGACGGCGAACCGGAACGCCGCTCTGCCGATGCTCTCCTGCATCAATCCTTCCCCTCTCCCCCGCCTTCGCGGATTCTGTGGGCCATCCGTGACTGCAGCGACCAGAGCTCGATGAAGCCAGGCGAGGCAGCCTGCGAGAAGAGTCCGCCCGACTCGCCGAACCCGGCCAGCTGGGCGTCGTAGACGGCGTGCGGCGAGGAGCGGGTGACGACCCGGGCGCTGCCCTTGTAGAGGCGCATCCCGATCTCGCCCGTCACCTGGGCATTGACCGCAGCCATGTAGGCGTCGAGGTCGGTGCGCAGCGGCTCCCACCAGAGCCCCGCGTACACCAGGTAGCCCCACTTCTGGTCCATCGCCGGCTTGAACTGGTTCTGGTGGATCGTGCCGACCAGGCGCTCCAGCTCCTCGTGGGCGGGCAGGATGATCGCCGCCGCCGGCACCTCGTAGATGTCGCGCACCTTGAGGCCGACGATCCGGTCCTCGATGTGGTCGACGATCCCGACCCCGTGACGCATCCCGATCTCGGCCGCCCGTTCGAGCAGCTCGACCAGGCCGAGCCGCTCGCCGTTCAGCGAGACCGGGACGCCGCGCTCGAACCCGACGGTGACCGTCTCGGCCTCGTCGGGAGCCTCCTCGGGCCGGGTGACGAGCTGGAAGACGTCGTCCTCGGGGGCGTGGTCGAGGTCCTCGATCCAGCGTCCCTCCGAGGAGCGTCCCCAGAGGTTGTCGTCGATCGAGTAGGGCGCCACCTCGGTGCCGCCCTTGACCGGGATCCCGTGCTCGCGGGCGTAGGCGATCTCCTCGTCGCGGCCCATCTGCCAGGAGCGGACCGGGGCGATCGTCTTCAGCTCCGGGGCCAGGGTCGCCACCGTGGCCTCGATCCGGACCTGGTCGTTGCCCTTGCCGGTGCAGCCGTGGGCGATCGTGTCGCAGTTGGTCTGGCGCGCGCACTCGACCGCGAGCTGGGCGATCAGCGGCCGGCCGAGCGCCGTGAACAGCGGGTAGCCGTTGCCGTAGACGGCGTTGGCGCGGATCGCCGGCGCGATGAACTCCTCGGCGAAGCGCTCGCGGGCGTCGACCACGTGGCACTCGGCGGCGCCGAGCTGCAGCGCCTTCGCCTCGATCGGCCCGTAGTCCTCGCCGGGCTGGCCCAGGTTGACAGTCAGGCAGACGACTTCCGCCTCGTAGCGGTCCTGGATCCACTTCAGCATCACGGAGGTGTCGAGGCCGCCCGAGTAGAGCAGCAGGACGCGGTCGACCTCAGCCGGGTCGGCCTCGTAGCTGGCGGTCGGGGCAGGCTGTGAGGGGGTGGCGCTCAAGGGGGGAGCGCAAGTCTCTCAGACCCGCGTCGAGCCCGGTCCGAGGTCCTATTCGGGTTCGATGCCGCCGCTGCCCGAGCCTTCTTCCGGCGTCGTGGTCGGCGTCGTCGGGGTCGTCTCGGTGGTTTCCGTGGTCGGCGACGTGGTCGTGGTGCCGGTCGTCGTCTCCGTCGTCGGCTCGGTCGTCGTCGTGTCGGTGGTCGGCGTGGTGGTCGTATCGGTGGTGAGGGTCGTCGGCACCTCTTCGGTCGCGCTGGTCGAGTCCGATCCGCTGTCGCCGGCGATCACCACGATCGCGATCACCAGGCCGACGATCACCGCGACCAGGCCGGCGACGAGCAGCCGCATGTTGCCGTGCGGCCGGTGGTGCGGCCCACCGGGGTCGCCGTCGTCGGGGCCCATCATCCGGGTCGGGTCCTCGTGCACTAGTCCTCCCCCTCCGGTCCGAGTATCGCGTCGAGGATCGCCGTCGTGTCGGCGATCTCAAAGCCGTTTCTGAGCCTGCGGTCGATCTCCTCCCGGCTGCTGCCGGAAACGGCGAGCTGGGTCGCAAGCAACCGGGCGCCGGCGGTGCCGTGGCCATCGGCAGTCGAAGACTCGGGCTGGCGCGGGCGCAGCTCCTCGACCGCGGCGAGGCGCGGCATCCCGTCATCCTCTCGGGACTCGTCGGTGGGCTCGGCGCGGCGCTCCGCCGGAGCCTCCCCCAGACCCTGCTGGGCGCGCCGCAGCGACTCGACCATCCGCTCGGCGCTCTCGCGCACCGCGAGCGCGTCGGCGAGCAGCGAGTCGACCAGGCGGCCGAGCTCGGCGTCGCGCTCGCCGGCGCGGCGGTCGGCGTCGGCCTTCGCCTCGGCCAGATAGCGGCGCGCTTCGGCTTCGGCGTCGTCGATCACCGCCTGCGCGGCCCGCTCGGCGGCCTCGACGATCGCGCCCAGCCGCTCGGCAGCGCCGGCGGCGCGCAGATCCGGCTTTCGGGGTGGCTCGGGCCTCAAGAGGCAGCAAAGCCTAGAGGGTTGATGCGGGTTAGGCACGTGCGCGGGGGCGCTGCAAGCCAAGCTGGGCGCCGCGCGCGGGCGAAGCGGGTAGTGGTTACTACCCGCGAGCACGTGGGTGGCGATCCAGCGCCGGCATGCGGCGTCATCCGTGTGCGTGGATAACCCGTATCAAGCCTCTAAAAGCGATTCGCCGATCAGTCCAATCGCCCGCTCGATCTGGTCGTCCTCGACCACCAGCGGCGGCAGCAGCCGCAGGGTCGATTCGGCCGGGACGTTGACGACCAGGCCGCGCCGCAGCAGGTCGGCGCCGACCGCGGCGGCGTCGAGGCCCGGCTCGAGCCGCACCCCGATCATCAGGCCCCGGCCCCGCACCTCGGCCACCCCGTCGAGCGCCGCCAGCCCGGCCCGCAGGGTCTCGCCCCGCTCGCGCACCCCGCGCAGCAGCCCCGGGTCGTCGACGATGTCCAGCACCGCGAGCGCCGCCGAGGTGGCGACCGGGCCGCCGGCGAAGGTCGAGCCGTGGTCGCCGGGCTCGAGCACGTCGGCGGCCGCCGGGCCGGTGATGCAGGCGCCGATCGGCATCCCACCGCCGAGCGCCTTGGCCGCGGTGATCGCGTCCGGCCGCACCGGGGTCTGCTGGTAGGCCCACAGCGACCCGGTCCGCCCCACCCCGGCCTGGATCTCGTCGAAGATCAGCAGCGCGCCGCTCTCGTCGCAGGCCTCACGGGCGGCCAGCAGCGCCTCGTCGGGGATCGGGTGGATCCCCGACTCGCCCTGGATCGGCTCGATCAGGACCGCCGCGGTGCGCTCGCCGACCGCGGCCCGCAACGCCTCGGCGTCGCCGCGCGGCACCGAGCGGAAACCGGGCAGCATCGGGCCCAGCGCCTCGTTGCCCGCAAGGCCCGGAGTCGCCGCGAGGGCCCCGTAGGTGCGGCCGTGGAAGTCGCTCTCGAAGCTGATGATCTCCGGGGCCGATACCCCGCGTGCGTGGGCGTGCTTGCGGGCGATCTTGATCGCGCACTCGTTGGCCTCGGTGCCCGAGTTGGCGAAGAAGACGCGGCCGCCGAGGCTCGACTCGGAGAGCCGCTGCGCGAGCCGCGCCATCGGCTCGGTGTAGAAGAGGTTGGAGACGTGGATCAGCCGCTCGGACTGCTCGCGGATCGCCGCCACCACCCGCGGATGACAGTGTCCGACCGAGCAGACCGAGATCCCGGTCAGGAAGTCGAGGTACTCGTTGCCGTCGGCGTCCCAGAGCAGCGAGCCCTCGCCGCGCACGAAGTCGACCGGCGCCCGTTTGTAGGTCCGCATCAGGTAGCGCTCCTCCAGCGCCTGCGTCTGCTCCAGCCCGGCGGTCACGGGGTCACCATCGTTCCGATGCCCGCATCGGTGAACAGCTCCAGCAGGAGGCTGTGGGGGACGCGGCCGTCGATGATGTGGGCGGACTGCGAGCCGCCGCGGATCGCGTCGACGCAGGCCTGCAGCTTCGGCCGCATGCCGCCGTCGATCGAGCCGAGCCGCTCCTCAACCTCGCCGACCGAAGCGCGCGAGATCAGCGACTGCTGGTCGGCCGGGTCCGCCATCCAGCCCTCGACGTCGGTGAGGAAGATCGCCTTGAAGGCGCCGAGCGCCGCCGCCACCTTGCCGGCAGCCTCGTCGGCGTTGACGTTGTAGGACTGGCCGTCCCGGTCGGAGGCGGCCGAGGCGACAACCGGGATGTAGTCGGCGGAGATGTGGTTGAGGACGTCGACGTCGACCCGCTCGACCGAGCCGACGAAGCCGACGTGGTCGGAGTTGGGGGCCGGCGAGACCTCGAACAGGGTGCCGTCGTCGCCGGCCAGGCCGACCGCCGGCTGGCCGGCCCGGTTGATGCGGCGGACGATTTCCGAGTTGAGCTTGCCGACCAGGACCATCCGCGCCACCTCGACCGTCTCGGCGTCGGAGACGCGCAGCCCTTCGTGGAACTTGACCTCGAGCCCGAGCCGCTCCATGTAAGCGGTGATCTCCGGGCCGCCGCCGTGGACGATCACCGGGTTGAGCCCGACGTACTTGAGCAGCACGACGTCGGAGGCGAACGCCTCGCGCAGATCCTCGTCCAGCATCGCCGCGCCGCCGTACTTGATCACCACCGTGCGGCCGTGGAACTCGCGGATGTAGGGCAGCGCCTCGAGCAGGGTCGAGACGCTCGCCCCGGCCGCCCGCGACTGCGGTGCCTGTTCGGTCATCATCGGCTCCTCACGTGGTGTACTCGGCGTTGACGCGGACGTACTCGTAGCCGAGGTCGGAGAACCAGACGTGGGCGCGGTGCTCGCCCCGGCCCAGCCGCAGACCGATCTCGGCCTCCTCGGCCTCGGCCCCGAGCTCGGCCGAGTCGATCGCCTCGGCGCCCAGCTCCTCCAGCTCCTCGCCGGCCAGCGCCGCGCCGGCCGCCTGGGCGATCCGGCCCCAGTTGGGGTCGCGGCCGAACAGCGCAGTCTTGACCAGCGCCGAGTTGGCGATCGCCCGGGCGACCCGCTCCGCCTCGGCGGCGGAGGCGGCTCCGGAGACCTCGATCCGGCCGACCCGCACGGCCCCCTCGCCGTCGCGGACGATCTCGATCGCCAGCTGCTTCAGCGCCGCCTCCAGCAGCCCCTCGGGCAGCGGCTGGCCGGACGTCCCGGTCGCCTGCAGCAGCACGGTGTCGTTGGTGCTCATCTGGCCGTCGACGGTGATCCGGTTGAAGGAGGCGTCGACCGCGGCGCGTAGCGCCGCGTCCGGCTCGGGGACGACGGCGTCGGTCTGGGCGAAGCAGAGCATCGTCGCCATGTTCGGCTCGATCATCCCCGCCCCCTTCGCCTGCACCGAGAGCGTCACGCCGCCGGCCCGCAGCGTGCACCGCTTCGGCCAGCGGTCGGTGGTGGTGATCGCGTCGGAGAAGACGGTGCCGCCCTCGGCGGAGAGCCCGGCCGCGGCGGCGTCGATCCCGGCCAGGACCGCGTCGACCGGCAGCGGCACGCCGATCGTCCCGGTCTCGGCAACCGCGACGTTGGCGGGGTCGAGGCCGAGCGCTCCGGCCGCCCGCCCGCACATCGCGAGGGCGTCGTCGAGGCCCTGCTGGCCGGTCTCGGCGTTGGCGTTGCCGCTGTTGACGACGGCGGCCCGCACCCGGCCGAGGTCGACCGCGTCGCGGCAGACCCGGATCGGCGCCGCGGCGGAGGCGTTGCGGGTCAGGACCATCGCCGAGGTGACCGAGTCCTCGTCGCAGACCAGGAGGCCGACGTCGGTGCGGCCGCCGCCCTTCAGCCCGCAGTGGGCGCCGCCGGCCCGGAAGCCGGGCGCCAGCCGCGCCGGGTCGAGCTGCTCGACCCCGGCTGGGGGGTCGACCCAGCGCGATCTAAAGAAGGCATCGCTCATGCCAGCCCCTCCGTCTCGTCGAGGCCGAGCATCAGGTTGAGGTTCTGCACTCCCTGGCCCGAGGCGCCCTTCCAGATGTTGTCGATTGCCGCGAAGGCGACCGCGCCGCCGTGCTCCTCGGCGGTGACGTAGAGGTGGCACTCGTTGGTCTCGCGGACGGCGCGCAGGTTGGGCGGGCGGTCGAGCACCCGCACGAACGGCTCGCCGGCGTAGCGCTCCCGGTACAGCGCGGTCAGCTCCTCGCGATCGAGCGGCTCGGCGAGCCGCGCGAAGCAGGTCGCCATCTCGCCCTGGTCGAGCGGCAACAGGTGCGGCACGAAGGTGACGGGAGTCGGGCCGCCGAGCGCCGCCAGCTCCTGTTCGATCTCGGGCCGGTGGCGGTGGCCCTCGGTCTTGTAGGGGAAGGCGTTCTCGGTCATCGCCGAGAAGTGGACGAGGTCGTCGCTGCTGCGCCCGTAACCGGAGGTGCCCTGCATCGCCGAGATCGAGGTCCCGGTCAGCAGCCCCCGCTCGGCGAGCGGCGCCAGCGCCAGCACGCTGGCGGTCGGGTAGCAGCCGGGGGTGGCGACCAGCTCCGCCCCGCGCAGTTGGTCGCGGTAGAGCTCGGTGAGGCCGTAGACCCCGGTGCCGAACAGATGCGGGGCGCCGTGCTCGCCGTACCAGCGCTCGTAGGTCGCCGCGTCGCGCAGCCGGAAGTCAGCCGAGAGGTCGACCACCAGCACCCCCGCCGCCCGCAGCGCCGCCACGGTCGGCGCGGCGGCGCCATGGGGGTAGGCGACGATCGCCGCGTCGATCCCCTCGAGGCGGTCGAGATCGAGCTCGGTCAGCTCGATCTGGGCCCGGTAGCGCGGGTAGAGCTGCGCCAACGGCGTGCCGGCGTCGCCGCGCGAGGTGGCGGCGACCAGCCGCAGGCGCGGGTGGCGCCAGACCAGCTCGGCGGCAAGCGCCCCGGTGAAGCCGGAGGCGCCGGCGACCAGGACGCGGGCGGCGGGGTCGCCGCTCAGCGGTTGGGCGTTCAGGTCAGCCACGCAGGGTCCCTCCGATCTTCTCCACGGCGGTGACGATCCCGGCCCGCAGGCCGGCGACCTCGTCGTCGGTCAGGGTGCGGTCGGGGGCGCTGAACTCGAGCCGCAGCGCCAGGCTCTTGCGGCCCTCGCCGAGCTGCTCGCCGCGATAGACGTCGAAGACCTCGGCCTGGCGCAGGCTCTCGCCACCCGCCTCGCGGACCAGCGCCAGCAGCTCCGCCGCGCCGACCTCGTCGGGGACGACGACGGCGATGTCCTGCCGGACCGGCGGGAACTCGGTGATCTCGGCGAACCGCTCCTCTCCCGCCCCGGCCGCGGCCAGCAGCGGCGCCAGGTCGATTTCGAAGCCGGCGGCGGCCTCCAGGTCCCACTCCCGGCAGACCAGCGGGTGGACCTCGCCGAGCCAGCCCAGCGGCGCGCCGCCGACCGTGACCGCGGCGCCGCGACCCGGGTGCAGGAACGGCTCCGCGGCCGGACCGAACCCGAGCTCGCCGCCCAGCTGACGGGCCAGCGCCTCGAGCACACCCTTCAGCGCGAAGTAGTCGGCCGGCGCCGCCGCGCCGCGCCAGGAGGGCGCTCCGAGCGGTCCGACGGCCAGCGCCGCCAGCCGCAGCGGCTCGACCGCCGGCGCGGCGCGCTCGCCGGCAAACGCCCCGGCCAGCGGGTCGACGGCCGCTTCGCTGCCTGGCTCGCTCACCTCCGAGCGCAGGTAGGCGCGGCCGGACTCGAACAGCGCCAGCCGCTCGGCGCCGCGCGCCATGTTGCGGGCGGCGACGTCGAGCAGCGAGCCGAGCAGCACGGTGCGCATCGCCGAGTGGTCCTCGGAGAGCGGGTTGGAGAGCAGGATCGGGTTGGCGCGCGGGTCGTCCTCCGAGAGCCGCAACCGGCCCGGCTCGCCGGGGTCGGTGAAGCTCCAGCCCACCGCCTGGTCGAAGCCGAGGTCCCGAATCCCATCCTCGGCGCGGCGGCGCAGCCGCTGCTGGCGGCTCAGCCGCCCGACCCGGCCGGCGACCGCGGGCAGCGTGGTCGGCAGGTGCTCGTCGATCCCGTGCACCCGGGCGACCTCCTCGATCAGGTCGACCTCACGGGTGACGTCGTGGTGGCGGTCGGGCGGCACCTCGACCTGCAAATCGGGCTCGGCCGGGGTGACGCCGAAGCCGAGCCGCTCCAGGTAGTCCGCCTGGTCGGCGTGGTTGACGTGCATCCCGAGCAGCCCCTCGACCCGGGCGGCCCGCAGCCGGATCCGGTGCGGGGCCGGTGGCTCGGCGGCGACGTCGACCGTCCCCGGCACGAGCTTGGCGCCGCAGAGCTCGACCAGCAGCCGCGAGGCGATCGCCTGCGCCCGCAGGCAGAGCTCCGGGTGCAGCTGCTTCTCGAACCGCGAGGAGGCCTCGGAGCGCAGCCCAAGCAGGCGTGAGGTGCGGAGGATGTTGGTCCCGTTCCAGTTGGCGACCTCGAGCAGGACCCGGGTCGTGTCCTCGGAGACCTCGGAGACCTGGCCGCCCATGATCCCGGCGATCCCCGACGGGCCGTTGGCGTCGCAGACCAGCACCGTCTCGGCGTCGAGGCTGCGCTCGACCCCGTCGAGCGTGGTCATCTTCTCGCCCTCGGCGGCCGCCCGCACGGTCAGCGCCCCGCCGGGCACCCGGTCGAGGTCGAAGGCGTGCAGCGGCTGCGCGGTGAGCAGCATCACGTAGTTGGTGATGTCGACCACGTTGTTGATCGGGCGCTGGCCGGCGGCTGCGAGCCGCGCCTGCAGCCAGAGCGGCGAGGGGCCGATCTGGACGTCGGTGAAGACGCGGGCGGTGAAGCGCGGGCAGAGCTCCGGGACCTCGACCGTGACCGAGGCGAAGTCCGATGCCTCCCCCTCCCCCGTCGCCGCCGCCTCCTCGGCCCAGGGCGCGGCGGCCAGCGGCGCGCCGGTGATCGCGTGCACCTCGCGGGCAACGCCGTAGACGCCGAAGCAGTCGACCCGGTTCGGGGTCACCTCGATCTCCAGCACCGGCTCGGCCAGGGGCAGCACCTCGGCGAGCGGCGTGCCGGCGGCCAGCGCCTCGTCCAGCACCATGATCCCGCTGTGGTCCTCGCCCAGCCCGAGCTCGTCGGCGGCGAGGATCATCCCCGCGGAGGGGACCCCGCGCAGCTTTGCCTTGCGCAGCTTCTCGCCGCCCGGCATCCGGGCGCCGGGCAGGGCGACGGCGACGGTCTGCCCGGCAGCGACGTTGGGGGCGCCGCAGACGATCGTCCGCTCCCCTTCGCCGTCGGAGACGGTGCAGACGGTGAGCCGGTCGGCGTTCGGGTGGCGCTCGGCGGCGGCGACCTTGCCGACCACGAAGCCCTCGGCGCTGGGCGGGCCGACCGTGGTCACCCGCTCGACCTCGGTCCCGGTCATCACCAGGCGGTCGGCGAGCTCCGCCGCGGGCAGACCCGGGTCGCAGTACTCGCGCAGCCAGCTGCAGGGGACCCTCATGAGAACTGCTCCAGCATCCGCACGTCGTTGTCGAAGAAGCGGCGCAGGTCGGGGACGCCGTGGCGCAGCATCGCGATCCGCTCGACCCCGAGCCCGAAGGCGAAGCCCTGGACCTTCTCGGCGTCGTAGCCCGCCGACTCGACGAAGCCGAGCACGTTGGGGTCGACCATGCCGGCGCCGAGGATCTCGATCCAGCCCTGCCCCTTGCAGAGATTGCAGCGCTCGCCGCCCGCCAGCTCGCCCGTCCCCTCGCACTGGAAGCAGGAGACGTCGACCTCGACGCTGGGCTCGGTGAAGGGGAAGAAGTGGGGCCGCAGCCGCGCCTCGCGTCCCTCGCCGAAGATCGCCCGCAGCAGGACCAGCAGCGTGCCCTGCAGGTCGGCGAGGGTGATCCCCTCGCCGATCGCCAGGCCCTCGATCTGGTGGAACATCGGGCTGTGGGTGGCGTCGGAGTCGCGCCGGTAGACCTTGCCCGGGACAACCACGAAGATCGGTGGCCGCTGCGTCTCCATCGCCCGCACCTGCATCGGCGAGGTGTGGGTGCGCAGCAGCACCTCCGGGTGGGACTGGACGTAGAAGGTGTCCTGGAGCATCCGCGCCGGGTGGCCGGGCGGGTGGTTGAGCGCCGTGAAGTTGTAGTAGTCGTGCTCGATCTCCGGCCCTTCGGCGACCTCGTAGCCGAGCCCGACCATCACGTCCTCGATCTGGCGGGTGGTGCGGGCGATCAGGTGGGCGTGGCCGACCGGCCGCGGCGGCGCCCCGGGCAGGGTGACGTCGACCCGGTCGGCGAGCAGCCGCTCCTCCAGCTCGGACGCGTCGAGCCGCTCGGCGCTTGCCTCGAGCAGCGCCTCGAGCTCCTTGCGCGCCCGGTTGGCGGCACCGCCAACCTTGCCCCGCTGCTCGGCGGGCAGCTCGGCGATCCCGCGCAGGATCGTGGTCAGCTCGGCCTTGCGGCCGAGGAACCGGACCCGCAGCTCCTCCAGCGCGGCGGTCGAGCCGGCGGCCGCGATCGCGGCCGCAGCCTCGCCCCTGATCTCCTCGATCCGCTCAAGCATCGGGCGTGGCCTCCGGCATGGTCGCCGACGATATCCGCTTCGCGGCGCTCGCCACCCGCTCGCAGGCGACCGCGGCGGCGGCGGCGACGTTGAGCGACTCGGCGCCCCCCGTTTGCAGGGGGATCGTCGCGGTCGCCGCGCACTCGGCCAGCACCTCGGGCGGCAGCCCCTCGCGCTCGGCGCCGAGGCAGAGCGTCGCCGCCCCGGCCAGCGAACCGAGCTCTCCACCGCCGTGGGCGATCAGCGCCGCCCGCGGCGCCGGCGTCACCTCCAGCTCCGCCCGCAGCGGCGGCTGCGCGAAGACCGAGCCCATGCTGGCCCGCACCGCCTTCGGGCCGAACGGGTCGGCGCAGCCGGGACCGAGCACGACCCCGGCGTGCAGCAGCGCGTGCGCGGTGCGGACGATCGTGCCGACGTTGCCAGGGTCGCCGACCCCGTGCAGGTAGACGCAGGGGGCGCTCGGCGCCTCGGCCCAGAGCAGCGGCCAGACGGCGATCGCCCGCGTCCCCGAGCCGAGGCTGGAGACGCCGGCCAGCAGCTCCGGCTCGACCTCCTCGCCGCCCAGCCCCGAGCCGGCGGCGCTGAGCAGGAAGCGCGGCTCGGCGCCGGCGGCGAGCCCGGCCTCGACCAGGTCCTCGCCCTCGGTCGCGAACAGGCCCTCGCGCTCGCGGTGCTTGCGCTCCCGCAGCTTGCGGACCAGTTTCAGCTTCTCGTTTTGGGGGCTGGCGATCATCTTTCTCTCCATTGAACGAAAAAGCGGGCCGTTCTCACGGCCCGCCCGGGAAAGTGGAGTCTGTGAGCGCGGCTAGGCGGCCGCGCCCTCCCGGGCAAGCTCGACAAATCGGCGGAACGCCTCTCGGTCGGAGACGGCGATCTCGGCAAGCATCTTGCGGTTGACCTCGACCTCGGCCAGCTTCAGGCCGTGCATCAGCTCCGAGTAGCTCATGCCCTCGAGCCGGGCGGCGGCGTTGATCCTGGTGATCCAGAGGCGGCGGAAGGTCCGCTTGCGGTTGCGCCGGTCGCGGTAGGCGTACATGCCCGACCGCTGCACCTGCTCTTTGGCGAACCGGTAGGAGGAGTGCTTGCGGCCGAAGTAGCCCTTCGCTTCCTTCAGCACCTTGCGCCGCTTCTTGCGCGCGTGGACGGAGCGCTTGACGCGGCTCATCGCTTACCTCCGAGCAGCGCCCGCACGGTCGGCGCGTCCTGCTTCGAGATCTCCACCGGCTTCGCCATCTTGCGCTTCCGCTTCGGCGACTTTTTCTCCAGGATGTGACTGGAGTAGGCACGGCGGCCGCGCAGCTTGCCGCTGGCGGTCTTCTTGAAGCGCTTCTTGGCGCCCGAGTGGGTCTTCATCTTCGGCATCGGGTTCGCTATTGAAGCAGACGGGCTACGCTGGCGCGGCGATGCGCTTCCTCTACGTCGTCGGGACCCGGCCCAACTTCGTCAAGACCGCGCCGGTGATCGGCGCGATGCGCGAGCGGCTGCCCGAGGCGCGGCACACGATCGTCCACACCGGCCAGCACTACGACCGGCTGATGTCGGAGGTCTTCCTCGCCGAGCTCGGCGTGCCCGAGCCCGACTTCATGCTCGAGGTCGGCTCCGGCAGCCACGCCGCCCAGACGGCGCGGGTGATGGAGCGGCTGGAGCCGGTGCTGGCCGCGGAGCGGCCCGACCTGGCGATCGTCCCCGGCGACGTCAACTCGACCCTGGCGGCGGCGCTGACCGCGGTCAAGATGGGGATCCCGGTCGCCCACATCGAGTCCGGTCTGCGCAGCTTCGACCTGACGATGCCCGAGGAGGTGAACCGGATCGTCGCCGACCGCTTCGCCGCCCACCTCTTCCTGCACAGCGAGGAGGCGATCGAGAACCTGCGCGCCGAAGGCATCGGCGAGGAGCGGATGCACTTCGTCGGCAACACGATGATCGACACCCTGGTGGCGCTGGAGGAGCGCTTCCGGGCGGCCGGCGCGGCGGCCCAGCTCGGAGTCGAGCCGGGCGCCTACGCGCTGGTCACCCTGCACCGCCCCGCCCTGGTCGACGGCCCGCTGCTGCCCGAGACGGTCGCCCAGCTCGCCGCGCTGGCCCGCCAGATGCCAGTCGTCTTCCCGGTCCACCCGCGAACCCGCAAGATGATGGAGGGGATCGAGTCCGACCACCCCGGCCTCTCGCTGGTCGAGCCGCTCGGCTACCTCGACTTCCTCTCGCTGCTCGCCGACGCCGGCGCCGTGCTCACCGACTCGGGCGGGATCCAGGAGGAGACGACCTACCTCGGCGTCCCCTGCTTCACCCTGCGCGACAACACCGAGCGCCCGGTCACGGTCCGGGCCGGCACCAACACCCTGCTCGGCCTCGACCCAGCAGCAATAGCCACCATCCCCAAGGCACTCGCGAACCGCCCACCGGCCCCCACCGAGCCCCCAGCTCTCTGGGATGGCAAGGCCTCGCAGCGGATCGCCGACCTCCTCGCGAAGTAGAGCTGCGCCCCAACGGGGCGGCCCCGCTACTCCTCGCTCTTGTCGACCTCTTTGGAAGGGGCCAGCAGCATGCTCATGTTGCGCCCTTCCTGCAGCGGCGCGGACTCGATCACCGCGATCCCGTCGAGGTCCTCGTAAAGTTTCTGCAGCAGTGCCCGGCCGCGCTCGGGGTGAGCCTGCTCGCGACCGCGGAACATGATCGTCACCTTGACCTTGTCGTGGTGCTTGAGGAAGCGCTCGACGTGACCCTTCTTGGTCTCGTAGTCGTGTTCGGCGATCTTCGGCCGCAGCTTGATTTCGCGGATGTTGACCTGCTGCTGGTGCTTGCGCGCCTGCTTCTGCTTCTGCTCCTGCTCGTACTTGTACTTCGAGTAGTCGAGCAGGCGGGTGACCGGCGGCTTCGAGTTGGGCGCGACCTCGACCAGGTCGAGGTCGGCGTCCTGGGCGCGGCGCAGCGCCTCGGAGGTCTCGACGATCCCGAGCTGCTCCCCCTCGGCGCCGATCAGGCGCACCTTGGGGACGCGGATCCGCTCGTTGATCCTCGTCGAGTCGCGCTCTGGTGGGCGCCGGTCGAACCTACGCGGAACCGGCACTATCGCGGGAGACGGTGGAGCTTCAAGGGGACGAGCGGTCGGGAGGCTGGCACGGGGCGCTCAGGCGCGGAGGTAATTTTGCGTGCCAGCGATCAAGTGGGCGGGAGTATAGAGACCGAACGCGAGTTGGCAAACGCCACCGTCAGGAAACGGTCGTCTCGGCCTCGATCCGAGCGGCGAAATCGGCGATCGACATCGCCCCCAGATCGCCCTCCGAGTGGGATCGGACGGCGACAGCGTCGTCCTCCTCCTCGCGGTCGCCGACCACCAGCATGTAGGGGTAGCGGCCGATCGAGGCGTCGCGGATCTTCTTGCCGATCGACTCCGAGCGCTCGTCGATCCCGACCCGCACCCCGGCCTTGCGCAGCGCCGCCAGCGCCCGCTCGCCGTAGGCGAGGTGGCGGTCGGAGATCGGCAGCACGATCGCCTGCACCGGCGCCAGCCAGGTCGGGAAGCGGCCGGCGTAGTGCTCGATCAGGATCCCCGCGAAGCGCTCCATCGAGCCGAGCAGGGCGCGGTGGATCATCACCGGGCGGCGCTGTTCGTCGTTCTCGTCGGTGTAGTAGAGGTCGAAGCGCTCCGGCATGAAGAAGTCGACCTGACAGGTGCCCAGCTGCCAGGAGCGGCCCAGCGCATCGGTGACGTGGAAGTCGATCTTCGGCCCGTAGAAGGCGCCGTCGCCGGGGTTGAGCTGGTACTCGCGGCCGAGACTCTCCAGCGCGTCGCGCAGCGCCCGCTCGGCCAGCTCCCACTCCTCGTCGGCGCCGATCGAGTTCTCGGGACGGGTCGAGAGCTCGACCCGGACGTCGTCGAAGCCGAAGCGGTCGTAGAGCTCGTCGATCGCGGCGACCACCTCGGTCACCTCGCCGACCACCTGCTCGGGGGTGCAGTAGACGTGGGCGTCGTCCTGGGTGAAGGCGCGCACCCGCAGCAGCCCGTGCAGGACGCCCTCGCGCTCGGCCCGGGAGACCTGGCCGAACTCGGCGAGGCGCAGCGGCAGCTCGCGGTAGGAGTGGCGGTCGGAGCCGAAGACGAGGCAGGCGCCGGGGCAGTTCATCGGCCGCAGCGCGTACTCGCGGTCGCCCCATTCGGAGAAGTACATGTTGTCGCGGTAGTTGTCCCAGTGGCCGGAGCGGTGCCAGAGGTCGACGTCCATCACGTGCGGGGTCTTGATCTCCTCGTAGCCGCGCTTCAGCAGCTGCTCCTGCACCTCGGCCTCGATCGAGTGCAGCAGCGTCGTCCCGTTGGGCAGCCAGAAGGGCATCCCCGGCGCCTCCTTGCGCAGCATGAAGAGGCCGAGCTGGGGGCCGAGCCGGCGGTGGTCGCGTTCGCGCGCCTGCTCGAGCCGCTGCTCGTGCTGCTCGAGGTCGGCCTTGGAGAAGAAGGCGGTGCCGTAGATCCGGACCAGCCGCTCGCGTCGCTCGTCGCCGCGCCAGTAGGCGCCGGCCACCGAGTCGAGCTTGACCGCCTTGATGCGGCCGGTCGACGGCCCGTGCGGGCCGCGGCAGAGGTCCTCGAAGGGACCGTTGCGGTAGAGCGAGACGGTCTCGACGCCCTCGTCGCGGACGAGGTCCTCGATCAGCTCGACCTTGAAGCTCTGGCCCTGCTCGCGGAAGAGCTCGATCGCCTCGGCGACCGGGACGTCGCGGCGGGCGAACTCCTCGTCGGCCTTGATGTGCTTGCGCATCGCCGCCTCGATCCGCTCGAGGTCGTCTTCGGTGACCTTTGTATCGGGCGGGAACTCGAAGTCGTAGTAGAAGCCGGACTCGATCGGCGGGCCGATCGTCACCTTGGTCCCCGGGTAGAGATCGAGCACCGCCTCGGCCATCACGTGGGCGGCGTCGTGGCGGATCAGCTCCAGCGCCTCGGGGTCGCGGTCGGTGAGGATCGCCACCTCCGCCCCGTCCGCGGGCAGCGGCGCGGCGAGGTCGCGCAGCTCGCCGCTGACCCGGATCGCCAGCGCCGCCTTCGCCAGGCCGGGCCCGATCGCCGCAGCCGCGTCGGCGCCGGTTGCCCCAGCGGGCAGCTCCAGCGGCCTGCCGTCGGGCAGGGTGACGACGATCTTCTCGGTCGCAGCCTCCATCGGGGCCATGGTAGCCGTGGGCCGCGACTCACCCCGCCCCGCCCTCGGTGTCGCGGTTCGTCCCGCTATCCGGGTCAAAGTGCGACATCAACGCTGTCAGCCCTGGCGGGCCTGGCGGACGGCGATCAGGGGACAGGGGCTGGTTGGCGCCACGGGGCGGGTTGCCTCCCAGAGCACGTAGGGCGGCGCCTCGCGGCGAACCCGGAAGCCGGGATACGGCGGGTCCCCGACGGCGCCTTCGGTGACGACGAAGCGGACGCCGCGCGGCGGCGCCGTGCCGGCCTCCGACTCGGGGGCGACGCAGACGCGGCCGCCGCGCAGCTCCCAGACGAGGTATTCGGCCCCGTGTTCCTCGGCGAGCAGCGGGTCGCGGGCGAGGACTAGGGTCGAGCCGTCGGCGATGAGCGGCCGCATCCGGTTCAGTTCCGGCGAGTAGGAGGTCGGGCCGACCGGGGCGTTGGCGAGGGCGAGCAGCGAGCAGAAGCCGGCGGCGGCGAGGTATATCCACCCCGCAGTGGCGCTTTTGTCCACGGGGCGTGAACAAACTCGCCACTGGTCCGCTAGCGGCATGAGGATGCCGAGGGCGACGAGGGGCGAGGCGATCTCGATCGCCTTGGCCGCGGTGTAGGCGGTGCCGCCGAGCCGGGCGGCGAGGTAGGCGAGACCCGCCGCCGCGAGCCCGGAGAGGATCGCCGCCTCGCGCCGCGTCCAGAGCCGGACGACGCCGAATGCGAAGAGCGCCAGCCCGAAGCCCGCCCCCAGGTAATAGAGGGCGGCAGGGGCGGCACCGTCACCCGGGGCGAGGCGGAAGTCGCCGGAGGGCCAGATGCCGAGAGCCTCCAGCGGCGAGATCTGGCCGAAGAGATTGCCGAGGCCGGGGCCGTCGGGGTCGAAGGTCTCGAAGCGCTGGAAGTCCAGCATGCGGCCCAGCTCGGGGCCGATCAGGACGGCGAAGACGAGGAGGGCGAGGAGGAGTGCTTGAGATGGCGATGGTCCGAGCCGGCGGCCCGCGGTCGGGCGATTGACGGCAAGCACCGCCCCGACCCAGATCAGGAAGGTTGGCGCTAGCCAGATCAGGGCGGGGAAGCTGTAGGCGTAGACGGCGCCGGCGGCGAGGAGCGCAGCGGGGACGAAGCGCAGCGGGAGATCGCTCCAACTGCGCCCGATCTCGCGCAGGGCGAGGACGAAGGCGAGCAGGAAGAGGGCCTGCAGGGTCTCCTTGAAGGCGCCCTGGGCGAAGTAGGAGGCGACCAGGTAGACGAGGCCGACGACGAGCGCCGCGGCGGTCCGCGGCGCCGGGCGCAACTCGGCGAAGGCGGCAAGCGCGGTGAGTGGCGCGATCGCGGCCACCGCGACGGTGAGGCCGGCGAAGCCCTGGACGAACCCGATCCCCAGCCCCTTCTCCAGGGCGACGACGACGGCGTGCGGGCCGAGCGGGTAGCCCTGCCGCGACAGCTCCGAGGTCTGGCCTTCGGCCAGCCGGTCGGTGGCCAGCAGGTGCTGGGACATGTCGGGGTTGAAGCCGGTGCCGAGGATCCCGAAGTGCCCCTCGACCAGGAAGGGCAGCGAAGCCGCGACCAGGGCGCCAAGCGCGACCGGCCAGCCGGCCCGCAGCGCCTCCCCCCCGCCACCGACCCGGCCGCGCAGGAAGAGGGCGGCGGCAACGGCAAGGGCCGGGACCAGGACCGCCGGCACGACACCGTCGCCCGGTAACCGCACCGTCGCCCAACAGATCGCCAGCACCAGCGCCAGCCCCACCGCCGGCGAGAGCCATGACCAGGCGCGTGCTCCGCAGAGCGCCAGCGCGGCCTGCCCGATCGCCAGCGACGCCGCGCAGATCGCCGCCACCGCTGCGTAGGTCCCGATCACGAGGCCGCGAGCCTAGAGGACGGCGACTCCACCGCGACCGCGCCGCCCCCGCCAGCTGACAGCCGCGTTCGTAGCAAGTTCGTAGTTTGTTCGGACATGTTCGTAGATGGGACGAGAGAGGGAGGCAGAATGCGAGGACGCGGTATCGCAGCGCTGACGGCGGCAATCGCGGCCAGTTGCGCGCTGCTCGCGATCCCCAGCACGGCGGCGGCGGTCGACTACGACTGCAGCGACTTCAGCACGCAGGCTGAAGCGCAGGAATACCTCCTGCCAGGCGACCCCCACCGGCTCGACGGGGACAACGACGGCATCGCCTGCGAGGACCTCCCCTGCCCCTGCTCCTCGGCTGCGGGAGGGGGCGGCAGCGGCAGCGAAGCGGAAGGTCCCTCGGCAACTCCCCCGCCGCCGTACCGGCTGAAGAAGAAGGATGCCCGGCGGGTCTCGAGGCGCCTGGTGCGACGCGCGGTCAGACGCAGCGCCCGCCTCGACTCCTTCCGCCTCAAGAGCTGCAAGCGTCGCGCGCCGCGCCGCATCGACTGCCGCCTCGTCGCAACCGGCAAGCGAACCACCTGCCGCTTCAAGGTCGCCGTCCGGGCGCGCAAGAAGCGCCCCGTCCCCCGCATCGCGTCCCGGAAGTGCGCCGGTCTTTCACCCCACACGACGAAGTCACACCGACCCTCCTAATCAGCGCGGCACGGAGCCACCTCATCCCGCGGTTCCTTATTTCCGAAATAGGCCCAAAAGGAACCACGGGTCCCGCGCTTCGACCAGGAGCCGCCGGCTGGCTCGCCCGCCGAGAACGCCAGCCAACGGCTGGTCAAATCGGTGCGCCTTATCCGCGTCTGGCACGGATAAGGCGCACCGAAACGCGTTCGGACGCCTCCGGGGCCGGCACTGCAACCCGCGCCGACGTTTCTTTCGACGCTGGTTCGAATGAGGTCGATTTAGTGGGGCGGGAAGGACTCGAACCTTCGACCGACGGATTATGAGTCCGCTGCTCTGACCAGCTGAGCTACCGCCCCTCGGGGCGAGCCTAGCGCCGATTTGGAGGCGGGTGGCGGGTCAGGCGCTGAACAGCTGGGCGAGGGAACGGCCTACGTCGGGGGGCTCTTCTTCGCCCTTCGCCGCGGCGGCCGCGCCTTCGGCGAGGGCCTTGGCGGCGTCGGCGATCTGGTGGTCTCGGCCGCCGCGGATCGCGCCGGTCTTCTTCGCTTCCGCGAGGTCGGACTCCATTAGGCCCGCCAGCTCGGCGAGGCGGCGGAGGCCGACCACGCCGGCGGTGCCGCGGAGGGCGTGGGCTTCGGCGCGCATCGTCTCGAAGTCGGTCGTCTCGGTGGCGAGGCCGGCCGCGATCACGTCGCAGCGCCGCCGCGCCTCCTCGGCGAAGGAATCGAGCAGCTCCTGGTCGGGGGCCGCCTTCTCGCTCATCGGTTCACCGCTGCTTCCACTGCTTCCTCCATCAGTTCGACGCCGAATGCTCCCTCTACCGCAGCGCGAATAATCCCATCGCTGTCGATCGCGTACAGCCACGGCTCGACCGGCAGCCGGAACGCCCGCACCTGGGAGCGCACTTCGTTGCCTGGATCGTTGCCTTCGTAGATCTCCATATGGATGAACGCCGCCTCGTCTTCGTACTCGGCTTTGACCTGCTCGGCCACGTCGACAACGGAGCCGCAGACCCGACTCTGGCAGAACTGGGGGGTCGCAAACAAGAGCACGATCGGTTCTTTGCCGAACGCGTCCGCGTAGTCGACCTCGTTCTGGGTGTCCGGAGGGACCCGCGTGGTGAGCTGCGAGCGGTCGCCGCCGACGTCGGCGGCGGTCGGCGTGTGGATCAGCGGGGCGCGCTCGCCGACCCCCGAGACCCGCGTGAATTCGCCCACCGAGACGATCGTCAGCACCCTGGCGCTCAGTTCCCCGTCCTCCCTGAGGACCGCCGCCATTCGCCATTCGCCGTCGCTGGGGAACTCGACCTCGGCCGCGTAGACGACCCGGGCCGCCTTCGGGTCGTCACTGGTCGTGTCCGAGCGGAAGGCCGGCTCGGTGGCGAGACTTTCGACCGCGGCCGGGAACGGGCCGAAGGCCGGCTGTTCGAGCGCTTCCGCCTGGGCTTTGGCGACCTGACCTTTGTTGCCGCTCTTCGACTGGGCGCCGGGCTTGACCTCGGGCACCCGGGAGAAGTAGATCGCCACTTCGGGCTCGGAGATCGGTCTGCCATCGCGCTTGGTGATCTGGAACGGGTACCGGTTCGCCCCCGGGTAGAAGACCATCGCCCCCGGTGAGATCGTCACTTCCGCCGGCTTGTCGGCAAGTTCCAGGACCTCCTTCAGGCTGCGACCCTCCGGGGCGGGAAACTGGCCGGGGGGCGGCGCCGGGCGACTCGCGACGGTCATCGCCTTGCCGGTCTCGGTCCCGTCCTCGCCGTCGCCGCAGCCGACCGCCACGGCGGTCGCAAGCAGGCAGCAGAAGACGGTGGTCAGGCGGGCGGCGCGCATCGCGGCCATGTTATTCGCCGCCACCGGGCCTCCCGCCTCCCCCGCGCCCGCGCCGAACCGCGTATAGGCTGACCACGGCCGTAGGCAAGACGGAGGGGAGAGAATGGCGCAAAGAGCTGCGTTGGTCACCGGCGGGTCGGGGGGCATCGGGTTGGCGATCGCCCGCACCCTGGGCGAGGAGGGGTACGCGCTGACGCTGTCGGCACGGCGTCCCGAGAAATTGGAGGAGGCGGTCGCGCCGCTGCGTGAGCAGGGCTTCGAGCTGCAGACGGTCGCCGCCAACATGGCCGACGAGGACGACGTGCTGCGGGTCTTCGCCGCACACCGCGACCGCTACGGCCGCCTCGACGCACTCGCCAACAACGCCGGCATCGGGATCGGGGCGGCGATGGCCGAGATCCAGACCAAGCACCTCGACATGCAGCTGGCGGTCAACCTCCGTGCCCTGATCCTCGGCACCCGCGAGGGGCTGCCGGCGCTGCGCGAGGCCGGCGCCGAGCACGGCAAGGCGCTGCTCCTCAACACCGCCTCGATCGCCGGCAAAGGCGGGCAGCCGTTCCTCTCCGTCTACGGCGCGACCAAGGCGGCGGTGATCAACTTCACCGAAGCAACCGCCCGCGAGACGTCCGGCGCCGGGATCCAGTGCACGGCGTTCGCCCCCGGCTTCGTCGACACCGCGATGACCGACTTCATCAAGAGCGAGGTGCCGGCCGAGAAGATGATCCAGCCCTCGGATATCGGCGAGGCGGTCCGGTTCCTGCTCCGCGTCTCCCCCAACTGCCACATCCCGGAGATTGTCTTCAACCGCCCCGGAGAGGGACCGGACGCCCCGTAGAGAGGGATCGTGAGCGGCGGCCCGTCACTCAGAGTCCTGGTCGCGGCGTTCGGCGACCCAGGGCACGTCTTCCCGGCGATCTCCCTGGGGCGGGCGCTGGCGGAGCGCGGCCACGAGGTCACGATCGAGACCTGGGAGGAGCGGCGGGCGGCGGTCGAGGGCGCCGGGCTCGGGTTCGCGGCCGCCGAGGAATACCAGATGTTCCCGCCGCCCGAGCCGGACTCGGCCGACGGCCAGCACGCCGCCGAGGCGGCGCGGGCGCTGCTGCCGCTGCTCGAGGAGATGCGGCCCCACGTCGTGGTCAGCGACATCCTCACCCTCGCCCCCGCCCTCGCCGCCGAGCGGGCCGGCGTGCCGCTCGCCACCCTCGTCCCGCACATCTACCCGGTGGTCGAGTCGGAGCAGCCGTTCTTCGCAATCGGCCTGCGGACGCCGCGCACGCCGCTGGGGCGGAGCGCCTGGCGGGCCGGGCAGCGGGCGCTGCGGGTCGGGCTCGAGCAGGGCCGCGACGACCTCAACCGGCAGCGGCGCCGGCTCGGGCTGCCGCCGCTCGACCGTTTGCACGGCGGCATCAGCCCCGACCTCGCCCTGGTCGCCACCTACCCCCAGCTCGAGTACCCGCGCCCCTGGCCAGCCGGAGTCGAGATCACCGGGCCGATGTCCTTCGAGCTGCCGCACCCGGAGATCGAGCTGCCGCCGGGCGAGGCGCCGCTGGTTCTGGTCGCTCCGAGCACCGCCCACGATTCCGAGAACCGGCTGGTCCGCACCGCCCTCGAGGCGCTCGCCGAGGAGCCGGTGCGGGTGGTCGCGACCACCAACCGGGTGCGGCCGCAGCGCCCGATCGAGGTCCCCGACAACGCGATGCTGGTCGAGTGGCTCAGCTACAGCCAGCTGATGCCGGCCGCCTCGGTCGTCATCTCCCACGGCGGCCACGGCACCGTCGCCCGCGCCCTCGGCGCCGGCACCCCGGTTCTGATCAGTCCGATCACCGGCGATATGAGCGAGACCGCGATGCGGGTCGACTGGGCCGGCGCCGGGCTCTCGCTGCCCTGGCGCCTCTGCCGGCCGGCGCCGCTGCGCTGGGCGGTGCGGCGGCTGCTCGGAGAGCCGTCGTTTGCTGCCCGGGCGGGCGAGATCGCCGCCTGGGGCCGCGAGCACGACGGCGCCGCGCGGGGCGCCGAGCTGGTCGAGCGACTGGCGGCGCGACGCGCTGAAGCGGTCCCCGCCAGCTAGGAGACGCGAGCTCCGGGGGTGGGACTCGAACCCACAACCCTTCGGTTAACAGCCGAATGCTCTGCCGATTGAGCTACCCCGGACCGACGATCCGGTGCGACCCGGACCGCTCGGAATTTACCGACTCAGCCCTCGACCCGCTGCGCGTGGGCGATCCGTTCCACCAGCTCGGCCCGCTCGCGGCTCAGCGCGGCACGGCGCTCGTAGTCGCCGCGCTCGCCCGCCGCGGCCAGCTCGTCCTCGAGCCGCCGCTGCTCCAGCAGCAGGAAGTTGAGCTCCATCGACTCGCGCGAGGCGGGCTCGTTGCGGGCCAGCATCACCAGCTCGGTCAGCAGCCCGGCCAGCTCGTCGTCGTCGTGCGGCAGGTTGGAGGCCGGGTCGTCGGGATGCTTGCGCAGCCACCCGGCGGCCCGGGTCCCGGTCGCCGAGAGGTGGGCGTCGGTGAGCCGCTGCAGGTACTCGGCACCCTCGTCGGGCAGCGCCACGCACATCGCCAGCAGCGCCCGCTCGCGCCGCTCGCGCGAGGTCAGCTGGTCAGATCGACGCGGAGGGCGCGAAACCTCGTCTATTGACACAGCGTCCCCTCCGGCCTTCGGACCACCAGTGATTGGGCTCTCGGCGGTCAGCCTCCCCATAACCATGTTGAGCTCAAGGTCCAAGTGCTCGGCCACTCGCCTGACCTGCTCGCCCTGTCCGGTGGTGTTGCCCATCGCGGCCAGAACCGGTGCGACATCGTCAAGCGCCTTTTCCCGTTGAGCTGGCGAACTCTTGTCGGTGCGGTCAATAACCAAACCGACCTGGAACTCGCCGAGCTCCACCGCCGCCTCGACCAGGCCGCGGAACCGCTCCGCCCCACCCGGCTCGGCCATCATCTCGGCCGGGTCCTCGCCGGCCGGCATCGCCGCCACCCGCAGCCGCATCCGACGCCCCGCCGCGACCCGCTGGGCGCGCAGCATCGCCTCCTGGCCGGCCGAGTCGGCGTCGAGCGCCAGCACCACCTCCTCGACCATGCCCGAGAGGGTCGCCACCTGCTCGCCGGTGATCGCCGTCCCCATCACCCCGACCGCCTCCTCGATCCCGGCCTGGTGCAGCGCCAGCACGTCGGTGTAGCCCTCGACCACGACCGCCCTCGCCGCCTTGGCGATCGCCGTCTTCGCCAGGTCGACCCCGTAGAGGATCGTGCTCTTGTGGAAGAAGTCGGTCTCCGCCGTGTTGACGTACTTGGCGCCCTGGTCGGAGCGCATCGCCCGCCCCCCGAACCCGAGCGTGCGGCCGCGGCGGTCGCGGATCGGGAACATGATCCGGGCCCGGAAGCGGTCGTACTCGCCGCCGCTGCGACCCTTCTGCGCCAGCCCGACGGCGCGCAGCTCGCCGACGTTGAACCCAGCCCGCTGCCCGGCGACGAGGATCTTGTCCCAGGCGCTGGGCGCGAAGCCGACGCCGAAGGCGCGCAGCACCTCCTCCCCCAGCCCCCGCCCTTCCAGGTACTCGCGCGCTTTGCCGCCCTCCTTGGAGTCCCATAGGTAGTTGGCGTAGTAGGCGGCGGCACGGTCGAGCAGCTGCTCGAGGCGGCGGCGGCGTTGCCGCTTGGCCTCCGCCTGCGGGTCCTCCCGCTCGCGCTCCAGCTCGACCCCGTAGCGGTCGGCCAGCAGCTCCACCGCCTCGGCGAACCCGACCCCCTCCTTCTCCTCGACGAACTTGATCGCGTCGCCGCCGACCCCGCAGCCGAAGCAGTGGTAGAGCTTTTCCTGCGGGTCGACCGAGAAAGACGGGGTGCGCTCGTCGTGGAAGGGGCAGAGGCCGACCATGCGGGCGCCCTGGCGGCGCAGGTCGGTGTGGGCGGAGACGACCTCGACGATATCGACCGCCTGCTTGACCCGCTCCAGGCTGTCCGGGGAGATCAGCGCCATCAGAACCTCGACTCCTCGGGGATCGTCAGCTCGGTGAACTTGGCGATGCAGAAGCGGTCGGTCATCCCGGCGATGTAGTCGGCGACCCGTTGGCAGCGGTCGGCCCCGGGGTCGGCCAGCGGCGCCTCCTCGGGGTTGGCGAGGTAGTGGTCGAAGAGACCGCGCATCGCCCGCCCCACCCGCTCGTGCTCGCGCTGCGCCTCCGGGCCGAGGTAGACGCGGTCGAACATGAACTTGCGCAGTCGCAGCATCGCGCCGCCGATCTCCTCGCCCTGGACGATGTCGCCGGCCTCGGCGGAGCGCTCGACGATGTCGCGGACCAGGGTGTCGATCCGCAGCGAGCCGGTCGGGCCGAGCAGGGCGATCTCCTCGGCCGGCAGGTCCTCGGGGCGGAGGATCCCGGCCCGCAGCGCGTCGTCGATGTCGTGGTTGATGTAGGCGACGCGGTCGACCAGCTTGACGATCCGGCCCTCCAGGGTGGCGGGCTTGCGCGACCCGGTGTGGTTGAGGATGCCGTCGCGGACCTGCTCGGTCAGGTTGAGGCCGTTGCCGTCGCGCTCCAGCACCTCGACCACCCGCAGCGAGTGCTCGTTGTGGCGAAAGCCGCGGTCGCAGCGCTCGCGCAGCGCCTCGTCCAGGGTCTGCTCGCCGGCGTGGCCGAAGGGCGGGTGGCCGAGGTCGTGGCCGAGCCCGATCGCCTCGGTCAGGTCCTCGTTGAGCCGCAGCGCCCGGGCGACGGTGCGGGCGATCCCGCAGGCCTCCAGGGTGTGGGTGAGCCGGGTCCGGTAGTGGTCGCCCTCGGGGGAGACGAAGACCTGGGTCTTGTGCTTGAGCCGGCGGAAGGACTTGGAGTGGACGATCCGGTCGCGGTCGCGCTGGAACGGCGTGCGCAGCGGGCTGTCGGGCTCCTCGACCGCGCGGCGGGCCGGGTAGGACCGGGTCGCGTGCTCGGAGAGAAACTCCCCCTCCCAGGCCTGGATCCGCTCCTCGAAGCTGCTGGTCGCCGGCACCCGACGATCATAGGCCCGCCCGGGGCCTCGATCTATCCCGCTATGCCGCGGCGCGCAACTGGACGTGGGCGTGGTGCTCCAACGTCTCCCGTATGGCGCGCTCGACCTGGCGCAGGGCTCGCAGGTCGGCCGGCGGCGCCTCGCCGAGCGGCGATGCCAGCGCGGTGACCATGAACCGGTGCGCCTGCTCGGAGAGCTCGAAGGAGCCCGCCTCGCAGCTGGCGCAGACCGCGCCGCCCGCTGCCCCGGAGAACCCGACCAGGTGCTCTGTCCCGCCGCAGCGGGCGCAGGAGGCGAGCTCCGGCGCGAACCCGGCGGCCAGCGCCAGCTTGATCCGGAAGGAGAGCGCCACCTCCAGCCGCGCCGGCTGCGGCTCTGCGGGGCCGTCGAGCAGCGCCAGGTAGCGGCTGAGCAGGTTGTAGGCGGGCGGGTTGGGCTCGGCCGAGTCGAGCAGGCGCAGCACCGCGTCGCAGGCGCGGGCGGCGGCGCCGAGCGCCGGGCCGGAGGCGCGCAGCCGCGGGTAGCCGTCGACGGTGGCGACGTTGGTCACCGTGAGCAGGTCGCCGCGGCCTTCGTGGAGGACCAGGTCGAGCCGGAAGAACGGCTCCAGCCGACCGCCGAACCGAGACCGCGGCTTGCGCGCCCCCTTGGCGATCGCGCCGATCCGGCCGCGGCGGCTCGAGTAGAGGTGGAGGATCCGGTCCGCCTCGCCGTAGCGAATGCTGCGCAGGACGATCGCCTCGGTCTTGACGGTGGTTCCAGCCACCCTCCTACTTTGCCCGCCGGCGCGGACGGCGGCGCAGGCGGACCTGGCAGGCGGGGCAGAAGTAGGTGGAGCGGCCGGCGACGACGATGCGCACGATCTCAGCGCCGCAGGCGGGGCAGGGCTGGCCCTCGCGGGTGTGGACGAGGAACTCGTCCTGCATCGTCCCCCGCTCGCCGCGGCCGTCGCGGTAGTCGTCAATCGAGGCGCCGCCGCCCTCGATCCCGGCCTCCAGCGCGGCGACGATGGCGTCGCGCAGCGCCGACTGGTGCTCGGGCTTCATCGAGCCGGCCGGCGAGAGCGGGTGCAGGCGGGCACGGAAGAGCGCCTCGTCGGCGTAGATGTTGCCGATCCCCGCGACCCCGGACTGGTCGAGCAGGAAGGACTTGAGCGGCGCCGTGCGGCGGGCCGCCATCTCCCCCAGCGCCTCTGGCGTGAACTGCGCCGAGAGCGGCTCGACCCCGAGCTTGGCGAAGCGGGCCTCGAGGCCGGAGTTGTCGACCAGGAAGGCCTCGCCGAAGCGGCGCGGGTCGGTGAACCAGAGCTCGCGACCGTCGTCGAGCCCGAAGCGGGCGCGCAGGTGGCGTTCCTCGGTCGAGCGCTCGCCCTCGTAGAGGCGGCGGCCCTCGGAGGGGTCGAGCACGTCCTCGCCCTCGCGGAGCACCAGGTTGCCGGTCATCCGCAGGTGCATGACCAGGGTGCGGTCGCCGTCGAGCGCCATCAGGATGTACTTGCCGCGCCGCCCCAGCCCCTCGATCGTCGCCCCCGCGACCGCGGCGCCGAACCGCTCCGGCGGGATGGGCCGCGACCAGCGCTCGTCCAGCACCTCCAGCCGCTCGATCCGCCGCCCCTCGATCTCCGGCTCCAGCTGCCGGCAGACGGTCTCCACCTCGGGCAGCTCGGGCATTCCCGAGTTCTACCGGCTATTCCTCGCTGGCGCGGGGGTGGGCGTCGAAGTAGACCTGCTTGAGGCGCTCGCCGGAGAGGTGCGTGTACATCTGGGTGGTCGAGATGTCGGCGTGGCCGAGCATCTCCTGCACGGCGCGCAGGTCGCAGCCGCCGGCCAGCAGGTGGGTGGCGAAGCTGTGGCGCAGCGTGTGTGGGCTCATCCGGCCAGAGAGGCCGGCGTCGCGGGCGTGGCGCTGGACGATCTTGTAGAGGCCCTGCCGGGTCAGCGGCCCGCCGCGGAAGTTGACGAACAGCTTCGGCTCGTGGCGCTCGCCGACCAGCTTCGGGCGGCCGCCCCGCAGGTAGGCGTCGATCGCGGCGATCGCCTGCCGGCCGAGCGGCACCAGCCGCTCCTTGGAGCCCTTGCCGCGGGCGCGCAGCAGGCCCTCGTGCCGGTCGACGTCGCCCAGCTCCAGCCCGATCGTCTCCGAGGCGCGCAGCCCGCACGCGTACAACACCTCCAGCAGCGCCCGGTCGCGCAGCGCCGTCGGCTCGCTGCCGCGCGGCGCCGCCAGCAGCTTCTGCACCTCGGAGTAGTTGAGGACCTGGGGCAGCTTCTTGGAGCGGCGCGGCGCGCTCAGCGCCGCCGTCGGGTCGTCGCCGATCAGCTCGTCGCGGCGCAGGTGCTTGTAGAAGGAGCGCAGGCAGGCGGCCTTGCGGTGAATCGTCGCCGCCGAGCAGGGCGGCCGCTCGCCCTCCCCGGTCGCCAGCTCGGCGAGGAAGTCGGCGACGTCGGCCGGGCGGGCGCCCAGCGCGTCGAGGTCATGGGCGGCGAGGTATTCGCCGTACTGCAGCAGGTCGGTGCGGTAGGCGTTGAGGGTGTTGCGGGAGAGTCCCCGCTCCAGCTCCAGGTAGGAGAGGAAATCGAGCAGCAGCGACTCGAAGCGGGCTTGGGCGCCTTTGGGCGCGGGAGCCGCCGGAGAGGCGGGCTTGATCGCGACGGCCATGGGGGCTCGTTCGCGCTCTCCTTCGCCGCACCTTGGGGCGCAAGGGACCGTGCGGTCTCAGCTGGATCGCGTCCGTGCGAGGAGGGAGCCCGCGGCCAGCGGGGCGGCGAAGAAGAGGGCGTCCTCTTTCAGCTGGCGGCCCATCGTCGTGGTGGGTAGGCCGGAGGCGGCGTAGGCGTCGAGGTCGACCATCTCCTCGTGCAGCTCGTGGCGCCTGCCGGCGGCCTCGCGCAGGGCCGCGCGGGCGGTGCGGGCTTCGGCGGCGACCAGGTCCGGCACCGCCACCCGCACCGGCGCCAGCAGCAGCTGCAGCACCGTGGCGGTGTGGTGGCTGAGGGCGCGGTGGCGGTCGCGGGGGTCGGCGCTGGAGAGGCGCGGCGAGACCAGGGTCGGGAGCCCCAGCGAGAGCGCCGCGTGGGCGCTGTCGAGGGCTGCCATGCCGCCGTGGCCGTAGGCGGTGTCGGAGCCGATGATCCCCGGTCCCGGCCCGATCAGGGCGGCATCCCAGCCCAGCCCCGCGGCGGCGTCGAGCGCGCCGACCGTGCTCACCGCCTCATGCTCGCCGCCATAGGTGGGGGCGGCGGCGACGTGACCGCAGAGCAGCCCGCGCTCGCGCAGCTCGCGCACGTCGCGGGAGAGCGAGCCCGGCAGCGCCCCTCCCCCGGTCTGCACGTACCCGACCCGCAGCCCCGGCGCCGCCTCGGCCGCCGCCCACGCCGCCGGCGCCAGGTGCCCATGCAGCGGCAGCACCGCGACAACCGGCCCGCCCTGCGAATCCGGTGCGACTTTTCCGTCCCTGGGACGGATTTCTCGCCCCGATTCCTCGCTCGCCCGCGGCCCCCTCTCCTCGACCGGCTCGACCGGGTGCTGGATCGAGGTGTAGTTGAGCTTCATCACGTGCTCCTCGCCCCGCTCGCCGCCGCCGAGGCCGCGGGTCAGGTTGACGTGGACGACGTCGAAGCCGCCCGAGCCGAGGCCGAGGTCGCGGGCGGCAACGTTGACGACGACCTCGTCGCCCTCGCGCATCTCGCCGAGCAGCACCGTGTCAGCCCAGGCGGGGCGCCGCTCGCCGCCGACCTCGACGGTCAGCGGCTGCTCGGAGACGACGGTGCCGCGGCGCAGGTCGAGGCGGCCGCTCACGCCGACTCGGCCGCGGCGGCGGCGATGCCCTCGCAGACCTCGAGCATCAGGTCGAGGCTGCGGGAGGCGACCATCTCGTCTTCGGTGTGGACCGCGTCGGTGCCGTTGGCGAGCAGCACGCAGTCGAGGCCGTCGCGGCGGAAGACGTTGGCGTCGCTGCCGCCGCCGATCGCGACCCGGGCCGGCTCGAGACCGGCCCCGCGCAGCCCCTTCTCGGCCAGGGCGAGCGCCGCCGAGTCGCCCGGCACCTCGTAGCCGCGGAACAGCTCCTCGATCCGCACGTCGACGTCGCAGTCGTGCTCGCTCGCCCCCCAGGCGCAGGCCTCGGCGATCGCTCCGGCGGCCTCCGCCGCGCGCTCCTCGTCGAGGCTGCGGGTCTCCGCGTGCAGCCCACAGTGGCCGGGGACGACGTTGCCGGAGGTGCCACCGCTGATCAGACCGACGTTGGCGGTCGTCGCCGCGTCGATCCGGCCCAGCTCCATCCGGGCGATCGCCGCCGCGGCGGCAGCGATCGCGCTGCTGCCGTCCTCGGGCCGGATCCCGGCATGGGCCTCGACCCCGACGAAGTCGGCGAGGATTTTCTTCTGGGTCGGGGTGTTGACGATCACCTCGCCGGCCGGGCCGGCGTGGTCGAGCACGAACCCGGCCCGCGAGCGCAGCACCGAGGCGTCGAAGGCTTTGGCGCCGCGCAGACCCTGCTCCTCGGCGACGGTCAGGACCAGCTCGATCCCGACCGGCGGCGGCTCGGCAGCCTCGGCGGCGCGGGCGACGAGCTCCATGAAGACCGCCACCGCGGCCTTGTTGTCGGCGCCGAGAATGGTCTCGCCGCGGCTGCGGAAGACGCCTTCGTCCTCGACCACCTCGACCCGGCCCCGGTGCGGCACCGTGTCGAGATGAGCGCAGAACATCACCCACTCGTCGCTCTGCCCGGGCAGCCGCGCCAGCAGGTTCCCGGCGCCGGCTTCGGCCGGGCCGGCGGCGTCGTCCTCGCTCACCTCGAGCCCGAGCGCCCGCAGCTCGGCCGCGCAGGTGTCGGCCACCTCACGCTCCTCCCCGGTCGGGCTGCGGATCTCGCAGAGCCGGACAAAGGTCTCTCGCAAGCGTGCGTTGGCCTCCACGCGGCGAAGGCTAGAGGTTTGGCCTGCCGGTGGCCGGCTCGAGACCGACCCGCTCAGCCGGCGCGCTGGGCGCCAACGTCGCTCTCGGCGGAGGCCTCGACCTCCGCCTCCAGCGCTCCGCCGTTTGCCGGCCGGGCGCCGGCGTGCTTCGCGGCAGCGCCGACGAACTCGCGGAACAGCGGCTCGGGCCGGTTCGGCCGCGAGTTGAACTCGGGGTGGAACTGGGAGGCGACGTAGAACGGGTGGTCGGGCAGCTCGACCATCTCGACCAGGCGCTCGTCGGGCGAGGTGCCGCCGCAGACCAGGCCCTCGTCTTCGAGCCGCCGCCGCAGCTGGTTGTTGACCTCGTAACGGTGCCGGTGACGCTTGTAGATGACGGCCTCGCCGAAGATCTCGCGTGCCCTGGTGCCCTCGTGCAGCTTCACCGGGTCGGCGCCGAGCCGCATCGTGCCGCCCATCTCGGAGACCTCCTTCTGCTCGGGCAGCAGGTCGACCACCGGGAACGGGGTCTCGGGATCGAACTCGGCCGAGTTGGCGCCCTCCAGGCCGGCGACGCCGCGGGCGAACTCGACCACCGCGATCTGCATCCCGAGGCAGATCCCCAGGTAGGGGATCGCGCGCTCGCGGGCGATCCGCGCCGCCTGCACCTTGCCCTCGATCCCGCGCTCGCCAAAGCCGCCGGGAATCAGGATCCCGTCCATCCCCTCCAGCTGCTCGGGCTCGACGTTCTCGGAGTCGACCAGCTCGACCTCGACCTCGACCCCGTGGTGGAAGCCACCGTGCTCGAGCGCCTCGATCACCGACTTGTAGGCGTCGGCCAGCTGCACGTACTTGCCGACCACGGCGATCCGCACCCGGCCGCTGGCCGAGTCGGCGCGCCGGACCATCGCCTCCCACTCGGCGAGGTCGGGCGAGGGGCCCTCCATCCGGAAGTGGTCGAGGACGATGTCGTCCACGCCTTCCGCCCGGAAGGCAAGCGGCACCTTGTAGATGTTGTCGACGTCGTGGGCGGAGATGACGCTGTCGACCGGGAGGCTGGCGAAGAGCGCGATCTTGCCGCGGATGTCGCGGTCGAGGCGGCCCTCGGAGCGGCAGACCAGGGCGTGCGGCTGGATCCCGATCCGCCGCAGCTCGTTGACCGAGTGCTGGGTCGGCTTCGTCTTCAGCTCGCCGGCGTGGCCGACGTAGGGGACCAGCGTCAGGTGGATGAACATCGCCCGCTTCGGGCCGAGGTCGGTGTAGAGCTGGCGGATCGACTCCAGGAACGGCAGCGACTCGATGTCGCCCACCGTGCCGCCGATCTCGGTGATCACGAAGTCGACGGTCTGCGACTCGGCGACGATCAGGATCCGCTGCTTTATCTCGTTGGTGATGTGCGGGATCACCTGCACGGTGGCGCCGAGGTAGTCGCCGCGGCGCTCGCGCCGGATCACCGAGTTGTAGACAGAGCCGGCGGTGACGTTGGAGGCGCGCGAGGTGTTCTCGTCGGTGAAGCGCTCGTAGTGGCCGAGGTCGAGGTCGGTCTCCGCCCCGTCCTCGGTGACAAACACCTCGCCGTGCTGGAACGGGCTCATCGTCCCCGGGTCGACGTTGATGTAGGGGTCGAACTTCTGCAGCTGGACCCGGAAGCCGCGGGAGACCAGGAGGCGGCCGATCGAGGCGGCGGCGATCCCCTTGCCCAGTGCCGAGACCACTCCCCCGGTGACGAAGATGAACCTCGTGTCGCCTTTGTTGGAGGGACTCATGCTCTGCCGAGCGAGTCTAGCCATCGCAGTGGCGGAACCGATTCGATCGTCGCCGAAATAGAGCGCAACTCGCCGTAAACGGTGAGCGCAGCGACCACCGCCAGCGCCACCAGGCGGGCGTCGGCGCCGAGCGCGGTGAGCAGCCAGACGCCGGCGATCGCCCCGATCAGGTTGGAGCCGGTGTCGCCGAGCATCGCCCGCTCGCCCAGGGTCAGCCAGGCGCCGACCAGGACCGGGCCGGCGAAGATCCCCAGCAGCTCGACCGGGTAGGCGCTCCAGGCGCCGATCATCAGCCCGGCGCCGAGCAGCGCCAGCGCCTTCTCGGCCCGCCCCGGTCGCAGGTCGAGCAAGTTGAAGAGGTTGGTGGCGAGGATCAGCAGGGCGACGTCGGCAAGGTAGTGCCAGGACTCCAGGCCGCGCCCGGAGACGACGTAGGCGGCCAGCGCCAGCGCGCCGATCGCCTTGATCGCCCCGGTCGAGAGCCGCCCTTCGCGCAGCGCCGCCCAGTGACCGCGCCAGCCGCGCGGCGTCGCCGCCGCCTCGCCCTGGCCGAGCGCGTCGTCGAGGAAGCCGAGGAAGGCGATCCCCAGCAGGTAGGGCAGCCAGCGCCGCAGCTCCGGCTCCAGCAGATCGAGCTCGGCGCGGTCGTCGAGGAAGGCGAGCGGGGCGAGCGCGACCAGCGCCGCGGTCGCCAGCACCGCCCCCAACGGGAAGGCAAGCGTCGCGCCGCGGTAGTTCTCCCGCACCAGGCCGGCATCGCGCAGCCCCCGCGCCCCGGCGGGGACGAGCAGCGCCGCGACGGCGATCGCCAGCGGGAAGCCGATCCAGTAGACCGCTCAGCCCTCCGGGGCAAGCAGGTCGGGCAGCAGCCGGTCGGCGGTCGCCTTGGTCCCGAAGCTGCCCTCGGCGCCGAGCAGGGCGAAGACCAGGGCCAGGTGGCCGGCCTGGTCCTCGACGTCGTCGACGCTGCTCAATCCGTTGCCCTGGAAGAAGGGGACCGCCGAGGGTTCGGCGTCGGTCGCCTCGACCCCGACCACCGGCACGCGGGTCGCCGACATCCCGTTCAGCAGGCCGGATTCGAGCTGCTCCGCCCGGGCCCGCTGCACCTGACCGAAGTCCTCGGGCTGGTCGCGGACGACGATCGCCCCGTCGAGGTCGCCGAAGCTGCCGCTGGCCCGCGAGAAGAGCTCGCCGCGGACGAACTCGGGCAGCGTCCCACCCAGCACCAGCTGCCGGCCCAGCCCGGTCCCCAGCGCCGTGAGCTGGTCCTGGTTGGTGCGCAGGTCGGCGAACCGGGTCTGCGAGAGCTGGCCGGCGAGGCCGTTGACGTCAACCGGCTCGCGCACCACCCCGACCGCGACCAGCCGCGCCCCGGTCGGCGCCAGCGCCTCCTCGACCGCGGCGGTCACCCGGTTGGGCAGGCCGCCGATCGCGACGATCCCGATCCGTTTACCCCGCAGCCGGTCCCGGGTCAGCACCGGGTATACGCGCTCGGAGAGCTCGTTGGCGCGGTTCAGCTCGCCGCGCAGGTCGTCGGCCTGCGAGCGCGCGTCCTGGAGGTTGTCGACCAGGCTGTTCTCGAGGTTGCGGCTGGCGCCGCTCAGGGCGTCGCCGCCGAACTCGGCGCCGACCAGGATCCCCACCGCGAGCGCCACGAAGACCGCGATCAGCGAGGTGGCGTGGTAGCGGGCGCTGTATCCCATCGGCAGCGAAGGCTAGATGTTCGGTCCGGCGCTCCGGGGCAAGCCGCAACCCCGGGCTAGGACCCGAGCCAGATCCTCACCTTCAGCCAGACCAGCTCGAAGAAGTCGTTGAGGACCGGCGAGGTGATGACCAGGATCGTCAGCAGGATGACGAAGGCGAGGCCGAAGAGGGCGGCCGGGGCGAGCGCCGAGCTCGGGTGGTAGAGCCGGCTCACGCCCTTGGCGTCGACCAGCCGCTCGCCGATCCGCAGCCGGGTGAGGAAGGTCGAGGACATGCCGCCGCGCTTGCGGTCGAGGAACTCGACCAGGTTGAAGTGGGCGCCGACGCTGACGATCAGGTCGGCCCCCTTCTCGTAGGCCATCAGCATCGCGACGTCCTCGCTGGTGCCGGCGGCGGGGACGACCTGGTGCGCCAGGCCGGCCTCGGCCAGGCGCTCGCAGCCGGGGGCGCGGCCGTCCGGGTAGGCGTGGACGACCAGCTCGGCGCCGCAGGCGAGCGCCCGGTCGGAGGCGGAGTCCATGTCGCCGAGGATCAGGTCTGGCTCGAGGCCGGCGTCGAGGACGCTGTCGGCGGCGCCGTCGACGGCGACGATCGCCGGCCGCACGTCGCGGATGTAGGCGCGCAGCGCCTGCAGGTCGCGGCGGTGGTGCTCGCCGCGGACGACGATCAGCACATGGCGGTCGCGGAACGAGGCCTCGGTCGGCGGGAACTCGATCGCCCCGGTCAGCAGGTCGGTCTCCTGGCGGACGTGGGCGACGGTGTTCTCGGCGAACTCGGCCAGCGCCTCGTCGATCCGGTCGCGCTCCTGCTGCAGCTGCTCCTCGAGCTCCTCGACCTCGAGCACATGGCCGCGCAGCACCTCCTTGCCGCCGACCAGGACGGCCCCGCCGTCGAGCTCGATCCGGTCGCCGTCGCGGAGCAGCTCGAAGAGGCCCGCCCCGGGGGCGTCGACCACCCGGATCCCAGCCCGGACCAGCATCAGCGGCCCGGCGTTCGGGTAGCGCCCGTTCGAGGACGAGGAGGCGTTCAGCACCGCGGCGACCCCGGACTCGATCAGCTCCTCGGCGGCGATCCAGTCGATGTTGACGTGGTCGATGACCGCGATCTCACCCGGGCGCAGGCGCTTGACCAGGTGCTTGGTGCGGTTCCCGAGCCGTGCAATTCCTTCGATCGCGCCGTCGGGGCGCCCCCCGTTGCGACGCCCCAGCAGCGCGGGAAACCGGCGGCGGGCGGCGGTTGCCATCCGCTCAGACTAGGCCAACCGAAGGCCTGACGCCACCCCTCCGGCGCATTGCGGCGTCCTCGGTCGCTCGCGCGCAGAGCACGCCACGCTCCCTGCGTCCTTGCGCTGCTTGGAGGGGAGGCGTCAGGCGGCGGCTAGGAGCTCGCGGGCGTGGCGGGTCGCCGCCTCGTCGTTGCTCTCGCCGCCCAGCATGCGGCGGATCTCCTCGACCACGGCCTCGCCGTCGAGCCGCTCGACCGTCGCCACAGCCTCGCCGCCGGCAAGCCGCTTCTCGAGCCGGAAGTGGGTCTGGGCGAGCGAGGCGACCTGCGGCAGGTGGGTGATGCAGAGGACCTGGCGCTCGGCGCCGAGCGCCCGCAGCCGCTCGCCGACCACCCGCGCCGTGTTGCCGCCGATCCCGGCGTCGATCTCGTCGAAGACGAGGGTGCCGGCATCGGCGGCGGCGCCGAGCCCGCTCAGCGCCAGCATCACCCGCGAGAGCTCGCCGCCGGAGGCGGCCTCGCGCAGCGGCGCCGGCTCGATGCCGGGGTTGGTCGCGACCCGCAGCTCGACCGTCTCGCAGCCGGACGGGCCGTGGCCGTCGGGGTGGGGTCGCAGCTCGACCTCGAGCCGGGCCCCGGCCATCGCCAGCTGCTCCAGCTCCGTCCCGACCCGTGCTTCGAGCCCGGCGGCGGCCGCCGTCCGCCCCTCGCTGAGCCGCCCGCCCAGCTCGGCCAGCTGGCGGTCGGCCTCGGCCAGCGCCGTCTCGGCCTCGGCGCCGCGCTCCCCGGCGCCCTCGAGGCTGGCGATCTGCTCGCGGCAGCGCTCGGCGTGGGCCAGCACCGACTCGACGCTGCCGCCGTGCTTGCGCTCCAGCCGGTCGATCGCCTCGAGGCGCTCCTCGGTCGCCTGCAGCGCCGTCGGATCCGCCTCCAGCCCCTCGGCGTAGCGGCGCAGCTCGGATCCGGCTTCGCCCAGCTCCACCGCCAGCGCCGCGACCCGCTCGGCGAGCGCGTCGAGCGCGGGGTCGAGCCCGGCGGCGGCCTGCAGTGCCGATTCCGCCGCGGCCAGCGCCGCGGTCGCGCCGCCGCCGTCCTCCTCCGCCCCGGCCAGCCCGGCGTGCGCGCCGGCGGCCGCCTCGCGCAGCCCCTCGGCGTGGCGCAGCCGCTCCCGCTCGGCGCTCAACTCGGCCCGCTCGTCGGGGTCGGGGGCAACCTCCTCGATCTCGGCCAGCTCGTAGCGGTAGAGGTCGAGGTCGCGCTCCCGCGAGCCCTCGCGCTCGCGCAACTCGGCCAGCTCGGCGGCGAGCCGGGTGCGCTCGCGGTGCGCCTCGCGGTAGCGGCGTCGCGTCTCCAGATGGTCGGCGCCCGCGAAGCCGTCGAGGATCTCCAGCTGCGCCGAGCCGATCGTCAGCTTGCGGTGCTCGTGCTGGCCGTAGAAGGCGAGCAGCCGGCCACCGAGCAGCTTCAGGTCGGCGGCAGTCGCGGCGCGGCCGGCGACGAAGGCGCTGGTCCGGCCGGCGGCGGAGACGCGGCGCCCCAGCACGATCTCCTCGGCACCCTCGGGCAGCCGCTCGGCCAGCTCCGCCAGCTCTGGCTCGTCGAGCAGGTCGGAGGGCAGGTCGAAGACGCCCTCGACCCAGGCCTCCTCGGCCCCTGGCCGGACGATCTGGGCCTTCGCCTTGCCGCCCATCAACAGGTCGAGCGAGTGGGCCAGCACCGTCTTCCCCGCCCCGGTCTCGCCGGTGATCGCGTTCAGCCCCTCGCCGAGCCGCAGCTCAGCCCGTTCGATCAGCAGCAGGTTCTCGATCCGCAGCTCGCGCAGCACACGATCTGTGTAGCAGCGGCGGCGGATCGACCGGGGCGCTCAGACCGCAAGGTGGCCGAACTTCTCCCGGATCCGCTGGTAGAAGCTGCTGCCGGGCAGCTGCGCCATGCGGCCGACCGCGTCGACGAACCGGACCTCGAGCGCCGCACCGGCGGCCAGCTCGGTCAGCGGCTCGCCGTCGATCGCGACGTCGACCGGCTCGCGGCCGGCGGCGTTGCCGACGTGGAGGACGTCGCCGGGGGCGACGACCAGGGCGCGGGCGGTGAGCGAGTGCGGCGAGATGTAGCTGACCGCGTACCCCTTCACGCCCCAGGCCAGGATCGGGCCACTGTTGGCGAGGTTGTACCCGGTCGAGCCGGCGGGGGTCGAGACGACGAGGCCGTCGCAGCGGACGTGGCCGACCTCCTCGCCGGCGATCCGGTAGCTCAGCTCGGCGACCCGGTCGCGGGGACGGCGGGAGACGGTGACGTCGTTGAAGCCGAGCCCGGCGACGCCCTCGGCGCTGAGCTCGAGGCCGGGCAGCTCGACCGTCTCGATCTCACCGGCCAGGGCGCGGCGGATGCCAACCTCCGCCTCGGCGCGCTCGACCGCGGCGAGGAAGCCGACGGTGCCGAAGTTGACCCCGAAGACCGGGACGCCGGTGCGGGCGAAGCGGCGCAGCGAGTGCAGGATCGAGCCGTCGCCGCCGAAGACGAGGCAGAGGTCGGGGACGAGGTCGGGCGCGGCGACCTCGACGCCCGCGGCGGCGGCGCCGTGCTTGGCGATCTCGCTCTCCTCTGCGGCCAGGCGCCAGCCCTCGGCGGCGGCGATCTCGACCGCCCGGGCGACCGCCTCGGTGGTCACCGGCGGGTGGGAGTGGGTGATCAGGATCGCGGTCTTCATCCCTCCCCCTCCCCCGCTTCGTCGGCGGTGGCGATCGCCGCTTCAAGGTCGGCGACCGGCTCGCCTTCTCCGCCGCACCAGAGGAAGGTCTCGCGGTTGCCCTTCGGCCCCGGCAGCCGCGAGGAGGCGAAGCCGCGTGGCGGCAGGCCCAGCTCGGCGGCGGCATGGGCCACGCCAAGCACCGCCTCGCGGCGGTCGGCGGCGTCGCGGACGACGCCCCTGCCGACCCGCTCGCGGCCGAGCTCGAACTGCGGCTTGACCATCGCCAGCACCTCGCCGCCGCGGGCGAGGCAGGCGGCGACCGCGGGCAGCACCTTGACCAGCGAGATGAAGGAGACGTCGACGGTCGCCAGGGCGGGCGCGAAGGGCAGGTCCCCGGGCCGCAGGCCGCGCGCGTTGAGCCGTTCGATCGAGGTGACGCGGGGGTCCTCGCGGAGGCGGCGGTCGAGCTGGCCGTAGGCGACGTCGACGGCGGCGACCCGGGCGGCGCCGTGCTGCAGCAGGCAGTCGGTGAAGCCGCCGGTGCTGGCGCCGACGTCGAGGCAATCGCGGTCCCCGACCTCGACGGCCAGCGCCTCCAGGGCGTTCTCCAGCTTGGTCCCGCCGCGCGAGACGAAGCGGGGGCCGGGGTCGACCAGGAGGTCGGCCTCGGGCTCGACCAGCTGGCTGGGGCGCAGGGCGACGGGGCCGTCCCGGCCGACCCGGACCGCACCGGCGCGCACCGCGCCGGCAGCGGCGGAGCGCGAGGGAAAGATGCCCCGCTCGGCGAGGACCGCGTCTATCCGGGCCTTCGTCACCGCTGGAACGCTACAGCGGCGCCCCGGGATTGGCCGTCTGTCCGAATGGGGCGAAAGGTCATGCAACGACTTCTTCACATGAGACGGCCCGCAATTGGCTCTACTGCGTGCTGTGCAGGCACTTCGACCCCCCGCACAGGGGGGGTCTGTGATCGCCCTCACACACAAATCGCACGTACGTTCGTACGCTGCTCAAGGATTCGGATGGAGAAACCGATCAAGGAGCAACACCCAAGACTTTTTGGCTGAGTCCCGCGCCGACATATGGCCCCCACTGCTTCCCACAGCGGGCGCCCTCGGCTCAACTGGGCTCACCTACCTCCCACGGATCCACATATATAGAGATACATATCTCTCCTCCCTGTAGTAACCCCAGAAGCGCCCCGGCTCCCCGCCGGGGCGTTTTCTGTTGTGGAGGGCTCTAGCAAGCCAAATGCAGCGTCCTCAATGGAGAGCGCTCGACTCTCAACGCGGCGCCCAGCCAGCTCATGCCACAGTCCGTGCCACAGTCGGCGCACCTTCAACCGCCAGTCTGAAAGGAGCTGGAAGCCCGCGGCGCCTTTATGGCGGGCCAATTTGGCGGGCGAGCGCCGTCAGGCAACGATTTGCGGGATGGCACGGCCCAGTTCGACCGCTACGCGTTCGCTTCTGGGGCGATTGCCGCCGAACCGCCATCGACGAGCCCGCGGTCGTCGAACTCATCCAACCGCTCGAATGGCTCTCTGAGCTCGCCAACCCAAAGGCGCCGCCGAAGTTCGTCGGGTACTGCATCCGGTCCGAACTCTCGCCTCAGCTCTTCGATCCTTCTGATGACCTCCAGCTCATTCAGCGCGTTGTCGATGTCGAGCCGGCGCTCCTCGGCTCGTTGCCTGTAGCTCTTGTCCTTCTTTCGCTCATGGCGATCGTTTAGGTATTTTCTCAACACTTCGAGAGGATTCAAGCCACCCAGAAACTCCCAAACACCTGGTGACTCGAGGACCACCCGGTGGACGACGAGTGGTTCAGCAACAGCGCCGCGCTCAAGCGGGAAAAAACTCCCCCAGGCCTCAACCAGGAACGGGGGTCCTAGATACCGTCTGGCAAGCTCGAATTGCTGAAGGGTGCCTTCAGCCGCCAACTGGATCCGCGCCGCAGCCTGGTAACTGGCATCCAAGGCCCTGAGAAAGTCAGCCAATTCGATAGCCGAGCAGTCGCCTTCACCGTCAAGGCGCAAATAGCCTGGCTGAACCCGGCGCGATCTCTCCACCACGATGCGATGCTATACCGGATCGTACCCAGAACGCTAGACCCCCATCAAATGTTCAGACTTGCCTGGCCCATCCAGGCCTACCCTCTACGACGCATGTATCCATCCATTCGCTCGCGAACCTCATCGTGGCTGCCAGGCAGCAAGTGCCCGTAGACGTCAAACGTGGTCTGGATCTTCGAGTGGCCCATGAACTGCTGGATCGCCTTCGGATTGGCGCCAGCATCGATCAGTAGCGAGGCGAAGGTGTGGCGGCACTCGTGGAGCGTGATCCGTTGGAGCAAGTTGGGCGGGCCTCCCCCCTGCTCCGCCTCCTCGGTCGCCCGCTTGTTCGCTCGCTTCCAAGCCTGCTTCGCCCGGTGGTCGATCGTCGAGGCGTAGAACGCGATCTCGGTCGTCCGGCCGAAGACGAGGTCTTCGCCGCTGCGGCCGGACCGCTGGAGATCCGCCTCTAGGTAGTCGCGGAGGATCGCGAGCAGCGGGACAGTGCGCCTGCCGGCTAAAGACTTCGGCTCGATCACGCCCTCGACCCGATCCCAGCCGCGCTCGACCGCGATCACGTTCGCCTCGAAATCGAGGTCGCAGACGCGGAGGGCCTGCAGCTCGCCCCGCCGCAGCCCCGCGTAGAAGGCGGTCGCCCACACCGGCCGATCGACGGGATCAAGGGCAGCGAGCAGCGTGGCGGCTTCCTCGCGCGATGCGATCCGCTTCGGTCGCTTCGACTGGCCAATCGGGAGGTCGATCCGCTCCGACGGGTTGTAGGTCAGCTCGTCCCGGTCGATCACCCGCCGGTAGTACGCCTGGATCGGGTTGAGGGCGTTGCTGATGGTCCCGCCCGACAACCCGGCGGCGTGCAGCTCGTCGGCGAGGTCCTGGAGGTCTCGACGGCGCAGTTCCGAGACCTTGATCGAGGCGATCGCCGACGGTTCGACGTAGACGCGCAGGGCGCGCTCGTAGGAGCGGGTGGTGTTGGGCTTGTAGCGCTCTCGCCGCTTCGGCCTGATCGAGCCCTCTTCCATGCCGGCGACGTAGGACCGCAGGGCCTCCACAAGAGTCCGACTGCCCTCTGCCGACGACCGCCCGCAGGAGCTGGTCGACGTTGCGCAGCGCTTCCGCGCGCCAGCTCTTGGCTTCCCCCTTGCTCCTGAACGTGCGGGTTATTCGCTTCTTCCTGCGGGACAAGTAGACAGATGCCTCCCAGCCCGCGCTGCAGTTGCAGCGTCCGCCGATTTCGGCTCGACAACCCTTCGTGTGTCGCTTCCTGATGCCTTCAGCCATCGACCCGCTCCCCCCTCGACCCCTCAAGGGGCAAGCGCGTCCAGAAGCTCCCCTCCGCCCGGTCCCTCGCCGGCACCCAATCGATCCCATCCAAGAGATCGTTCGGAGTCACTTCCAGCGAGGCGGTCAACTTGAGCAGGGTGTCGATCCTCGGCATTCGCTCGCCCTGCTCCAGCAGCCCGATCTCGGTCCGATGAAGCGAAGCGAGCCGGGCTAGCTCTTCCTGACTGAGCCCAACCCGACGGCGGAGCCGCCGCAGGTTCGTCCGGAACCGCTCGCTGAACTCGAACGGAACCGCGGCCATCAGGCGGCTCCCCTTCGAGCTGACCAAGCAGCTCGTACAGCGCATCGTGCTCTGCAACCACGCGGCGGTACTCGTTATCCCGGTCCACCGCCTCGGCGAGCTGGGCGAGCGCGGCGGCGACTGACTCGCCAGGGACGATGCGGCCGTGATCGAGCCCATCGAGGAGCGCGCCGTAGGCCGCTTCTTCGAGGCGCAGCCGGTCTCTTGGAGTTTGGAGCTGATCGCCGAAGCGATCCAGCTCTTCTCGAATTCCGTCTCGCGCTGCGCCAATGACGCGCCGCAAGAATGCCTCGTTGCCAGCCGGAACCTGCAGCGGGACAGCACGACCTTCCCCCGTAGGGTTGTTGCAGGACATGGGAGCTAATGCCTCCTGTGTCTCAGGCCCTCGGTTGGTGTTCACGCACCACCGGGGGCCGCTTCCTGGAGCCGGTAGACCGCTTCCGTTCCCGCTGCGATCGGCCTGGTGAGAGCTATGCCGGTCGCCACGGGGCCGGCGTTGCAGCGCGCGGCCCCAATTATGTAGATGGCAATGTAGATGGCACCCTAGTACGTTATACTGACCCGTATGACTCACAAGGTCGGCATCAAAGGCCAGGTCGTGATCCCGAAGGCGATTCGCGACGAAATCGGGATCAAGCCCGGCGACGAGGTGACCTTCGAGCCCGAGGGCCAGGACGTTCGCGTCCGCCGAGTCGCGGACGATCAGAAGAAGCAGGCTGAGGGAATCAAGGCCCTTCGAGGCATCTGGGAGGACACCCCTGGCGGTGGCACCGAGGCGCTGCTGGAGGAGCGCCGTCGCGACCGCGAGCTGGAGGAGCGCAAGGCCCAAAGGTGGGGCGTTGGTCGTTCTCGATAGCTGGGCGCTGCTCGCATACCTGAAGAACGAGTCGAACGCGAGCCAAATCGAAGCCGCGTGGCTCGACGAAGGCGCGGCAATCTCCTCCATCAACCTCGGCGAGGTTCTGTACATCCGCATTCGCGACAAGGACGAGACCGCGGCCCTCGCCGACATTGAAGAGGTCCGCCAACGCCTCGATGTCATCGAGCCCGATTGGGCGCTGATCACAGCGGCGGCGAAGATCAAGGCCGGAGGCGGGCTTTCGTACGCCGACGCGTTCTGCATCGCCACCGCCGCCCACCTCGACGCACCCCTCTGGACTGGCGACCCCGAGATCGTGGAAAGGGCTGGCGAGCAGTCTTGCCAGGTGGTCGACCTGCGCGACACAGCGAGCTGAGCCACGGCATTCACCGGCCCAGCTCCGAGACGACAGCCTCGCTCGCATTCTCCGCCGTCCACCGTTCCAGCTCGGCCACCGGAACCAGCCGCTTTCGCCCCCTGCGGATCATCCGCAACTCCGGCGCCACGTTGGCGTCAAAGAAGTCAGGGCCGACCCCGATTGCCGCAGCCGCCTCCGCCGGGGTCAGCGCGATGCGGGGGACGGTGACGGCGAGCTTCCTGGCCACGTCAGCCCTCCCCGGATGACGACGGGAAGATGATCGGTTCTCCCGGCCGGTGGCGGGGCGGCGCCTCCTCGATCCGCACAAGCCGGGCCCGCGTGCGCTCGACCCCGCGGCGGGCGGGTCCCGGTGCGCAGAGGTAGCGGACCCCGTCGAGCCGGCGGCCGCCGACGGCGCGCCGCCAGGCGCGGATGATCACGTCAAGGCGCGCCGGGGCCTTCGCGCTCAGCTCGACCTCGATCGCGGTCGCCCGCTCGCCCTCCAGGACCACCAGGTCGGGCCGATGCAGGCGCGGCACGCCGCCCGGGAGCGAGCCGACCTCGACGCTGGCGATCGTGCGGCGCTCGGTGCGCTCGGCGAACCGCAGCTCGCGCTCGGTGACGATGCGATCGACGCCGAGCTCCGCAGAGAGGATCAGCGCCGCGGTCGCGCAGCGCAGCCAGTGGTCGACCGCACCGGCCGAGATCACCGCCACCGGCAGCCCGAGACCGGCGTAGCGCAGACCGGCACGGGTCGCGCGCAGCAGGCTGGGCTCATCGCGCAGGAGCGGCAGTCACTCCAACAGGCCGCGCTCCACGCAGACAGCCACCCGCCGGTAGGCCGCCGTGCGCCCGACCCCGAGCGCCGCCATCACATGCTCCACCGAGACCGCTCCGTGGCGCCCGACGAAGCGGACCAGCTTCTCGTCTCGCGTCAGCGCCTCACCCTCGTTCGGGATCAGGGCCGACGTCGCTTGCTCTGCGGACCACTGAGCCGGACCGGGTCCCACGGAGACTTTTTTAGGTGGTTTCCTCTCTTCTTTGCAGGTAGCTCCGTTAGACCTCCTGGGCAACGTATAGAGCCTCGAACTCCACAGGAGAGACGTCGCCCAGGGATTCGTGCAGACGGTCGTTGTTGAACCAGGCGACGTACTCGACGACGGCAAGCTCGAGCTGCGACTGGGACCGCCAAGAGCGGTCGGCGATCAGCTCGGTCTTGAAGGAGTCGACGAAGCTCTCGGCCATCGCGTTGTCATAGGCGTCGCCGACCGATCCGACTGAGGCGAGCACGCCGTGGTCGTCGAGAGTCTGGGCGTAATCGATCGAGGTGTATTGGGAGCCGCGGTCTGAGTGGTGCACCAGCTCGACGTCGGCGCCGCCCTCACGTCGGGCGAGTGCCATCCGCAAGGCGTCGAGAACGAGGTCGGTACGCATGTGCGGGGCCAGCTGCCAACCGACGACCCTGCGGCTGAAGGCGTCGATCACGAAGGCAAAGAACAGGTTGCCCTCCCATGAGCGCAGGTAGGAGAGGTCGGCGACCCAGAGGCGGTTTGGACCCTCGGCGCTGAAATCGCGCTCGACCAGGTCGGGCCGGCGCTGGGCCGCAGGATCGGGCTTTGTGGTCCGCCAGGGCCTCCCACGCCGCTTGGCGCATTGGATTCCAGCTTGCCGCATCAGCCGCTGCACGCGGCCCTTGCCGACATCCTCCCCTTCGCGCTTTAGGGCGATCGACATCCGCCGGTAGCCATAGGCGCAGTAGTTGCGCTCGTGGACCTCGCGGATGCGCTCCAGCAGGCGCTCGTCCTCGACCTGGCGGGCCGACCGCCTGCCCTTGGCGCGCTCGTAGTAGGCGGAGGCCGACACCTCCAGGGTCTGACAGATCGGCTCGACCCCGAAGCGCCCCCTGTGTTCCTCGATATAGGAGCTCACTTCGTTCGGTGTGGGTCGAGCTCGGCGGCGAAAAACGCCGAGGCGCTCTTGAGAATCTCGTTCGCGCGGCGCAGTTCGCGGTTGTCCTTACGCAGCCGCGCCAGCTCTTCGCGCTCGGCGGTGCCCAGCAGATCCTCGCGCTTGCCGGCATCGGCTTCTGCCCTTCGCACCCACTTGCGCAGCGCCTCGTGGTGGATGCCGAGATCGCGAGCGACCTGGGCAATCGGACGGCCGGAGTCAAAGACCATCTGCGCCCCGCGCTCCAACAGCTCTTCTGGGTATTTCCTGTTTCCTGCCATGGCTTGATCGGTTCCCTTCCGCCAGGAGGAATCCTGGCTTCGAGGTCTCCGTCAAACCCGGCCTGGCTCACACATCGCTCCCGAGACGTTGAGAGCCGCCGATTGGTCCCACCCCGCACACCCTCCGGATCAGCTCAGCCCCCCGTACCGCCGCCCGCCTCCACCGCCGCGCCGCTTTCCTCCTCCCTCCTCCCGCAACGCAGCCGCCGACCACGTGCACACCCCTCCCCTCTCTCATGTTGTGTGTGCGTGGTCGGCGGCTGCGTTGCGGGCCCAACCGCTCTGGCAAGCGGCGCGGCGGTGGACTCGCGATCCGCTGCTCAGTCCACCCCCTCAAGAGCACCGACAGGACCGCCTCGCCGACCTACCCGCAGCAGTAGCACCGTGGAGCCGGCAGTCAAGGGCGCGCAGCGCCCGACCCCCGCGAGGGGTTGACCGCCGGCTCCACGGTGCTTCAATCGCCGGTAGGTCGGCGGGGCCGAGATCGTGACCAGCCAAGCGGGCCCTACCATCCAAGGCATGGCGACGAAATCCATCAAGATAGACGCCGAGCTGCTGGAGCACGCCGAGCGGATTGCTCAGGAGCGAGGCGTCGCCGTGCAGCAACTCATACAGGAAGCCCTGAAGCACGAGCTGGGCAAATCAGGGCCCCCGTCCGGGCAAGGCGCACGGGCGCAGGACGAGGGCGAGCAGCCGCCGTTCAGCTGCATCGGCGCGTTCAGGTCGGGCCGTGGCGACCTGAGCAGACTGGCCAGCGAAGACGTCTTCGAGCCAGAGCCGTTTCGCTGACTTCTCGATCACAACGACGATTGAGCCGTACCCTTCGAGCATGACGATTCGGGACAAGGTTCATCGTCTACTGGATGAGCTGCCGGATTCCGAGATGGAGTCGGTGCTTGAGTTCATCGTGTCTCGGCAGGAGAAGAGAGAGGACGCGGCCGCGCGCGTTCGCCCTCGACTCGGCCTGGGACGTTCGACCGACGGCTTGAGTGCGGCCGAGATGGCCACCAGGCCGATCGGCCGGCCAGCCGAGTAGATGCCGAGGGGCGCGAACCGCGTCGGCAAGCTCAGGGAACCCAGCGCGCGTTCGCCAGCTCGTGTCGGTATTGGCCGGTGGCCAAGTAGGCGCGCAGGCGACGGCCGGGCGCCAGGGGCCTCACCTTGCGAACGGCTCGCGCCGGCGTCTTCTCCTCCGTCGCATAGACGCGGCGGTAGTCCGGAGAATCCGGTCCGGCCTCCGGGTCGGTGGCGAAAACAAGGAAGCCGCGCCGTTCGGAGCGAGCGCGATTCTCCTCCTCGATCCGACCTTGCTCGCGCTCAAGCTCCTCGGCCCAGGCGAAGAGGTCTATCTGGGTTGCCGGTTGCGCCATTAGGAACCTTGTACCACGTCATCCGGTTGTCCAAGCCGGGCGTTTACGAATCGGCACAGACTTTCTACGCTTTCGCCCGTAAAGGAGTCGAAGAGGTCCTGATCGACGCGCACGTAGGCCCACTGGCGGCCGGTGAGCCGCGTCGCGTCGCGGCACCAGCGGCGCGCCCGCTTGTCCTTGAACGGCACGTCCGGGTCGCGAAGTCCCTTGGTCTCGACCAGCAGGCAGGAATCGTCGGCGAGCCGCGTGACGAAGTCGGGGTAGTAGTAGCGCAGGGCGCCGTTCTCGGCGATGTACTCCAGCGCGAAGCGGCCGAAGACCGGCAGCTTGGCGAAGGCGGAGACGTCGCCGGCGCGGTCGAGGAACAGGGCGAAGCGGCGCTCCAGGTCATTGTCGACCGCGGTCAGGTTGAAGACCGTGCGCTCGCACTCGATCGTCGTTCTCGACCAGGAGTACGGCGGCGTCTCGGTCATCTTGATCGCCGTCTCGGTGATCGTCGCCTCGCGCTCGGTCAGGCGCAGCCCGCGAATGGCCTCGGCGAACGCCTGCTTGACCAGCTCCTGGGCGTCGTTCTCAGCGAGGCGGCGCAGCACGACCTTGTCGTCGAGCTCGACCGGCTCGGCGAAGATCCGCGACTCCAAATAGGAGCGAACGAGCGGCGCCAGCGCCGCGAAGGCGCCGGACACCCCGCCCAGCCTGCCGACCTCGCAGACCCGCTTCGTGTAGTAGGCGATCACCCCGGAGGGATCCTCCGCGTAGGGCACCTCGAACTCGTGCTCCTCGACGACGTTCTTGTCGATCAGGTGCCTGCCGCGGTACTTGATGTACTCGTCAGGCTCGATATCGGGCACCTCAATCCGTGTCGGCGGCGGCGCGATCGAGTCGAGGTCGAGTTGCTCGAAGGGAAGTTCTTGCAGGCTGAGCGATCGGGTCAGGATGGGGATTGAGATCTCGAAGCGCTTCTTGCCCTCATCCGGATAGATCGCGACCGCGTTGGCGCCGATCTTCTCGACCTCTTCGCGCTCGACGACCAGGCCACCGTCGAGCTCCTTATCCCAGAGGTCGCGGAACGCCTCGTGCTCGATCACGACGACGCGCTCGTCGAAGCCGGAGCCGGGCGGGGTCATCCGTCGCAGTCCACGACCGAGCGCCTGCTCGGGCAGGATCTTCGCTTTCGCCGTGAGACTGCGCAGGGTGACGATGACGCTGACATTGCGCACGTCCCATCCCTCTCGCAGCATCAGGACGCTGACGATGCAGCGCACCGGGCTCTCGTCGCCATCGATGTCACGGGCCGCTCGGCGGGCGAGGTCGAGGTCGGCTTTGGTGATCTCGCCGGAGCGGTTGGTGTGGATGACGAGCAGCTTGTCGCCGGCGAAGTCCGGGAGCTGGCGCAGGTAGTCGCCGACCTCGTCGGCAGCCTGCGTGTTCTCGCACATCACGAACAGGGCCGGGCGCTTACCCGATGGGGCCAAATCCTCGTCGAACTTTCGCCAGCGGCCGACCGCTGCGTCGATCCAGCGACGGTAGCGCTGCACCGCCGAGTCACCCAGCTCAGGCTCGACGCCATGCAGCTCACCGATCACCGGCGTCTTGACGATCCCGTCCTCCACGGCCTCGGCGAGCGGGTAGTCGACCACGACGTGCCGAAAGGCGCGGCCCTTCTGGTCCTTCGTGGTCGCGGAGAAGTCGAGCTGGGAGACCGCACCCGCCCCCGCGTCGTCGGGCGCCTTCCCCCTCAGGGTCTCATGGAGTCTCTCGATTGACTGGTTCCACTTCAGCTTGTCCGACCAGACGTGGTGGGCCTCGTCGTTGACAACCACCACCCGCCCACGACTCGCGATCCGCTGGAACAGCTCTTCGGCCGAGCTGCCGGCTCCATCGGTTACCCGTGGCCCGACCATCGCCTCGACCGGGTTGGGATCGGTATCCCTGTTGCGTCTCGGCGGCTCGTAGAGGCGCTGCACGTTGGTCAGGAAGAGGGCACCCGGAGTCGTGATCGGCGCCAGTTCGTCCTGCAGCACGACGGTCAGCTGGAAGTCCTCCTCCCACTCCGGCGGGATCAGCGGATCGCGGCGGAAGGTGGCCGCGTCGCCGAAGTCACTCTTCAACCGCTCGAAGACGATCACATTGGGCGCGATGACCAGGAAGCTCATCGCCATCGGCGAGTTTTCCTCGCGGCGAGCGTGGAAGTAGGACCAGGCGACGCAGAGGCTCATCGCCATCGTCTTGCCGGACCCGGTCGCCATCTTCATCGCCAAGCGCTGGCGCTTGGCCTCGGTCGGATCGATCATGACCGGCTCGCGCGCGTACTCGATCAGGTCGGAGAACGAGCCGACCCGCTTGATCTCCGAGAGGAAGATGAACGTCTCGACCGCCTCGCGCTGGCAGAAGAAGAACCGAAACGGCTCCCCGGTCGGGCGCCTGTGGTCTTCCTCGAACCAGAAGCGAAGCAGGCGCCGGCTGGTCTCACTCGCGCCGGGGTAGCCGTTGGCGCGCCAGGCGTCGACAGCGGCGCGAACCCCGTCGACGAGATGGGTTCCCTCGCTCGACCTGCGCTCGCCGCGAACCCCGAAGGGATCTGGCTCGGCGCCCGGAGTCGCGGCGCCGTCGCTCACTTGACGCTGACCTCGGCCAGCTTCGTCGTGTCGTTGCCGAAGATGTCGATGATCTTGACCACGATCGTGTGCCGCCCGGCCTCCTCATACTCGTGCGGGTCGCTCTCTCGCGCCAGCTTCGGCTCCTCCCTGGTCCGGTAGGCCTGCCACTGGTTGTGGAAGGTGTCGTCGGTGTAGTCGAAGTCGACCGACCAGTAGTCGATCAGGTCCGACCAGCTCTCGATCCGCTCACGGACCTGGGACGGGATCAGCTCCTCGCTGGGAATCGCGAAGTTCTTGAGCACGACGGACACCTCGCGCTTGCTGCGCTTCACGTCGAGGTCGACGTGAGCCAGCTCGAAGAACCGCACCGCGTCGGCGTCGCGAATCCCCGGCTCGATGATCTCGCGCGGAATCTGCAGCGGCCGCAAGTCCAACCCCCGACGCCGCGCAGTCTCACTGATCGTGTCGTGCAGGCCCATCTCCCACTCCCAACCGAGCACGTCGCAGGACTCGATCCCGTTGTCGGCCATCTCGTCCATCATTTCCTCGAGCTCGTCGATCGTCACCGGCGCGTCGGTGGCGCCGACGTGGATCATCCGGCCGGCCTTCTGACCGTGCAGGTTCGTGAAGCCCTCGACCGGCTCCGCCTTGTAGAAGGTGAGGATGGTGTTCAGGTAGTCGGTCAACCGGCCGTTGCCGGACTGTCGCTGCCAGCGCTGCCGCTCGTAGGCACCGAGGTTCTTGATCTCGAACGGGCCGCAGTCAGGGATGTCGAGCAAGCGCTTCCTGGCGGTATGAATCGCGAATCGGCCGAGATCCGTCGCTATCCATCTGCGCCCAAGCTTCTCTGCCACGGCCGCGGTCGTCCCAGAGCCAGCGAAAAAGTCAGCGACCAAGTCGCCCTTGTCGCTGCCCAACCGGATGATGCGCTCGAGCAGGGCCTCCGGCTTCTGGGTGTCGTACCCGAGCCGCTCGTGGGATTGCGACTGGACCGGCGGGATGTCGTTCCACACATCCTGAAGGGGAATACCGGGCAGTTCATCGAGGTAGCGCTTCTGTCTCGGCACGGTCCCGGGCTTCGTCTGGACGATCCGCCCTTCGCCGTGCATCGAGTGCATCCGCTCTTTGGAGAAGCGCCAATAGCGCGTCACCCCGAGGAACTCGTAGCGCGGGTTTCCCTTGCTCTCGCCGCCAGGTCCGGTGATGTCTCCAAGTCCGTAACGGCGGCCGGTTTCCGGCTCGGTGTGCTTGTAGAAGCTCGACTCGTAGCTCTCGTCGTAAGGAGTGAACTCCATGTTCCACGCCGCACCCTCGCCTTTGCGATAGAGCAGGATCGTGTCGTGGACACGACCGAGATGCCGCGCGCCTTGGCCGATGTCGCTGTGCGCCGTCTGGCGCTTCCAGATGACCTCGTTGACGTAGGAGGCCGGACCGAAGACTTCGTCGCACACAACCTTTCCGTAATGACTGATGTTCGAGCCCAGATGCAGGAACAGGAGCCCGTTCTCACTGAGCAACTCGTCGATCAGTACGACCCGCTCGTAGAGCATCGTCATGTACGAAGACTGGCCGTGTCCCCAGGTGTCCCGATAGGCGCTCTCCTCGAGGATCGAGGGAGCCTTCGCGATGTCGACATCGCCCACCTGAATCCTGAACGAGAAATCGGTGCCGGTATCGAATGGGGGATCGATGTAAATCAGGTCGATCATGCCCGCGTACTCCTTAAGCAAGCTGCTCATCACGAGCTTGTTGTCGCCCCAGATCAGCTGATTCGGTGGCTGATCCGCCTCGCGCCCTTGGCCCGCAAGCAGGGAGCCGCTGTCGCGGTCGCGCGTAGCCCGCGACTGGTTGATCGTCTCGACCGTCTGGAACGGCAGGCTGAGTCGCTCGACCTCAGTCGGCTTCCCGTCCCACTCCAGCCGGACGCTCATTGTGTCCCTGCGACTTGCATCTTCGGCGCGCTGGAGGCTAGTCCGTTGCTCGGTCGAATACCGGGACCAACTCCGCCCCACGTTGGGCTATGAAGTCGCCACGGCCAAAGCCCCGTGCCACATCTGTGCCGCGGTCAGACCCCAAAACAACCGGCATCAGCCGGTCTAGGTCGGATCGGATTTGGCTCTGCAGGCCGCGTTCCGCCTCCCACCGGGGCAATCGGGGCTTCTCTCCTCCCTGTAGCACCCCAGAAGCGCCCCGGCTCCCCGCCGGGGCGTTTTCTGTTGTTCGGACTGCGAGGCGTTATTGGCACTGGAGCAGAGATTCCTTACCGGAGGACGCTTCCGTACCACTACATGAAATGATGTCCGCCGAATGAGGGGCGAGGGCCACGGATACCCAGTCGAGGTCTTGCTCGAGGGGATTGAACGCGCACGTGGCGACGATGCCGCGATCGTCGCCGTGCTCTGGACCTGGCTCGAAAGTCACCTGCTGGCGCTGGGCTCGCTGAAGGAAAAGCCTCCGGCGATTCGCCGCGCCGCGATAAAGGCGCTGGAGGTGGAACCTTACGAAGGCGTCGGCGACGAAACCATGGCGTGGCTGCGCGAGCGACCCCTGCGAAACGCAGCCGAGCTGCTGTCCAGGATCGGTGTCACGTTCGAGTCGCGGGGCGAGAACCTGATGGAGCGCAGGAAGGGCGTGGACGGCGCCGAGATGGTCGTAGCAGTCCGGCAGCCCATCCTGATCAAGGCGATGGGCGGCGGAGACTTCCCGCCAGTGTCGATTGAGCACCCGTCGCTCGCGACGCTTTCGCCACGGCTCGTGGTTTTTCCTTTGGAGCTGAACGGAATCGAATTGCAGATCGAGGACCCGGAGGGAGAAGAATGGGACCTCGCACTCACCCCCCTGCTCGGAACCGGGGAAGGCCGCTGCCCGGAGGAGCTTCGGATCCACCTCGACACGCTTGGCGAGCACGGCCTCTCCGGCTGGGACCCCGATCCCGACAGCCTGGTCGGCCGCTACAACCCGGAGGCGGTTGTGGCGAAGGATCTGGAGGGACTGCGGAAGGCCGCGAGTGAGGCGATCGAGCGCGCGTCCGGACCGTCCTCACTGCTGCTGATGCCCGAGCTCGCGGCTACCCCTCAGGTGCTTGGCGAGATCGAGCAGAAGCTATCCAAGCAGGCAGATGCGCCGCTGATGACCTTCATCGGCGCCTACCACCGAAGCCCCCCCGACACGCCGTCCGTCGACCCCAGCCTGCTCGGCGACTGCGAACTGGCCGAGCACGTCAACGAGGCAGTCGCCTACGGCCCGCGGGGCGAGGAACTCTGGTCCCAGCGCAAGCTGTCGTGCGCAGCGGGGGGAGCCACCGAGCCAGACGAGCGATATGTCGAGGACATCCGCCTCGGCAGCCGGCTGACGCTGGTACCCACCCCGCTCGGGACGATGGCGATCGTGATCTGCCTCGACGCCTTCGCCCCTCACGTACGCGAGCGGCTGGTGCTGAGCCCGGTCGAGCTCCTCATGGTCCCCTCCCTCAGCCCCTCGATTCGTCGCCACCGCGACTCCCTGCAACATCTTGTCCATACGCTGTGGGGGACGGCCTTCGTTTGCAACCGCTCCCCCTACGGCGCCGGGTCTCCGAACAACCCCGAGGGGCGAAGCGCCTGGAACGACGACCGCAACCGCAGCTTTTGGGTGCCGGACCGCGAGGCCAATCCGGCTCCGGGGGCGAATCCGCCAGATGGGCACCCGTCGTTTGTGTTTTCCTTGAACCGAGATGGCGACGCTGCGGGGGGCGAGGAATGAAGGATCGCTGGTCGGTCGGTCGAAATCCGCATCAGAATGTCGATTCCTCCGATCGAGACCGTAAGCTTAATCCACCTCAAGTCTGATTCAAGTATCTTCGGGTATTGGTCGAAAGGTGTAGGGAAATGGCAAACAAGGCTATGGACAAGAACGGGTCACGCGACCTGCTGACGCTCGCGCGCACCGCCTCGCTGCCGGAGCTGATCGCCGCGATCGACGACAGGCAAACGCTCGAGGAGAAGCCGGGGGCGCTGCCGCCCCGAGCCAACCAGATCGCGCGCCTGATTCTCTCAAGGGCGATCGAGTTGATCCGTCTTGGCACCCAGTCCGAACTTGCCGAGGCCAGCATCGAACTGGTGCGAGCGTCGGCCAACCTCAACGCAAAGGGCTTCGCGGACAGGTTCCCCGAGGCGCACCGGTTACTGACCGGCGCCTCGGTGACGCTTCGCAGCGCAACCTCTCCGGCTAGCAGTGGCGGTGAGATGGCGACGCTGCGCGGCTGGAACGGGAATGCGCTCCGGGCCGTCAAGATTGTTGGCGAGGCACCCGCCGAAGAAATCTCCAGAGCCGCTCTGCGCGAGCAACTTGGCGTCAGCCAGTCCTACATCTCACACCTCCTGGCTGCCCTCGAGGCGGCGGGGCTGGTGGTTCGGGTTCGGGACGGCAAGGCGGTCACCGTGCATCGTGGACCGATCGCCCGCAGCGACCATGTCCGTGCCCTTCTCGATTCCCACGGCGACCGGGACGATGACTCGGTCGGAGCGAAAAGAGTGCGATCCCTGTTCGAGTCGTTCCTCGACAACCAACCGGGGGGGATCGTCGACCTGGATCCGAGCATCGGCGGCGTGGAGGAACTGCGCCGACAGATTGTCGAGCTGAGACAGAACCTATCCATCGAAAGAAGTGAGATCGTCGACCTGACCTCCGGCGAGAACCTTGTGGTCGCCAAGATCCAGGTCAGCGGAACGTATATCCAAGCAGGACCGGACGACGGTGCGTCGGCCGAGCGTCCGCTCGTCTGGGCTGCCCGAATGACGAATGGCGCGATAACCAGCGTTGAGACCTGGACCTCCCTGGAGGGCTTTCCCCGTTCGGTGGTGCCCGCTCCGCGTGAGACGCTGCCGACCAACGAGCCCACGGGGTACCTGCAGTGGGACGACGCCAGCCTGATCTCGGGAGGGCTCGGCCGCCTAGTCAGCGAGGAAGAGATCGAGGTCGGCGAGATTAGAAGGTTCGAGTTCCAGGGCTTCGAGCCGGCCACCAGCCATACCGAGGCGCTGAGGCACCTTTTTAGTGACGCCCCGAAGGCAAGCATGGAAGCCCCGCGCTGGGGCCTCCCCATCCCGAACCAGCCCAGCGTAACCAGACCGAGGGAACCGCATCCTCGCGGAGAATGACCGGAACCCGGCAGATGGCCCTCGATCGCCTCGGCGAGGAGAGCCCCACGACCCGGCGCCTGGCGCATGTCCTCGCTTTCCTCGCTGCCAATCCGGTCCCCGTCGAGATCCTCGCCAACCTCGACGCGACCGTCTCGGGTTTCCACCCACCGACTCCGCCGACGCATCTGGAGCGCTCCCTAAAGACCCTTGAGCGCCTCTCCCTTGCCAGCCTCGATGAGGCGATGGTCACCATGGGCAACACGGTCGGGACGGCGCTGCGAGACCAACTCGAACCAGAGGAGACCAACAGCGCCTGCGCGGCGGCCTTAGACACCCTGCGAAGCAGCTTCCCGGAGGAAAGCGACGAAGTCTCGAATTGGCCGACATGCGAGCTGCTCCTACCACATGTCAAGGCGACGGTTGGTCATGCGGAAGCACTCGGGGACGTGCCCACGCCCGCGCTCTGGCTACTCGATCGGGCAGCGCATTTTGAGAGTGCGCGGGGCCTGTACGACCACGCGAACGAGCTGATCCAGCGAGCGCTCGTGCAGGCGTCCGGCAGCCTTGAAAGCGACGACCCGCTGCTGGGAACAATCCACCACACCGCGGGTTCGATCCTGAGCAACCGCGGCATCCTCGACCAGGCTCAACGGGAGCACGAACGAGCGCTGGCGATCCACCGGGCTGCGCTCGACCCCGACGATCCGCGCATCCTCAGCGATCTCACCGGGCTCGCCGCGTCGCAATTCGAGCTCGGCAGCGGTGCCCAGATGGTGGAGGAGCTGGAGCTCGCCCTCAAAGCAAGAGCGGGGCGCGATCCCGTCGATGCCGACTACGAGGCGCTCGGGGCGCTGGGTTGGGGGCGGATGACCAAGAAGGAAACCGCCGGCGCCCGCGAAGCCTACGAGGATGCGGTTGCCCTTGCCACAAAGCTAGCCGGCCCGGACCACCCCGACACCGCCACGCTCCGGGGAGGACTGGGCCTGGCCCACCAGCAGGACGGCGATCTCGATCTGGCGCGCCGCGAACTCGAGCAGGCCGCGGCTCTCACCGAACGCAGCCTTGGCTGCGGCCACCCCGAGGTCGCGATCATTCGCAGCAACCTCGCCGGAGTGCTGCAGACCGTCGGAGACTTCAGCGAGAGCCGCCGGCAACTCGAAATGGCGCTGGAGGCCGGCAAGGAAAGGCTGCCCGTGGACCACCAGGCGCTCTGGATCCGGCACCGCAAGTTGGCAGCCGTCCTCTTCACTCTCCGCTCCTACGAAGACGCCTACGAGCACGCCAGCCAGGCGCTCGCGATCACCAGGCGCTCCCGCGGTCCCACCGACCCCCGCGTCGCAATGGACCTCCACGCCGTGGCTGAGCTGCTCGCCGCCCTGGGCCGCACCGGGGACGCGCTTGATGCCTACCAGGAGGCGCTCGCGATCGTCCAAGGCGAGTTCGGAGAGAGCCACCCCGAAGCGGCGACCCTCCACTCCGCCCTCGGCCGAACCCTGCTCAGCGCCCGCCAGCTGCCTGCCGCCCGAGACCATTTCGCTGCCGCCCTGGAGATTCACCGCAACGCGCAGGAGCCCAACGACTCAGCCGCCTCGATCGCGCGGATCAATCTCGTCGCCATCGCCGCCGAGCTCGGCGCCCAGACCGCCGCAACCTATGCCTCCCTCGACCGCGAGGACGACGTATCCGTACTCGAGAAGCAACTCGCGAAGTCCTCTTCGAGCCTGCTCGAGGAGGAGCTCGACAGCGGCCACCTGGAACCCCTCCTGACCCTTGCCGACGCAGCACGCCCCCGAGACCTGAAGATCGCTCGCCAGGCACTCGAGCGAGCCGAGCAACTGTTGGACGGGAGCACGTCAACGCCGGCGCAGCGTCAACTCGCCTCCTCCTGGCACCGGGTCGCCGGCGACCTGATCCGGGCCAGGCAGCCCGATGACGCGCTCCGCGCCCTGGAGAACTGCGCGCGCCTCTACGAGGGGGTACCTCGGTTTCAGGGCATCGCCCTCGAGGACATCGGCCACGTGCTCTCCGGCAAGGGCGATACGAAGAAGGCCGCCGAATACTTCCGGCGCGCTGCCCGCTGCAGGCGCGACGACGCCAGCGACGACTCGCAGGCAAATGACCTGGCGGCAACCCTGCTGGCGTTGGGCAGGGCGCTGACGGCAAATGGCGACCTTTCCGACGCCAATGCCGCCCATGAAGAGCGAATGGAGATTCTCACCGCGCTCCCCGAGCGCGATTCCCAGGCCGAGGGGGTCACGCTGCACGACCTCGGGAACGTGGCGCGCAACGGCCAGCAGCCGGAGCTTGCCGCCGAATACTACGAGCGCGCCGCGCAGCGCAAGCGCGAAGCCCAGGACACCAATGGGACGCCACGGGACCTGGCGACCACGCTGCTGCAGCTCGGCAGGGCGAACCTCGCGCTAGGCCGGCTGGACGCGGCCCTCGAGGCGCATGAGGAACGCCTCTCGATCCTCGAGTCGCTCCCGGAGCGCGAACCCCGGGCGGAGGGCATAACGCTGCACGACCTCGGTGAAGTACGCCAGGCCCGCGACGAAATCCCCGCAGCAGTTGCACTTTACAAGCGCGCCGCCGAACGCAAGCGGGAGAGTGAGAGTCGGGACGGCGAGGATCGCGCCACTGACCTTGCCGATCTCGCCACGACGCTCTTCGCGCTCGGCCGGTCGGCCGAGAAGACCAAGGAGTACGAGATCGCGCTGACCGCCTACCGGGACCTCCTGGACAGCCTCGAGCAACTGCCAAAGCGCGACTGCAAGGCCGAGGGGGTCGCGCTTCATGACATCGGCGACGTCCTCAGCGTCAAGGAACAGATCGAGGAGGCGGCCGAGGCCTACCAGCGCGCCGCCGAACGCAAGCGCGAGGGCGGCGGCGACGAGACCAACCCCGCCAACCTCGCATTGACCCTGTTCGCTCTCGGCGGCGCCAAGAAAGCACTGAACCACCGGGACGAGGCGCTCGCTGCGTTCGAAGAGCAGCTGGAGATCCTGGCCGCCTCCGATAACCCCGACCCGCAGGCTGAAGGTATGACTCTGCACGACATCGGCGACCTCCTAAGGGAAACGGGCCGCCCCGGGGAGGCGCTCGAGTCCTATGAGCGGGCGTTGGAGCGCAAACGTCATGGCTCGAACGATGATCGACCCACCCACAGCATTGCCGAAACCCTGATCGCACTCGCCGCGACGGAGTTGGAGCTGAACCGGGAGTCGGCACGAGCGGTGGAGGCCGCGCTTGAGGCCTCGAAGCTGGTTGAGGACGACGATTACCTGCATCCCATCGCGCTGGTCCTCGCCGGCGAGGCCGAGCTTGCGCGAAACCATGAGGAGGCGGCGCGACCGATCCTCGAAGCGGCAAACCAAACGCTCGCAATCCAAGGAGATTGGACGTCATCTCTCGACGCCGCCGCGGCTAAATCGCTCCTGGTTGCCTGTCTCCGTAGGGTCGACGATGAGCAGGCGGCGCGGGTGGCGAGCGAGGAGGCCACTGCCATGATCGGCGAGGCGGTGGACGCCGATGCGGTTGCCAACCGGTCCGAAGACCTCGTCACCCTCTGCACCCTCTGTCTCGACATCGGGGTGCCCGATCTCGCTGACTCGGTGGTCGGCTCCGTGCGGGGTCTCGCGGAGGAGGAGCGCGACACCCGGCCCGCGAAACGCCTGCTTGCCGACCTCCTCCACGTCGTCGGGCGATCACGGGAGCTCGGCGGCGACGACTACGAGAAAGCCCACAGCGCCTACCAGGAGCGCCTCGACATCCTGGCCGAGCTGGAAGAGAACAACCCTTTCCTGGAGGGGGTGACGTTGCACGACCTCGGAGATGTACGGTCCGCCCAGGATCGCCTTGGCGAAGCCGTGGAGCTCTACCGCCAGGCCGCCGACCGTAAGCGCGAATCGAGCGAGGCGGCTGAGAACCCCGGCCTCCTGACGGTCACCCTCGCGCAGCTTGCCCACACCGAGCTGAGAATCGACGACCTCACCGCCGCCAGCCGACATGGCGCTGAGGCGCTGGAGCTGCTTCGCGCCCTAGAGGATCCGGACCCCGAGCAGTTCATCGAGATCTTGCTGCTCACCGCCGAGGCCGAACAGAACCTCGGTGACCCCGCTGCCGCAATCCCCCTTCTCGAGGAGGGAGAGCGCCTTATCGGTGAGACCGCCGGCGACGACTCCCAGCTCCCCAAAGTGCGCGAGAGGCTCACCGCGGCTCGGCAGGCAGTCGCCGACTCGGCCTGAGTCCGCTTGACATTCACAGCGATCAGCGTAGTCTCTTCCACAACAGCACAACTTTGGAGTTGTGGAGTTGTGGTAAGCGCGAACGAGAGGAACGATGGTCGCGGCGCTTGGATTCGGCCTGTTGATCGGGCTGGTGATGGGAATGGTCGGCGGCGGCGGCGCCGTGCTGGCGGTGCCGGCGCTGGTCTACGCGGTCGGCCTCGGCGTCCATGAGGCGACCACGGTCAGCCTCGCGGTGGTTGCCGGCGCCGCCTCGACCGGGGCGGTCGGCCAGGCGCGGCGCGGCGCCGTCTGCTGGACCTCGGCCGCCTGGCTCTCCGCCGCGGCGGCGCTCGGCGGCCTGGCCGGCGCGCTGCTCAACCAGGCGCTGGGCGGAACCGCGCTGCTGCTGATCTTCAGCCTGGTGATGGTCGTGGCCGCGAAAGTGACCTGGGACCGCGCCGGCTCGCCCGCGATCGCCGCCCAGGGCTGCCCAGAGGCCTCGACCCGAGCCCTGGTCCCGACCGGGCTGACGATCGGGGCGCTGACCGGGCTGGTCGGCGTCGGTGGCGGCTTCGTCGTCGTGCCGGCGCTGGTGGTCGGCCTCAGCTTCGGGATGCGGGAGGCGATGGCGACCTCGATGGCGGTCGTCGCCGCCGTCTCCGCGATCGGCCTGCTCGCCCACCTCGCGGTCGGCGGCAGCCTCGACCTCCCGGTCGCGGCGGCGATGGGCGGCGCCGCGGTCCTCGGCGCCGCGCTGGGCCCAAGGATCGCCGACCGGGTCTCCACCGAGAGCCTCGGCCGCTCGTTCGCGGGCCTCGTACTGCTGGTCGCCGTCGGAGTAGCGATAGCCACGATAGAGGGGGTAGGAGCATGAGTCCGGAAGCACCGTCGATCGATCCCGCCGAGCTGTCCGAGCGCCTGGCGCGCCGCGAGCCGCTGACCGTCCTCGACGTCCGCGCCGAGGCCGAGTGGCCGATCGAGGGGCCGGCCGCCAGGCACGTCCACCTCCCCGCCGAGCAGGCGCTGGCCGATCCGGCCGCGGCAGCGGCGGAGCTCGACGGCCCGGTGGCGGTCGTCTGCAACCGCGGCAAGATGGCGGAGGCGGTGGCGACCGCGCTGCGCGCCAACGGCGCCGACGCCCATGTCCTGGCGGGCGGCATGCGGGGCTGGATCGGCGCCCTGCAGGCGCACCCGGTCGCCCTCGGTGTCGAGGGGGTCGACGTGGTCCAGGTCCAGCGACCGGGCCGCGGCTGCCTCTCCTACCTGGTCGCTGCCGGCGGCGAGGCGTTGGTCGTCGACCCGGCCCCCGACGCTGGCTTCTACGCCGCGCTGGCGCAGCGCCACGGCGCCCGGATCGTCGCCGTCTTCGACACCCACCTGCACGCCGACCACCTCTCCGGCGCCCGCCAGCTGGCCACCCTGACCGGCGCCACGCTGCGCCTCCCCCGCCCCGCCCTGGAGCGCGGCGTCGCCTATGCCGACGAGGTCTCGCCGCTGGCCGACGGCGAGACGATCCAGCTCGGACCGCTGACCCTGACCGCGGTGGCGCTGCCCGGCCACACCACCGACATGACCGGGCTGGCGGTCGGCGAGGCGGCGATCCTCACCGGCGACTCGGTCTTCGCCGACGGCATCGCCCGGCCCGACCTGCAGCGCGGCGACCGCGAGGGCGCGCTGGCGATGGGCCGGCAGCTGCACAGCACCCTGCGTGAGCGGCTGCTCTCCCTGCCCGGCGAGACGGTGGTCCTGCCCGGCCACGCGCACCCCGGCGTCCACCCCGGCGCCGTCGCCCCCACCATCGACCAGGTTCGGGCGGCGGTCCCCGAGCTGGCGATCGAGAACCCGGACGAGTTCGCCGCGGCGCTGCTCGCGGCGATGCCGGCCCGACCCGCCAACTACGAGGCGATCATCGGCGTCAACTCCGGCGCCCACCCGTTCGACCCCGAGCTGGAGAGCGGCGGCAACAGCTGCGCGACCCGGTGAGCCCCGAAATCCGCGCTACACTGGGCGGCCAATGCTCAACTCCCGCGGACAGATCGTCGTCGCATCGCTGGCCGTCGTGGAGAAAACCGGTGCCGAGCTCGTCAGCTCGGTTATCGCCTGAGCTCCCAAGAACGCCCGCCGACCAACAGCAACGATCAAGGGGACGCGGCGGAGGCGTTGAGAGCCGTTCGGACCCCTTCCCGGCACTGGCAGGAAGCCCTCACAACGATGGCCGCCCGGCAGTACCCGAACCCGCCGCCCGCGAGCGCGCCTCGCGGCCCCTACCGCCTTGGCAGCGGGGCCGCGAGAAGTCCGTTTCCCCAAACGGACCCACACATATAGAGATACGCGCCTCTCCTCCCTATGGCGATTCCCCAGAAGCGCGGCGTGACCGCCTCGCTTCTCCTCACCGGAGAGACGCGAGCAGGCTATTCGATTGCGCGAAATGGCGCAATCCCCAATTTTTGGGACGATTTTGGGTCCGGCGCTCAGCCGAGGACCGGCTGGGCCGAGCCCCGCGTGGCAAGCACGCGCTCGGCGACCGACTCGCCGGTCAGGCCGGCCTCGGCCCGCAGCAGCGCCGGCTTGCCGTGGGTCACGTAGCGGTCGGGCAGCCCCACCCGCATCACATGCGCCCGCTCCCCAGGCGACTCGGCGAAGGCGTCCTCGAGGTGCTCCAGCACCGCGGCGCCGAAGCCCCCCGGCAGCACGTTCTCCTCGATCGTCACCACCAGCTCGTGCTCCCGAGCCAGCCGCTCGGCCAGCTCGCCGTCCAGCGGCTTGGCGAAGCGGGCGTCGGCGACCGTGACCTGGAGCCCGTGGTCGGCGAGGATCGCCGCCGCCTCCTGCGCGACCGTCACCCCATAGCCGTAGCCGAGCAGGGCGACCCGGCTGCCCTCGGCCAGCACCTCGCCGCTGCCGATCGGGATCGCCTGCGGCGTCGCCGGCAGCTCGACCCCCTCCGCCGCGCCGCGCGGGTAGCGCAGCGCCGCCGGCCCGTCGTGGGCGACCGCGGTGTGCAGCATGTGGACCAGCATCGCCTCGTCGCGCGGCGCCATCAGGACCACGTTGGGGATCGGCCGGAAGTAGGAGACGTCGAAGGCGCCGTGGTGGGTCGGCCCATCGTCGCCGACCAGGCCGGCCCGGTCCATCGCGAAGGTGACGTCGAGGTCCTGCAGGCAGACGTCATGGACGATCTGGTCGAAGGCGCGCTGCAGGAAGGTCGAGTAGATCGCGCAGACCGGCTTGGCGCCCTGCAGAGCGAGGCCGCTGGCCAGCAGCACCGCGTTCTGCTCAGCGATCCCGACGTCGTAGTACTGGGCCGGGACCTGGTCGGCGAGCTTCTGCAGCCCGGTCCCCCCCGCCATCGCCGCGGTGATCCCGATCACCCGCTCGTCGGCCCGAGCCTCGGCGACCATCGCGTCGGCGAAGACCTGCGTGTACTGGGGCGGCGAGCCGGCGGCCGGCGGCTTCTCCAGCCGCTCCGGGGCGATCGCGTCGTGGGTCCCGGTTTCGGTCACCGCGACCGGTTTCGCCCCGGCCGGCTTGCCGTCGACGATCGAGTTGGGCTTGGCGGCGTGCCATTTCTCCATCGAGGCGAGGCCGCCCTCCTCGGCCGGTGCGAAGCCCTTGCCCTTCACCGTGTGGATGTGGACGACTACCGGGCGGTCGGCCTCGAAGGCCTCGGTCAGCGCCTCGCGCAGGGCGCCGACGTCGTGGCCGTCGATCACGCCCAGGTAGGCGAGGTCGAGCTCCTCGAAGAAGAGGCCGGGCGCCCAGTAGGCCTTGATCGCCGACTTGATCTCCGGCCCCAGCCGCTCGATCCGCCGTCCCAGCCCCAGCGGCAGCTTGGTCAGCCGGTCCTCGACCCCCTCGCGGGCGTGGTAGAGGCGCGGGTTGAGCCGGATCCGGTTGAAGTACCGGGAGAGGGCTCCGACGTTGGGTGAGATCGACATCCCGTTGTCGTTGAGGACGATCACGACCGGGGTCTGCATCCCCCCCGCCGCGTGCAGCGCCTCGTAAGCGACGCCGCCGGTCAGGGCGCCGTCGCCGATCACCGCCGCGACCCGGCCGTCGGGGCCGATCCCCTTGCGCATCGCCTCCTTCAGCCCGACCGCGTACCCGATCGAGGTCGAGGCGTGGCCGGCCCCCATGATGTCGTGCTCGGACTCGGCGATCGAGCAGAACGGGGCGAGGCCCTCGTACTGGCGGATCGTCGGCAGCTCGTCGCGCCGCCCGGTCAGGACCTTGTGCGGGTAGGACTGGTGGCCGACGTCCCAGAGCACCTTGTCGCGCGGTGAGTCGAGCAGGCTGTGCAGGGCGACGGCGAGCTCGCAGGTGCCGAGGTTGGCGCCGAAGTGGCCGCCGATCTCCCCGATCGTGTCGATGATGTAGGCGCGCATCTCCTGCGCCACCTGGGTCAGCTGCTCCTCGTCGAGGCCGTGCAGGTCCGCCGGTCCGTCGATCCGGTTCAGCAGCGGCTCTCTGGTCTCTTCCTGGTCGCCCTGGGTGGGGGGCTTCTCGCTCATTCGTTCCTCTTGAAGATGTAGTCGGCCACTCGCCTCAGGTCGTCGGTCTCGCAGCTCGCCTCGTCCAGCGCCGCTGTCGCCTTGGCATGCGACTCGGCGGCCAGCTCCCGCGCCCGGTCGAGCCCGAAGAGGCTGACGTAGGTGAGTTTCCCATGTCGCTCGTCACTGCCACGTGGCTTTCCGAGTTGCTCGTCGCTCTCGGTCACATCGAGGATGTCGTCGACTATCTGGAACAGCACGCCGAGCTCGTTGGCGAACCGGCGAAGGGGGATTGTCTCAGGTTCGGCGACGTCCTCGAGGATCAGCACGACGCCGACGCTGGCGGCGATCAGCCGGCCGGTCTTCAGCGCGTGCAGCGCCCGCAAGCCCTCGGCGTCCCGCTCCGCTTCGACCACGTCGACATATTGGCCGCCGACCATCCCGTCGACCCCGGTCGCGCCGGCCAGCTCGCCGAGGGCGGCCAGCACCCGCGCCGGCTCCCCCGGCTGGGCGCAGAACAGCCGCACCGCCTCGGCGAACAGCCCGTCGCCGGCGAGGATCGCGACGTCCTCGCCGAACTTGACGTGCGCGGTCGGCTGGCCGCGGCGCAGGTCGTCGTCGTCCATCGCCGGCAGGTCGTCGTGGATCAGCGAGTAGGTGTGGATCAGCTCGATCGCGCAGGCGACCGGCAGGAAGCGCCGCAGCTCGACGCCGAGCCCCCGGGCGGTGGCCAGCGCCAGCACCGGCCGCACCCGCTTGCCCCCGGCCAGCAGCGAGTACCGCATCGCCTCCTCCAGGCCGGCGGTCGAGTCGCCGGCGGCGAAGCGCAGCTCGGCCAGCGCGCCGTCGACCAGCTGGCGGAGGTCGTCGGGGTAGCTCATCCGGTTCGGTGCGCCTTATCCCCGCTATGCGGGGATAAGGCGCAGGGATCCGCGCTCACTCGGCGCTCGCCTGCTCGCGGGCCTGGCGGTTGGCCTCCTCGACCGCCTCCGAGGAGAGGTCGGCCGCCTCGGCGGCCAGCTCGCCGGCGCGCGCGTCGTCGGTCGCCTCGCCGTCCAGCTCGGTGGCGATCTCCCGCAGCCGCGCCGCGATCTCGCGCAGCCGGCTCACTTCGCCGCCGCCCGCTCGCGGACGATCGCGCCGAGGATGCCGTTGACGAAGCGCGGCGCCTCGGCCCCGCAGTACTCCTTGGCGATCTCCACCGCCTCGTCGATCGCCACCTCGATCGGCACCTCCCCCTCCTCGATCTCGTGCAGCGCCACCCGCATCACGTTGAGGTCGAGCGGCGCGATCCGGTCCACGGTCCAGCCCTTCGCGTAGGCGGCGATCGTCTCGTCCAGCTCTTCGCGGTGCTCGTCGACCGCCTCGGCCAGCTCGCGGGTCAGCGGCCGCGCCTCGGCCAGCAGGTCGGCGAGCGGGCGCCCGGTGACGTCCCGCTGGTAATTGGCGAAGACCGCGTCGCGGCGTTGGTCGGACCTGCGCATCGGCCTATTCTCGCGCTTTCGGGAGACGGGCGGGCGGCCCGCCGACGGGGCCGCTCTCAGCGCAGGATCTCGACCAGCAGCACCCAGGCGTTGGCGACCGCGCCGGCGATCGCCAACACGATCCCGGCGGCGATCCAGTAGAGCCCGCCGCCGCACTCCAGCAGCACGCTGGCGCCGCCGATCGCCAGCGGCAGGGTGCCGGTGAGGCGGAGCGCCCAGCGGGTCCACAGCCAGGCCGGCGGCGCGCCGTCGCCACTGACGACGACCGGCTGGCGCACCACGATCGCCGCCACCGCGATGCTGACGACGAGCAGCTCGACCCCCAGCGCGACGTGGCTCTGGCCCGGGATCAGGCCGACCACCGAGACCAAGAGCACGCCGAGCAGCAGCAGCACCGTTTCCAGCGCCCGCGCCGGCACGCCCGGAAGTTTGAGGATGCGCTCGATGTTGATCGAGACCGCGACGAAGACCAGCCCGGCCAGCGCCGCGGAGGCGCCAGCCGTGGCGACGAAGAGGTCGCTCCACTCGCTCGGGTCGTAGGCGATCACGACGCCGCAATCCTAGGTGGCGAGCCGGTCGGAGGCCCCGGCTCAGGCGCGCGAGACGTACTCGCCGCTGCGCGTGTCGACCCGGATCGTCTCGCCCTCCTCGATGAAGAGCGGCACCTGGATCGTCACCCCCGACTCCAGGGTCGCCGGCTTGTTGCCGCCGCCGGAGGCGGTGTCGCCCTTGAGGCCGGGGTCGGTCTGGGTCACCTTCATCTCGATCGCGCCCGGCACCTGGACCTCGCTGGGCCGCTCGTCGACGAACAGCACCTCGACCTCGTCGTTGGGCAGGACCCACTGCATCGTGTCGCCGAGCGCATCGGACGGGATCTCGATCTGGTCGTAATCCTTGCTGTCCATGAAGACCGCCGCGTCGCCGGAGTCGTAGAGGTACTGCATCCGCTTCGATTCCGTGCGCACCGGCCGAAACTTCTCCCCGGCCCGGAAGGTTTTGTCGATCACCGACCCGTCCTCGATCCGCCGCAGCTTGGTGCGCACAAAGGCGCCGCCCTTGCCCGGCTTGACGTGCTGGAACTCGATGATCTTCCAGACCTTGCCGTCGATCTCGATATGGGTCCCGTTCTTGAATTCGTTGGTCGAAATGATTGTTATCAATCCCTATCTACTGAGCGGTGTACCGAGGGGGCGACCAGTCTAGTCGGCTCGCGTCGCCTCCAGCGGGCGCGAGTTCGATCCCGCCCGCCCTCAAGTGCGGCGACCCGGAGGTGGCATATGAACCGACTCGACCGGGCTGTCCCCCTCGACGAACCGAACCTCAAATCCCGGATCGGGCTGTGCGGGAAGAGCCTCATCAAGCATCTTGTTGATCGCAGACAGGAACTCATCTCGAGTCTTCTCGTCTGGGAGGTTCTCACGTGCCGCACGCGCAAGCTCCATTAGAAACCGCTCTCCGTTCAGCCGCCCAGCAGTCACGATCGCTGCCGCGGCCAGGGCTTCATCTTCGAGGGTTAGCGAAAGGTTGACGACATTCACCCAAGCCTCGACGTCCCTCTCCTGCATGACTGCAGTGACGAGGTAGGCATAGAGGCCACCGCGCTCGTCGCCATTGTCCAGGTAATCGCGAGCGAGGTTGAACCAACCCAGAGGCGAGACGGCATCCAGGGTCCAGATCTCTTTCGATGCCTTGGACACCTCCTCCGCCGTCAAGGCCCGGCTCGCAAACTGGCCAGCTACTGTGGCCGCCCCGTCTGAATTCCGCTCTTGCTCCGTGACCCCCGTCGTCTCGATAACCCACCTCAGGGCGGTCGCCTTGGTAGCCGCCCAGGCGCCTAGATGGGTCTCGTCGGCAACAATCGGCTCGAATATCGCATAGGCCTCCTGGTAGCGACCTGCGTGCATCAGAGCATCGGCCTGACAAGCCTGTACTTCAAGCGCCGGCTCCTCGGATAAGGCAAGTGCCCGTCCATAGGCATCCGCTGACTCCTGGTGCTGACCGGCGAGGAAGTAGGCACCGCCCAGCTCAAGCCAAAGATGTTCGCGGGACTCGTAATTGGAATCGAGCGAAATCGCGTTCTCAAATGCCGCAACGGCATCGCGAAAGCTCTGGATTGACACGAAGAAGTTGCCCAGACCAACTGCCTCGCCAGCTGCGCCAGCACCATTGCCTTCGGCTTGTCGTCGCTCAATCCGAGCTTCCATCGTCTTCACCAGTCGGGACTGGTCATCGCTGCGCAGATGGGCTCCACGTCGGAGCGCCGCCAGCAAGAATGAGAACCCAGCGACCCTTGCGTTGTCATCCTCGTCCTCATCGAGCTCCTCAGCGACCTCCAGGGCCTCTGAGGATCTAGCGGCGTACGCCATTGCCTCCGCAACCTCGAAGCTCAATGGCGGTATGCGAGCTACGAGAGATCGGCCAAAGAAATGCACGGCAACCCGAGACGCGAGGTCCGCCTGACCCGCACGCGCTAGGGCGACAACTGCGCATGAAAGCAACTCTACGCCGACGTCGTCTATGTCGCCGTCGAACTCGAACGATCCTTCGAGGTGCATAGTGACGGACCCCAGCCCAGGCACATGGGCGGACAGTTGATCGTCGGCAATCACCAGCGAAACAAGGTGCTCTTCGTCCTCTCCAACGACCTGAAGAAGCTCGGGACAACGCTTTGCAGCGGCTCGAACACCTAGCTTCATCTCCGATGCGGAGTAGCCGAACGCGCCTCCATCCGGAACTGATAACCCAGCGCGAACGGGCAGCTCAAGTTTGCGTGACTTGGCATCCATCACCGCTGCCGCCTCGTCTAGTAGCCGGCTAGCGCCGTCCTCCGTAAGCGGTTCTCTTGGGTCCCACTGAAAGGTGAGTTCCTGCTCGCCGAGGTGCTCGTAGTAGGGATCGAACTGATGAAACCATCGTGCGTAGAGTGCGCCATCCGCGGCCACGAATCTGACCATCAGCACCGGCACCGGCTGAGCCCGAAAGTAGGCGGAAGTCGAGAGCTTCACGCGCGCCTTCAGCGCTTTGTCAAGGTCTCGCTTGTCAGTGGCTTTGAGCTGCACGTAGAAGCGCACACCAGTCGCCCGACCCCCTTCGAACTCCTCTACCTCGCCGTCGATCCCGTAGTCGTGATCCAGCTCGCGGAAAACAAGACGATCGGGCAGCAAGGCGGCGAATGCCCTCCGCGAGGCGTCCTCTAGCTCGTGCTGGCGAGGGCGAAGTGGAGTCTTCTCCACCTGTCGCCGCCGCGAAAACCCGTGAACCACGTCGCACCCCCGAATCGACTGCGCGACCGACTATTGCATGTGGCGGTGTCAGGCTGTCAAGAGCGGCTGCGCCTTCTGGCACTTCGATGCGCGCGCATGCCAGCGCGTGGGCCAACGGCAAGCCAGACACAGCTCGCGGGTGCGCCGTCCTCAGGCCGGTTGCGATAGATCAACCGAAGGCGTGGCTTACCGTTGTGGCCGTCGATGTCGAAGCGGATTCGGCGGCAGTCGGCCAACTCCTGATGCCGCCCCGGTCCCATGAGTTCGCCCGCGTAGGGATTCTGCCCGCACTCTAGGAACAGCTCGGCGATTCGACGCTTCAGTGCCTCGATATCTTCTCGCTGCTTCGGGTCAGCGTCAGCGGGGATCACCGTCAGCTCGGCGATGTCTCCCTTGACTCCCTCGGCAAGCTCTACCTTGACGTCGGAAGCGGTGTCGCCGCCCACGACTCAGCGAACGTCGATGCCGAGGTCGGCCAACGCCTGGACACCGTCTTCCGTGCGCCCCGCGGCGCCGCTTCGAACTCGCTCGGCGGCGAGGGCTTCAACCTCGTCATCAGCCTGGCGATCCTGAAGGTCGGCGATCTCGCCCTTCATCTCCCGCATTTGGGCTTCGAGGTCGCTCAACTTCTCGTAGAACTGCCTGGATTTGGTCCTTGGAAGGAGAGGCATTGAAATCCCAGGATAGCCGGGCTGTCCGCCGGAAAGCCCGCCTTCATGATCTCGGCTAGTCACCGGCGGTTTTCGTCGTGAGCCCCTCAGCGGCGCCGCCGCTGAGGACGCGGCGGGTGAGGCTCGGGAAGAGGATGCGGGCGACCGCGGCGAGCGCGTAGGGGCGCGGCACATAGCGCTCCGCCTTGCCGCCGGGGCCGACCTCGTGGATCGCCTCGGCGACCCTCTCCGGCTTGGAGACGATCCACCGGGTCAGCGCCTTCTCGCGCAGCTCGGTCGCCGGGAAGCCCTCGGTGGCGACGAAGCCGGGCAGCACCATGCCGACGTGGACGCCGTGCGGGCGCTCCTCGGCGTAGAGGGCGTCGGTCCACCCGGCGAGGGCGAACTTGCTGGCCGAGTAGGCGCCCGCCCGGGCGCGAGCGACCCGGCCGGCGGTGCTTGCGACGTTGACGATCGCGCTCGGCGCCGAGGCCCGCAGCAGCGGCAGCAGCGCCTCGGTGAGCCGCACGACGCTGTCGAAGTTGAGCTCCATGTGGCGCTTGACGTTGGCGTGCCCCGACTCGGCGAAGCCGCCGCGCCAGGAGGCGCCCGCGTTGTTGACCAGGAGGTCGAGGCGGCCACTGTGCTCGGCCTCGAGGTGGGCGCGGACCCGCCCAGGTGCCTCCTCAGCGGTCAGGTCGGCGGCGACCACGGTCGCCCGGCAGGGCAGCGACCCGGCCAGCTCGCGCAGCAGCTCCTCGCGGCGCGCGACCAGGACCAGCTCGGTCCCCGGCTCGCGCGAGAGCCGGACCGCGGTCGCCCGCCCGATCCCGCTCGACGCCCCCGTGACCACCGCGACACTCATCGCCGCAACCGTACCGGCCCCGCTCGCGCGCCATCCTCGCGCCTGGGCGACGGACGCTCGTATGACCCGGCATACTCCGAAGCCTTGAGCGACGTCCCGGACCTCCTCGACGAGCTTCTGCGCAGCGGCGCCCCCTCCGGATACGAGGGACCGGCGGCCCGAGTCTGGCGCGATGCCGCCTCCTTCGCCGAGCAGAGCGTCGACGGGATCGGCTCCTCGATCGCCCGAGTCGGCGACGCCTCGCCACTGCTGGCGATCGTCGGCCACATCGACGAGATCGGGCTGGTCGTCACCCACATCGACGAGAAGGGCTTCCTCTGGTTCGCCCCGATCGGCGGTTGGGACCCGCAGATCCTGGTCGGCCAAAGGGTCGCGATCCAGGGCAGGGACGGCATCGTCCCCGGGGTCGTCGGCCGTAAGCCGATCCACCTGCTCGAGCCCGACCAGCGCAAGAAGGTGGTCGAGCTGAAAGGCCTCCACATCGACGTCGGCGCCACAGACCGCGACGAGGCGGCGGAGCTGGTCCGGGTCGGCGATCCGGTCGTGGCCGCCGCCGAGCCGGTCGCGCTCGCCGGCCAGCGGCTGGTCTCGAAGTCGATGGACAACCGGCTCGGCGCCTACGTGGCCTTGGAGTCGCTGCGGCGCTGGAGCGAGCGCGGCGCGAAGGGCGGCTCCTTCGCGGCGGTGGCCGCGGTGCAGGAGGAGATCGGCCTGTTCGGCGCCCGCACCGCCGCCTTCGAGGTCCGCCCCGACCTCGCGGTCGCGGTGGACGTCACCCACGCCACCGACGCCCCCGGCGTCGACGAGAAGGAGATCGGCAGCCACCCGCTCGGCTCCGGCCCGGCGATCGGCCGCGGCTCCACCCTCTCGCCCAAGGTCTTCGAGCTGCTGGTCGAAACCGCCGAGGCGGAGGGGATCGAGCACTCGATCAGCGCCAGCGGCCGCGGCACCAGCACCGACGCCGACGTGCTCCAGATCTCCCGCTCCGGAATCCCGACCGGCCTGGTCTCGATCCCCCTCCGCTACATGCACTCGCCGGTCGAGATGGTCGACCTGCGCGACGTCGAGGCAACGGTCGAGCTGCTCGCCGCCTTCGCGGCCCGGCTGACGCCGGACATCGACCTCTCCCGGTAGACCTGTCGGTTTAGTGGCCTATGTGGCCACTTTCCCGCCATTCGCACCTCAGTTGGAGCAGAAGACCCTGTCGCGGCCGCCTGCCTTGGCCGCGTAGAGCGCCAGGTCGGCGCGGGCGATCAGGTCCTCGGAGTCGACCGCGACCGAGCCGGTGACCGCGACGCCGATGCTGACTGTCACCTGAACCCCGGCTGGACGCCGGCGGCGCACCGCCTCGCGCAGTCGCTCGGAGATGGCAACCGCGTCCTCGCGGCTGGCGCCGGGGAGGATCACCAGGATCTCCTCGCCGCCGACCCGGTAGATCGAGTCGCCGGCCCGCAGCGAGGTCCGCATCGTGTAGGCGACCTCCTGCAAGACCGCGTCCCCCACCCCGTGGCCGAGCCGGTCGTTGACCCGCTTGAAGTGGTCGAGGTCGCAGAGGAGCAGCGCGTGGCGCCCCTGGCCGGGATCTTCCTGCCCGGCGTCCAGCTCGGCGAGCCGCTGCTCCAGCGCGTTACGGTTGAGCAGCCCGGTCAGCGGATCGATGGTGGAGCGGCGGCGGTGGGCGCGGTCGGACTCGACCAGGGCCCCGGAGAGGATCACGGTGCTGGCAATCGCCGCGGCGATTGCGACCAGCGTCTGGCGGTGCTCGAACGCCGCGGCGGGGTCGGGCAGGACGGCGCCGGCCAGGAACATGGCCAGCAGGAAGAGGGTGCCGAAGACCATCCCCCGCGGCTCGAAGCGGAAGCCCAGCGTCACCGCCGGGATCACGAACCAGGCAAGCAGCGGGCTGTGGGCCTCGCCGGTGACCAGCGCCGCGACGGCGAGCAGGACCGACAGCGCCGCCCAGGCCCCGGCGACCCAGACCGCGGGGTGTCGGCTGCGGTGCATGAAGTGGTCGGCGACGATGAAGCCGCCGAAGCCGACGCCGAGCGGCACGACCCACCACCAGCCGACGCTCGGCCCGGCAACCGAAAGCGACACGGCGAGGATCGCGAAGGTCGCTGTCCGGTAGGGCCGCAGCCGCCGCTCCATGTCGAGCAGCCGCTCGCGGCGCACCTCGTCGCGGATCGACTCCAGGCTCTCGGTTTTCGGGCTCACGGCCGACCATCGACGGCGGCCCGGCGCCGCTTGAGTCCTCGAATTACTCGACCAGCGTCAGGTCCTTGGTCACCGAGCTGAGATTGCGCGGGCCGTCCTCGCCGACCACGACCAGGTCCTCGATCCGCACCCCGAGCTGGCCGGGCAGGTAGATCCCCGGCTCCACGGTGACCACCTCGCCGGCCTCGAGCACGTCGTCGGAGCGCGGCGAGAGCCGTGGCCCCTCGTGCACCTCCAGCCCGACCCCGTGGCCGAGCCCGTGGCCGAAGCGTTCTCCGTGCCCGGCATCGCCGATCAGCCTGCGGGCGACGGCGTCGACGTCTTCGCCCTTGGCCCCGACCGCGACCGCGTCCAGCGCCGCCAGCTGCGCCTCCAGCACGGTCGCGTAGACCGCCCGCGCCGCCTCTCCGGGCTCGCCGGTGGCGAAGGTCCGCGTCCCGTCCGAGCAGTAGCCGTCGAGCTTCGCCCCCATGTCGAAGACGACCAGCTCGCCGCGGCCGATCTGGCGCTCGCCCGGCTCGGCGTGCGGCAGCGCCCCGTTCGGACCGGCGGCGACGATCGCCGGGAAGGAGGGCTCGGCCCCGTGCTCGCGGATCCGCGCTTCGGCGGCGCGGGCGACCTCGCGCTCGGCGCGGCCGGCCAGGCCCTGTCCGACCGCCCAGCCCCAGACCTCGTCGGCCAGCTTCGAGGCCTCGGCGATCGCCGCCAGCTCGGCCTCGTCCTTGACCCGGCGCAGCCGCTCGACGCAGCCGCCGGCGGCGACCATCTCGGTCCCCTCCCCCAGCTTCCCTTCCAGCTTGGCCAGAGTGCGGACCGCCAGCTTGTCGTCTTCGAACCCGACCCGGCCGCGCAGCCGCTCGGCGATCCCGCCCAGCCAGTCGCCGCCGACCGTGATCGCCTCCCAGCCCTCGACCTCGGCCGCCGCCCGCTCGGTGTAACGGAAGTCGGTGAAGAAGAGGCGGGCGCCGGGACCGCAGACGCAGGCCCCGTTGGTGCCCGTGAACCCGGTCAGGTAGCGGACGCTGACCAGGTCGGTGACCAGCAGCAGGTCGAGCTCACGCTCGGCGACCAGCCGCTCCAGCCGCTCCCCCCGGTCGCCCATCAGGCGGCGACGCCGAGCTCGCGGGCCAGCACCTGCAGGGCCTCGCGGTAACCATCGGGGCCCTTACCGGTGATCTGGGCCAGGACCATGCCGTCGAAGACCGAGACCCGGCGCCACTCCTCGCGGTTGTGGATGTCGGAGAGGTGGACCTCGACCGTCGGCACCGCGGCGACGTCGAGGGCGTCGGCGATCGCGCGGCTGTAGTGGGTCCAGGCGCCCGCGTTGAGGAGCGCCGAGTCGGCCAGGTCGGGCAGCCGGTGCAGGTAGTCGACGAACTCGCCCTCGGCGTTGGTCTGGAAGAAGATCGGTTCCAGGCCCAGCTCCCGCGCCCAGCCCGAGATCCGGTGCTCGAGCTGGGCCAGCGAGATTCCCCCGTAAACGGCGGCGTCGCGGCGGTGGAGGATGTCGAAATTGACCCCGTGCAGGACGGCGACGCGGTTGCGGGTGGCGGTCACGGGTAGAGCTCCTGCACGGCGGACCGCACCCTAGCGGGGTCGACCAGCTGCCCGGTGCGGGGCTCGCCGGGCTCGGTGAGCAGCACGAACCCGACCCCGGCCGCGGTCCGCTTCTTGTCCCGCCCCAGCGCCTCGATCACCGCGTCGACCTCGACCGCGGGATCGAGCCGCAGCGGCAGCCCGAGCCGGCCCAGCACCGCCTCCGCCTCGTCGCGCAGGTCCGGCGCGTCCGACAGCCGCAACGCCGCCAGCAGCCCCAGCCCGATCGCCTCGCCGTGGCGGTAGCGCTCATACGAGGTCGCCGCCTCGATCGCGTGGCCAACCGTGTGGCCGAGGTTGAGCGCCTGACGCAGCCCGGTGTCGCGTTCGTCGGCGGCGACGACCCGGCACTTGTAGCGGGCGCAGGCGAAGACGACGTCGTCGAGCGCGGCCGGGTCGAGCGCCTCGACCGCCCGCACCCGCTCCCAGAGCTCGCCCCCGGCCAGCAGCCCCGTCTTCAGCGCCTCGACGAATCCGGCGGCCAGCTCGGCCGGGGGCAGCGTGCCCAGGGTCGCCGTGTCGGCCAGGACCGCGTCCGGCTGGTGGTAGGCGCCGGCGTAGTTCTTGCCCTCCGGCAGGTCGACCCCGGTCTTGCCGCCGTAGGCGGAGTCGACCTGGGAGACCAGCGTGGTCGGCAGGTGGACGACCGGCACGCCGCGCTGGTAGAGGTGGGCGCAGAGCCCGGCCAGGTCGCCGACGACGCCGCCGCCGAGCGCCACCAGATGATCCTCGCGGGTCATCCCGGCTCCGGCCAGCCCGCGCAGCACAGCCTCGGCGTCGGCCATCGACTTCGAGGCCTCCCCCGGCGCCACCTCGACCACGGCCTCGACCGGCTCGATCCGGTCCAGGTACAGCTCCGTCAGCTCCGGGTGGGTGACGCAGAACCGCCGCCCCGGCAGCGGCCACCAGCCGCTCTCGGCGAGCCCGGCCAGCAGGTCCCGCCCGACGAAGACCGGGTACTCGCCGGCGGCGCTGGCCGCCCACAGCAGCTTCGTGCCCTCAGGCAGCTCCTCCAGCGCCCGGATCGAGGGCAGGGCGCGGGGCGCGATCCCCTTGTCGCCGGCCGGCAGCACCACGTCGGCCACCGATTCGTAGATCGGCTTCCGCTCGGCGAGCAACGCCTCGAAGGCCTCGCGGCCCCGGGCGACCAGCGGCCGGTCGGTGCGCTCGACCCGCGACCAGGCTGTCTCGGCATCGACCTCGATCCAGACCACGGTGTGGTCGGCAAGCGCCTCGCGCACCCGCTCGGAGAGCACCGTGCCGCCACCGAGCGCGACAGCGCCGCCGTCCAGCTCGCCCAGCAGACCGCTCGCCACCTCCGCCTCCTCCTCGCGGAACCGCTCCTCTCCGTGCCGCTCGAAGTACTCGGGGATCGGCATCCCGAGCCGGCGCTCGACCAGCTCGTCCATCTCCTCGACCCGGCCCACCGAGCGGGCGACGGCGCGGGCGGCGCTCGACTTGCCGGCTCCCATGAAGCCGATGAAGACGATCGCGGGCTTGGCCACGGGTCAGCCCCGCCAGTCGATGCGGGCCCGGTAGGCCTCGACGGCGGCGCGCACGTCGTCGATGTGGTCGCCACCGAACTTCTCCCGGTAACAGCGGGCCAGGGCGAGGCAGACCATCGCCTCGGCGACGACCGCAGCGGCAGGGACCACGGTCGAGTCGGTGCGCTCGCGCAGCGCTTTGGCCGGCTCCTTGGTCTCGGTGTCGACCGAGCGCAGCGGCTTGGTCAGGGTGGAGATCGGCTTCAAGGCTCCGCGAACCGAGAGCGGCAGCCCGGTCGTCATCCCACCCTCGAGGCCACCGGCGTGGTTGGTCTCGCGGAAGTAGCCGCGCTCCTCGCTCCAGAAGATCTCGTCGTGCGCCTCCGAGCCGGGCCGGCCGGCGACGTCCCAGGCTTCGCCGATCGCGACGCCCTTCACCGCCTGGATCGAGGCGACCGCGCCGGCCAGGCGGCCGTCCAGCCGGTCCTCCCAGGAGACGTGGGAGCCGAGCCCGGGGACCAGCCCGAAGGCGATCACCTCGAAGCTGCCGCCGAGGCTCTCGTTCGCCTTGCGCAGCCGGTTGATCTCCTCGACCATCGCCCTGCTCGCCTCCGGGTCGAGGCAGCGGACCGGGTCCTCGTCGACCGCGGCGAAGTCGGCCGGGGTGAGACCCTCCCGCTCGGTGGCCCGCACCGAGGCGATCTGCAGCACGTGGCTGTGGACCTCGACCCCGAGCGCGCTGAGAAAGCCGCGAGCGATCGTGCCGGCGGCGACCCGGGCCGCGGTCTCGCGGGCGCTGGCCCGCTCCAGCACGTTGCGGATGTCGGCGTGGCCGTATTTCTGGGCGCCGACCAGGTCGGCGTGGCCGGGGCGCGGCAGGTGGACCTCGTCCGGCTCGAACCCCTCGACCGGCCAGGGGTTCATCCGCTCCTCCCAGTTGGCGTAGTCGCGGTTGGCGACGAGGACGGCGATCGGGCCGCCAAGGGTGCGGCCGTGGCGGACCCCGGAGCGAACCTCGACCGTGTCGGTCTCGATCTTCATCCGCCCGCCGCGGCCGTGGCCGAGCTGGCGCCGCGCCATGTCGCGGTCGAGCGCCTCGCGGTCGAGCTCGAGGCCGGCGGGCATCCCCTCGACGATCGCCACCAGACCAGGCCCGTGCGACTCCCCCGCGGTGGTGAACCGAAACGTCGTCATCGCCGCAAGGCTATCGGCGGATTGAGTGAACGGTTTTGCGGCCCATAGCCCATAAAATCGTTCAGGCGTGGGTGTCGCCCCGGGCGGCGGCGCGCATCGCGTCGAGGTCGGGGTCGCGGCCGGTCCAGATCGCCAGCGAGCGGGCCCCCTGCTGGACCAGGATCTCCAGTCCGTCGACGGTGGCGGCGCCGGCCGCGGCGGCCGCCTCGAGGATCCGGCTGGGGAGCTCGCCGTAGACCATGTCGACCACCGTCTGACCGGCGGCGAAGCCCTCAGGGCGCAGCGGCAGCTCGGCGAACGGGTCCTCGCCGCCCAGCCCGGCGGCGCTGGTGTTGACGACCAGGTCGTACTCGCCCTCGGCGGGCGCCGCCACCGGCTTGCCGCCCAGCTCCGCGCAAATCGCCTCGGCCCGGGACGCGGTGCGGTTCCAGACCTCGACCTCGGCCCCCTCGGCGACCAGCGCCCAGAGCGCCGCCCGGGCGGCGCCGCCGGCGCCGAGCAGCAACGTCCGCGCGCCCCAGGGCGAGCCCGGCAACGCCGCCAGCAGCCCGCCGGCATCGGTGTTCTCGGCCTCGACTCGGCCGCCCTCGAAGCTCAGCGTGTTGGCGGCGCCGATCTCCCGCGCCGCGCCGCTTGCTGCGTCGGCCAGCGCCAGCGCCGCCTCCTTGTGCGGGACGGTCACGTTGGCACCGGCATACTCGCCGCCGGCCGCGATCTCGCGCAGCCGCGCCTCGAACCCGTCGGGCGCGACGTCGATCGCACCGTAGCTCCACGCCCCGGCCAGCCCCAGCGCCGCCAGCGCCGCGTTCTGCATCGCCGGCGAGCGCGAGTGCCCGACCGGGTGGCCGATCACCGCCAGCCGCGGCACTGGAGCCGACCCCTCATTCGTCGCAGGTGTTGGGGGCCTTGCCGCCGGCTTCCTCGCGCGCCCTGTTGTAAGCGGCGACCGCCGCTTCGAACTGCTTTTCGTTGGCGGCGAAGGTCAGCTCGTTGCAGCCCTTCGGGTCGGTCACGTAGAAGAGGAACTTGGTCTCGGCGGGGCGGGCCGCGGCGCGGATCGCCTCCAGCCCGGGGCTGTTGATCGGCCCCGGCGGCAGGCCCTGGTTGGTGCGGGTGTTGTAGGGCGAGTCGATCGCCAGTTCCGATTCGGTCAGCGGCTCGGTCCAGTTCCCGGTCGCGAACCGGATCGTCGCGTCGATCCCCAGCGTCATCCCTTCCCGCAGCCGGTTGTAGATCACCGAGCCGACCAGCTTGCGCTGCTCCGGCACGCCGGCCTCGTCTTCGATCATCGAGGCGACGATCAGGACGTCGTAGACGGTCAGGTTCTTCGACTTCGCGTAGCGCATGTCGACCTTCTTGATCTGGCGCTTGAAGTCCTTGACCTGCAGCTCGACCAGGTCGGCGGCGGGGGCGTTCGGCTTCAGCTCGTAGGTGTTCGGGAAGAGGAACCCCTCCAGGTCCTTCGCCCCCTTGCCTCCGTACTTTGCCGGGTTGAGGAACGGCGATTTGACGCTTGCCTTCTCGTAGTCGCCCGGGACGCCATCGGCGGCGACCAGCTCGGCGGCCTGCGAGCGCGCGTAGCCCTCGGGGATCGTCACCGTCCGCGTCTTCTTCACCGGCGGGATCGAGAGCGCCTCGATCGCCGCCCCGTAGCTCATCCCCTCGGCCAGCGTGAAGCTGCCGGCGTAGAGGTCGGAGCGCTTGCCGGCCAGGGTGACGCGGACCTGGAACAGGGTCGAGTCGTCGATCACCCCCTCCTCGCTCAGCAGGTCGCCGACTTCGCTGACGCTGGAGCCCTTCGGGACCTGCACCTGGACCGGGTCGCCGCCGTCGCCGTGGAAGGGCTGGAAGAGCGCGTTGAGGAACCAGAGCGCAAAGAGGGCGGCGATCACGGCGAAGATCAGGAACGGGTGGCGGCGCAGGGCGCCGAGCACGCCGCGCCCGCCGCGCCGCGACGAGCCGTTGTCCGTCGGGGACCCGGCGGCCAGCGCCGGATCGCCCTCGTCGCCGAAGTCGAAGTCGGGGAACTCGGCCGCTGGCTCGGGCTCGGCCGCTGGCGCGGGCTCCGGCGCCGCCGGCTCGGGGTCCTCCTCCCAGAACTCCTGGTCGGGGCTGCGAGGCGCCGCCGGCTCCTCCGGCTCGGGCGGCGGTGGCTCGGGCTCCGCCGCCTTCTCGCTCGCTTCGTCCTCCGCCCGCTGCCGCCGCTTCTCCTCGCGCTCGCGGCGGCGCTGCTCGCGCTCGCGGGCTGCGGGGTCGTCGGCGAACGGGTCGTCGCGCCACTCGTCGCTCACGGCGCGTCCTCCCCCGGCGGCGGCTCGGCCGGGGCGGCAGCCAGGTAAGCCTCGAGCAGGTGGGCGGCGGCGATCGAGTCGCGCGGCGCGCTCGCCCCGGCGCGGCGGCTGGCGTCGGCCATCCGCGTCGTCAGCCGCTCGTCGTATGTGTCGACCGGGACCGAGAGCATCGCCTCCAGTTCAGCGCAGAAGCTGCGGGCCAGCGCCGCCTGGCTGCCCTCCTCGCCGCTCAGGTGCAGCGGCAGCCCGACCACCACCCGCTCGACCTCGTGCTCGCGGACCAGATCGGCGACGGCGCGCGGCTCCGGCGGCTCGATCACCGGCAGCGGGGTCGAGAGGGTGCCGCTGGGGTCGGAGATCGCGCACCCGATCCGCACCGTCCCGTGGTCGAGGGCGAGGACCCGCACCGGCTCAGCCGCCCAGCGCCCGCTCGACCGCGCCCCGCATCGCCTCCAGGGCCGCCTCGAGGCCCGCCGGGTCGCGGCCGCCAGCCTGGGCCATGTCGTCGCGCCCGCCGCCGCCGCCGCCGATCGCCGGGGCGCCCTCCTTGACCAGGGCGCCGGCCGAGACCCCGCGGGCGACCGCGTCCTTGGTCGCCAGCGCGACCAGGCCGGCCTTGCCGCCGAACTCGCCGCCGAGAACCACCACCGCACCCTCGCCGCCCAGCTTCGACTGCACCCGGTTTGCGAGGTCGAGCAGCTGCTTGGGGTCGGAGGCGGTGCGCGCCTTCGCCCCGACCAGGGTCAGGGCGCCGTCTGCGCCGCTCAGCTCGACCCCAGCGCCGACCAGCTCGTCGGCCTCGCTGCCGAGCGCCGCGGCCGCCGCCTTCTCGGCCCCGGCCCCGGCCTCCTTCAGCTTCTCCGCCGCCCGCCGCGCCCCGCCGACGGGGTCCTGCGGGTTGCCGAGCAACTCGCCGGCCTCGCGCAGCGCCGCCTCGCGCTCGCGGAACCAGTCGATCGCGGCCGGCCCGGTGATCGCCTCGATGCGGCGCACGTTGGCGGCGCTGGAGCCCTCGGAGGCGATCTTGAAGATCCCGACCTCGGCGGTGTTGGCGACGTGGGTGCCGCCGCAGAGCTCGCGCGAGACGCCGTCGACCTCGACCACCCGCACCCACTCGCCGTATTTCTCGCCGAACAGGGCCATCGCGCCGAGCCGCTCGGCCTCGGCCCGCTCCATGTTCATCCACCGCACCGGGGCGCTTGCCTTGACCCACTCGTTGACCCGGTCCTCGACGTCGCGCAGCTCCTCGGAGGCGAGCGCCTGGCCGTGGGTGAAGTCGAAGCGCAGCTTGTCGGGACGGACCGCGGAGCCGGCCTGGCGGACATGGGTGCCGAGCCGCTCGCGCAGCGCCGCGTGCAGGAGGTGCGTCGCGGTGTGGTTGCGCATCGTCGCGTGGCGGGCCTCGTGGTCGACCAACGCTTCGACCGCGGCGCCGGCCTCGACCCCGTCGGCCGGCGCGTCGAGCTCCAACGCCTGGTCCTCGCCGACCCGGTAGACGTCGAGCACCCGCGCCTCGCCGCCCTCCCAGCGCAGCAGCCCGGAGTCGGCGACCTGGCCGCCGCCCTCCGCGTAGAAGGGGCTCTCCTCGAGCTTGACCAGGGCGCGGCCGCCGTCGCCCTCGACCGCTGCCAGGCCGGTGGTGGCGCGCAGCGACTCGTAGCCGACGAACCGGGTCGGCGGCGCCGCGGCGGCGAACTCGATCACCCGCTCGTGGCGGTTCTCGGAGCCGTGAGCGGTGGCGGCGCCCATCCGGGCGCGGGCACGCTGCTCGTCCATCAGCTCCTCAAAGCCCGAGTCGTCGACCGAGAGGCCGCGTTCGCCGAGCAGCTCCTTGGTCAGGTCATAGGGGAAGCCGAAGGTGTCGTGCAGCTGGAAGGCATCGGCAGCGTCGATCCAGGAGGTCCCGGAGCGCTGCGCCTCGTGGACCAGGCGCTCCAGCAGCTCGGTGCCGCGCTCCAGGGTGCGGCCGAAGCTCTCCTCCTCGTCGCCCACCCAGCGGGCGATCGTCTCCCGCTCGGCCTCCAGCTCCGGGTACGCGCCTCCCATCAGCTCGATCGTGCGCTCCGCGAAGCGGCCCAGCCAGGGCGCCTCGAGGCCGAGGGTGCGGCCCTGCTGGATCGCCCGCCGCATGATCCGGCGCAGGATGTAGCCGCGGTCCTCGTTGGAGGGGACGACGCCGTCGGCGAGCAGGAAGGTCGCGCCGCGCGAGTGGTCGGCGACGATCCGCATCGCCCGGGTCACGGCGCCGCCCTCGGCGTAGGAGCGGCCGGAGAGCTCCTCGATCAGGTCGAGCAGCGGCCGCACGTGGTCGGTCTCGTAGACCGAGGGGACGTCCTGGAGGATCGCCGCCATCCGGTCGAGCCCCATCCCGGTGTCGATGTTCTTCATCGGCAGCTCGCTCAGGGTCCCGTCCTCGGCGAGGTCGTAGCTCATGAAGACGTGGTTCCAGAACTCCAGGAAGCGGTCGGTGTCGTCGCCGGGCCGCTCGCCCTCGGCGCCGAACTCCGGGCCGCGGTCGAGGTAGAGCTCCGAGCAGGGACCGCAGGGGCCGGTCGGGCCGGCCTGCCAGAAGTTGTCCCCGCGGCCGAGCCGGACGATCCGCTCCTCGGGGACGCCGACCCCGCGCCAGATCTCGATCGCCTCCGCGTCGGGACCGAGCCCGAGCTCCTCGTCGCCGCCGAACACGGTGACCCAGATCCGCTCCGGGTCCATCCCGAAGCCCTCGGTCGAGAGCTGCCAGCCCCAGGGGATCGACTCCGCCTTGAAGTAGTCGCCGAAGCTCCAGTTGCCGAGCATCTCGAAGAAGGTGAGGTGGCGGGCGGTGTTGCCGACCTCCTCGATGTCGGTGGTGCGGAAGCATTTCTGGACGTCGGCGAGGCGCGGCGCCGGTGGCTTCTCGCGGCCGAGGAAGTAGGGCTTGAAGGGCTGCATACCGGCGGTCGTGAGCAGCACCGAGGGGTCGTGGACCGAGGGCACCAACGAGGCCGAGGGCACGACCCGGTGGCCACGCTCGGCGAAGAACGAGAGGTAGGTGTCGCGGATCTCCTGGGCACGCATGAAGGAGAGAGCCTAAACGTCCAGGCGACGGAGAGATCGCGGCTGACACCCGTGTATCCAGACCGTTATGGGGCCGAGTGCGCAGACGACACCAAATCGGAGGGATCGGCATGAGATCGAAGGTTGCGATGGTCGTGGCGGCGCTACTGCTGGCGGTGCCGGCGATGGCGCTGGCGGCGCCGTCCGAACAGGGGAGCGCGAAGGGCAAGGGCTCCGAAAAGAATGCCGACCCGACCCCGGGCCCGAAGGCAGGCCTGAAAGCGAAGGCGAAAGCGTACGGCCGCTACTGCAAGGAAGCGAGCCGCAAGCACGTCAAGGGCGAGAAGGGGACCGAGTTCAGCCGGTGCGTGACCCGGATGGCCCAGGCCGCCAACCACGAGCGGCTGCGAGTGAAGCGCGCCTGCCGTGGCCTCAGCAAGAAGCACGTGAAGGGCGAGAAGGGGACCGAGTTCAGCCGGTGCGTCAAAGGCGCGGCGAAGCTGCGACGCGACGAAAAGCGCGAAGAGCGCCAGGAACGGCGCGAAGAACGGGAAGAGAAAGAAGCGGCGGAAGGAAGCTAGCGGCGACCCGCGGGCCTCAGGCCGCGATCGTGCCGTGACCGACGATCGCCTCGCCGGCCAGCAGCACCGCCGTCTGGCCCGGCGAGGCGGCGTCGAACGCCTCGCCCAGCTCGACCTCGATCGCCTCGTGGCGGCCGGCCGCCGTCGCTCCGATCGAGGCGGGCAGGGCAGGTGAGTGGTAGCGGAGCCGGACCGCGTCGACGCTGGTCCCGTCCCGGTGCAGGACCGCGTCGCGGATGCGGATCTGGCGGGTCGCCAGCTCGGCCCGGGTGCCGACCGTGACCGTGTTCGCCTCGGCGTCGGTGGAGAGCACGTAGAGCGGCTCGGGCGCGGAGACGCCGATCCCGCGCCGTTGCCCGACCGTGAAGTCGTGGTGGCCGCGGTGGCGGCCCAGCGCCCGGCCCGCCCTGTCGACGATCGCGCCCTCGCGCTCGCCGAGGCCGCCGTGGCGGCGCAGGAAGCCGCGCTTGCCCTGGCCGGCGAGGAAGCAGAGGTCCTGGCTCTCGGCCTTGCGGGCGACGGCGAGGCCGTGGCGGGCGGCGATCTCCCGCACCTCGGCCTTGGTCAGCTCGGTGAGCGGGAAGTCGAGCCGGCCGAGCAGCTCGGTGGGCAGCGCCGCAAGCATGTAGCTCTGGTCCTTGGCGGCATCGGCGCCGGCGGCGAGCAGCGGCCCGTCCTCGTCCTCGACGATCCGCGCGTAGTGGCCGGTCAGCAGGCGCCTGGCGCCGAGCCGCTCGGCGAGGTCGACCATCGCCCCGATCCGGACCTCGCCGTTGCAGAGCACGCAGGGGTTGGGGGTGCGCCCCCCCGCGTAGCCGGAGAGGAAGCGGCCGACCACACGGCGGCGGAATTCCTCCTCGAGGTCGAGAGTTAGGTGCGGGATGCCGAGCGAGTGGGCGAGCGCCCGCGCCCCCAGCACCGCCTCCGGCGAGCAGCAGGCCTTGGCGCCGTCGGTCTCCGGATCGGCCCAGAGCTTCACCGTCACCCCGACCACCTCCTGACCCCGCTCGCGGGCGAGCAGCGCGGCGACGGCGCTGTCGACGCCGCCCGACATCGCGACGGCGACGCGGGCGGGGGCGGCGGAGGGGGGCTGGCGACCGTCCGGGGCAGGGGTGGTCGCCATCCCCCCTCCCCCGTCGGTCTCAGGTGAAAGGGCGAGATCCGAGGCCGCCGCGGCTGAGAGCGCGCGGTGCAGGGCATCGGCGGCGAGTTGGGCGGCGTGGCGCTTGGCGGGCGCCAGGCCGCCCAGCAGAGCCTCGACGTCATCGATCGAGAGACGGGCGGCGTCGAGGACCGGAGCGCCGTCGACGGTCTCGGCGACGGCGGCGGTCGCCGCCCGGGTGGCGCCACAGCCCTCGGTCTCGAAGCTGACCGCGGCGATCCTCCCGCCCTCGACGGTCAGCGAGAGCCGCGAGAGATCGCCGCAGGCGGCCCCCCCGGCAGCGCCGCTGAAGGCGCCGTCGGGCACCGGCCCACAACGGCTCGCGTCGCGGAGATACTCCTCAAAAAGCTCCCGGTCCATGCGTCAAAGGGTAGAGGGGGCGCCCCGGTCCGCCGGGCCATCACCCACCCCCACCCGGCAAGTAGGGGTGGGTGATGGCCCGGCGGGACGAAGCGGTTCGTTGAAAACGGGTGGACGGGTGGTGGAGCTGGGAACGCCCGAGCCCGCCCGCTACCGATCCAGCAGACGCCGGAGGTCGGCGACGATCTCGGTTGGTTCATCGGCCAGTTGGGCCCAGGTGACGTGGGACACCCGGAATCCGTGCGCGAGCAGGACGCGATCGCGGCCTCGGTCACGATGGAAGGCGCGGTGGGTGCCGTGGACAGCCGCCCCGTCGAGCTCGACGATCAGCCGCTCGCGCTCCCAGAGGCAATCGACCTCGAAGAACCGGCCCCGGAGCGACAGGTGGGCGTTGAGCCGCGGTCGCGGCAAACGGTGCGCGTCGAGCAGGGCGACGAAGCGCTCCTCGAGCTCGCTGCGGGTGATGCCGGCCGGCTCGCGAGCGGCGAGGATCGCCCGGACCGTAGCGGCCCCCCGATGTCCCGGATAGCGCTCAAGCAGCGTCGGCAGCGAAACGCGGTCGGTGAGTCGTTGCACTTCCGCCTCGTGGTAGGCCCGCTCGACCTCCCGCCGGGTCCCGACGGCGGCCAGGTCGAAGATCGTGCGAAAGACGGAGGTCACCGGGATACCATCGATCTCATCCCTCTCGTCGTCCGGCAGCACGGCGCGGTGGGTTACGACCCCGCGTGGCAGGCGGAGGCGGTCGCTCGTCACTTCCGGCCAAGCGCGGCGTCGTGGCAGGACCCCCCAGAGCTCGGCCGCGGATCGGTGGCTCAGCAACGCCCGTGCCCCGCAGGTCAGGACCGCCGCCATCATCTGGCCCCGGGGGTCGAGGCCAGGCCGCCCGACGGCGTAGACGCCGCGATGGACACGGTGCAGCTGCCCGCGCCGGATCCGCGCTTCGATCGCGCCGCGACCCACGCCACGACCGACAAGCTGCCACCGAGCCACCACCCCATGCTGCCGCTCCGCAAGGTCGGCCAGCAGCCGATCCACCCCGCGAGCGTCGTCTTTTCCGTCCCAGGGACGTAAAAGTCGACTCTCACCTGGACTCTCGCCTGTCATCTCGGCGATGCTGTCGGGGCAGAGCGCACGTGTGGGGCGCACTTCGTGCCAAATGCGTGTCAGGAGAGGAAAAACAGGCCCCAGCCCGCCGTTGCCGCCTCTGGCTTTGATCCCTTCATTAGAAGGTGGGTGCCTGCTCGCGACCCCAGGAGGTCGAGAGACGTGGGCTCCCGCGCCGTTTGTGTTGGGTCAAACGGTGAGACGGCTCTCGTACGGGCTCGAGCCTGAGTCCAACCGTACCACCGGCGCACCGCCGCGGGAACCCGTCAATCGTCGAGGTTGGAGAGGTGCCACTCGGCCTCGCTCCAGCTCTCCGGCGGCACCCGCAGCGCGATGTCGCCGCGGCCGTAGCGGTCGAGCGGCCAGTCCGCCGTGAGGGCGGCCTCGAAGCCGGCCTCGATCAGCGACTGGTGCCAGGCGCGGGCCGTCCGCAGGTCGCCGAAGTCCCGCACAACCTCCCAGCTGTCGTAGCTGGGATCGTCGACGTGGACCGGGGTCTGGCCAGGGCCGGGACCGGGACGCCACCTACGTGGAATCCAGTCCCGCAGCCCCATCTCAGTGCCCCGCGAGCTTGTGCTTGTGGATCGCGATCCCGAGGTCGCGCAGTTGCAGGTCCTCGACCGGCGCCGGCGCCCCGGTCAGCAGATCGAAGCCGGAGGCGGTCTTCGGGAAGGCGATCACGTCGCGGATCGTCTCCGCCCCGCTCAGCCGCTGCACGATCCGGTCGACGCCGTAGGCGATCCCGGCGTGCGGCGGCGCCCCGTAGCGCAGCGCCTCGAGCAGGAACCCGAACCGGGCCTGCGCGGTCTCGGCGTCGATCCCCAGCGCCGCGAAGACGGCCTCCTGGACGTCGGCGCGGTTGATCCGGACCGAGCCACCACCCAGCTCCTGCCCGTTCCAGACCACGTCGTAGGCCTGGGCGCGGGCGGCGCCCGGGTCGTCGGGGTCGAACTCGCCGGCCGGGGCGGTGAACGGGTGGTGCAGCGCGTCCCAGCGCTTCTCCCCCTCGTTCCACTCCATCAGCGGCCAGTCGACGATCCAGACCAGGCGGTGCTCGTCGGGGTCGATCAGCCCGAACCGCTCCCCCAGGTCGAGCCGCATCTGGCCGAGGACCGCGTCGGTGACCGGGCGCCGGTCGGCGACCAGCAGCAGCAGGTCCCCCTCCTCGGCGCCGAGCCGGCTGTTGAGCTCCGCCAACTCGGCCTCGCTGAGGAACTTGGCGGTCGGCGAGCGCCAACCGTCGCCCTCGCGGAAGGCCCAGACCAGGCCCTTTGCGCCCAGCTCCTGGGCGCGGGAGATCAGGCCGTCCAACTCGGAGCGCGGCACCTCGCGGCGGCCGGCGTTGATGCCGCGGATCGCCCCGCCGCCCCCGAGCACCGAGCGGAAGACCTTGAACTCGGTCTCGCGCAGCGCCTCGGAGAGGTCGACCAGCTCCAGGCCGAAGCGCAGATCCGGCCGGTCGGTGCCGAACCGGCCCATCGCCTCGTCGTAGGACATGCGCTGCATCGGCAGCTCGATCTGCGGCCCGCCGGCCCGCTCGAAGACGTGGGCCAGCAGCCGTTCGTTGAGGGCGATCACGTCGTCGCCGTCGACAAACGACATCTCGACGTCGAGCTGGGTGAACTCGGCCTGGCGGTCGGCCCGGGTCGCCTCGTCGCGGAAGCAACGGGCCACCTGGTAATAGCGCTCGAACCCGGAGACCATCAGCAGCTGCTTGAACAGCTGCGGCGACTGCGGCAGCGCGTAGAAGGAGCCGTGCTGCTGGCTGGAGGGGACGAGGAAGTCGCGGGCGCCCTCCGGGGTGGACCGGGTCAGGACCGGCGTCTCGACGTCGAGGAAGCCCTCGCCGTCGAGGAACTCGCGCATCGCCGCGGTAACCCGGTGGCGCAGCTGCAGGGCCTCGCGCATCGCGTCGCGGCGCAGGTCGAGGTAGCGGTACCGCATCCGCACGTCCTCGCTCGCCTCGCCGGCGTAACCCTCGATCTGGAAGGGCGGCGTCTCGGCGTCGCCGAGCAGCTCGGCCGCCCCCACCTTGATCTCGACCTCGCCGGTCGGCAGCTCGCGGTTGACCGTCTCCTCGTCGCGGCGCACCACCCTGCCGGCGGCGGTCAGCACGTCCTCCGCCCGCAGCCGGTGCGCCAGCTCGAACGCCTCGCCGGACTCGTCGGGGTTGAAGACCAGCTGCACGATCCCGGTCCGGTCACGCAGGTCGATGAAGATCAGGCCGCCGTGGTCGCGCCGCCGGTTGACCCAGCCGGCGACCCGGGCCTCCGAGTCGACCCGGTCGGGCAGAACCTGGCCGCACCAGGTGTCGCGGTAGCCGTTGGCGCTCAGGGCGGGCGCGTCGCTCACGCTTCTCCTCCGGTCATCTCTTCGATCAGGTGGGCGGTGTCGGCGGCGCGCTGCTCGCCGCTATCCATATCCCGCAGCTGGGCGCTGCCGTCGGCCTCGAGAATCAGGACGCGGCGGGCGCCGATCCGGTCGGCGTGCTTGAGCTGCCCCTTCAGCACGCGCCCGGCGAGGTCGGTCTCGGCCGAGAGGCCGGCGTGCCGCAGCTCGTTGACCAGCGCCATCGCCCGCTGCCGCTGCCCCGGGTCGGCGGTGGCGACGAAGGCGTCGCGCCCGGCCGGCGTCGCTTCCTCGTCCAGCGCCAGCAGGATCCGCTCGATCCCGGCCGCCCACCCGACCGCCGGGGTCGGCGGGCCGCCGAGCTGCTCGATCAGGCCGTCGTAGCGGCCGCCGCCGCCGATCTCCGACTGCGCCCCGAGCGCCTCGCAGACGAAGGAGAAGATCGTCCGCGTGTAGTAGTCGAGGCCGCGGACCAGGGTCGGGTCGACGGTGTAGGAGATGCCGGCGGCGTCGAGCAGCGCCCGCACCTCGGCGAAGTGCTCGGCGTCCTCGCCGTCGAGGCTGCCGACGATGGTCGGGGCGCTCGCCATCACGCCCCGGGTTCCCTCGTCGTCGGAGTCGAAGGCGCGCAGCGGGTTGACGTCGATCCGCTCGCGGACGTCCCTGGAGAGCTCGCCCTCGTGGGCGTGGAGGTGGGCCTTCAGCTCCTCCAGGTAGGACTGCCGCGCCTCGATCGAGCCGAGGCTGCCGAGCCGCAGCTCGACCCCCGGCACGCCGAGCTCGGCGAGCAGGTCGGAGAGCATCATGATCGCCTCCGCGTCGGCCAGCGGCGAGTCGGTGCCGATGCACTCGATCCCCAGCTGGTGGAACTGGCGGTAGCGGCCCGCCTGGGGGCGCTCGTGGCGGAAGAAGGGGCCGACGTAGGAGAGCTTCACCGGCTGCGCCAGCTTGTGCATCCCGTGCTCCAGGTAGGCGCGGCAGATCGGCGCCGTGCCCTCGGGGCGCAGGGTGAGGCTGCGGCCGCCCTTGTCCTCGAAGGTGAACATCTCCTTGCGGACGATGTCGGTCGAGCGGCCGACCCCGCGCTCGAACAGCTCGGTGTCCTCGAAGGAGGGCGTCGCCACCGGCTCGTACCCGGCGCGGGCAAAGACCTGGGCGGCGGCGTCGAGCAGCCGGGCCCGCGCCCGGCCCTGCTCGGGCAGCACGTCGAAGGTGCCGCGCGGTGCCTGGTACTTGCTCGCCATCGTGGCGCCGACCTTAGTGCCTGGGGTCCGGTCCGCGCTTGCGAGAGCGAGGGCGGCGCCCCTACCGGGTCAGCGAGGTGAGGAAGGGGTTGGTGGCCCGCTCGGCGCCGAGCGTCGTCTGCCCCATGTGGCCGGGGTGGACGACGGTCTGGTCCGGGAAGGTCTCGAGCAGCGACCCGATCGAGGCGAGCAGCGTCTGCCCGTCGCCGCCCGGCAGGTCGACCCGGCCGACCGAGCCCTGAAACAGCACGTCGCCGGAGAAGAGCGCCTCCTCGCCGCGGACCGCGTAGGTGACGTGGCCGGGGCTGTGGCCGGGGGTGAAGACGACGTCGAGCTCCAGCCCCGCCAACTCCAGGGTCTCGCCGCCGGCGACGGTGTGGTCGGCCTCGTAGCTCTCGAACGGCCCGAAGCCCTCGTACGGGACGTAGGCCATGATGTCGGCCAGCACCCCGACCTCGATCTCGGGACAGTAGACCGGCGCCCCGGTCGCCCGCGCCACCGGCGTCACCGCGCCGATGTGGTCGAAGTGGCAGTGGGTGATCAGGATCGCCTCGACCTCGACCCCCATCTCCTCCAGCGCCGCGAGGATCCGCTCCGGCTCCTCGCCGGGATCGACGACCAACGCCCGGTCGGCGCCCTCGCGGCGGACCAGGAAGCAGTTCTCGGCCACCGGCCCGACCGTCAGCGACTGGACGTCGAGGCTCATTTCCCCGCTTCCCGGGCGCGGATCCGGGCCCGCTCGCGGCGGCGCCACATCGTCATGTCGATGAAGTAGCCGGCCGGGATGTAGAAGGCGAGCATGAACGCCGCCAGCGCCAGCGAGGCGCCAACCGGACGTTTGAAGAGCAGCAGCAGCAGGGCGAAGAAGATCCCGGCCGCGACCAGGCCGCGGATCGTCGAGTTGCGCCAGGTCGGCGGCATGTCGCCTTTCGGGCCGGGCGCACGCCGGGCGCGGGCCTTCGCCTTCGCTTCCTCGCGGCTGCGCGGTCGGCCCCCCGACCGGCCCGCGTCGATCCGCCCTCCCTGGGTGCCGCGGCGCTTGCGGCGGCGCTTTTTCTTGGTCTGAGCCATGCCCTGAATCTAATCGGTCGCGGCGGCGAGCCGCGCCTCGATCACGTGCTGGGCGGGGTCGAAGTCGCGGATTGGAACATCGGTGGGGTACTCGACAAGGGCGGCGGCCGGGATCAGCCCGATCAGCTCCGCCTCGACCGGCCGAGCGCCGAGCGGCGCCGCCAGCTCGCGCACCCTCTCGACCACCGCGCCGAGCGGCACCGCCAGCGGGTCGTGGACGTTGGTCGAGACCTGGGCACGGCCGCTGGAGAGGAGCAGGCCGATCGCCCGCACCCCGCGCGGCCCTCCCCCGGCCTCGCGCAGCGCGGCGGCGACGGCGCGGGCGACCTCGACGTCGCCGCAGTCGAGCTCGACGTTGAAGGCGGCCAGCGGCGGGCGGGCGGTGACCAGGGTGGCGCCGGCGTGGCGGTGCGGCAGCTCCGGCCCGAAGTCGGGGCGCAGCTCGCCCGACTCCATCCGCAGCCAGAGCTCGGAGAGGCCGCCGTTGCGAAAGTAGGCGCGCTCGGCGCGGGCCGGGTCGCGGGCCAGCTCGCCGTAGAGGAAGACCGGGACGCCGAGGCCGCCGATCTGGGTCGCGACCGCGACCGCCTCGGCGCGGGCGGCGGCCCGGTCGCCGGGGCTGAGCCAGACCAGCGGGCAGACGTCGAGGGCGCCGACCGCGGGGTGCGACCCCTGGTAGTCGGACATCTCGATCGTCTCCACCGCCTCCTCGGCGCCGGCGGTCAGCGCCTCGCCCAGCGGCCCGGCCTCGCCGGCCAGGGTGAAGACGGTGCGGGCGTGGTCGGCATCGCTGTGGCGGTCGAGCAGGGCGACGCCGCGCGAGAAGGCCGCCGCGAGGCCGTCGAGGCGGCCTCGGTCGGACCCCTCGGAGACGTTTGGAACCGCGAGCAGCGTTGCCATGGGAGCCCAGGCTAATCGCTGGGCGCCGCGCCGCGGCGTCGCTCAGACCAGCAGCTCGCCGCCGCTGACGATCGTCTCGCCGTCGATCTCGACGGTCGGCTCCAGCACCACGCAGTCGAGGTGGACCGGGACCTGGACGGTGCCGCCGATCGCCGCCGAGGCGCCGAAGGCGACGTGGGCGGTGCCGAGGATCTTCTCGTCCTCCAGCACGTTGCCGGTCAGGATCGCCTCTTCGTTGGTGCCGATCCCCAGCTCGGCGAGGTTGGTGCCCTCCTCGCCATGCGCGGTCAGCAGCTCGAACAGCGCCGCGCCCTCGCTGCCGGTGGTCTCGGTCAGGTGCCCCTCGCGGATAGTCATCGAGACCGGCGTGTCGAGCATCCCGACCCCGGCGATCGAGCCGTCGACCACCAGGGTGCCCTCGGCGCTGCCCTCGATCGGGGCGATGAAGCCCTCGCCGGCCGGCAGGTTGCCGAAGGCGCCGCGGTTGGCCAGTTCGCCGGCGTCGACGATCCCCAGCCGGCTCTCCAGCCCGAGCCGCAGATCGCTGCCGTGGCGGCAGGTGATCCGCGCCTCCGAGCCGCTGTTGAGGGCCGAGACGACCGCCCAGCCGCGCCGCCGCAGCTCCGCCAGGTCGACGTTCATCAGCCGGGTCAGCATGTCCTCGGTGACGCCGGGCAGCGTCCCGATCCGCACCCCGGCCTCGCTCGCCACGCGCCGGGCCTCGGTGTGGGAGAGCGACTGGATGGTCGGCGCCAACACCACGTCCGCCGCCGCCATCGCGGCAGCCACCGCCCGCGGCGGCTCGGCGGCAACCGAGTCGCGCTCGGAGATCACGGCCAGAGTCGCGTCGGCGCCGTCGCCCTGGGCCTCGATCCGCATCAGCGCCCCGATCTCTTCGGTCACCGGGTTGCAGACCACCAGCAACTCCTCGCCCGGCGAGATCCCCATGCAGTGCCGGACCACCGTCCTGATCGCTCTGTCCAGCTCGGCGCTCACAGCCGCCACCCTAGTCGCTCAACCGACAGGGCGACAGGAACCCCCTGCAAACGAACGCGCTCCCCTGCCCGGCGCTACCATCCCCGTCCCCGCCGGAGTAGCTCAGCTGGTTAGAGCAGCGGAATCATAATCCGCGTGTCGGGGGTTCGAGTCCCTCCTCCGGCATGGCTTGGCAGGGCGATTTGCGGCCATTTCTGTTGCGACTGAGTCCCAATAAGGGCCAGGGTGACAATGAAAGTGACAATGTTGGCGCAGGCCGCCCCGCGCCCTTGGCAGCACATGGCACGGTCGCACTCGCGACCTCGCGAGAGCCATACCGAGCGAAGCCCTCAATCAGCTAGCCGTCTCCGCACTTAACCCGCAGGGGCTTGATGAATTCAGCGGGACTCCGCAGGGTCGCTGAACCGGCCAGGGCTTCGCGCATCGCCGGGCGGCGGAAGCCAGCGAACGTCTCCCATCAACTCGCAAGGCTCGACTCCCAGCGCACCCGCGAGCCTGATCAGCGTATCCATCCTCGGAATGTGCTGCCCAAGCTCCAGCGGACTGACCGCGCTTCTGTTGGTGCCAGCAAGATATGCCAGCTCCTCCTGCGTCAGGCCTGCGTTCTCGCGTGCCGTTCGCAGCCTGGCCCCAAAGCCCTCGGCCACGCTCTTGGTCAGCTCGTCCACGGCCGGATCGTTTCGCGTGCGCCGCAAAGGGTCTACCGGATAGGTCCAGTACTTTATTTCCGGAATCCGGTTTATACTCACCGAATGTTCATTGACTTGCGCAATAAACAGGCAAGTTCGTTTCATGTCCAACAGGAGGAGCAAATGCCAAAAAAACGCGACGGCGCGCAAAAGGCGCTGGACGCCATACACCATCCGATCCGCCGAGAAATCCTGGAGGCGATGATCTCGGCCGGCTCTCCAATCAGCCCCCGAGTTCTCTCTTCCGAGATGAAAAGGCCGCTGTCGAGCGTCTCGTACCACGTCCGGATACTGCTGGGCTGCGACGCGGTAAGCCTTAAGTTCACGCGGCCAGTGCGGGGGAGCGCCGAGCATTTCTACGCCCCCTCCCCCGAGTTCGTGTCAAGACCAGGCATCGCTGAGTTTCTCCGCCGGCGGCCCTCAACGACGTAACGGCTCCAATCAGGGGGCAACGACATCCCTTGCCTGAAACACCGCACCCCCTGACCGCAGCCGCCAACGTCGTACCTCCTCAACAGCGTCGACCCAGCGCCTAGCTCCACGCCGCCCCTTCCCACTGGCCGTTCCGCAATAGAAGGCCGGAGCAGAATCCCGCGACCTCGGCTGAGGTCCCGCAGGCGATCACAAGTTCTCCCACCGGCCGCCAGTCTCATTGCGACCCTGAGAATTCAGAAACTTCGAGTTGGGTGTCAACCCTTTTGCGGTGAAGATTCCTACACCGACTAGCCCAGTCGGCAGCTACTTCTTCGGTGCCATCTTGAAGACGCCCAGCGAAGACGCCACCGGAATTCCCACCGCGTTCCGCTCCGACAGACGTTCGGCGCTCCGCCGCTCGATCTCCGACTGCTCAATCCGCCAGCGTTCGGAGTTCTCAAGGGCTTCCTGAAGCCCCTCCTCATCAAGAACAAGCGGCGTTCGAGTGAGATGAAAATGGCTATCGCTCCCAATGACCTCTGCTCGCCGAGATTCCGCGAAGTCATCGATCACCTTCTGCATGATTTCATCGAGGATGCCGCCGCCGACGATTTCGTCCATCGATTCCCAATCATTCGTTTCCAGCAGGTGCCGCTCAGTCGCAACGTAGAAGTGCTGGACGGCACCCTTGCTCGCCACGGGCACTTCTCGCACCAGCTCCGCGCAGTCCAGCTTGCAGAGCCGGCGCACGTGGTAGCTGACCTTCTGAACGTCCTCGCCGATCTCATCAGCGATTTCCTTCGGACTCATTTCTCCTCGCTCCACCAGCAGTCGGAGCGCCTGCGCCCGAACCGGATGTGACATCGCGCTCGCGCGCTTGATCCCGCGATCACTGGCCTTCTCCCCACGAGAACGAGCGGAACTTCCCGTTTCCATGCAGCCCCCTTTAAGGCATTTGATCGATTGATCGTACCTGGTTGATCGGCCGCTCGGCACCAATTCCCAGGGGTCGTAAGGCGAAGATCCTCCACCGGTGGGACGATTTCCACCATTGTCGGCTTTGCCGGCAGAGCGAGACGCGGAAGGGGGTGAATCGGGGTGGCGATCAAGATCAGCAGGGCGTTCCCGTCCAATGCCATTGCCAAGGGCGCGTAGCGTCCAGATTCAGCGCAGCCGAAGCCTTAAGCTTCGGCTGCGCTCCTAGCCCGAACACCAGTTGACGGAGATTGCTTCCAACGGACCTTGTAGACAACCCCGCATCCACCTTCTAGGTGAGGTCGCGGCATTACCTCGACCAGCACTTTGAGGGACGGCCTTCGGAAGAGACTGCCTCGCCACTTGCCGTGGGGTGAGAAATTTCTCGTTCGAGTAGTTGGTATGGACGAATCCATTCCCGCCTGGAACGGTGAAGTAGTCAATAGACGCCGACCACCCCGTTGACTGGATAGGGGACCGTGCCCCCGACTGCCGGAGCGGGCTTGGACCGTTTCGCTTCGGCGGTCGGGGTTGGTCGGCGTCGTTGACGCCACCATGCAGGGCACCTCCAACGCCACCCCGAGGAACTGTCTCCCATGCGGCCGAGACCGGGAGGCATGGCGGTGAACGAGGGGGACGAGCCGTTCCAGTGGGATGTGCTCGTCCCCCACACCGTCCACCCCTGCAAGGTCGGGATCATCGAGGCGCTGCTGTGGATCGATCGCCCCCTCTCGGCCATCGATGTCTCGCGGCTCTTTGACGAGGAGGTCAGCCACATGCTGGTCTCCTACCACCTGGGAAAGCTCGCGGAGTTCGGAATCCTCGCCATCGCCGAAAAGCGGCCGACGCGCGGCGGATCAGAGCACTTCTACTTCTTCGCGGCCCGTGAGGGAGAGAGCGCCTGATGGCGATCGCGATCAGCGCCGAGCAGCGCGACGCGCCTTGCGCATGAGCATCGACTCCCAGTGCCCTCGACTTCCCACCGACAAGGAGTCGGCCGACACCTTCACCGATGCGTCGCCGGCGCCCCGCATGTTGGCACGCTGTCGCGTGCCCGGGCGGGGGCACCGGCTCCCGCATCGGGCGGGAGCGAAGCAGAAGGAGCAGCGACATGTCCGAGCTAGTCACCCCAACGTTGCCGATCGACCTGATCGACATCGAGGACGGCTTCAACCCTCGCACTGACATCAACCGGGCCGACCTCGAACGACTCGCCAGCAGCATCCGCCGAAACGAACTCATCCAGCCGGTAGCCGTACGGCCGGGCAAGGACGGCAGATACATCCTGGTCGCCGGAGGACGTCGCTTCGCGGCGGCAAGGCTCGCGGGCCTCAAGGAGGTCCCCGTGACGCTACGCAAGAAGGGAAACGCGCGCGCGGCCGCCCTCGCGGAGAACCTTCATCGCGAAGGTCTCAATCCGATCGACACCGCGAACGGAATCAAGCAACTCGCCGAGGAGATGGGGCTCTCCACCCACAAGGAGATCGCCGCCGAGCTCCATTTCTCGACCGCCTGGGTCAGCCAGCACCTCCGTCTGCTCAAGCTGCCCGACGGTGTGCAGGCGTTCATCGCCCGAGGCGAGGTTCCGCTTGAGGCCGAGCGGCCACTCCGGCGGATCGCCGCAGTCTCATCCCGTACCGCCGAGTGCATCTGTGAGCTGGCGGTGCGCGAGTCGGTGAAGCCGTCTCACTTTCTCGACCAGCTCGGTCGGCTGCTCGAATCGGTTCCCACGAATCGATTCACCGATCCACCGACGCTGATCTCCGCCCGCCGCGGCCTGCTCAGTGAAATCGTGGCCGACGAGAAGAAGCGCCAGGAGCTCGGCGACCGCTACCTCGCGGCGCGCCCCCTGCTCCACACCACCGATCCGAACATCGCGTTCTCAGACGCCGAGATCGATGCCGCCCGAGCCGCGGGCTGCCTGATCGAGCACGAGGTCGACCACGGCGAATGGGTTGGGGTGGTGCGCTTCATAACCGACGCCGCCCTTGCATGTGACCTGGTCGAACGCCAGATCGAGAAAGCCGAGAAGAAGGCTGCCGCCGAGCGCGAGGAACGCGAGAAGGCGGCGAAGAAGGCGGGCAGCTCAGCGTCAAAGACGGCCGGCGATGGGGAGCCGGCGCCCAGCCCCTACCAGCAGCGCAAGGCCAAGCGCGAAAAGGCGCGTCGCTGGAATCAGGATCTCGGACACAAGATTCTCGCCCGCAAGAAAGGCGCATCCGAGGCCCGCAACCTCAACAGGGTCAAGGCGCTGATCCTGGGCTCCGTGGCCGATCACCGAGACCTCCCGGCTCGCGGGCTGCGACTCGTGCTCACCCAGCTGCAAGAGGTCGAGCACAAACAGCTCAAAACCAGCAGCGAATCTCGCGAGAAAGTCACCTACGCCACGTCCGAGCAGGCGCTCGAGTGGTTCTCCAATCGGATCAGGGCAAGCACCACGATCGATGAGGCGCTCCGAATCTGGACCGACGCCGTGCTCGCCGCACACCTCGCCAACGAGGACGAGCTGCCTTTGAGCATGCAGGTGGGAGACCGCGACGGGCTCCTTGAGGAGCCTGAAAGGCTCCTGGCCGCAGACCTGAAAGCGGTTGGCCCCAAAACCAACCGTTCCGAGGCAAAGAGCTAACCACCCAAGCCGGGGGGATGAGACGACATCCCCCCGGCAATTTCTGCGGGCCGGATCGGCGAGGGCTGCTTGGAGTTGGTCATGCCTGACGCCTAGCAGACCTCCTCCGGCCGGCTGCGCCTGCCTCCCCCGGCCTGCTGTTCCGGCGCCATGACCAACTCCAAGCAGTACCTCAGCAAGCCGTCTCCGCGGATGCGGCGAGTACTCATCGAGATGGCCGAAGAGCGAGGGGTCAGCTTCACTCCCCCACGCACCGCCGCGCAGGCAAGGACCGAGTTTCGCCGCCTCAAGGCCATCCCTCGACAGGACCGGCTCACCCGCTCCCAGGACGTCCGCGCGGTGCGCGGTGGGCTCGCTCGCTCGACCGTCAGCTCTGACGTCCGCGCCGAGGAGACCACCGGCCACGGATCCTCGGCCGCTTGGTCATCCGCCGTCGAGGACGACTGACCCCACCCCTCCAGAGCGCTGCTATCCGGCTGCGCTGCCCTCGCCGGCCGACCGGCCCTCACCCCCACACGACCAATGGAGGTCGTCATGTTCGGCACCGCTCACACCTTCACCCTCGACGGCATCACCGCCCGGCCCCTGCGGGTCGAGGTCCTGCTCAGCGCCGGCGCTCCCAGCTTCACCGTGGTTGGCCTTCCTGAGCCCCGAACCTGCCTGATCCGTGACCGGCTCCGCGCCGCGCTGACGAACAGCGGATTCGAGTTTCCCCCACACCAGATCACCGTCAACGTCTCTCCCGTCAACATGCAGAGCTCCGACCTCTACATCGGCCTGGCGATCGCCAAGGCCCTCCTTGACGCCACGCACCAGTTGCCCGGAACGCGCCTTCAGGCCGCAGCCGTGGTCGGCCAGCTCGCCCGAGACGGCTCGGTCCGGGGCGTATCGGGCGCGCTTCCAATCGCCGAGGCCGCCCGTGAGCACGGCGCCGAGGCAATCGTCGTTCCGCTCGCAAGTGCAGCGCAGGCCGCAATCGCAGCCCGAATCGACGTGATCCCGGTCGACAGCCTTAGGCAGCTTCGCGATCTGTGCGCCGGCAGCTGGGAGCCGCTTCGACCCCGTCCGATCTCGCTCGGGATCAACCGTCACCCCCTCGAACCCGACCTCGCCGACCTGCGAGGTCAGCCTTACCTCCGCGCCGCGCTGGAGATCGCAGCCGGCGGCGGGCACAGCCTGATGGTGCTCGGCGCTCCGGGGTCTGGGCGGTCGATGGCCGCGCTGCGGCTGCCCTCCATCCTGCCTCCCCTTGACTCGACCGAAGCACTTGAGGTCGCGCGAATCGCCAGCGTCCATGACCGTCTTAACGAGGCATCCTCCGGGCGCCGACCATTTCGGGCCCCAGACCACACGATCGGCGTAGCGGGGCTCCTCGGACGAGGCAAC